>ENA-OPYY01000065-OPYY01000065.1-human-gut-metagenome-genome-assembly--contig:-NODE-65-length-45165-cov-3.063435_pt1 | contig 45165 bp, 40 predicted proteins | sample MGYA00242472_ERZ504481 | MGnify/ENA primary metagenome ERZ504481 (study PRJEB26092, sample SAMD00036265) | human gut metagenome | host: Homo sapiens | study: EMG produced TPA metagenomics assembly of...
TTCTGTTTTCTTATAACCACTCTATTGTATGCAAATTGCATGTTTGTAAAATGTTAATATTGATATATTCTACGCTATAAATCCATGATATTCAGTATTAAATAGATAGAAAATTATACACATTAATTATAGCCAACCGCAACAAGTTTATACTTGGGCCGAGTGGTAGCGGCAAGTCATTCTTTACCAACCACATGGTACGCCAGTATTACGAACAGAATGCACATGTGCTGTTGGTCGATACCGGAAACAGTTACTTGGGGCTATGTGAAATGATAAACCGGAAAACGCACGGGGAAGATGGGATTTACTTTACCTATACCACTGAAAACCCGATAGCGTTCAATCCTTTCTATGTGGAAGATGGGGTATTTGATATTGAAAAGAAAGAGAGTATCAAAACGCTTATCCTGACCCTGTGGAAAAGGGACGATGAAGCACCCACACGGGCGGAAGAAGTGGCTTTGTCAAACGCTGTAAGTTCCTATATCGGACTGATTACTAAGGACAGTTCGGTTACTCCCTGTTTTGATACGTTCTATGAATATGTGAGGAATGACTACCGGGCGCACCTGCAAGAAAAGAACGTCCGGGAAAAGGATTTCGATATAGACAACTTCCTGAATGTATTAGAACCTTACTATCGTGGCGGTGAATACGACTACCTGCTGAACTCCGACAAAGAGCTTGATTTGCTACATAAACGCTTCATTGTCTTTGAGTTGGATAATATCAAAGACCACAAAATCCTGTTCCCGATTACGACCATTATCATCATGGAAGTTTTCATCAACAAGATGCGTAAATTAAAGGGTATCAGGAAATTAATATTAATTGAAGAAGCATGGAAAGCGATTGCATCGGCGAACATGGCGGATTACATAAAATATTTGTACAAAACCGTTAGAAAGTATTTCGGTGAAGCGATTGTAGTCACACAGGAAGTGGAAGATATTATTTCCTCACCTATTGTGAAAGAGAGTATTATAAACAATTCAGACTGTAAGATACTGCTCGACCAAAGGAAGTATCTTAATAAATTCGACAGCATACAGAACCTTTTGGGACTGACCGACAAGGAACGTTCACAGGTGCTTTCCATCAACCTTGCCAATCATCCGAACCGGAAATATAAGGAAGTTTGGATAGGCTTGGGCGGTACACAGTCAGCCGTATATGCCACAGAAGTGAGCTTGGAAGAATATTTTACATATACGACCGAAGAAACGGAAAAGATGGAACTTTTCGCCTTGTCCGAAAAGCTGGGCGGCAATCTCGAACTGGCTATCAAACGGCTTGCCGAAAGCAAACGCAATCCTGAAAAGTAATCAATCAACAATTAAAAAACCAATCAGTATGAAACATTTAAGAATCCTGTTTCCGGTGCTGTTATGCACCTTGTTACTGGGGCTTTCCTCCTGTAAGGAAACAAACGCCGACCGCTTGCGGGCGATGCGTGGCGACTGGGAAAGCGTGAAGAACCGTCCGGCGTTTACTCTCTTTGAGGAAAACGGGCATTACAGGGTAACGACCTATCGAAAGACTTACCGGGGGACTATCCAAACGGAAACCTATCAGATTTCAGAACAGGACGGAAACCTGTTCATCGAAACGGGGCTTTCCGTCCTGCTGACCTATGATAAGGAGAACGACCGGATTCTACTTTCACCCGGCGGAGAATACAAACGGAGTAACCAACCCATAAAGAAGTAAGCGTATGAGAACAAAGATTATAATGCTGCTCGTAATAGGCAGTTTGTTTGCTGTTCGGGCAAACGCACAGTGGGTAGTGAGTGACCCCGGTAATTTGGCGCAAGGGATTATCAATGCGTCAAAAAACATCGTGCAGACTTCATCCACCGCACAGAATATGATAAAGAATTTTCAGGAAACAGTAAAGATTTATCAACAAGGTAAAGAATATTACGATGCCTTAAAATCAGTGCATAACCTTGTCAAAGATGCCCGAAAGGTGCAAAAGTCCATCCTGCTTATCGGGGAGATTTCCGACATCTATGTGAACAGTTTTCAGAAGATGCTTTCGGATGAGAACTACACGCCGGACGAACTTTCAGCCATTGCCTACGGCTATACCCAACTGTTGCAGGAAAGTTCCGATGTGCTGGAAGAAATGAAAAGCGTGGTGAACATCAACGGGCTTTCCATGTCGGACAAGGAACGGATGGACGTTATCGACCGGGCGTATAACGCCATCAGGAACTACCGGGATTTGGTGAGCTACTATACCCGCAAGAACATTTCAGTTTCCTACCTGCGTGCGAAAAAGAAAAAGGACACCGACCGGGTAATGGCTTTGTACGGCTCGGCGGATGAACGTTACTGGTAACTTCTAAAAACAGACAAGTATGTTATTAGCAATCGAATTTGATAACCTGCATCAGATTTTACGAAGTCTGTACACGGATATGATGCCGCTGTGCGGGAACATGGCGGGGGTAGCCAAGGGGATAGCGGGACTGGGGGCTTTGTTCTATGTGGCTGCCAAAGTATGGCAGTCGCTCGCCAGTGCCGAACCGATAGACGTTTACCCTTTGCTCCGTCCTTTTGTGATTGGCTTCTGTATTATGTTCTTTCCGACATTCGTACTGGGTACGATTAACAGTGTTATGTCACCAGTAGTCAAGGGCTGTAACAATATGCTCGAAACGCAAACTTTCGATATGAACGCTTACCGGGCGCAAAAGGACAAGCTGGAATATGAAGCGATGGTGCGCAATCCGGAAACGGCTTATCTTGTTTCGGATGAAGCATTTGATAAACAGATTGACGAATTGGGATGGTCTGCTAAAGATATTGCCACAATGGGCGGCATGTACATGGATAGGGCGGCACATAATATCAAGCAATCCGTCCGGGACTGGTTCAGGGAACTTTTGGAACTGCTCTTTCAGGCGGCTTCCCTTGTGATAGACACTATCCGAACCTTTTTCTTGATTGTCCTTGCCATACTGGGTCCGATAGCCTTCGCCATCAGTGTATATGATGGCTTTCAGGCGACACTGACCCAATGGATAACAAGGTACATTTCCGTTTACCTGTGGCTTCCCGTTTCAGACCTGTTCAGTTCCATTCTTGCCCGAATACAGGTACTTATGTTACAAAAGGATATTCAGGAACTATCAGACCCCAATTTCATACCGGACGGAAGCAACAGTGTGTACATTATTTTTATGATAATCGGTATCATCGGTTACTTCACCATCCCCACCGTATCGAACTGGATTATTCAGGCGGGCGGAATGGGTAACATGAGCCGGAATATTAATAATTCAGCCAATAAGGTAGGCGGTGCTGCCGGAGCAGTAGCCGGGGCAGCAACCGGAAACGCCGGCGGTAAGATAGGCGGTAAACTAATCAAAGGTAATCAATAAATAAAAATCAAGATGGAATTTAAAAGTTTAAAGAACATTGAAACCAGTTTCAAACAGATACGGCTTTTCGGTATTGTGTTTGTCGTGATGTGTACCCTGATAACAGGTTATGCCGTTTGGAACTCCTACACGTTTGCCGAAGCGCAACGGCAAAAGATTTATGTGCTGGACGGCGGCAAATCGTTGATGCTTGCGCTTTCGCAAGACCTCTCGCAAAACCGTCCGGTTGAAGCAAGGGAACACGTGAAACGTTTCCACGAACTCTTTTTCACGCTCTCACCCGATAAGAACGCTATCGAAAGCAATATCAAACGGTCGCTGTTCCTTGCAGACAAAAGCGCATTTAACTATTACCGTGACCTCTCGGAGAAGGGATATTACAACCGTATCATTTCGGGCAATATCAGCCAGACCATACAGATAGACAGTGTTTCTTGCAATTTCGATGTGTACCCGTATGCGGTGGCTACCTATGCCCGGCAAATGATTATCCGTGAAAGCAGCGTGACGGAAAGAAGCCTTGTCACCCGTTGCCGGTTGCTGAACGCTGTGCGCTCGGACAACAACCCGCACGGTTTTATCATGGAAAGTTTCGAGATAACGGAAAACAAGGACTTGAACACCATAAAGCGGTAAACCATGATACGGAAAATACTCTCTCCGGTTAATCAGGCGATTACTCATGTTCAGGACTGGGCGGATGAAAAACTCCGCCGCCTGTGCGGGCGCATGACACCGGAAATAAGGCTGGCGGTAATCCTGCTTATGCTCCTGTTCTTCGGCGGGCTATCCATCTACTTTACGGTATCATCCATTTACCGGATAGGAAAAGAGGATGGCGAAACCATACGGATAGAGCATATCAGGCAGTTACAGCTACAAGGTAAAGACAGTACGAACATTTTTAATCAGTCAAACAATGGAAGAAAAAGAAGTGAAGAATGAAGTTCCCACACCGGAAACGGCAAAGGGAAAAGAACCTGAAAAACAGGAAAAAGAAAAAAAGGAACTTACCCCGCAGCAGATACAGCAACGAAAGAAGATGCTGGTTTACCCGCTTATGGGACTGGTATTCTTGGGGGCTATGTACCTGATTTTTGCACCGTCCGACAAGGATGAAGCAAAGGTGGAAAGCGTGGGTGGATTTAACGCCGATATTCCGCAACCCAAAGGGGACGGGATAATCAGCGATAAAAAGACAGCCTACGAACAGGAACAGATGGAGAACAAACAGGCGGACAAGATGCGCTCCTTACAGGATTTTGCCTTTTCGCTCGGAGAGGAAAACGGGAACGGGGAAGATTTAACCCTGATAGATGATGCTCCGGCGGAAAAGCCGAAAACCAATGTAATAGACTTCGGGGCAGGTGCGCCGAACAATACCCGTTCCTCTATCCAGTCTTCGGCGGCGGCTTACCGGGACATGAATCGTCAGTTAGGCAGTTTCTACGAAACGCCGAAAGAGGACAAGGAAAAAGAGGAACTCAAACGTCAGGTGGAAGAACTCACTGCCCGACTTGATGCGAAAGAAAACGGTGCGGGCAGCATGGATGAACAGGTGGCTCTTATGGAAAAGTCATACGAACTGGCGGCAAAGTATATGAACGGACAAAACGGGCAAAGTTCACAGCCGGGACAGATTGCACAGGTTACGCCATCCGCACCCATTCAGGAAAAAGGAAGTACCGCTTCTGTAAAGGCGGTATCGGACAGGACGGTTTCAGGATTGCAACAGCCCATGAGCAACAGCGAATTTATCGCCGAATACGGCAAGCCACGCAATTACGGATTTAATACGGCAGTCGGCAGCAGCTATTCGATGGGAAAGAACACTATCCGGGCGTGCGTTCATAACGACCAAACACTTATGGACGGGCAGACTGTCAAACTGCGACTGTTAGAACCCCTGCAAGCGGGCAATGTCATTGTCCCCAAAAACAGCCTTGTATCGGGAAGTGCCAAAGTGCAGGGGGAACGGCTCGACATACTGGTGTCCTCGCTCGAATATGCGGGTAACATCATTCCGGTGGAACTTGCCGTTTACGACAGTGACGGGCAAAAGGGGCTTTCCGTTCCCTCGTCACTGGAACAGGAAGCAGCCAAAGAAGCGATGGCGAATATCGGTGCGGGACTGGGTACGAGCATTTCCTTTGCGCAAAGTGCTGGGCAACAGGTCGCAATGGATATTACAAGGGGCTTGATGCAGGGCGGATCACAATACCTCGCCAAGAAGTTCAGAACGGTAAAAGTACACCTGAAAGCGAACTATCAGGTGATGCTTTACGCCAAACAACAGTAATTTATTTATCAACCATAAAAATTTCAATCCAAATGAAAAAGTTAATGATTTTATTCGCTCTTGTTTTGGGCGTGTTTTCAATGAAAGCACAAAGTAACGATTTGTATCAGGCATCACTAAAAAGCTGCCTTACCGCCAAATGGTGACACCTTACGGCGTACAGGTGACATTCGCCAAAACGGTACACCTTATTTTCCCGTCTGCCGTGAAGTACGTGGACTTAGGCAGTAACTACATTATTGCCGGAAAAGCGGACGGGGCGGAAAATGTTGTTCGTGTGAAAGCTACGACAGAGGGTTTTCCCGGTGAAACGAACTTTTCCGTTATCTGTGAGGATGGCAGTTTTTACAGTTTCAATGCGAAATACGCACACGAACCGGAAATGCTGAACATCGAAATGAAAGATTTCTTGGAGAATGAGGACACGACAGATTTCAGCCATACCCGGATGAACATCTATTTCCGTGAACTGGGTAACGAAAGCCCGCTTTTGGTAAAGCTGATTATGCAGTCCATCTACAAGAACAACGACCGGGAAATAAAGCATTTGGGATGCAAGCGTTTCGGGGTGCAGTTCTTGGTAAAGGGCATTTATTCGCATAACGGGCTTTTCTACTTCCACACACAGGTAAGGAACAGTTCAAACGTGCCGTTTGATACCGATTTTATCCGATTCAAGATTGTGGATAAGAAAGTAGCCAAAAGAACAGCTATTCAGGAAACGGTCATTGACCCGGTACGGAGTTATAACGAAATACTGGTTATCGGTGGCAAGAGTACCGTCCGTACCGTGTACACCGTCCCGCAATTCACTATCCCTGACGATAAGATATTAGTCATTGAACTGGTGGAAAAGAACGGGGGCAGACACCAAACTATCCGAGTGGAAAATTCGGATATAGTGGCAGCCAAAGTGATTAACGAACTTAAAATCAAATGAACATGAAAAGGATATGCTGTATTATATCCCTCTTTGTGCTGTGCCTGACTTTTAACCAGGCACACGCACAAAGATGTCTGCCGGGAATGAAAGGTTTGCAGTTTACAGGTGGTATGACGGACGGTGTTCACTGGAACAGTAAAAGCGATTTCGCTTATTACTTCGGGGCGGCTCTCTCTACCTATACCCAAAATGGGAACAGGTGGGTTATCGGCGGGGAATACCTCGAAAAGCATTACCCCTATAAGGATTTACAGATACCCGTAAGCCAGTTCACAGGTGAGGGCGGTTACTATATGAACTTCCTTTCCGACCGGAAGAAAACCTTTTTCCTTTCGCTCGGATTGTCTGCCCTTGCCGGATACGAAACAAGCAACTGGGGTGACAAGCTGCTGCCCGATGGCTCGATGCTGACCGATAAGGACGGTTTTGTCTATGGCGGTGCGCTGACGCTGGAACTGGAAAGTTATATTACCGACCGGGTGGTGTTCCTGATTAACGCACGAGAAAGATGTCTGTTCGGTTCTTCCGTTGGAAAGTTCCATACACAGTTCGGTATCGGTCTAAAGATAATAATGTGATAAACGAACCTATTATATATAATGTATATGAGAAAGATTTTAAGCCGTATTTTGATAGGCTGCTATGTAATGGCCGCCTTGTTATTAGTGAGTGCGTGTAATGACAATGTGGATATACAGCAGTCTTACCCGTTCAGTATCGAAACGATGCCTGTTCCGAAGAAATTAAAGGTGGGTGAAACCGCCGAAATCAGGTGTCAGCTTCACCGGGACGGGCGGTATGAGGAAACAAAGTATTTCATCCGTTATTTCCAGCCGGACGGGGCGGGAACGCTGAAAATGTCCGATGGGACGGTTCTACTGCCGAATGACCTGTACCCGCTTCCGGGTGAAACATTCCGGCTTTACTATACCTCTGCATCAACCGACCAACAGACGGTAGATGTGTATTTTCAGGATAGCTTCGGGCAATTGGAACAACTTACATTCAGTTTCAACAGCAATCATGAAGAAGAAGTAAACTAAAAGTTTTATATGAAAAAGTCTGAATATCGCTTTTTATTCAGACTTTTCCTTGTTATATTTGCGGCAGTATCAGTAATTTGACTTAAAAAATATGTATATGATAGACTATAGATTAAAATACCAAGCTTCTATATTTTTAAATGCTTTGGATATGGGTGCAACTCCAAAAAATATTTCGGATATGATGGGCGATTTTTCTGATAAAGGATTTATACCAAATATTTTTCAGGAAATAAATAATCTTACACCTCAACCACAAAATAGATTTAGCCTGCAATCTTCTAATAATGAATGGAGAATTAACATCGCTACTACAAGAATTGATGTAGAAAAGAATCCTACAGATTTAAAAGGTACGAACTTAGGGACTGAAGCCGATTTTTGTAAGGAAGCTACTGATTTTTTTTGTAGAATTATTAAAAGATTTCCACGTAAAGCAAATAGATTAGCTTTCGTTTCACGATTTCTTTTAAATGAAATGTCTATAGATGAATTAAATAATTCATATAAAAAGTTATTCTATAGTCCTCAACTATATAAAGATAATGTTCCATTTGAATGGAATTGGCGTACAGTTTCCCATATAGTCAAAAATATAGGAACTGAAAATCCCGAAACTTTCAATTTTGTTACATCTATTAATCGAATAAACGGAGAAGTCAGAGATGGAAGTACAATTTCATTAATTGATAGGATTGATTTATCTTTTGATATTAATTCTATTCCCGCGAAAAATGAAGATAGATTTAGTTTTGATGAAATTAAATCTTTTTTTGAATCTGTTCCAGCTTGGCACGAATCTTTAAAATCTGACATTTTGAAATTCTTAGAGTAATATTATTATGAATTTTCAGACACATAAGACTGATACGGGAACAATAATTCTTTCAAAGAAAGAATATAATATTTTAATAGCAGATAAAATACAATCAGAAGAGAATTACAACAATATTATACCTGTTAATGATTCTTCTGTTATTTCATTCAATTTCATCGACTTCTGATGAAAATGAAATTAATAAATCACGGTTAAATATTTTTGAAAAAGATTTTTCTGCTCGTTTAATTTCATTCATCTTAGGAGAGCATTTTGAATATGGATATGATAATCAAGCAGATATTTTGGTGAGAGATTTAATGAGCAAGAACAAAATTGTAACCAAAGAATGGCTAAATAATATATATAATCGTAATTACGGAAAATCAGACATAATGATAGGCATATTAAGGCTTATAGCAAGATTCAACCCTGAAGATATTAACCCACAAGGTCAAACAATGGCAACAGCTGCACTTATTCATAAGGATACTGAAGTACAAGAATGCGCTATTAGGGCTTTTGAAAGTTGGGCTTCAATTGAAAGTTTAGAAGTTTTAAAAAATTTAGACATACATCAAGGCTGGCTAAAAGATTACTTAGATTCTGTAATTAAGGACATAGAAGTAAAATATGGGATTGTTAGTTAGAAAAATAAATAGAAGTAAATGGCCCCAAGAGGACGAAAAGAATGTTTTTAAAGTTGCATCCGATGCTATTACCATTTGTCTAAAATCCTGTGGTAACACTCTTTCTGTATGGGAAATAGATAATGAACAAAATTTAGATGAAGCGGTACTAGCTTTAGCCTCTGGTTTTCAACATCTAGAAAGCATTGATGTTGTAATGCTTGAAAGTGATAGACTCCAAGCCGAAATTAAATCCAAGCAAACTAAAGGGCAGACTCCTGTGAAAGATTTAGAAAATACACATTTTGATTTAATTGATTTAAATTACTATACTATAGGTCTTGTCGCTGAACATATTATTGAAAAACTGAGACAAAAAAAATCAAAAGGTACACAATTAGTGATTTAAAAAAATATTAAATACCGCTATAGCTACTGGCAGATTGAAACGTGAAGACTTAAATGCTTCAGTTGCTAATAAATTGTAATTAATATTACGATTTCATTTTTCACAAATAGTTTCCACTCTCTCCTTACAGCAAATTTACAGTAGGGTTAGTGTATGAACAGCATTTCACATATTTTTCTTCTCCCGGTATTTGGGTAATGCTTACCCCGTTTTTGTTTAAAGTTTCCATATCGTTATAATTTATAATGAGTTATCAGATAATCAAAAATGAGAGCAACACAATGAAAATAATCGCCATACAAAACAGGTAAACGGCGGAGATAAACAGCCGGAGAACGAACCGGATAATAAAAAAGCCTATGATTAGGCTATCCACATTCCGGCGGTGCTGGTGGCTGCCTGATAGATGATAAAAGCAAGTATGAACCATCGTAAAAAAGTCGCTATCTTATTATATACTTTCATTGTCTTAGCGTGTTGCGGGTGGATTGCTCCACCCGGTTAGTAATCAGGCGCAACGGAAAACAAAACCGTTATCCATCCAGTAATCAGTTATAAATAAATCACGGGCAAAAGCCGAATAGTCAAAGTAGGTCTTTGCGAACTCCGGCAGGTCGTAACATTGCTCTACGATTTCATAGGCGTAATCTTCCTCGTCTTTATATTCTCCCTGATATTCGTCCTCAAAGGAAGAAATAAGGTCGTCCGCATCTTCTTCGCTTATATCGCTGTTGTGGTGGTCGCACCATACGAAAAACGCTTCCTGCTGGGTTTCACTTAGTTTCTCGATGGCATCCCGAAGCTCAAAGAACTTTTCAGAAAGCCAACTTTCGGAAATCAGGGCTTCCGGGATATTCTCGTAATCCTGAAACATAAATTCCGGGTCTTGGTCGTCCTTGTGCAGTTCCCGGCACGCTTCTAAAAACTCGTCCTTATCCGAATAGTCGGACAGGTCTAACCATTTGCCGAAAAGTGAACCGTTGTTATACTTGTTGTAAGTACCTACATAAACTCTTGCTTCTGATAATGTTACTGCTTCCATAATTCTGTGTCTTTTAAAATTTATGCGGATTTGAGAGGTAAGGGAGCCAAAGTTTCATAACCTTTTTTCCTGTTTCTCGTAAATCTGACTTTTTTTTTATGCGTTTCCGGTCGGGGCGGTCGTTTTCGTTTCATATAGGCTTTAAAGGGTAGTGTTTAGGCTTTGCAAGATTTTAAAGAAAAATACTCTTTGGACGAAGTACAACAGGAAGATTTTTGTTTAAACCCTTTAGGGCTTGACCTTGCAAAGACGTTAAGAACACGGAAATACCTTTGCCTATGTGATACGATAATGACTGCTCCGATTGGGGACTGCCTAAGAGGAAGATTTACAATAAGAGAAACTGGAAAAATGGTTTTATTTTAAAAGTAGGATATTGTGTTTTTGTTGCCAGTAACAAAAAAAGGGCTTACAAAAGCCCCTCGTCTGCAAAACTGTAATAGCTTTCTTCTGTCAGGATGATATGGTCTAACAGGTGTAAATCCAAGACCTTGCAGGCTTCTTTTATTTTTGAGGTAATTTGTTTGTCCGGTTCACTCGGACGTAGGTTGCCCGATGGGTGGTTATGTGAGAGGATTATGCCCGAAGCATGGACTTTTAAGGCGGTTTGCAGGATGATTTTCACGTCCATTACTGTTTCAGCCATACCGCCTTTAGAGATAAGGGAAACGCCTAAAGCCTTATTTGCCCGATTAAGGAACATTGCATAACTTTCTTCGTGGTGTTCCATACATTCTACATAGAACGGTTTCAGGTAGGAATAAGAAGTTTCAGAAGAGAGGATTTTTATTCTTTCGGATGCTTTTACATTGTCCTTATAAGAGATAGTGATTTCCGGCATGGTAAATTCGATTGTTTTCATAACGCTTGAATTTTAAATTAAACAATAAGAAATTTTGCCGGACACCCACAGTTTGGCGGGGACTTCAACCAAATCTTTTCAAAAAATACAACCCGTAGGTGTGGAGATTTTTTAGAAAACCGGAACGGCTCGGATTTGGTATTTGTCCCCGCTGGGCTGTAACTTTGCTAAAATTTGTGATTGAAATACATTACTTTAGGGAACTGAAAAGGGGTATCACTGGTGACACCCCTTAGACAACCGAATACCTTAAACAGTTATTCGTCATAGGTTCTATATCCTATCGGTTTGCGTGGTTTTGGTTCGGGTTTGCTTAGTAACTGGGTCAGTGCTTGGTAAATCTCGCTGAATTGTGCATCCGTACTTTCTTCCAGTTCTTCAATGCGCTTTAGGAGTTCCTGATAACCTGTAATCATTTGACGCAAGGCTACAAATGCCCGCATGATAGAAATATTCACCTGTATAGCAATAGGGCTGCGCAGTACACCGGACAGGGCGGCTACTCCCTCTTGCGTGAAAACATAGGGCAAATATTTAGTATGCTTACCACGTTTTGAACTGGTTTCTTCTTCCATTTCATCCGGATTATTCTTTAAGGTCACAATTTGTGACCTTAAACATTCGGCTTCTTCCTTTGTCAGTTCAAACATAAAATCTTCGGGGAAACGTTCTATATTACGTTTAACAGCCTGTTTCAACGCTTTTGTTTCCACCTGATAAAGTGCCGCAAGGTCGCTATCGAGCATAACCCGGCAACCCCTGATTTCATAAATCTTGCTCTGAATGATTTGCAAGTCCATAATATTATTATTTAATGGTGAGTAATTAAAAGCATAAAGGGGCTTATCACAACTTGTGACAAGTCCCCCTATACTACTATTTCATTGATACTTCTTTGTAGATTTTTTCAATGCCGACAAACTTCTTATCAAGCCCCTGCATATCGTTACTGATTTTGTTATTGGTAATGCGGGCGTATATCTGTGTCGTTTCTATATTGGTGTGTCCCAACATCTTGCTGACTGTTTCAATGGGTACACCTTTGGCAAGCGTGGTTGTCGTGGCAAATGTATGCCTTGCTAAATGAAATGTCAGATTCTTTTTAATCCCACACACATCCGCTATTTCTTTCAAATACGCATTAAGTTTCTGATTACTGATAATAGGAAGCACCTTTCCGTTCGGCAATTTGCCTTTGTACTTTTCCAATATCATTTTAGGAATATCCAGCAAAGGAACATTCACGTCTGTACTCGTTTTCTGACGCTTTGTAATTATCCACAAATTACCGTCAAAGGACTTGCGGATATTATCTTCCTTTAAGTTTGCAACATCCACATAAGCCAAACCACTGAAACAGGAAAAGATAAAAACATCACGCACCTGTTCCAACCGTTCGGAAACCATCTTCTTTTTGAGGATGATTTTTATTTCGTCCTCTGTCAAATACCCTCTATCCACTTTTTCCAAACGTATTTTATAATTGGCGAACGGGTCACCTATCAGGATGCCGTTATTACGGGCTATCAGGATAATGCGCTTGAAGAACTGCATGAACTTGGCAGTCGTATTATAACCGCATTTGCAGGTAGTACGCAAATATAACTCAAAGTCCGTAATGAACATCGGAGTTATTTCCTTTATAGAAATATCCGACAGGTTATATTTGCTTTGGATGAACTCGGCAAGATGGCGGCGGGTCACTTCATATTTGCGATAAGTGGCAATCGTTTTGGATATGCCGACCAACTGTTTCACATCGTCATTATGCTTTTGGAAAAGGTTAAGGATGGTATCGTGGTTTTCGCTATGCCCTAAAAATTCATTTTTCACTTTTTCGGCGGTAACATAATTGTCACGCCGTTGCAGTTCGTGATAGATGGTATTAAGGGATGCGTTTATATCATCCAGCAATCGGTTGATACGGGTAGCTTCCGCAGAACGTCCGGCGGCTTTGCCTGCCTTGCCATCCCATATTTTGGGTTGAACGTCCACTTTAGAATTAAAACGGCTTGCCACACCATCCACTGTGATGCGGACGAAAAATAGGGGTAACCTGTCCAGTTGATTTTTTTGCTTGTCCTTTTTTACAAAGAAAAGAACGTTGAATGTACTTTTCATAAACTCACTTTTTTTGGTTACAAAACTACGTTAATTAGCTCAAAGTGAAGTTTATACAGGCTCGCCAAATAGCGACAGAAGTTCGCCAATTTCGGACTAAGTGTACCCCTTTTAGACTTTCGGTTGTCGGGGGTACGAATTAGGTTACTAACTTTGTCTTTTAGGGGCTAAATGATGTCCGGTAGGGCAAACATAAGGGGATAAAAAAAGTCCCACAAATCGTTGAATTTGTGGGACTTGTCTGCTTACTGTCCGGTTTTGTCCGGCTAATTCAGCGGAGAGACAGGGATTCGAACCCCGGGTGCCTCGCAGCACAACGGTTTTCAAGACCGCCGCAATCGACCACTCTGCCACCTCTCCAAAACTTCTTTTTCAGAAGTACTTTTCTTTTAAAGCGGTGCAAAGATACAAATCATTTTTTATTCTACAAACTTTTCTGCACAAAAACAGAGCAATTATACCAAAATTCTTGTTTATACCCACTACGGAACGAACATAACGGCATTTAGGCTATTTGTTGAAATTTATCAAGGGCAAGACAGAGTTTTATAACTTACTGGCTATCAGTATATTTACAAAGAGCCACATTCAGTATACGATTGAACCCTATTCAGTATACGACTGAATGGCATTCACTATACGACTGAATTAGGTTCAGAATACGACTGTTCCTTAAACCTACATCATTTGTAAATAATGCAGATTATTATTCGGTTCTTGTTTCAATTCATAAACCACATATAAAGAAAGTATTAACATCTCTACTCCCCCGGACATTCACTACCTAATAATAGTTATTTTATGCTGTTCAACATAAAAAGAGAAGTATCTCTTATAAAATTACGGAATTTATTCAGTATTTTTGCGCGCTCTAAAGGATAACATTATCTAACCTACTAACAAAAACAAATTTTATGGAATTGAACAAAACCTTTACCAATGGGCTTTGGAATAAAGAAATCAATGTCAGTGATTTCGTCAGTAAAAACATCGCACCCTATACCGGGGATGCATCTTTCTTGCAGGGACCTACCGAACGTACCAAACGTATCTGGGACATCTGTCTGAAGGCTCTCGAAGAAGAAAGGAACAACAATGGCGTCCGTTCACTGGACAATACCACCGTATCTACCATCACTTCTCATAAAGCCGGGTATATTGATAAGGACAATGAACTTATTGTCGGTTTGCAGACTGATGAACTGTTGAAACGATCCATCAAACCTTTCGGAGGCATCAACGTGGTAGCAAAAGCATGCCGTGAAAACGGAGTGGAAGTGGACGATAAAGTAAAAGACATCTTCACCCATTACCGCAAAACACATAACGACGGCGTATTCGATGTATATACCGAAGAAATCCGTTCCTTCCGCTCACTGGGATTCCTTACCGGATTGCCCGACAACTATGCCCGCGGACGTATCATCGGCGACTACCGCCGATTGGCTCTCTACGGCATTGACCGTCTGATTGAAGCCAAGCAGGAGGACTTGCGCAACCTCACCGGCCCGATGACCGAAGCACGCATCCGTCTACGCGAAGAAGTGGCAGAACAAATCAAAGCTTTGAAGGACATCAAGGTTATGGGCGAATATTACGGACTCGACCTCAGCCATCCGGCTACATCAGCTCAAGAGGCCGTGCAATGGGTATACATGGCATATCTTGCTGCCATCAAAGAGCAGGACGGAGCAGCCATGTCACTGGGTAACGTATCTTCGTTCCTCGACATTTTCATCGAATACGATTTGGCTCACGGCAAGATTGACGAGACGTTTGCACAGGAACTGATAGACCAGTTCGTCATCAAACTACGTATGGTACGCCATCTGCGCATGCAGTCGTACAATGATATCTTTGCCGGCGACCCGACTTGGGTGACCGAAGCCATCGGCGGACGCTTCAACGACGGACGCGTGAAGGTCACCAAGACTTCTTTCCGCTTTTTGCAGACGCTATACAACCTCGGTCCTTCTCCGGAACCGAACTTGACCGTATTGTGGAGTCCCGAACTGCCGGAAGCTTCAAGGATTTTTGCGCCAAAGTTTCTGTAGATACCAGCTCCATCCAGTACGAAAACGACAACCTGATGCGCGAAGTGCGCAACTGCGACGATTACGGCATTGCCTGCTGTGTATCCTACCAAGCCATCGGCAAGCAAATCCAGTTCTTCGGCGCACGTGCCAACCTTGCCAAGGCCCTGCTGCTTGCCATCAACGGTGGCCGTTGCGAAAACACCGGAACTGTCATGGTGAAAGGTATTCCCGTATTGACCGGCGAGACACTGAAGTTTGAGGAAGTTATGGCCAACTACAAGAAGGTACTGACTGAAATAGCCCGTGTCTACAACGAGGCCATGAATATCATCCACTACATGCATGATAAGTATTATTATGAGAAAGCCCAGATGGCATTCATCGATACCAACCCACGCATCAATCTGGCATACGGTGTTGCCGGCCTTTCCATCGCCATAGACTCACTGTCCGCCATCAAATATGCCAAAGTCACTGCACGCCGCAACGAAATCGGCCTGACCGAAGGTTTCGACACTGAAGGCTCATTCCCCTGCTTCGGCAATAATGACGACCGTGTGGACCACCTGGGAGTAGACCTCGTTTACTATTTCAGCGAAGAACTGAAAAAGCTGCCTGTCTACAAGAATGCCCGTCCCACCCTTTCCTTGCTGACTATCACCTCCAACGTGATGTACGGCAAGAAGACCGGTGCCACTCCGGACGGACGCGCCAAAGGTGTTGCCTTTGCTCCGGGTGCCAACCCAATGCACGGACGTGACAAGAACGGTGCCATCGCTTCCTTGAGCTCCGTAGCCAAATTGCGCTACCGCGACTCGCAGGACGGCATCAGCAATACGTTCTCCATTGTTCCTAAATCACTGGGCCCGACACCGGAAGAACGTGTAGAGAACCTGGTAACCATGATGGACGGCTACTTCACCAAAGGTGCCCACCATTTGAACGTAAACGTACTGAACCGCGAAATGCTGGAAGATGCCATGGAACATCCTGAAAAGTATCCGCAACTCACCATCCGCGTTTCCGGCTATGCCGTGAACTTCGTGAAGTTGAGCCGCGAGCATCAGTTGGAAGTCATCAGCCGTTCATTCCACGAAAGAATGTAATATGATAAATGTACACTCCTACGAAAGTATGGGAACATTCGACGGGCCGGGTCTCCGGCTCGTCGTTTTCCTGCAAGGATGTCCGTTCCGTTGTCTGTATTGTGCCAATCCGGATACGATTGATGTAAAAGGAGGCACCCCCACCACTCCGGAAGAGATTCTGCAAATGGCTATCAGCCAAAAGGCATTCTTCGGGAAGAAAGGAGGTATTACTTTCTCCGGCGGTGAGCCTACCCTGCAAGCAGAAGCGCTGATTCCTCTTTTCAAGGAGCTGAAGGCGAACGGCATCCATATCTGTCTGGACAGTAACGGAGGCATCTGGAATGAAAAGGTGGAAGAGCTCTTTAGCCTGACTGACCTCGTGCTGCTGGACATCAAGCAATTCAATCCCGAACGCCACCGTACGCTGACGGGACGAAGCAACGAACAGACACTCCGCACCGCTGCCTGGCTCGAAGAACATGAACACCCCTTCTGGCTGCGCTATGTACTGGTCCCCGGTTACAGCGATTCGGAAGAAGACACCCGCCTGCTGGGTGAAAGTCTTGGCAAATACCGGCAGATACAACGGGTGGAAATACTTCCTTATCACCGTCTGGGTGTTCACAAATACGAAGCCATGGGATGGGATTACAAATTGAAAGAAGTGAAGGAAAATACTCCGGAACAACTGGAACGGGCAGAAAAACTGTTCAAAGAGTATTTCACGAATGTGATAACCAACTAAAACAGAAAAGCAAGGCTGTCCGGATATGATTCCAGACAGCCTTGCTTTTCATTTATAGGACAAGAATCCTATTCTTTCAAGTTATAGGTAATCTGCTGTACATCATCACTACTGCCACCCACCATAAAGACGAAATCACCAGGTTCTACCATATAATTCATCTCATTGTCATAGAATCCCAGTGCATCGTCAGTTATCTGAAAAGCTACAGTTTTGCTTTCACCCGCATTCAGATGAATTTTCCTGAAGCCCTTCAACTCCTTTATCGGGCGCGTAACAGACGCTACCTTATCCTGCACATACAACTGGACTACTTCCTCTCCTGCACACTTACCGGTATTAGTCACTTTTACCGACACCTCCGTATGGACGCCTGCATCCTTGCCCGGTAGCAGTTTCAAATCAGAATATCCAAAATCCGTATACGAAAGCCCATATCCGAAAGGATAGGCAGGCTCAGTAGAAGCATCGATATAAGATGCCTTATAAGTCTGTTGCAATGCGGTAGGACGACCGGTACTCTTATTCTGGTAATAAATGGGAATCTGCCTACGTGTGCAGGAAATGTCATGGGCAATTTAGCCGAAGGATTATACTCTCCCCACAACACATTGCATATGGCGTTGCCGGCCTCACTCCCCAACCACCAAGTACACAGTACCGCATCAGCATGTTCCCTTATCTCATTGAAGATTACCGGACGCCCACACATGACAAGAGCAATGACAGGTTTTCCAGTCTTTGCCAGTTCCGACACCAGCTTCTGCTGCCCCTCGGGTATGGCTATATTCACTTTGGAAGCCTTCTCGCCACTCTGACCGAATCTCTCGCCTACCGCCACAACAATGACATCCGAAGCCTCAGCAGCCTGCAATGCTTCCTGCAGTCCGGTCAATTGATTGCTCTTCATATCATAGCCTTCAGCATAGTTCACCTCCAGTCCTTTCCGGACCAGTGCATCATACAAGGTCACCACTTTGCTCCGGTCCGTAGTGGCGGCCCAAGCGCCTGCCATATCGTATTGGGATTTTGAGAGTCCTCCTATCAAGGCTATCTTCCTCGTCTGTGCCGTCAACGGAAGTACGGATTCCCTATTCTCCAGCAATACAACGGAACGCTCGGCCATACGGAGCGAAGCATTGCGGACTTCGGGTGCATTGAGTATTCTGGCTGCTCTTTCCGGATTACAGTAGCGAAAAGGGTCCTCAAACAATCCCAACTCATATTTCTTCTCCAAAATACGCCGTACTGCATCATCAAGCACACTCTCCTTTACTTTCCCTTCTTGAACAAGCTCCTTCAGATAAGTCAAGTAGCAGGTACTTACCATCTCCATGTCCAGACCAGCATTCAGCGCTTTGGCTGCGGCATCTTTCTTGTCAGCAGCATAACGGTGGTTCACCAATTCCTCTACCGAATTATAATCGGACACAACAAATCCCTTAAATCCCCACTGCTCTCTCAATAGCCGGTTGAGCAAGAAATCATTGGCAGTACAAGGAATATTATTAAAATCATTGAAAGCACTCATCACGGTAGCTGCTCCTACCTTTATGGCCGCCTTATAGGGAGGCATATAAAAATTGGCAAAGTGGCCCATTGACATATCCACACTATTATACTCCTTTCCTGCTATCGGTGCACCATATCCGGCAAAATGTTTCATACATGCCATGACAGTCGTCGTGTCTGCCAAATCGTCTCCTTGCAAGCCTCTGACACGCGCCTCCGCTACCCGAGAACCATAATAAGGGTCCTCACCAGCCCCTTCCATGACGCGTCCCCAACGTGCGTCCCACGAAATATCCACCATCGGGGCAAAAACCCAGTTCAAACCATCGGCGGCACTTTCCAAAGCATTGTAGCGTGCAGCTTCCTCAATCATGGCCAAAATCGAAACTTGCAGCCTCGGCAAGCGGAAGCGGAAATCCGGTACGATAGCCGTGGATAACATCCAGTCCGAAAATTAAAGGAATGCGCAAACGCGATTGCAAAGCAAGCTCTTGATAACGGCGTATATCCTTTACTCCTATCACATTCAGCATAGAGCCTATTCTGCCTTGCCGGACATACTCTTCTTTAGGAATATTTCCACCGTCGGGTCCGGTAAAATTCCCTCGGTAGGTGCATTGTGCAAGCTGGCCTATCTTTTCATCCAGCGTCATCTGCTTCATCAAGCTTGAGATGAATTTCTCCTTCTCCGTAGTTTGTGCCGAGGTAAAGGTGTTACCAAGTCCCCACAGACAAACCATCAGTATTATTATCTTTTTCATACTGCCATTCTTGTTTTGATATTTATTTTATCATAAAACAACAGTTGCCTTCAATGGTAAATCAGCTGAAGAAGGACCTGCCAGAATCTCAAAAGTCCCCTTTTCCACTACAAACCGATGTGATTCCACATCATAGTAGGCAAAGGCTTCCTCATCCAGCAATATCCGAACGCGCTTGGTTTCACCCTTCTTCAAGTAAACCTTATCGTAGCCTTTCAACTCCTTCAATGGACGCGGAACAGAACATTCCACATCCCGCACATATACCTGAGCCGCTTCCGCAGCATCCATCTTTCCGGTATTCTTGATGTCAAAGCTTACCGTAACCCGGCTTCCCCCCGTCTTCTCAACACTCAGATTACTATATTCAAAACTACTGTATGACAGTCCATACCCGAAAGGATAAAGCGGCTGCTTTCCGTTCCGGTCATATCCCCTATAACCTACGAAAACACCTTCGGCATACTGCACCCGTTTATGAGGTACATTGCGATTGTCATAATAATTACCATATACCGGATTATCTTCCCATTTTTCCTCGATGCTGACTGGTAGTTTGCCACTTGGCGAAAGCTTGCCCGTAATGATTTCGGCAAGGGCCTTTCCACCCTCCTGCCCCGGATACCATGCCATCAAAATAGCTTGTACACTCTGCCCCCAATTGCGGAAATCTATTCCACCTCCGGCATTCACCACCACAGCCACATTATCATGAAGTGAAGCCACTTTATTAATGAGATATTCCTGCCCGTATGACAATGCAAACGGACGGTCGAACCCTTCACCTTCTGTACTGCTGTTGAACCCGGCACATACAATAACATTCCTGGCATGCTTCAGTGAAGAGGCCAAACGCTCCTCATCCATCATTCCTGCCTGGAAACTGACAGTCGCCTCACCCACATTATCAAAATATTCAATACGCAGCCGGTATATCTCCCCTGCACTGACCTGCATAAATGCACTGCGGGTACTGAATGAATGGTTCCCCCAATCTCCGGTAATCAGCTTATCGTTTACAAACAGACGGTATCCGTCATCGCCAGCCAGCTGGAACTTGACAGTTCCATCCTTGTCAGCCTTGTAAACTCCCGTCCAACGGGCAGAAAACTGATCTACCGGCATGCCGTCGAACGGTGCACCGTATTTCCAGGCATAGTCTATGGCAGGCTCTATGACAGCCTGAAAAAGTTCTCCGGTAAGATTACGAGTATTATAATATTCGCTCTTAAAACCGTTTTGCGTAAAACTGTCATCCGTATAAATCTGTTGGGACATATCCTTATAAAGAAGGCTGTCAGACAGCAGTTCTATCTGTCTGCCGCCCTTCAACTGAACCATACCGTCATAGAGTGACACTACCGAATAAGGGGTGACAAATCCGCTTCCTCCTCCTGTGGGAATAATATCGGCATTAGGCCCGATTACCAATGTTCTACCGTTCCGGTAAGGCAACGTACCGTTGTCATTTTTCAATAACACTACTCCTTCCCTCGCCAAGTCAAGTGCAATTTCCTTAGACTGTGCATTGTCTTTATCGATAGATTTATCTTCTCTCGGAGTATCAAGTGCTCCAAAAGCAATCAATGTCTGGAGTATATGCCGGACTTTGGTGTCAATGGTCTCTTCCTTCACGATACCATTCTCTATTGCCGGAATAAGAATCTCCCTGGTCATGAATTTACCGACGGGCATTTCCAAATCCAACCCTCCATTAGCGGCTCCCACACCGGAATATACAGATGTCCAGTCGGACATCAAGATACCTTTAAATCCCCACTGCTTGCGTAATACATCAATGTTCAGCCAGCTGTTTTCGGTGGCATGCACCCCGTTCAGCGGATTATAGCTATCCATGACCGCTCCTACTCCTGCTTCCTGCACAGCTTTTCGGAACGCGGGAAAATAAATTTCCTGCAACGTGCGTTCATCCACATCCGAGCTGGCATGATGCCTGCTCCACTCCTGGTTATTGGCTGCAAAATGCTTCACCGTAGCCATGACTCCCTCTTCCTGCACTCCCAAGATATATTCTTTGGCTGTTTCGCCCGTCAGATAAGGGTCTTCACCAAAATACTCATAGTTTCGCCCGCATAGAGGAGAGCGGTAGATATTGACTCCAGGCCCCAACAGAATACTTACCCCACGGGCCTTTGCATCCCGGGCCAAACCATGTCCCAGCTCTCTAGCCAACTTACGGTTCCATGTCGAAGCCGACAAGATGCCACAAGGATACAGGGTACTTTGAGTATTGTTACGTATGCCTTGCGGACCATCGGCCATCCTGATTTCGGGTATGCCAAGCCGGGGCACAGCCCGGATATAAAAAGATTTGGGACCGGAAATGTAATCGATTTTTTCTTCCAGAGTCATTTGAGAAACCAACTCCCTGGCACGCTGCTCCGCCTGGGGAGTAATACACACTTGTGCTTTTGCCGTGATTGCACAACAAAGCAATAGCCCGCTTAAGGCTACTTTCTTTTTAATCTTCATTTTGTCTATTTTACTACGTGTTTGTTATATTGCCGGGCATGTCCCGACCTACTTTCTTTCTTCTCAACCAATAAAAAACCGTGTCCCTTCATCCACCAACGAAGAAACACGGCCGAAAGTTATTAAGAAAATTCTGAATCTACAAGAAAGTGGACAAAAACATGTCTGTCCTGCTATCAATAAGTAAGACGTATACCGGCCTGCAACGTAAAGTTACACGGGTTCTCCTTGCGTATAGTCTGTATCGACGAACCGTCATCAAAGAAATAGGATACTCCCGGTTCCACATACAAGCCAACCCTATTGCTTATGTTATACTGGGCACCGACAGCACCCATGACAGAAAGCTGTACCGGTTTCACAGTCTCACTCTCAGTACCAATCTTGCCATACACACATTTTTCAATGGCACCCCCCGCCGAAACATACATCGTAAAGTTCTTTGTATCCACAAAGTTCCAGTTGGCCCGTACCGGAATGCCAATATAATGCAGCTTCTGGCTTATCTTTTCCGAGCTGCCCTCATACCTTACGTCAGAAGCAAGATAGGTATACGTCAGCCCGCTTTCCACAGAGAAACCCTTCGCCAAGTTTTTCCGCACCGAAACACCGAAACTGAGCGGTTGTTTATGGTCTATATCCGCAATTTTCTTTTCGCGTCTTTGCAGATAGGGCATACCATCCTTAAAAACCAGTTCCTGCCCGTCGGGAATAGTAACAATGCCATTGGCCGTAGAGGATAAATCTACGTTACCGCCATAAATAGGACTTCCAGGCATGTAGTCCGACATCACATTCGCTTCCCCTTCATTCGCCAATGAAAAACCTCCCGTATTTCCTACGGACAAGCCAACCGCCCATCCTTTAGTATCCCTACCAGAACTGTTTTTTTCCGGAAGATGCAGTTTGTCCCGGCCTGACGGACGATAGCGGTCTTCCCTTGTCTCCGGTTCCTCGGCCTGCATTGTAGTTTCATGGTCTGTATCTTCCACTACCGGTTCTTCCGCCTGCTGCCCAATACCGACAGCCTCATCTGTAGTTTCAACCGGCAACATTTCCTCCTGCTGTTCATCGCCAACCGATATTCTGATATGTTGTGCAACCAAAGGGCGACTTGCCTCCCTATTGGGTGCCGATGCATTTCCATGTGCCCGATAGGCAGGCTCTATGGAATTAGTCCGTACGGCAGGTACCGTCTGTTCCGGCAAGACGTCCGGAGCCACAGCCAAAGCAGGCACTGACGTATGCCGCATTTCATTCCCTACCGGACTCTGCAACAGCCACAGACTGACGGACGAAACCGCCACCAGCAACACAGCTGCCGCGGCCACCGCCCAGCGACGGAAAGGTATCATCCTATGCGGTCCGGTTATCGGAGCTCCGGAAACGGACAATTCCTTCTCCAACCGCTCCCATCCGGCAACCGGCAGCGGTTCGGAATAGTCTTCCAGCTTGTCCTTTATCTTTTTCAACCACAATTCATCTTCCATACGTTCCTTCATTTAATCATTTCTTTTCATCCACTCACGTACTTTTGCCGCTAAAGTCGCTTTAGCACGCGTCAACTGCGAGGCAGAGGATTTTTCATTAATTCCCAATAGTCGAGCAATCTCCTTATGGGATTTCTCTTCAAAGATATATAAGTTGAATACGGTACGATAGCCGGCAGGCAATTCACTGATAAACTGCATCAGTACCTTTTGAGGAATGACATCTATTGACGAACCTTCCGGTTCCTCATAAGCTTCGGGTGCATTCTCCAAGGCCGATGACTGATTCATCACATCATTTTTCCGCAAATACTGCAACACCGTATTCACCATTACGCGTTCCATCCATGCCCGCAGAGAACCCTCTCCCCGCCAAGTGAACTTATCGAAAGAATCAAAAAGTTTCAGAAAACCGTCATGCATCAGGTCTTGGGCAGTCTCCCGGTCACCTGCATAACGGAGGCATACGCTGAGCATGCGTCCCGCATAGCGCTCATACAGTTCTTTGCGGGCAAGATTGTCTCCTTGCCTACAGCGTTCTGCCAATTCCTGTTCTTCCATTCTCTCTTTTAACACGTGTTTACCCTATAAATGCAATCGGCGCAAAAATACTGCATCAGGCAGAGAAGAAAATCATACTTTCATTTCTTTAACAGTATACTACGCAGTATTTAGCTTTTCACCGCATTTTCTGAATACAAAAATAAGTTTTAAACAGAAAAAGAGCTAAAACCTACCACTTATGAAGAAACTGAGAATGACATTGGCAGCATCCATGCTTTTATTCCTGACTGCCATTGTATTGCAATCATGCCTGGACGATTGGGATGACAAATATGACACTTTGTTCGCCGTAGGTACGGTAAAGGTCATCGAAGGAAAAGACTACTATTTCTCACTGGACGAAGGCAGTAAACTATATCCCAGTGACACAACCTATGTTCACGACTATGCCGTAATAGACGGCCAGAGGGCTTTCATCTACTTCCGCGAACTGGAAGAGAAACTTCCAGGCTACGAATATAATGCCCAAATAAAGCACATCGAAAACATTCTGACCAAAGACATCTACTCCATGCCTGCCGAAAAGGCAGACAGTATCGGAGACGACAACATCAACGCCACGGATTTATGGATTACGGGCGAGTATCTGAACATCAAATATCAATTCTACCACAGCAACAACGAAGATAAGAAGCACATGCTGAACCTGGTCATCAATGAAGCATCCACCGGCGAAAACGACAAACCGGATTACGTCAATCTCGAATTCCGCCACAATGCCTACAATGACAGCCAGCTCACGCTGGGCACCGGACTGGCCTCCTTCAAGCTGGACAATATAGCGGAACAACTGAAAGAGAAAAAAGGGCTGAACATCCGTGTCAAAAGTCTATATGACGGTGAACGGTTCATGACCATAGACATTAAAAAAGAAAACAACTAAATCTCCTGAAAACACATCTTTCAACATCTCAATGAGAAGCGGAGTGACATTTCAATATGTTGCTCCGCTTTATTTTCCATATCCCGCTTAAATTCATCTTTTTCTTTGTCTATCCACCGGGAAACCCCTACATTTGTAAGAATTTTCACAATAGCAAACATTAAAACGGTCCAAAGGATATGAAATACATACTGGGAACAGTAATTGCAATACTCTGCTCGTTCACCTGCACAGACACCCTATATGGAAAATCTCCCGCAACAGACGTCGACGATATTCTGATAATCAATACTTATACAGAAGCCAATCCCTGGAGTAATGATTTCATCACCTCCATTGTGAACATGGCATCACAGAACAGCCACATCGGAGTATACACCGCACACATGAAAATGCTGACACTTGACGAGGAAAATAAACTGGAGACATTCAAAGAGAGCTTGTTCAAGAGTTACAAGAACCCTAAACTTATCGTGCTTATCGGATGCGGAAGTTTCATCATGTGCGATGAACTGAACCGGCAGTGGCCCGATATCCCCATGATATTATGTGGTGAGAGGGATTATACCGGTCCTAAGGAAACAATGATACGCGAGCACGCCCTGCCCCGCACAGAGCGTATTCCCATCAGTGACCTACAGAAGAAGTACAATCTGACCTTAATGCAATCCAGTGTATACCTGAACGAGAACCTGCAACTCATGAAGCAACTCATCCCCAAAATGGATAAGGTCATGTATATAGGGGATGAAACATACATCTGCCAGCAGAACGACTATGACTTGTCCGAGATTATCCGTGAAAAGTATCCGGAGTTGGATTACCAGTTCCTTAGTGCGAAAGACATCCGAACGGACAGCCTTTTCAATATACTGAACCACGTGAATCCCCATACTACCGGAGTCATCTTTTCATCCTGGCTGTACAAGAGCTCTCCCCATGACAATATCATGAGGAGTAATTCCCACCGGGTCATCTCTACCGCCCCCATCCCTTTGTTTTCGCTAAGGGCCATCGGTATTGAAGAAGAAGGGGGGATTGTAGGCGGCTACATTTACAACAAAGAGAAATATAATGCCCGGCTACTAGAAACCATCCACAAGATATTGGATGGTACCCCGGCACGCAACATCCCGTTATACTATCCCGACGACGGAGCCCCCGTATTCAACTATAAATCCCTTCTGCAGCGTGACCTGAATCCGAAGCTATGCCCCAAGGGTACCATATTCTACAACATGCCTCCCACCTTCTGGGAGAAGTACGAATATGTCATTATCAGTATCACTGCCGCAATCATAACTCTGCTGTTCTTTTTCCAATATCTCCGCCTACAGTCACTGAGTAGAATTAAAAGATTACAACAGCAACAACTGGACAGCAATCTCAAATACCGAAATCTGATAAACAACATGCCCATCCTATACATGTATGAGAAACTTATAAAAGATGAAAAAGGGCGCATTACTGACACCTTATATATAGATGTCAACAATTTCTTCGAAGACAGATTTATCATGCGCAAAGAGGCTGTCGGCAAGCGGGGAAGCGAATTATTTCCCGAATCCATGAACGAGTTCCTCCATTTCATGAATATTGCATTGAAGGAGAAACGTTCCGTAACTTTCCCCTATTATTACAAGAAGATAGACACTTTCTACGACATTGTAGTCAAGGCAAGCGACAATGGCGAATACATGCACGTCTTCTGCGTTGACAGCACCGAGTTGCACCACACCCAAATACAGTTGAGGTCGACAAACCGGAAACTTTCCATGGCACTCGACGTTGCCAACATCGTACCATGGAAATGGAACCTCCGGACACACACCATACTCTGCGATGTCAACAAGCCGATAGAGCTCAGCAATAATGCCGGTATCATGGACGATGAACAGCTGTCCGTACCCGACAGCCAGTATTTCTCCAAAATACACAAGGAAGACCTGGAAAAAGTGAAACAAGCCTATACAGACCTGATTGAGGGACGTATCCAGAAAGTCAAGGAGGAATACCGCGTCATCAATCATGCCGACGGACACAAACACTTCGACTGGGTGGAGGCCCAGGCCGCCGTAGAAACCTACGACGAGAACAATAAGCCGCTGACCCTGGTGGGCTCTTCGCTGGTTATCACCGAACGGAAAAAGATGGAGACGGAACTGGTTTCCGCCAAGAACCGTGCGGAAGAGTCGAATAAACTGAAATCCGCATTCCTCGCCAACATGAGCCATGAAATCCGTACGCCGCTCAATGCCATTGTGGGATTCTCCGGAATATTGGCTTCCACCGAAGAGGAGGAAGAAAAACAAGAATACGTCAGCATCATTGAGAACAACAATACTTTGCTGCTGCAACTCATCAGTGACATTCTGGACTTGTCAAAGATAGAAGCAGGCACAATGGAATTCATTGATACGGATTTTGAATTGAACAAAGTGATGAGAGAGCTGGAAAGTTCGCTCTGCCTGAAGCTATCGCCCGAAAAGAATGTCACCCTCTCCTTTGAGCCCGGACTGCCCGAATGCCACATTCATTCCGAGCGTAACCGCTTGTCTCAACTCGTCATCAATCTGGTGACCAATGCCATCAAGTTTACCCAAGAAGGCAGTATCCGTTTTGGCTACAAGCTGCAAGACGACAAGATGCTTTATTTCTACGTATCCGATACGGGATGCGGTATCCCCGAAGACAAACAAGAGAGCATATTCGGCCGCTTTGTCAAGCTCAATAATTTTGCCCAAGGCACCGGACTGGGATTATCCATCTGCCAGATGTTGGTACAGCACATGGGAGGCAATATCGGACTGACTTCCAAGCCCGGCGAAGGCTCTACCTTCTGGTTCACCCTCCCCTATGTGCCGGCAAGCCGCATCCGGCAGGCAGAAAGCAAGACCGAACCTATAAAAGTAAAAAAGCAGAAAATCACCGTCTTGGTTGCCGAAGACCATGACAGCAACTTCCGGTTGATTGAGTCCATCCTACGAAAAGACTACAATCTGATACATGCGTGGAATGGTCAGGAAGCCGTGAATATGTTCAGGGAATACGACCCGCAGCTTATTTTGATGGACATCAACATGCCGGTGATGAATGGTTACGAAGCGACCAGGGAAATACGCAAATACTCTACACAAGTCCCCATCATAGCCGTCACCGCCTTTGCCTATGCTTCTGATGAACAGCAGGTCATGGAAAACGGCTTCGACGCATATATGGCTAAACCTATCAATGCCAATCAGCTGAGGACACAAATATCAGCTATACTGAAGCAGCATATTATCTTTATGTAAAAAACATCCGGACGGAAGAAGCATGCCAACGTCCGGATGGCGAGTATCAGAATTCATTGTTCAGGCAAGTCAGCCTCAACGAACCGTTGAACGCTTCGGCAGACAATCGCGTCCTGACCTGCACCTGCACGCTGCTCTTCGGCTGGACATCAAAATAATTGTCGCTATACACACTTTCATTGTCGGCAACGGACAAGCATACGGCACGGGCAAACTTGTCTGCCGAAACCATCACTTCATATCCACCTTCAATGGAACGGACTTCAGTCTGCAAATCCACCTTCGGATAATCCATATCCTTCTGCTTGCCCAGACAGTAGTTGTTATGGTACACCCTGCCCGATTTGTCCGTATAGTCTACGCGGACATATACCGTTCCTCTATCTGCCCCCTCCAGCAACTTGGCAAGCGGTGCGGAAAAACAGACACGGCTGTCATTACCGGAGATGCCGACAGACTTGTCCCAGTGATGAACCACGGTTCCGTCGAACTGGCAGACCTGAAGCTGCAGCCGGCCGGAAGTATTCTCCAAGCGGTCGGACACTGCATATACTATCAAATCATCCCCCTCCACTACCGAAGAAATCAGGATGTCATCATAGGCCTTGCGAACATAATAGTGCTGCGCCTTCCAGCGTCCGTAATAGTCACGGCTCGCCCAGGAAGCTACGGGCCAACAGTCGTTGTGCTGCCAGAAAAGCGTCCCCATATTATACGGCATCTGGCGGCGGTGCGACTCGATGGCCGTCTTGATGGCATCTCCCTGCAGCACATGATTCATATAAAGGAATGCCCGGAAATCACGCGGTTTTTTATATTCATTCAACAGGTAAGTCTCAATCAGCCCGTTGGCATGGTCGCCACCACGCTGATGGGACATCATCACCTCGGAACGTATATCCCAGTCTTCGGGGTAAGGAGCATAGCGCTTGACGGACTCGAACTCTGGAAAAGACTGAAAACCGTACTCGCTGAAAAAGCGGGATTTCTCGCTGTCATAATCAGAAATGGGTGCTTTACCATGCCAGACACTCCAATAGTGACGGTCCCCGTCAGTAGTACCGGACATCTCTCTCTCGAATGCGAACGGAGAAGAAGGCCAATAGAAGGTTCCGGGTGCATACTCCTTGACCACCCCGGGTAAGGTGACATGATACTGCTGCCGGTACTGTGCCCAAATCTTGTCGGCATATTCCTTATTCTGCCGTTCTATCTCGCACTTCCAGCCCCAGCCCAGCCAGGCATCCTGGCATTCATTATTTCCACACCACAAAGCAATGCAGGCATGATTGCGCAAACGTTTCACATTGTCCACCGCCTCCTGGTGGATATTATCGAGTAGGGCGCCTTCTGCCGGATACATACTGCAGGCAAACATGAAGTCCTGCCAAATCATGATTCCATACTCATCACACAAATCATAGAAGACATCGTTCTCATAGATACCTCCACTCCAGACGCGCAACATATTCATGTTTACACCGGCGGCATCGAGAATCGTCCTTTTATAATTCTCGGGAGTGACGCGCGGCAGGAAGTTATCCGAAGGGATGTAATTGGCTCCTTTGGCAAAAACCGGACGCCCGTTCAGCTCTATATAGAAAGTATGCCCGTCCTTATCCGGCTGATGCACCACCTTCAAAGAGCGTATGCCCACCCTTTCGGTTTTAGAGTCCAACAATTCCCCACCTGCAATGATATCCGTACGGAAACGATAAAGAAAAGGCTCCCCCAGTCCATTACTCCACCACAGCTTCGGCTTGTGAAGGACAAAATCAACGGTCACCCGATTGGTGCCTCGCTTCAAATCCGCTTGCCACTCGCCAAGCACTCTTCCAGTAACCTCATCCGTTATTGTGACCAACACTCCATTCATATCCTTATCGGCATCCAGCTCCACATGTCCGGCAATCACGGCCCTGCCTGCACCGACTTCCTTCTGCTCGATAAACACATCGTTGATTCTCAAATCGCTCCAAGCCCTGATATACACCGGACGCCAGATGCCGGAGGTAACCAGACGCGGCCCCCAATCCCAGCCATAATGATAACCCGCCTTACGGGCAAAAATGCTTATCTTCTTGTTGAACAAGCCCCCGTTTTCAGACTGGTCATTGGATGCCGGATACTGGTAGGGAAGTGCATCCCATTTGGGGACGTCTATCTTTACCGGCGAATGGAAGTACACCTTCAATATATTATTCTCCTCCCTGATGTACTGCCTAACGGGGATAGACCAGCGGCGAAACATATTGTCCGCTTTCAGTATACATTCATCATTCAAATAAACGTCAGCGTAAGTATCCAGCCCCTCGAACACAAGCTCCATATTCTCTTTCCGCATCATGTCGGCAGCAAGAGTAAAGCAAGTTTCATAAACCCAGTCTTCCTTGTCAATCCATTGCAATCCCCGTTCGTTCAACCGGAAAAACGGGTCTTCAATAATCTTGTTCTGCAGTAAGTCCGTGTGGACTACTCCCGGAACTGTAGCCGGATACCAATTGGTCAGTCTCGCCTGCCGGAATTTCCAGCCTTCATGAAGGTTCTTTACCGCTGTTTTTAGTTTCATACGAGTGTGTTTCATAGTTTTCTTTGACTACTCTAAATTACGGATAGACAAAAATACGACATTCAAAGGATACTTTATAATATCTTCTTAACGAAACATGATACAATCCCGTACACACCTACCGGGTCAGCGTCGCTGCACATCTGCTGCAGTGTGACTGCAAACGTGTTGCAGCGCTACTGCATATATGCTGCAGTGACACTGCATATGTGTTGCAGCGCCACTGCAAAGCTGAATGCAGTAGCACTGCAAAAAGCATGCACTTGCTTTGCAGTGGCAATGCATTATCCCATCGCCTTATTATGAAAGGAGATGTCATCCAGCTTTCATTATCTATAATTAATTTACAAAGGCGTAGTTTCCAAGTCTTTCAAAGTAAACGGAGGACAAGCAAAAAAGGTCTACAAATCATAGATTTGTAGACCTTTACCCGCTAGTTTTTCATCTTATTCAGAACTGTTGCGGAGAGAGGGGGATTCGAACCCCCGATACCCTTTAGGGGTATACACGCTTTCCAGGCGTGCCTCTTCAACCACTCGAGCACCTCTCCTTGTTCGGGGCGCAAAAGTAAGGGAAGTTTTTGGAATTACCAAATGTTCGGGCAAATAATATTAAAAGTCCGTTCAAGCAACCAATGCCGGAACGGACTTTCAACACTCAATAAAACATACTTATCATTACCGTGATCTGACTTCCCGTCTCATGAATATGACATACGAAAGGGCAAAACAGATAACAGTAGCTGCAATCAGTCCGGTGAGCTGCGGCCACACCACCAAAAGACTCTGTCCCAATGGCAGCGGGCTGGGAATGGCCCCCTGAACCTGCTCCATAGTAAGCGGCCCTAAACTTCTGACGGAAGGCATCAGCAGCGTTGTGGTCGCCTCATTGAACAGTTCGCTAGGTGCCAGGCGCATCAGACCGAGAATAAATTTCTGGTAACTGACTATCTGATAAGGAGATGCCAGCTGCGAAGGGCTCAACGCCTTGGCAACCAGGTTGACAATCATCGTATAGAACACGCTGAAAAACAACCATACCGCCACCGAAGCCAATGCCGAGGTGGCCGCCTGACGGAAACAAAGCGAAAACAGAATGGCCAGATTCAGCCAGAATGCCACATAGAACACACTGATTATGAGAAAGAATACAATCCTCCAAAATTCTTCTGCTGTGGGAGGAATACCTATCGCTATCAACCCACAGCCCATTACGAGGAATCCCAGTACAAACAGCATTATACCTATCACAATCAATGCAGCCACGAACTTGGCATTGATAATGCAATCACGATGAACGGGCTGTGACAGCATACGGCTCAACGTCCCCTTGTTCTGTTCCGAATTTATAGCATCGAATCCCAGCGCAATCCCCAACAACGGCCCCAGAAAGTTGATAAACTGCACAAAAGAAGGCAATGTGCCGTCCGAGGCTGTGAACAACTTCAAGAAAAGGAACGAACCGTCCGGGTCATTGGGCTTGATGGCGGCACCGATGTTGGTAAGCGAGGTATAGAGTGAGCCCATGCACGTAAGCAAAATGATTCCCATCAAGATAATGAACCGCCAACTTTTCACATGGTCGGATATTTCCTTGTTGACGACTACCCAAAAAGGATAATTGACTTTATTCATGCCTTTCCCCTCCTTCCTCCATATAATGGTTATAAATATCAGACAATTCCTGATGCTTGTCCTTCAAATCAGACATATCAATCAAGGTGACCAGCTTCCCGCTGTTGAACAGTCCCACGCGGTCGCAAACTTTCTGCACCTGGTCCAGGTGGTGGGAAGAGAACAAGACGGTCAGTCCCTCCTTCCGGCTCAACTGCCTGATGAGCTCGATGAACTCCTGAACACCGGCAGGGTCTATTCCCGAAGTAGGTTCATCCAGGATTATAATTTCCGGATTTTTGATAAGCACGTCCGCCAGTCCCAATCGCTGGCGCATACCGCGCGAATATTTCCCGGTCTTCTTTTTCATCTGTCCGGCAAGCCCCACATGCTCCATCAGCTCCAGCGCCCTGACTTTCGCTTCGGCATCCGAAATGCCATTGAGACGCGCAGTATATATAAGGTTTTCCGGACCGGTCATGTCATCATAAAACCCCACATCTTCGGGCAGATAGCCTATTTTCCGCTTTACCTCGATAGGATGCCTGGTAGAGTCGATACCGCAAATCTCCACAGAGCCGGAAGTGGGTTCCGTCAGTCCCAGCATCATCAGGATGGTAGTTGACTTGCCGGCGCCGTTTGGCCCCAATAATCCGAAAATCTCCCCTTTACGAATAGTCAGGCAAATGCGGTCTACGGCAGTGAAGCGCCCATACTGCTTGGTCAAGTCTGTCAATGCAATCACTCGCTCGTCCATGCTCACCTCCTTCCATATTTACGGAACAGATAGCATACGGCACCTATGGCAACGATTATTATCAAAACGCCCACCCATCCCCATATCATCGGGGTTTTCACGGCAATGCGGAATTGGGCGTCTGTATTCACTTCAGGAGTTTTGGCCGTCATGGTAGCCACATAATCTCCGGGCAATGCCTTTTTGGATGCTTTCATGGTAGCTACGACATTGGCCGTTTCCCCCGCCTTCAGCATATCAATCTTCGAAGGCTCAAAAGACACTTCCCAGTCCACGGGCTTATTGGCAGAAAGCTGGATATCTTTCAACAATGAAGAACCGGTATTCCGGACCACCAACTCGATACGCTTCACATCTCCTGCTGTGATTTCGGTACTCAACAATCCTCTGGGCGTGGACAATTCCATCTCGTAGGAACCCGTGACAACAACTTCCAGCTCCAAGTCGGCAGAAGTCGTACCAGTAGCCGCACGTACCGGAATCTTGTAATTACCGGCTTCCACATTGGCGGGAGGGACAATCTCTATACTCACATTCTGGCTGCTGTTCGCTTCCACCTGGGCAGAAGTGGCCTGCTTATAGTTGGGCTTGAACACGACACTCCAGCCTCTGGGGGCATTGGCCATCAGCGCATACAGCTGCTGGTCGGCCGTCTGGTTTTTCAAAGTGGCATTGAAGGTAAAGGTGGACTTGGAATTGCCCTGCATATTGGGCTGGTCGGTAGTGAACTCGGTCTGGTAAGTTCCTTTCTGGGCCACGACCACCTCCAGCGGCAGTTTGGTTTCTCCGGCAAATACTGTGAAATGATAACTTCCTTTATTTACTTTTAGAGGAACTTCCACTTTCAAATTGAACGTTTTCTTTTCCTGGGGCAGTACAGAAAGCTGGCTGAGGGTCCAGCCGCCTGACTTGATTTCATGCTTCCAACTGCCCGGCAATCCGCTGACCGAGAGATTTGCATTTGTAACCCCGTCCGTGTTGTTAATCAAATCAATGCTGTAATCAATGGACGCTCCGGGCGTCACGGAAATTTTTGTGTAAGGAGTGTACAGAATTATGCTTCCAGATTCATCGGCATGTACACGATTTAAGGGAAAGGCTCCCAACAAAATAACTAACAATAAAATACAATTTGTTCTCATAGTCATAAAAAAGTTCTTATGGTTGTTTAATTATGAATATTTTCCCAATTTGTGCGTTGCAAAAATAAAAGATAGCTATATTAGTAGCTGTTAAAAGAAACAAAAGAATATAATTGCGGACACAATATACCCTGCGATGACCTGCTTTTCTTATCTTTGCGATTCCTATTGATACAAACGAATACCATACCGACATGAGAATCCCTGAAATACGCTTACAGAACCAGCAACTGTCCACTCCACTCTTCGGCCACCCGAAAGAGCTGGTCTCCTGGATGGGCGCCATGCAGGCACAAGACTATACAATGGTGAAATGGGCCGTAGGTATGCGGCTGAAGTCACCGGGAATTCAAGCCGTGGAAAAAGCCCTGCATCAAGGGGAAATACTGAGAACCCACATAATGCGTCCCACATGGCACCTGGTAGCAGCAGAAGACATTCGTTGGATGCTGAAACTCTCTGCACAACGCATCAAATCCGCCAATGATTCTTATGCAAAAGGACATGGTCTGGAAATCACGGAACAGCAATATGACAGAAGCCATACCGTACTCGGGAATATCCTCAGCGGGAAGCGAAGCCTGACGAAACAAGAGATTGCGGAACATTTTGAACGTTCGGGACTGCTTGCAGACAACTACCACATGACCCGCTTTATGTCGCGTGCCGAAGTCGAAGGAATTGTGTGCAGCGGAGAATGCCGTGGACGGCAACACACCTATGCCCTTCTGGACGAAAGAGTTCCACCTACCCCCGAACTGACGAAAGAAGAAGCGCTGGCCCGCCTGGCTACAGCCTATTTCCGCAGCCATGCCCCTGCTACCCTGCAAGACTTCTCCTGGTGGTCTGGTTTGCCTTTAACGGAAGCAAGGCAAGCCATTTCTCTGATAGAACCGGAACTGATGTCCGAACAATGGAACAGCCAGACATGGTACATCCATGACTCCTGCCGGACATCTGGAAAGGCGACCGGTAACCTGCACCTTCTTCCCTCCTACGACGAATACCTGATAGGATACAAGGACCGGACAGACGTCCTACCCAAAGAGGACTATTCCAAAGCTTTCACCAACAACGGATTGTTCTTTCCGGTACTTCTCTATAAGGGGCATGTAGTAGGAAATTGGAACAAGGCGTCCAAGAAAAAAGAAATCTTCCCGGAGCATTCGCTTTTCCGGAAAGACATCTGCCTGAAAGAGGAGTTGCTGAACCAGGCTAAAGAAAAGTACGTCCGGTTCCTAACACATTAAAGGCGGTCATCGAAGATTTTCATTGAAGAATCTCTCTATTTTGCCGAATGGAATTACCTCTATATTGTCATACAAGTCTACATGGTTTGCACCGGGAATAATCAGCAGTTCCTTATTATCACCCTGCAACTTTTTAAAAGCATCTTCACTGAAATAACGTGAATGGGCCTTCTCACCGTGCAGCATCAACACTGCACTACGGATTTCATCACTATATGAAAGGATAGGCATATTGATGAACGAAAGCGGTGAAGTCTTGTTCCATCCGTGGTTAGAGTTGAGTGACCGCTTATGATAGCCGCGCGGTGTTTTATAATAGGCATGGTAGTCCTTCACAAATTGTGGAGCATCGGCAGGCAACGGGTCTACTACACCTCCTCCAAGAGCAAATGTACCGTTTCTATAATCCTCCGTACGCTGAGCATTAAGCTGGCGCCGCAATTCATGTCGTGCATCGGCATTCATAGAATCGAAATAACCGTTAGCATTGACCCGGCTCATGTCGTACATGGTTGCCGTAACTGTAGCCTTGATGCGAGTATCGATAGCCGCTGCATTAAGCGCCATGCCTCCCCATCCACAAATACCGAGAATGCCGATGCGCTCTGCATCTACATCGTCACGGGTGGAAAGATAATCGACCGCTGCACTGAAATCTTCCGTATTGATGTCCGGCGAAGCCACATAACGGGGCTGGCCGCTACTTTCTCCCGTATAGGATGGATCGAAAGCAATCGTCAGGAATCCACGTTCTGCCAATGTCTGCGCATACAAGCCCGAAGCTTGTTCCTTCACGGCACCAAATGGGCCACTGATGGCAATGGCAGGCAATTTACCCGTCACATTCTTGGGTACATACAAATCGGCGGCAAGTGTAATGCCGTAACGGTTGTGGAAAGTTATCTTTTTATGGTCTACTTTATCACTCTGTGGGAATGTCTTGTCCCACTCTTGAGTCAGATTCAAATTCTCTTCCATAAATTTATTATCATTATTAGGATTATTTTCTGTTGCAGACAAATGTCCTGCAGCACAAAGGCTAATAACCATCGCCGCACATATGTTTTTTACCATGTTCTTCATCTCTACTTCTTTAAGTTTCGGTTGGAAATTCATTTCTTAATCCATTGCTTGACAGTTTCCCGGCTCGCTCCATTCAGCAGCCTGCCTTTTCCCCAGTTTATGCCGGGGTAATTCGTCTGCAATTCCTTTTCTGCATTAGAAATACTGCTGCTTCCCGAAGTGGCGAATGGAATAACCGTTTTACCTGCAAAATCACCGCTTTCTATAAATGTATTGATGATTCTTGGAGCCAAATTCCACCAAATAGGAAAACCTATATAAATGGTATCATACTCCGCGAGACTCCCCAATTTAGAATACAATGCAGGACGTGATTTGGAATCCGACATCTCCACACTGCTGCGCGAAGCTTTGTCGTGCCAGTCCAAATCAGCAGCCGTGTACTTTTTCGCAGGCTGTATTTCGTAGAGGGTCCCATCAACAGCTTCTGCCACCAACTTGGCAGCCCTTGCCGTTGTTCCCGTTGCCGAGAAATAAGCTACCAGTGTCTTACCACCTTTTTTCTGTGCGTTAACAGTAATAGACAACAGCATAACTGCCATCATAAACAACACCAATCTTTTCATACGATATATTATTTAGTTGAAACATATAAATCCAATTGTTATAGCGATACAAAAGTAGCGGGTATTATTTATTATATAGGTATCCAGATTACTGATTATATAACCCGAATTACTGATAGATGTCCGAGAAGAGAAATAAAAAATCCCGTAAAATCAAGGTTTTACGGGATTTGTCATACTTTGAATCCTTTTTGTCTTTGGATTTCTGCGAAGAGACAGGGAACGATTAACATTTAATTTCCCTATTCATTATCAGTATCTTACCAAAAGCCTCTGCTCCTATGACACCGAATAATTCACCGCGTATATGCTGCAACTTTCTTCCTGTTACACTCTTACTTATTTTTACAAAAGTAGCAAAAATGGCATAAATACAAATTATACACTTGATTTAACGAACATAACTTCTATAATTTTCTTCCAATAACAATTGCAATTTAGAAAAAGGGGAAAGAAACTTACCCCCTATGACAGTATAAGCTATCCCCTGTTCATCACGTAACTTTTGCAAAGTTCTGCTTGATATATGCAACATGCCACATATCTGTTCACCGGTCATATAGACCTCACCGGCTATAGGAACAGGCAAATCCTGAAATTCAAGTATCTCTTTTGAGCATTTCTTAAGCATCCTCATCATCATTATGTACTCTTCTGACTGCCTTGTGATTAATCCGTCCATATGTTATCTTTCTTTTTGAATTAATATTTTGGCCAAATCACTCTCTTTATACATATATTTGCCGCCTATACAAGAACATGGAATAATCCCGCATTCCCTCTAGCTTTGCAAACTTCGTTTGGAGATATTCAAAACCAGACAGACCTCCTGGACATCCAGTCACTTTTCCATTTCAACCGGACCAATTTTCTTTTTAACGGATTCAATCTGTGCGGATAAACTCTCTATTTGCAGTTTTAACTGTAAATACGCATTTTTCTCTATAACAACTAATTCCATAATAATTTGATTTATAATTTCACTATTTACACGATTACTACAATGTTTCCAGAATTTAAAGCTACTGAGCTTTAATTGTATGGCTGATGATTTTTGCAAGAGATTTATGCTACAGTAGGAAAAATATATACAGAAGTTCCTTAACAAGCCCAATCGTATGAATGTCACTGAAACTATAGTTATTCTTATTCTGTTTTCATTCCGGTGGTTTCCACTGCTTCAAGCATTATTGCAAAGAGTTTCCTATAACCGCTTTGTTGAACTTGAAAAAGAAGTATTGCTTCCCATGACCATTTTTTGCTGGGAACCTGTACTGGTCAATTTTGTAGACTCGACTCCTTTACATGTCTGTCGCAACCAACGAATTCTAATTCATAAGATATTCGAAGGACTCGCCGAACATGGAAAATGTTCCATGAAATGTTTTTTCGGTTTTAAGTTACACGTGATCATCAATGATAAAGGTAAAATTCTTAACTTCATGTTTACACTTTGAAGTATGGATGATTGTGAACCTTTGAAACTTTTGATTTTATATCGAACTCACGTTAAATTAAGTTCCGACTTAAATTTTTCTTTAAAAAGCCTATAGTCTTTATCGTTAAACTGCACTTTCATATTCTCCAGAACACGTTTTTCCGTTTCAGGACTCCAATATATTTTTAATTTCTCTTTAGCTCTTGTAATAGCCGTATAGAAAATGTTGTGACTTACCATTTCCTCAATTTCGTTTGTAATTACTACCTTCACGGAATCATATTCTAATCCCTGAGCCTTATGAATAGAAACAGCATAGGCTATCTGAAACGGAACAATGGAACCCAAATCATCATCATCTTCATCTCCGTCATTTTGAAGTTCTACCCTAAAACAGATAACAGAAGTATTTTCAGCTATAGAATCCAACAGCACTAAATCTAACCCCAATACATCTAGTTCATTGACAACCATATATATTTCTATTGTGAAATACACGCAGTCTTCTTTTTCCTCTATAGCTAAAATCTTTCCTTTCAGATTATTGTAAATCAAGGGAGCAAACCTGTTTGATTCATTAAACAAAACCGGATCCCCTACCTTGTAAGTCTGTACTCCGATTCTCACAGAAGGATTGGGATTATTGCTTTGCAGAAACTTATTTATGTTGTTAATTCCATACAAACCGTCATAATTCAAGCAAAGAACAATCTCATCGTCCATGCTTTTTGAGAATATGGAATCATCCAAAGCTGATGAAAATCCATACTTAGTAATAAATTCCAACCTGTCATCCGTAATCCGCCGTACCTTATCCCAGACTTCTTTCAAACCATGATCAGTCGTACGATATGTAGAAGTCAGTTCAACTACTGCACTTTTAGGCATAATAAAATGAGCAATACTAAACCAATTACCAAATAATATTGATTCAATTTGGTATACATCCCCAACTAACAATAGAAGCTGAAAACTCGATTTTTCTAGCACCTTTACCATATCCCTATTACTTACAGTACTACATTCATCTACACATAAAATATCGCATTCCAAATTAGAACTGCTAGCCGAAAGATATTTTGTAATTGTCATAAAATCCGCATTGTCAGCCGTCACTTTACGACGAAGATTTTCTACCGCAGGATTTGTGTTCGCTAAAAAAATTTTATGTTTATCTTTAAAAAATAAGGAAATATAATTTATCATCATAGATTTTCCCGTACCAGCCGGACCGTAAATAAGAGCAACTTTAGAATCTTTGAACAAAGTCTTTATTGCCTCTTTCTTTTCTTCACTATCTATGTTAATCTCTGGAGTTCTCATCCAGGATTCCACTGAATTGACATAGTTTCTAATCCCACTCTCTGTATGCTTCAACAGATTCGAGATTATGTTTCGAACATGGTCTTCATATTCTTTGATATAAAAATGTTCTTTATAAGACTCAATACGCAAATGCTGATGTTTTTTGTATAACACGCCATTATACTTTTCTACCAAAATCTCCGGCTCCTCGAAGTACTGCACTTCATTTACAGGAGTATACAATGCTCCGTTACGCTCTGTATTGTTTTTTATAAATCGAGCAAACAATTCATGTTTGCGACTGGAGTAGTCTATACAATAGAACAAATCGGAAATTGAAGGATTATGATTTACCAACGAAAAATTAAATGGAACCTTATCAAAAGGAATGCACTGATACCTTAAATACAAATTAGAAAGTTCAGTACATTGATTTGCAGATAATTGTCGTTTAATTATCTTATTATTCAAATGATAAAGCAAATAACGAAGTACATTTGTTCCTGCCCCACCATTAGAAATAAAGCTCCGGCAATTCGTTAAAAGACTGGATATAAGATTATTTCTAGTTCCTTCCCGTATATATTTTATGCAATTTACATAAAATTCATCTGAAGCATCCATCAAATCAACAAGATTCATTCTGGATTGAGTCAGGAGCTTCATTAAATTAGAATATTCTTTAAGTTCTCCATATTCTTGTGAAAGCCCAAAAATCTTTGCAAAATTCCTAAACTCACAAGCCCTTATAGATACATTCCAATCTACAATAACCACAATCGGCATCCTACGTTCCAACACTTGAATATCAAACTCTGCCAAATGCAATTCCACCGCATAATACGAAGATATTTCCTGTTTCGTGAAGGCAATTATCCTGTCAAATTTACTAGATTTGTCATGCGCTGGGATAAAAGTCACTTCATAAAAAATCACATCATTAACAATTACAGGATGTAACTTTTCAATATAGAACCGCCCATGCTGAATTGTTTTCCGAGCTATGACAGCCTTATTTTCAAGCACTTTCTCTATAGCTTCATAATATTGGGTAAATGCAGTATCAGTATTCAACGGGAACTTATGAAGATTTTCCAGCAATTCTATTTCATAGTTATCCTTCATAAAAGTCTTTATGCGCAACAGATATTCATAATATTTAAGCATCAACCTCTCTGAACTATCCGGATCCAATGTATAATGAGAGACCGATATTTGCAATAATTTATGGAATTGGTTCAAGAAACGATACTTCCCCTGAAGAGTATTAATAAACTTAATAGCATTTTTTATGTTCTGATACTCATTTTCTATCAAGGAATTGCCTGAAGCCACATAAATCTTCAAAAAAACACATTCCAAAAATTACGCAATTGCGATAAAATGTTCTGAGACAACAAACCTCGTTCATTAGCCTGCAATGACTCTATGTTTTTACAGATTGCTTCATTGCAAGAATATATTCTTTTATCTATTATATCCATAGTCATGTATTTATCCAGTTTTAAAATACGATAAATTTCACTCGTTCCATCTGTTTATCTTACTTTTCTAAACAATTTTCCACATACATCGGGACACTTCGTCTCCCATTCTTTAATATCCTTTCCTTCACCAGTTCACGAATCACCCACATTGACTTCGATGGATTAAACCCAATGCCCCGTAAAAAACACGACGTTACTAGAAAGAATAAGTCTTGAAACACTCCGCTAATTTCTGCTTCACCTCTTCCTTATCCACGTTTGCACTCCAGATACATAGTCTGAAAACGTTCAATCAAGTCCTTGTCGGATATGAACTTGATGCTGCTCACCTGTACATCATCATCTTTCACATATTTGGGCTTGATGTCCGACGCACTTTTCAGGCTCAGATGAAATAGCCGATGCTGTCCAAATGTACGGCATACCCGTTGCTCAGATTCTCATAAAGTTCATCGTTCAAGGCTGTAATGACGGCAATCACATCCACCAGGACTACGGTACATTTTTTGTGTATCGCTTCCCGACTTTAGCGGGTAGTCACCCCATCTTTTTACATGCAACTTTGAAGCAACAATTCCGTCCTTTACCGAATTCTCAAACAAGTCAAATATAATAGCCATACTATGTATCCGTTTTATCGTTTCATTCTTTCTTTCCAGACTCTTAACAAAAATATCCCGACATGTAGCTATCGAGACCTCGTCACGTTAGTGTCGAGGTAAATTTACAAAATATTTTAGGAAACAACAAGGAACTATAATAAATATGACATAGCTATATTCAAAAGTTCAATCAGATCATCAAGCTCTACTCTTCTCCCCAATTACCTCAATAAAACAATGACAAAGTGACACAAAAAAAGAATATTTCTTTTATATAACGTGAGTTTGACAAAATTTAAAATCTTGATGAAATATGATTGGGCTTGTCAAGGAGCTTCTATATATATTTTCTTGCTGTAGTAAAAATTCCCTGTCTTTAAATGTTTTTTATCTATCCATTTATCTACATACTCCAGAATCCCAGAAGAATTGTTTTCTTCACTGAAGCATCAACCTAGACCCCATTCACTGCAATTCTCATCATTATCGGAGCCTCACCATTCCGATTCAATTTCGTCCTACGAATGTAGAACAATAGACAAAATGTTGTTCTTTCCATCTTACTTGTTTTTTAATCACAAAACTAAATTTCCAAGAGCAACAAGTCTAGACACAAAACACTGATAAACAATAAATTATTCACTTAATAGATGTACCTAACATTAAAGGCAATCAGGTACACCGAATAGTACACCGAAAGAATGCTTTGATATGCTTATTTTTGCTATGCACCAAAAACAAAAAATCCCCGTAAAGTATTATTTTACAGGGATTTTCTTTGTTTTGCAATTCTTTCCAGCGGAGAGACAGGGATTCGAACCCCGGGTACCTCGCAGTACAACGGTTTTCAAGACCGCCGCAATCGACCACTCTGCCACCTCTCCAGAACTACGGTTAAGTAGTGCTTTTCTCTTAAAGCGCTGCAAAGGTACGAATCATTTTTTAACTTGCAAATTATTCCGCAAAAAAATATTAGAAAAGTATATTTGGAAGTAATAACTGCTATCTGGCTTCTCCCCATAAATAGGTATTTTTATGCTATTCAACATAAAATAGGACCCTTTTATATACCTAAACCGAAAAAAGGTTGTAAATTTGCGCGCTCTAAAGGATAACTAACCACTAACTGATTAATTTTATGGAACTGAATAAGACCTTTAAAGATGGACTTTGGAGCAAAGAAATCAATGTAAGGGATTTCGTTAGTAATAACATCACTCCTTATGAAGGGGATGCTTCTTTCCTGCAAGGACCTACCGAACGCACCAAAGCTGTCTGGAATCACTGTCTCAAAGCTCTCGAAGAAGAGAGAAACAATAATGGTATTCGTGCACTCGACTACACAACTGTATCTACTATAACCTCTCACCCTGCCGGCTACATCGATAAAGAGAACGAACTGATCGTCGGACTACAGACCGATCAGGTATTAAAACGTGCCATCAAACCGTTTGGCGGAATCAATGTGGTTATGAAAGCTTGCCGTGAAAACGGAGTGGAAGTAGATGACAGAGTCAAGGATATCTTCACTCACTATCGCAAGACTCATAATGATGGGGTATTCGATGTGTATACCGAAGAAATTCGTTCGTTCCGTTCATTGGGATTCCTTACCGGACTTCCCGACAACTATGCACGCGGACGTATCATCGGTGATTATCGCCGCCTGGCTCTCTATGGTCTTGACCGTCTGATAGAAGCTAAAAAGAAGATCTGACATAATCTGACAGGTCCTATGACTGAAGCCCGCATTCGTCTTCGTGAAGAAGTAGCCGAGCAAATCAAGGCCCTGAAAGAGATTAAAGTATTGGGCGAATATTATGGTTTGGATCTGAGCCGACCAGCATATACCGCACAGGAAGCTGTACAATGGGTGTATATGGCTTATCTGGCTGCCGTAAAAGAGCAGGATGGTGCTGCCATGTCACTGGGTAATGTATCTTCATTCCTCGACATCTATCTTGAATATGAATTAAGCCAGGGTACGATAACCGAAACATTCGCTCAGGAACTGATCGACCAATTCGTTATCAAACTCCGTATGGTACGCCACTTGCGTATGCAGTCGTACAACGATATTTTTGCAGGTGATCCCACATGGGTGACCGAATCTATCGGTGGACGTTTCAATGATGGACGTACCAAAGTTACTAAAACTTCTTTCCGCTTCTTGCAGACACTTTATAACTTAGGCCCGTCACCGGAACCTAACATGACTGTACTATGGAGCCCTGAGTTACCCGAAGGTTTCAAAGCATTCTGTGCACAAGTATCTATCGACACTTCTTCCATCCAATATGAAAACGACGACCTGATGCGTGAAGTCCGTCAATCGGATGACTACGGAATCGCTTGTTGTGTTTCATATCAGGAAATCGGAAAGCAGATTCAGTTCTTCGGCGCACGTGCCAACCTTGCCAAAGCCCTGCTACTGGCTATCAACGGAGGACGTTGCGAAAATACAGGTACAGTTATGGTAAAAGACATCCCTGTATTGACCGGTGAAACACTGAAGTTCGAAGAAGTAATGGCCAACTATAAGAAAGTATTGATACAAATTGCACGTGTATACAACGAAGCATGAATATCATACATTACATGCACGATAAGTATTACTACGAAAAGGCGCAGATGGCTTTCGTGGATACTGATCCCCGCATTAACCTCGCTTATGGTGTAGCCGGACTTCAATCGCCATCGATTCACTGTCCGCCATCAAATATGCACATGTGAAAGCCCGTCGCAACGACATCGGACTGACGGAGGGATCGATATCGAAGGTGCTTTCCCTTGTTTCGGTAATGACGATGACCGTGTAGACCACCTGGGTGTGGACCTGGTATATTTCTTTAGCGAAGAATTAAAGAAACTCCCCCGTATATAAGAATGCCCGTCCTACCCTCTCGCTGCTGACTATCACTTCGAACGTAA
>ENA-OPYY01000067-OPYY01000067.1-human-gut-metagenome-genome-assembly--contig:-NODE-67-length-43874-cov-2.759984_pt1 | contig 43874 bp, 43 predicted proteins | sample MGYA00242472_ERZ504481 | MGnify/ENA primary metagenome ERZ504481 (study PRJEB26092, sample SAMD00036265) | human gut metagenome | host: Homo sapiens | study: EMG produced TPA metagenomics assembly of...
TTAAAAAAACCTATTGACTTTTATTAGAACATGAGGTATTATAATCAAGCAGTCGCGAGAGAGCGGCTGATAAATAAGAAATGCAGGAGTGGCGGAATTGGCAGACGCGCAGGCTTCAGGTGCCTGTGGTCGCAAGATCGTGTGGGTTCAAGTCCCATCTCCTGCATTATTTTTTTGTGTATCGGGAAGCCCTTAGTTCAGCTGGGGCTCCCGATTTTTTCGTGTTGTGAAAGAAATAATTTCCTGGCCACCAATGGTTAAGGCTGCTTCGGCTTCCTGGATTGAATCAGAATTATTTTCAGCGAAACATAATTTTTTTCAGCTACTCTTTATGTTGAAAAAGAAAGTTTCTTGTGATATAATCTTGAAGATTTAGGATAAAACAAGAGAAAGGGAGATTGTATGAAAGCATTTCTGATATTAGAAGACGGCCATGTGTTTACAGGAACCAGTATTGGCGCAGCCAGAGAAGTAATCAGTGAGATCGTTTTTAACACATCTATGACCGGATATCTGGAAGTGATGACTGATCCGTCTTATGCTGGACAGGCTGTTTGTATGACCTATCCGCTGATTGGTAATTATGGAATTTGTTATGAGGATCAGGAGTCCAGGAAGCCGTGGATAGATGCATTTATTGTTCGTGAATTATCCCGTATCCCCAGCAACTTCAGAAGCGTTGACACCATTCAGCATTTTCTGGAAAAACATGACATTCCGGGAATTGCGGGCATCGACACAAGAGCCCTGACAAAAATCCTTCGTGAAAAGGGTACCATGAATGGTATGATCACAGTTGATGAAAACTATGATTTAGATGCAATTATTCCCCGTTTAAAAGCATATACAACTGGAAAAGTAGTGGAAAAGGTTACCTGCCATGAAAAAGAGATTCTGGAAGGCAAAGGACCGAAGGTGGCTCTGATGGATTTTGGAGCAAAACGCAACATTGCCCGCTCTCTTAATGAGAGAGGCTGTCAGGTGACGATTTATCCGGCTCTTACACCGGCAGAGGAAATTTTAAAAGATAATCCGGACGGAATCATGCTCAGCAACGGACCTGGGGATCCCAAGGAATGTACTTCTATTATAGAAGAAATCCGTAAGTTATATGAGTCTGATGTTCCGATTTTTGCAATCTGTCTGGGTCATCAGCTTATGGCGCTTGCCACAGGCGGAGACACTCATAAGATGAAATACGGACACAGAGGCGGAAATCATCCTGTAAAGGATCTTGCAACAGGAAGAGTTTATATTTCTTCTCAGAATCACGGATATGTGGTGGATGCAGAGCAGCTTGAGGCGAAAAATATTGCAAAGCCGGCATTTGTGAATGTAAATGACGGTACCAACGAAGGTATGGCCTATGTAGGTAAAAATATCTTTACCGTGCAGTTCCATCCGGAAGCATGCCCGGGACCGCAGGATTCCAGTTACCTGTTTGACCGATTTATGGAAATGATGGGAGGAAACAGATAATGCCGAGAAATAAAGATATTCATAAAGTTCTTGTGATTGGTTCCGGTCCGATTATTATCGGCCAGGCAGCAGAGTTTGATTATGCAGGTACTCAGGCCTGCCGTTCTCTGAAGGAAGAGGGCATGGAGGTTGTACTTCTTAACTCAAACCCGGCAACCATCATGACAGATAAAGATATTGCTGACCGCGTATACATTGAGCCTCTGACTGTAGAGGTGGTAGAGCAGCTGATCCTGAAAGAAAAACCGGACAGTGTGCTTCCTACACTGGGAGGTCAGGCCGGCCTGAACCTTGCAATGGAGCTGGAAGAAAAAGGCTTTTTCAAGGAGCATAATGTACGTCTGATCGGTACTACTGCAGAAACGATCAAAAAGGCAGAGGACCGTCAGGAATTTAAGGATACTATGGAGAAAATCGGCGAGCCGGTTGCAGCTTCCAAAGTAGTAACAACAGTGGAAGACGGTATTGCCTTTACAAAGACCATCGGATACCCGGTTGTTCTCCGTCCTGCTTATACTCTTGGCGGCAGCGGCGGCGGTATTGCCAACAACGAATATGAACTGAGAGAGATCCTCGAAAATGGTCTTCGTCTTTCCCGTGTAGGCGAGGTTCTTGTAGAGCGCTGCATCGCAGGCTGGAAAGAGATTGAGTATGAAGTAATGCGCGACAGCGCAGGAAACTGCATCACAGTCTGCAACATGGAGAACATTGACCCAGTAGGCGTTCACACAGGCGACTCTATTGTAGTTGCTCCTTCTCAGACTCTTGGGGACAAAGAATACCAGATGCTTCGTACTTCTGCCCTGAATATTATCACAGAGCTGGGAATCACTGGCGGATGTAACGTTCAGTATGCGCTTCATCCGGAGAGCTTTGAATACTGCGTTATCGAGGTAAATCCCCGTGTAAGCCGTTCTTCTGCTCTTGCAAGTAAGGCTACCGGTTATCCGATCGCCAAGGTTGCTGCAAAGATCGCTCTTGCTATACACTGGATGAGATTCCAAACGCCATTACAGGAAAAACCTATGCAAGCTTTGAGCCGATGCTGGACTACTGTGTTGTAAAGATCCCGCGTCTGCCATTTGACAAATTTATTACTGCAAAAAGAACTCTGACAACTCAGATGAAAGCAACCGGAGAGGTTATGAGTATCTGTCATAACTTTGAGGGAGCTCTGATGAAAGCTATCCGTTCTCTGGAGCAGCATGTGGACAGCCTTATGTCCTATGACTTTACCGGACTTACTGAGGATCAGCTGATTGAGGAGCTGGCTGTTGTAGATGATCGCCGTATCTGGAAAATTGCGGAAGCCATCCGAAGAGATATTTCCAAGGAATATATTCACCGTATTACAAAGATCGATCGCTGGTTCATTGACAAGATCGCAATCCTTGTTGAGATGGAGCAGGCGCTGAAGACCCAGCCACTGACAGGAGAGCTTCTTCTGGAAGCAAAACGCATGGAGTTCCCGGATTATGTGATCGGAAATCTCTGTGGCAGAACAGAGGCTGAGATCAAGGCTCTCCGTGAGGGCTACAACATCCGCGCTGCCTATAAAATGGTAGATACCTGCGCGGCAGAGTTTGCGGCAGCAACACCATACTATTATTCTGTTTACGGCGGACCGGATACAGAAAATGAAGCAGTTTCCACACCGGATAAGAAAAAAGTTCTTGTTCTCGGTTCAGGTCCGATCCGTATCGGCCAGGGTATTGAGTTTGACTTCTGCTCTGTACACTGTACCTGGGCTTTTGAAAAAGAAGGCTACGAGACAATTATTATCAACAACAATCCTGAGACTGTCAGCACAGACTTTGACATTGCAGACAAGCTGTATTTCGAGCCTCTGACACCTGAGGATGTAGAAAATATCGTAAAAATCGAAAAACCGGACGGAGCGGTCGTTCAGTTCGGCGGACAGACTGCCATCAAGTTGACAGAAGCGCTGATGAAAATGGGCGTGAAGATTCTCGGAACATCTGCAGAAGACGTAGATGCAGCAGAGGACCGTGAGCTGTTTGACGGCATCCTGGAGCAGTGCCAGATTCCGAGACCGAAGGGAGATACTGTATTTACTGCTGAGGAAGCAAAAGAAGTTGCTAACAGACTGGGATATCCGGTTCTAGTACGTCCTTCCTATGTTCTTGGCGGACAGGGAATGCGTATTGCAGTCAGCGATGAGGATGTAGAAGAATACATTGGAATCATTAACCAGATCGCGCAGGATCATCCGATCCTGGTAGATAAATACCTGATGGGCAAAGAGATTGAGGTAGACGCTGTATGTGACGGCGAGGACATTCTGATTCCTGGTATCATGGAGCATATTGAGCGTGCGGGAATCCACTCTGGTGACAGTATTTCCGTATATCCGGCACAGACTATCAGTGAAACTGCAAAGGAAACCATTGCAGAGTACACACGTCGTCTTGCAAAAGCGCTTCACGTTGTAGGTATGATCAATATCCAGTTTATTGTATGCGGCGAAGAAGTGTATGTAATCGAGGTAAATCCACGTTCCAGCCGTACTGTTCCGTATATCAGCAAGGTAACAGGAATTCCGATCGTGCCGTTGGCAACAAAAGTAATCCTGGGCTATAAGCTGAAGGATCTGGCTATGAGCCGGGACTTCAGCCTGAGGCAAAACACTTTGCCATTAAGATGCCGGTATTCTCCTTTGAAAAGATCCGCGGCGCAGATATCAGCCTTGGACCTGAGATGAAATCCACCGGAGAGTGCCTTGGTATTGCAGAGACTTTTAACGAGGCTCTTTATAAAGCGTTTATCGGAGCAGGAATCAAGCTTCCGAAGCACCGCAACATGATCATCACTGTAAAAGAGGAAGATCATGAGGAAGTTGTTCCGATCGCAAAACGTTTTGAAGCTCTTGGCTACCGTATTTATGCTACAAGAGGAACTGCAAAGGTTCTGAAAGAAAACGGCATCAAGGCAATCCGTACCAACAAGCTGGAGCAGCCTGCGCCAAACCTTATGGACCTGATCCTGGGACACAAGATCGACGTTGTAATTGATACTCCGCCTCAGGGGGTAGAGCATCAGAGGACGGATTTGTGATCCGCAGAAATGCCATTGAGACAGGTGTAAATGTACTGACCAGTCTTGATACTGCAGAGGCTCTTGTAACCAGCCTTGAAAATACAGACCTTAATAATCTGACTCTGATCGATATTGCAACGATCGCAGACAGATAAAAACAAATATGAACCGGGGAGGCACAGACTTCTCCGGTTTTTATTTACCAGGAATTCAGGGAGTTTGAAACGGATATGTCCGTTTGGTTTTGGGAAAGGAAAGTTTCGTCCGGGATTATCTGCGACTGTTACATTGCAGACTATTTCCAGCAGAATATTACTTGTGAACAGTGTTGCTTTATTCTTTAATGAGAGTAAAAATTGTGTTATACTTACAGTGTCCGGGGTGGATAAAATCTTTGTAAAAGAAGAAAAATGCCCGGCATAAAATAAAAATGAAAGGGAGAAAGAATGGATATTATTGAATTTTTAAAAGCCGTGTTTCTGGGTATTGTGGAAGGTATTACGGAATGGCTTCCTATCAGCAGTACCGGACATATGATTCTGGTGGATGAATTTATCAAACTTAATGTGACGCCGGAGTTTAAAGAATTCTTTCTGGTAGTGATCCAGCTTGGTGCGATCCTGGCAGTGGTGGTATTATACTGGGGAAAGCTGTGGCCTTTTTATATCAGAGAGCTTCCAAAGAAACAAAGAGCAATCATAGCAAAACAGCCTGTTTTTGCAAGAGGGATCATGACTTTTGTGGAACGGTTCTGCGATAAGGAAAAATGGGTGCTGTGGTTTAAGATCCTTGTGGCATGTATTCCTACCATTGTGATTGCATTGCCGTTTAATGACTTCATTGAGGAAAAATTTAACAATTACGTGGTTGTTTCCATTGCTCTGATCGTTTACGGTGTGATTTTTATTTTTATTGAAAACTATAATAAAAGACGGAAAGCAACCTGCAGATCTCTGGAATCCATGAGCTTTAAAACTGCTTTTCTGATCGGTCTGTTTCAGGTTCTGTCTGTAATTCCCGGAACTTCACGCTCCGGTTCTACGATCATCGGAGGTATTCTGGTAGGAACTTCAAGAACAGTAGCGGCTGAATTTACCTTTTCCTGGCAATTCCTGTTATGTTTGGCGCCAGCCTTCTCAAGCTGATAAAATTCGGATTTGCCTTTACTGCCGGAGAGGTTCTGATTCTTATTACAGGCGTGGTGGTTGCATTTATTGTATCCATACTGGCGATCAAGTTCCTGGTAGGATATATTAAAAAACATGACTTTAAAGTGTTTGGATGGTACAGGATCGTACTGGGTGTCCTTGTACTTGGATATTTTATCGGAAAGAATGTAATTGGATAAAAAATAAGGGATATACAGGGCAGAATCCTGTTACACAGGGGAAGGAGCAGGATTTTTGATCGGCAGCTGCAGCAGGCTACAGAAACGGAGGTACATAATTATGGGAAAATATATTATGGCAATGGATCAGGGAACCACAAGCTCCCGCTGTATCCTTTTTGATAAGGCGGGAAATATCTGCAGTTCAGCGCAGAAAGAATTTGCCCAGTATTATCCAAAGCCGGGCTGGGTAGAGCATGATCCTCATGAGATCTGGTCCTCTCAGATGGCTGTGGCAATTGAGGCCATGGGAAAGATCGGGGCTGATGCGGGGGATATTGCAGCCATTGGAATTACAAATCAGCGTGAGACAACAATTGTCTGGGACAAAAAAACAGGAAATCCTGTTTATCCGGCTATTGTATGGCAGTGCCGCCGTACGTCAGACATGATCGAGGAACTGAAACAGGATGGTTTTGCTGATAAGATCAGAGAAAAAACAGGACTGATTCCAGACGCTTATTTTTCCGCCACAAAAATTAAATGGATCCTGGATTATGTGGATGGAGCCAGAGAGGCGGCAGAAAGAGGCGACCTTCTTTTTGGTACGGTAGACACCTGGCTCATCTGGAAACTTACCAAAGGTCAGGTACACGTTACAGATTACACCAATGCTTCCCGTACAATGTTATTTGATATTTATAAAAGACAGTGGGACGAAGAGATTCTGGAATATTTTAATATTCCAAAATCCATGCTTCCGGAGGTTAAACCAAGCAGCTGCATTTATGGCTATACAAATGAAAATCTGATCGGCGGTTCGATTCCCATTTCAGGTGCGGCAGGCGATCAGCAGTCAGCGCTTTTCGGACAGTGCTGCTTCCGTGCAGGAGATGTGAAAAACACATATGGAACAGGCTGCTTTCTTCTGATGCATACAGGAAAGCAGGCAGTTCGTTCCGAGCACGGACTTCTTACAACAATTGCAGTGAATCCGGACGGAACACCGGGATATGCTCTGGAAGGAAGTGTGTTTGTAGCCGGAGCTGCGATCCAGTGGCTGAGAGACGAAATGCAGATTTTGAACAGCGCCCCGGAATCAGAATTATATTGTCTTTCTGTACCTGATACCAATGGGGTTTATGTGGTTCCAGCTTTTACAGGACTGGGAGCGCCTTACTGGGATCAGTATGCCCGGGGAGCGGTTCTTGGACTTACTCGGGGAGCGGGAAAAGCTCATCTGATCAGAGCAACTGTGGAGTCTCTGGCTTATCAGGTGACAGATGTGATTCATGCAATGGAAAAGGACTCCGGAATGAAGCTGAGCTTTCTGCGTGTAGACGGAGGTGCAAGCGCAAATAATTTTCTGATGCAGTTTCAGTCAGATCTTCTGGATGCGCAGGTAGTGCGTCCAAGCTGCATTGAGACAACAGCGCTTGGAGCAGCTTATATGGCAGGCCTTGCAGCAGGATTCTGGAAGGATGCAGAGGAAATCCGCCAGAACTGGAAGCAGGAAAGAGAATTTTCTCCTTCGGTTGAACCGGAGAAGAGAGAAGCCCTTCTGAAAGGATGGCAGAAAGCAGTACGCTGCACCTTCCAGTGGGCAAAGGACGAATAGATATATTTGTTTGGATTCAGATTTATGAATCCGGAAAGGATGGTAGATTCAAGTGAGAAAATCCAGAAAAATAGTATTTGCAGTCGGTACGGCAATGGCGTTGACGCTTGCAGGATGCGGATCAGATAAAAAACCAGAGGAGGTTGTGCCTACTGTGGCTCCTACAGCTACTCCTACCATACCTCCGGTGACGGCAACTCCGGCGCCTACATCCACACCGGCACCGAGAAAAATCGGTGAAAAAACCTCCCAGTCAAAGTTTGTTTATCTTACAAACAATCTGAAAACAGATGTAAGAGAACTGTATCTCATGGTTTCCGGAAGCGAAGACTGGGGCGACAATCTGATTCCAAGAGAATTTTCGGTAAAGGCATCCGATCAGGTTCAGATGTTTTATACACCGGAATCTGTACAGGCTTCCGCAGAAGAGGAGGATTCCGAAGAGACCGGCGCTCCTTCCGGTGCGTTGTATGACATGAAACTTGTAACTGCAGATGGAAATACCTATGAAATCTACAGTATTGAGCTCAGCGATATGGAAAAAGCATCATTGACACTGGATGAGGAAACATCAACCGCATATCTCCGCTATATGAGTCTTTCAGAGAAAAAGAAAAGATACAAGGAAATTCACAGCAGACCGGTTACGGAGATGACTATGACAGTGACGATGAAAGTTATGATGACAGCTATTCCGATGATGGAAATTATGATGATGGAAGTTCCGACGACGGAAATTACGATGATGGGAATTATGACGATGGAAGCTCCGATGACGGTAACTATGATGATGGAAGCTCCGACGATGGAAACTCCGATGATGGTAACTATGATGACGGAGGCTCCGATGACGGAAGCTCTGACGATGGAGGCTCTGATGACGGAAATTATGATGACGGAAGTTCCGACAGCGGAAGCGGCGATGACTATGTAGATGCCGGAGATGGCGATGACGACGGCTACTATGATACAGAAGAATAATATAAGTGTGTAAAACGAAAACGCTCACCTTTCGGTGAGCGTTTTCGCTTTACAGATATAAGATTTCTCCGGTTCGGGAGGTGTTGCAGCCGTTTTGCAGCCGGAGGGCAGTGCGGAATTCCGAAGAACGGATAATTTCTGCAAGAGCAGAAAACCGGGCCGGTTCAGGGATTCCGTTTCCATTACAAGAAACATAGGAAGCTGCTGAAGAGGAATAAAATCCAGGTATTTTGACTTGAATATGACGGATTCTGCTCCCAATGCAGCATCGGCCTGGCTGGTCAGAACTGCGTTTGCAGTAGAAAAATCAGAAACCAGTTCTTTCTGGTAGCCATTGATCTGATCTGGCAATATTTTGGCATCTTTCAGTAAAATATCCAGATACATTCGTCCGGTACTTCCCTTTTCTCTGTTTGCGAGAGCAACATCGGGACGTTTCAGATCACTGACGGACAATATATTTTTCGGATTTCCTTTTTGGACATAAAATCCCAGAGAATATTCATAAAGAACAAAAGCTGCAACGGACATACCGGGAAGCAGGGCAGGAATATGCTCAGGAAGAATACCGGCAGTGGTGGCATGAACTTTTTTAAAATAAAGAGAATACAGTCCGTTATAAGTATTCAGGTGTGAATGAAGTACTGGAAGTCCATTGGGATGAACAGCCATCTGGTTGATCAGATATTCCAGAGCTGGAGATGCCTGTCCGCTGATAATAAGACCGTTGGAATACAGAAGATAGTCTCTTTTCAGAAGAGAGCTTTCCGGCTGAAAACCGGGAAAAGGCAAAGGCGCTTCAGAGACAGATGCATCGCCTCCCTGAAGATACCGATTCAGCTGTTCTTCACTGATTCGAAGCTGTTTGCCTATTTTTGAAGATCCCAGTTCTCCACGTTTGATGAGTTCGTAGACTGTAGTTTTTTTATTTTCAGCTTGTCTGCAATTTCCTGGGCAGTGTAAAGCTTATTCATCAATTCCTACCATAACATTTGTGGCTTTGATAACAGCGTAGGCATCAGATCCAACTTCCAGGCCAAGTTCTTCCACAGCCGCACAGGAAATGGTGGCAACAATAATATTTCCCCCTCCGATATCAATAGAGACAATAGAATTTACAGCTCCTTTGTTAATGCTGACAACTTTTCCTTTTAACTGATTTCTTGCACTTAATTTCATGATGATTTCTCCTTTATATATTATTGTAAAAATTATTGATATCTGTTATTTCTGTTACTGCTTACGGTATTTTTTTAATTTTTTATTTCGGAAAGTAACCTGAAATGAAATCCGGTATGTTACTGTTTGCTACATTTTCAGAAATATGGTTAAAATATCTTTAAATTCTCTTCAGTAATGGTAATTGTCCTGTATATTTGGGGATATTGGAAACATACAAAAACGTCTGGCGGAATATTGCCTGTGTACAGTTGCTGTTTTACATTGAGATTCATTTCATTCCTGGCAGTCTGGTTAAAGTGTTTTCCCAATCACCTTCGGTGATGGTAATTATCCTGCATACCCCGGGGACTCTGGTAAAGAATACAAAACACCTTGTGGGATAATACCACATGAACAGTAACTATTTTACTACTATTTACTATAACACAGTGGAAATGAATTGACAATAACAGTCTTCTGATATAAAATGAATAAAACAGAACTAAAATAAATTAAAATGAATAAAGGAGAAGAGAAATGAAGAAAAAACTGGCAGCTATTGCGTTTGCAGGAATGATGGCAGTCGGATTAACAGCAGGAAATGTACAGGCGGCGGAACCCAGCGGAGAGGTCTATGTATTTATTGCAGCCAGTCTTGCCAATGCAATGGAGGATATACAAAAGGACTTTAATCAGAAGTATCCGGATGTGGAGATTTTTTACAATGCGGACAGTTCAGGAACTCTCCAGACACAGATTGAGGAAGGATCTAGATGTGATATCTTTTTTTCAGCAGCAACCAAGCAGATGGATGCCCTTGTAGAGGAGAAACTGGCAAAGGAAGAGTCTGTAGTGAATCTTCTGGAAAATAAGGTTGTTCTGATTAAGACAAAAGATACAGAAACCAGGGTTACAGGATTTGAGAATATCACAGAGGCTGAGAATCTTGCCCTGGCAGGGGAGGATGTTCCTGTAGGGCAGTATGCCAGAGAGATTTTTACCAACCTTGATATTATGGATCAGGTAGAGGCAATGGAAATCAACGAGGGAAAAAATGTAACAGAGGTTCTGGCAGCAGTGACCCAGGGAAGCAACGAGGTAGGGGTTGTATATGCAACAGATGCAGCTTCCGTGGCAGATCAGGTAGAAATCATTGCAGAGGCTTCATCAGACATGCTTGAAACACCGGTTCTTTACCCGGTAGGCATGATAGAGGATGAAGAGGCTTTACCAGAGGAAAAAGTGGCAGCAGAGACATTTTTTGAGTATCTTCAGACAGAAAACGCACTGAAAGTTTTTGAAGAGCATGGATTCAGTCCTTATACTGCTGAAGTGGAAGAGAACGACACAGAGGAAGCGGAAGATACACAGGCAGATCAGAAAACTGACTCAGAAGCAGAAGAAACCGGGGAAGCTTCCACTGAGCAGGAGAAAACAGCAGAGTGACATAGAAATAAGAATTTGCCAAAGCTCTGTACATTGGAGAATGAATGATGAGTGAGTTTATACAGGAGATTAACTGGTCTCCTTTATGGATTTCCTTGAAAACAGGCGCGGTGGCTACTACCATCGCGTTCTTTCTGGGAATCTGGTGCGCCAGAAAAATAATGAAAATGAAGCCTGTGACCAGAGCAGTATTTGATGGTATTCTGACAATGCCTCTTGTGCTGCCTCCTACAGTTGCAGGTTTTTTTCTGCTGATTATTTTCAGCCTGCGGAGACCTTTTGGAAAGTTTCTCCTGGAGAATTTTGATTTTAAGATCGTGCAGACATGGAAAGGGTGCATTGTAGCGGCTGCTGTAATAGCGTTTCCTCTGATGTACCGTAATGCCCGAGCAGCTTTTGAGCAGGTAGACGTAAACCTGATCTATGCAGGACAGACCCTTGGAATGAGCGATCGGAAAATATTCTGGAAAGTTATTATTCCGGCAGCTGCTCCGGGCATTGTATCCGGTACAGTTCTTGCGTTTGCCAGAGCAATCGGGGAATACGGCGCAACCTCCATGCTTGCAGGAAATATTCTGGGAAAAACAAGAACCGTTTCTGTTGCAATTGCGGCGGAGACTGCGGCGGGAAATTATGATGTAGCAGGATTCTGGGTTGTGATTATTGTGCTTATTTCTTTTTTTATTGTGTCATTGATCAATATTGTGTCAGGAAGAGGAATGAAAAGCAGACGGTGGATATAAAAAGTAAATGGTTTGTATATGAATACAAAACCATCAGTGAGAAAATACTGAATGATGCATAATGGAAGCGGTAATATGAGGATATAAAAGAAATGTCGGGCTTTCTATGTGTATTATATACAAACAGAGAAGAGTTCTTTATGTTTTTTGTGGCTGTTTACGGTACGAAGGAAGAAAAACAAGAATCAATACCTGAATATATAAGAAAACATATTCAAGGTTTATAAAAACAACTGTCAGGGGAAAGTGAGACGGAAGGAAAATATGTCCATAAGTGTAAATATAGAAAAAAGCTTCAGAGGCTTTACTCTGAAAGTACAATTTGAGGCGACGGATTTATCTACAGGAATTCTGGGAGCCTCAGGAAGCGGTAAAAGTATGACTCTGCGCTGCATTGCAGGTATTGAGACACCGGACAGAGGAAAGATTGTGATTCATGGAAAAACGGTTTTTGATTCAGAAGAAAAAATCAATCTGAAACCACAGGAACGCCAGGTAGGATATCTTTTCCAGAATTATGCGCTTTTTCCGACAATGACAGTTCGTGACAACATTCGTTGTGGATTTCGGGGCGAAAAAAAACTTCGAGACGAAAAAGTACAGGATTTTATCTGCCGCTATCATCTGGAGGGGTTGGAAAATCGGTATCCCTCTCAGTTATCCGGAGGGCAGCAGCAGAGAGTTGCCCTGGCCAGAATGATGATAGGGGAGCCTGAGGTCATTCTTCTGGACGAGCCTTTTTCTGCTCTGGATGGATTTTTAAAAGACGTTCTTCAAAAAGACATGCAGGATTTCCTGAAGGAATATACGGGAGATATGATTATGGTCACTCACAGCAGAGATGAAACTTTTCGATTCTGCAGGAACCTGATGCTTTTAAAAGAGGGAAAAACTCTGATATTTGGAGATACCCGGAAGCTTTTTGAGCAGCCGGAGCTTCTGGAAGCAGCAAGACTTACCGGGTGCAAAAATCATTCTAGGATTGAACGGCTGGGAGATCATGAGTTATTTGCCCTGGACTGGGGCGTTGCTCTTCGTACAGAGAAAAAAATAGGATCCGACATCACTCATGTGGCAATCCGCGGACATTGGATGCAGGGAACGGATCACAAAACAGAAAACTGTATTTTGTTTCAGGCAGCGGACTATGTGGAAACGACCTTTGAACATCAGTATCTGGTAAAAAGCCCGGAGATGGAAGAAGATGCAGTTCTCTGGTGGATGCGTCCTAAGGGCAGTTTTGACGAGCCGGCAGAAAAAAATCTGCCCAGGTATCTGTATCTTCCGCCAGAGCATTTAATGCTGCTGAAATAGAAAAGTGTTTTTATGATGTTTTTCTTTATAAGTACAGGGGATTGATTTATAATAAAATTGTGGCGATAAATGAGCAAATATATAATTTTGCATAATGGATCCGCAATATGAAGAAATAAAAAATTTAAACTTTATATGTGCATTTCACAAAGCAACGATAATTTTGTGTACTTCTTCAAGTTTGCTCATTTATAGATTATAATTATTAATCATTTAACATGATAAGGAGGGAAAACAAAGACCAGCACCATTTCCACAGAAGATAAGGATTCCGGGAGTTTCCGGAATAAAATATACAGGCTGATAACATTTCTTAAAATACATAAGACAAAACCCGAAAGCTGATAATATAAGTTACATAAAGAAAGGAATGTCTTATGGAAAGCAGTACTATTTTTGATGATGTGTTCTGGACTATGTTGGAAAAGATGCCGCAGCTGGCAGTGCCGCTGATCAATGAAGTTTTTGGCACTTCCTATCCGGAGGATGTTAAAATCATACAAAAGAGAAATGAACATCAGACACAAAACGGCAGGATAATCACAGATTCCCATTTGCTGATTGCAAATCGGATTTACCATATAGAATGTCAGAGTACAGACGATTCTACTATGGTGATCCGAATGATTGAATACGATTTTGCAATCAGCCTGGAACATGTACAGAAGGAAAATGGCAGATATCGGATGTATTTTCCACAGTCGTGCGTACTGTATTTGCGTGGCACAAAAAAGAGGAATACGATATCTGTGGAGATTGTGATGCCAGATGGCAATACAGTAGAATACACGGTTCCTGTTGTACAGGTGCAGAAGCTTACCTGTGATGATATACTGCAGAAACATCTGCTGTTTTTACTGCCGTACCATGTAATAAAATACGAACAGGAAAAAGGACTGGACACGGACAGCGAGAAATGGAAGGAACTTTTAGATGAGTATGCAAAAATCGAGAAGTATCTGGAGAAAAATTTTCTTGAGAAAGGAAATGAAAAAATATACCGGGATATGGTTGAGCTGATCATCCGGATTGCAGATTATGTGTTCAGAGACAAAGAAAAAGTAAAGAAAGGATTTGGTGATGTAATGGGCGGAAAGGTATTGGAACTGGAATCAGATAAGCTGATCCAGAGGGGAATTGAACAGGGTCTGAAAAAAGGAATCCAGCAGGGCATTGCCATGGAACGAAAAAATACAGAGCTTGTACGTCGCAAGGCAGAGGAGGAGATTCAACGTTTGAAGAAGCTTTTGGAAGAACAAAATAATAAATAGTGACTGTGAGAAGCACAACAAAGAATCCAGGCCGGAGCATCAGCTCCGGCCGTTTTTATGATAAGTTACATACCCGCTTACCAGCATGGCCAGCTTAAAGGTCAGGGCATCCTCAAAGGTACGGAGATCCAGCCCGAACTTTTTCTGGATTTTCTCAAAGCGGTACACAAGAGTGTTTCGGTGGACATAAAGCTGTCTGGAGGTTTCAGAAAGATTCAGGTTGTTCTCAAAGAAGGTACGGATAATGGCAAGGGTTTCACTGTCCAGGGAATCCAGAGATTCACTGCCAAATACCTCCTGGATAAACATTTCGCACACAGAAACCGGGAGCTGATAGATCAGCCTGCCAATTCCAAGCTTGCGATAGCTGAAAACGTTTTTTTCTGAGTAAAAGATCTTTCCAATCTCCATAGCTGTTTTTGCTTCTTTGTAGGCATTGGAAAGCTGGAGGAGATCATCGGCTGTGTTGCTGTAGGAAACCCAGGCCTGGTCATGGCTTCAGTTCCAAGCATGTCTACCAGCATAAAAGCAATATCTTCCATATCCTCGTCTGATTCTGTAGAGGAAAGCTCCCGGATTACAATGATTCCGGAATCGTCTACAGAGGTAATAAAATCTTTTGTACGGGCGGAAAAGATATTCCGGATAGTGGCAAGAGCGTGTTCGTCTCTGGCCTGGCGGGTTTCCACCAGAAAAACTGCCCGTCTGGCAGTGGAAGAGATATGGAGCTTTTTGGCGCGGTTAAAGGCTTCTACGTCCTGATAATTTCCCAGAAGAAGTTTTTGCATAAAAGTGTTTTTGTCATTTTTTTCTGCATAGGCTTCCAGAAGACTCTGTACCTGGCAGACAGCCAGTTCTCCAATGGTGGGAACACTGTCTCCGCTTCCCCACACAATAAGGATATAGGCCAGCTCTTCTTTATACAGGACTTTATAAAGACAGCAACTGGTGTTTGCCATGATAAGAGCGTTGCTTTCCCTGAATTCACTGAGCTTTTTTTCTGAAGGAAGTGAACGGGAGCAGGTAGTTACAAAACTTCGTTTTCATCAGTGATAAGACAAAAATCAAGACTGCTGATGGTTTTCCAGTCATCCATATATTTCTGTAAGGTTCGCTGTATTGACATGAGATCATCCCTCTTTCTACTGTAGTTATAAATGAAACAAAGCCGGCTCCTGCATTTTATCTGCCGGGAAAGTAGTAAATTCTGTACCGGACTTTCTGGTAAAGAATGTTGCAGCCTGGATCATAGCTGAAATTTCCTGCAATATAAAATGTTTTCCGCAGGATTCAGTGACAAAGCAGGTTGCTGTAAACAGAGTGAACAGTAACCAAAGCTGCGGATTATTTTAAAAATCCGGAAGATTCATCCTCTGCCGGGCTATGAGGCGCTGGTCCGGTGGAATTTCGTTCAATCAGCTGAGCGTGAAGATAAATGGTTCCGATAGAAACTTTGTTCATAATACTGTCTATGGCATAAAAACCACATTTGCCAAGCTCGATCCGGTCCTGGCGGATGGTAGTCAGAGGCGGAGAAGTATAGGCACACAGAGGCAGATCGTCAAAACCGATAATACTGATATCTCCCGGGACCCTGTAGCCCAGCTGCTGACACTGAACCATAGCAGCGTTGGCAATCTGGTCGTGGCTGCAGATAATGGCAGTCATTCCCATATTCAGAAGTCGGGGCAGATGCTTTTCAATACACTGGGTTACATAGTAAGAAGCGCCAGCATAATCGGGATCAGCCTTCAGCCCGTTCTGTTTCAGCGCATGGAAAAACGCCTTGTGGCGCACCTGCATAATATAAGCACCAAGTGCGCTGCTTAAATATCCGATCTTTCGGTGGCCGAGCTTTTTTAGATGAGATACAGCAAGAGCCATTCCTTCATTATTGTCAATTCCGATAGAGGCAATATACGGATTGGCGGGAATATAGTTATCATAAAGAACAGTAGGGGTGTGGCTTGTTTTAAAATCCTCCATCCAGGGATCGTTCAGAGAAAAACCCAGGACAAAGGCGCCAGCATAATCATTCTGGAGCATAAAAACATCATAGGGAGTTTTTTTCTGAAGTTTTGCTGTTACAGGAACCACATTTGCTACATATCCTGCAGGTTCTGCCATCTGCCGGAAGCCGATCACAAAATCATATCCGAACTGATGAGGTTCTTCATATTCCATATTTTCGATCAGGATGCAGAAACGTTTTGCATCATTTTTTTGCCGCCGCAGTCTGGTATATCCCATTTCTACTGCAGTATCAAGCACTGTTTTTCGTAAAGTTTCGCTTATATCGGGAGCATTGTTGATTGCTTTGGACACAGTTCCCTTGGAAACGCCAAGTCTGTCAGCGATATCCTGTATTGTTGCCATATGTGTACCTTCCTTTTGCCAGACATATCTGAGATAAAAGAGCAGCCGTGTAAATCCGAAAAGACAGAGATATAAAAGCAGAATATTGACTGTATAAACAGTTTTTTAATCCTGCCTGTTTATTCGGAAACTGCAGATTGTACTTAAAAACAGTTCAAATGTCTGGATTCTTTGACTTTAATTATATCGAAACATGAGGAAAAATGCAATTCTTTTGATCTTACTTGTTTCGAAAAGTATATCAGTGAACAGAGAAATTATAAAAAATGCACAAAAATAACAATATAAAAATGTGAAAAACAGAGAAAAGCATCTGATATATTGACGTTTTTTTCGGGGTGTTGTATATTACAAGTAACGAAACGTAACGAAACACAAGGAGAAAAGAAAAATGGGAAAGAGAAGAACAGCGTTTCTGATAGCCGGAGTTCTTGCTGCAGCTGCTCTTACAGGCTGTGGCGGAGCTTCGGGAGAAAAGACCGGAGCAAAGGAAAAGGTCCGTCTGATGGTATGGTCTTCTTCTGAGGATCAGTCCAAAGACAGTGGCCAGTGGCTCCAGAACAGCTGTGAGGACTTTGCAGAGCTTCATCCGGAATGGGACATTACGTTTGTGTATGGAATTGCTGACGAGGCAACAGCGGCAAATCAGGTGGCACAGGATCCTGAGGCAAGCGCAGATGTATTTATGTATGCCAACGATACACTGACAATTATGACAGATGCCAATGCACTGACGAAATTTGGCGGAAGGTACAGAGAAGAAATCGAAACAACCAATTCTCCGGAGGTTCTGGAATCTCTGGTAAAGGATGGAGATCTTTACGGCGTTCCGTTTACCACAAATACCTGGTTCATGTACTATGATAAGAGTGTTTTTTCTGAGGAGGATATTAAAAACCTGGATACCATGCTTGAGAAGGGAACGGTGTCTCTTCCGTTTACCAATTCCTGGTATCTTCCTTCCTTCTATATTGGAAATGGCTGTACCCTTTTTGGAGATTGAACAGATGAATCCAAGGGAGTGGATTTTAGCGGAGAAAAAGCAGCAGAGGTAACCGATTATCTGATCGATCTGGCTGCAAATCCGAATTTTGAGATTGATGCAGACGGTTCCGGCCTTGCAGGACTTCGCGACGGAAGCATTAACGCAATTTTTTCCGGTTCCTGGGATGCCAATGCGGTAAAAGAAGCCCTTGGCGACAACATGGGAGCTGCGGCTCTTCCGACTTATACTCTGAATGGTCAGGAAAAACAGATGACAGCTTATGCTGGATCTAAGGCGATTGGAGTGAATCCCTACAGCAAAAACATGGTAGCGGCAGTAGAGCTTGCTGTTTATCTGGGCTCTGCAGATGCTCAGAGATCACACTATGAACTGAGAAATGTAATTCCATGTAATACAGAGCTTCTGGCAGAAGAAGCCATCGCCAACGACCCTCTGGTATCTGCACAGAACGATACCTTTAACAGTACCTCTATTCTTCAGCCGTTTGTGGCTAAGATGAACAACTGCTGGGTTCCTGTTGAGAACATGGGAAAAGGAATCCGAAACGGAAGCGTCACCCATGATAATTCTGCAGCTCAGACTGAGGGTATGAACGAGGCAATGAACAGTGACGGCATTTAAGAGAAGGGGATAGGAAAATGTTGAAATTAATGAAAAAGGAAGACGGGTTTTCTACACCATATACCTGCATGAACGCCATAAAAAAAGGCGGGATTGAGACAAAACTTTCCATGGTACTGATGGGATTCGGAAACTAACTTTGTCCACAAACAGAAGATCAAAGGTCTTTTATATCTGGCAGTGGAAGCTGCATACCTGGTATTTATGCTGGTGAACGGCATTGGCTTTTTGAGTATGTTGGGCTCTCTGGGCAGCGTTCCGCAGAAGGAAGTCTGGGATGAGACAAATCAGGTTTATGTGTATACACAGGGCGATCAGTCGGTACTGATCCTGCTCTATGGAGTGGCAACGATCCTTCTGACACTGCTTATGATCTGGGTTTGGAGAGGAACGCTTAAAAGCGCTTACAAGGCAGAATGTCTGGATAAAAACGGACTTCATGTGAATACTTTTGCAGAAGATCTGAAATCTCTGCTTCATGAGAATCTTCACAGACTTCTGATGACTCCGCCTGTGGCAGCTATTTGTATTTTTACAATTCTGCCTCTGATCTTTATGATCTGCATGGCGTTTACCAACTACAGTAAGATCGGAAATCATCTGATGCTGTTTGACTGGGTTGGGCTGGAAAACTTCAGGGCTCTGTTTGACTCCAACAGTATTTTGGGAAGCACCTTCTGGTCTGTGCTTGGATGGACGCTGATCTGGGCATTCTTTGCTACATTCAGTAACTATATCTTCGGTATGATCCTTGCTATGGTGATCAATCGTAAGGATACAAAAGCTAAGGGATTCTGGAGATTTTGCTTTGTGCTTTCCTGCGCGGTGCCGATGTTCGTATCTCTTCTGATCATGCGTACCATGCTTCAGCCAAACGGTGCGGTTAACGTTCTTCTCAGAAACCTGGGATGGATCGGAGCAGATGCAAGCCTTCCGTTTTTTACAGATCCTACCTGGGCAAGGGTGACGGTTATTGTGATCAATATCTGGGTTGGTGTTCCTTATACACTGCTTCAGCTTACCGGTGTTCTTCAGAATATTCCGGAGGAACTTTATGAAGCGGCAAAGGTGGACGGAGCCAATGCTGTTCAGAGATTTTTCAAGATCACCCTGCCTTATATGCTGTATGTGACAACTCCGTATCTGATCGTGACCTTTACCGGAAACGTAAATAATTTTAATATTATTTATCTTCTTTCTGGAGGAGATCCGGTTACGGATCTGGCGTCCACAGCCGGAAAAACAGACCTGCTTGTTACCTGGCTCTATAAGCTTACCATTGATAAACAGTACTATAATATCGGAGCAGTGATCGGAATTCTGACCTTTATTATTCTGGCGGTGGGAGCGCTTCTTACTTACCGCAACAGCAAGTCCTATAAAGAAGGAGGAATTTAAAGATGGCAGCAGCAAAATACAAGTCAGCAAAAACAAAGCGTTTTGTAAACAATACCATTGTACATGTAAGTCTGGCAATTCTGGCCTTTATCTGGGTATTCCCTATTATCTGGGTTGTACTCACAAGCTTCCGTGCAGAAAAGGGCTCTTATGTTTCTACGTTTCTGCCCCGGTCTTATACACTGGATAACTATATTAAACTGTTTACCGATACATCGATTCTGAACTTCCCTAGGATGTTCATGAATACTCTGATCATTGCGATTTTTTCCTGCCTGATCGCAACCTTTTATACACTGGCAGTTTCCTACTGCCTGTCAAGACTGAAGTTTAAGCTTCGTAAGCCATATATGAATATGGCGATGATACTGGGACTTTTCCCGGGATTCATGTCTATGGTTGCGGTGTATTTTATTCTCAAGGCAGCAGGACTGACAGAAGGAAATCTTATCAGGGTAGCGTTGATCCTCTGTTATTCAGGCGGCGCAGGACTGGGCTTCCAGATTGCCAAGGGATTTTTTGATACCATTCCCTATGCAGTGGATGAGGCTGCTATTCTGGACGGCTGTACCAAATGGCAGGTATTTACAAAAGTAACTTTGCCGTTAAGTAAGCCGATCATTGTTTATACAGTACTTACGGCGTTTATGGCACCGTGGCTGGATTTTATTTTTGCAAAGGTAATCTGCCGGGCAAACTCTGACCAGTACACCATTGCCATTGGATTGTGGAAAATGCTGGAAAAAGAATATATTGACAGCTGGTATACAAGCTTTGCGGCAGGGGCTGTTCTGATTTCCATACCGATTGCGATTCTTTTCCTGTGTATGCAGAAATATTATGTAGATGGAGTATCCGGCGCAGTTAAGGGTTAATGAAAGAGGAGAATTATGAGGACGAGACAGGAATTAAAGAGACTATATCATTCTTCAGAATTTCAGAAAAAATATTTGTATGAGGGCAGTGACCTGGGGGCTGTCTGCACAGAGGAAGGGACCTCCTTCCTTCTGTGGAGCCCTCTGGCGGAGGACGTGAAGCTTCGTTTTTATAAAGACGGGGAAAAAGCTTCCTGTCATCAGGTCGTTTCTATGAAAAAGGCGGAAAAGGGAGTCTGGGCTTACCGTACAGAGGAAAATCTCCACGGAGTATACTATGATTATGAACTCACATTTGACGGAGAAAAAACAGTTACAGGGGATCCTTATGCAAGGGCCTGCGGAGTAAACGGGATCCGAAGTATGGTATGTGATCTCAAAGAAACAGATCCTGCAGACTGGGATAAGGATAAGAGACCAGAGACATCTCCGGAAAATGTGATCTATGAGCTTCATGTGAAAGAATTTTCCTGGGAAGCTTCCGGTGGATTTAAAAAGGAAAACCGTGGAAAATACAGAGCCTTTACCGAAGAGCATACCACACTTCACGGAAACGGTGTGCATCCTACCGGACTTGATTATCTGAAAGAGCTTGGGGTTACCCATGTGCAGATCATGCCTGCATATGATTACGGCTCGGTAGATGAAAAAAGTGAAACAGATTTTAACTGGGGCTATGATCCGGTGAATTACAATGTGCCGGAGGGGTCCTATTCCACAGACCCGGAGCACGGGGAAGTGCGTATCCGGGAATTTAAGGAAATGATCCAGGCCCTTCACAGAAATGGTTTTCGTGTGATTATGGATGTGGTTTACAATCATATGTATTCACTGGATAATAACCTGAATCGTACAGTGCCCTGGTATTATTTCCGCACAGACAAAAACGGAGAGATTTCCAATGGCTCTGCCTGTGGAAACGATGTGGCAAGCGAGCGTCCTATGTGTGCCAGATATATTCTGGATTCGGTGATTTACTGGGTAAGGGAATATCATATTGACGGATTCCGTTTCGACCTTATGGGACTTCTTGACGTGGAGCTTATGAACCGCATCCGAAGAGAACTCGATACTGTTTACGGAGAGGGAGAAATCCTGATCTACGGCGAACCATGGGCGGCTGATGTGACAGCCATGGAGGACGGCGCAGCTCCGGCTCTGAAAAGTAATATACAGCTTCTTGACAAAAATGTAGGTATGTTCTGCGATGATACAAGAGACGCCATTAAGGGGCATGTGTTTGAGGCGGAAACACCGGGCTTTGTCAACGGGGCAGAGGGCATGGAGGATAAAATCCTGGACAGTGTAACTGCCTGGTGTGGAAATGACAGTGTAAAGGCTCCAAGCCAGATCATTACCTATGTGTCCGCCCACGACAACTGGACGCTTTGGGATAAGCTTGAAAAAACCATTTCCGATGAAAAACAGAGGGAGAAAGTGAACCGGCTGGCAGCAGCAATTTATATGACCTGTCAGGGAAATCTTTTTTTCCTTTCCGGCGAGGAATTTGCCAGAACAAAGGACGGATATGAGAATACCTACAATGCTTCCATAGCGCTGAACCGGCTGGACTGGGAACGGGCTTATGAATATCAGGAGTTAAGACAGTACTATCAGGGACTGATCGCTCTTCGGAAACAGCTCCCCGGCCTCTGTGACAAATCAGAGGAGGCGTGGAAAAGGATTTCCGGGCAGTGGAAAGAAGACGGTGCAGTTGGATTTCTGGTGGATAACCGGGATGAAGCAAATACATGCCCCTGGAAAAAGCTTCTGATCATTTATAACAGAACAGAAAAAACAGTAACAAGAGAGCTTCCGGAAGGAAACTGGGAAATTCTTCTGAATGGAGAAAACAGTTTTCTCTGGAAGGAACCAAAAAATACACAAAAGGCAGAGGCTGCGCCGGTAAGCGCGCTGATCCTGGGACAGAGGTAAGGATATGAAGTGGATTTACGGAAAGCAGGAGTTGAAAAATCTGGAAAGAGGACAGGAAAACTGTTATCTTCTTACCAATGGCTTGGGTGGATTTTCTTCCATGACCATGACAGGCTCTGTGGCAAGAAACGATCACGCTCTTCTGATGGCCTGTGTACAGGCACCCAATCACAGATACAATATGGTACATCGTCTGAAGGAAAGTCTGTGTCTGGGTGAAGAGGAAATTGTTCTTTCTTCCCAGGAGTTTGCAGACGGATATAAGGAGGAGGGCTGTCCTTATTTTTCATCTTTTGTATTTGACGATATGCCCATATGGAGATTTCTTGTTCAGGGAGTGGAGATCCGCAAGGAGATTGCCATGAAGCAGGGAGAAAATACAGTGGCAGTACGCTACAGCATCAGAAACCGCAGCAGAAAACCTGCTGAACTGAAGATTGTACCTTTTTATCAGTTTACTGCAAAGGGCAGTGAGCCGGAACCAGAGCAAAAGTTTCAGTATACGAAAAATGCAGTGATTTCCAATGGAATGACTCTCTATTTCCAGACAAACGGAACACTGGATAATATAGAAGAAATACAGGAAACATATTTTTACAGCTATGACGCCTGCGACGGACGTAGAGAGACAGGTCTTGCAAAGTCCGGACACATAATCACAGAAAGCGTTCAGCCGGGAGAGGAAAAAATCCTGAAGCTTGTATACTCCATGGAAAATGCAGATCAGGATGCAGACGTTATCATTCTGGAAATGCAGACTTACCGCAAAGCTCTGGAAGCAAAAGCGGGACTTCATAAGGAAATGGCAAAGGAGCTGGTAAAAAGCGCCAGCCAGTTTGTTTCCAGAAGGGAATCTACCAACGGAAGAACCATTCTTGCTGGATATCCGTTTTTTGAGGACTGGGGAAGAGATACCATGATCGCCCTTCCGGGGATATGTATTTCCACCGGCCAGTATGAAACGGCAAAGGAGATTCTCAGAACCTTTGCGGTCAATGAACGAGGCGGACTGATGCCGAATCTTTTTCCGGAGGGCGGAAACGCCCCCCCTTTATAATACGGTGGATGCGGCGCTTTTGTTTATCAACTGTGTGTATCTTTATTATCAGGCTGCCGGGGACAGAGCTTTTGTGCAGGAAATGTATCCGGTGATGGAGCGGATCATAAAGGCTTACCGGGAGGGAACCGACTATGGAATCCATATGGATGAGGATGGTCTGATCCAGTCAGGGGAAGGGCTGTGGCAGGTAACCTGGATGGACGTGCGGGTAGGAGATATTCTTCCCACGCCCCGTCACGGCAAGCCTGTGGAAATCAATGCTTACTGGTATAACGCGTTGTGTATTATGGATGAGCTTGCAGAGGCAGCAGATAAAAAGGCAGTTTATACACAGCTAAAAGAGAAAGTAAAAGCTTCTTTTGTGGATAAGTTCTGGATGGATGACAAAAAATGTTTAAAAGATCTTGTTTCCGGAACAAAGGCAGATGCTCAGATACGGTGCAATCAGATCTGGGCAGTATCCCTGACCTTTACCATGCTGGACCCGGAAAAAGAACAGCAGGTAGTGGAAACTGTTTTTGAAAAGCTTTACACCCCATATGGAATTCGTACCCTGGAACAGGAAGATCAGGAAGTTCATGGACTTTATCAGGGGAAAATGGAAGACAGGGATATGGCTTATCATCAGGGAACGGTATGGACGTTCCCTCTGGGAGCTTATTATCTTGCATATCTGAAGGTGAATTAGTACAGCCCGGAAGCAAAAAAAATCGTGAGAGAGCAGCTTGAGGTTATGGAAGCAGCCATGAGAGAGGGCTGTATCGGACAGCTTCCGGAAATCTATGACGGTGAAAATCCTACAAGGTCAAAGGGATGCTTTGCCCAGGCATGGAGCGTGGGAGAGATCCTGAGAGTATATGAAGCACTGGAAAAACTCTGAACATAGAATGAATAGAAAAGAGGAGACAGTTATGGAGAAATTATTAGAGCAGGTATTACAGGAAAGATATCACAAAACCATCAGGGAAGCCTCCAGTCAGGAGATTTATACAGCGCTTCTTCTGATCACAAAAGATAAAATGAAACATATGAAGCGGAATGAAGGAAAGAAAAAGCTGTATTATATTTCAGCAGAATTCCTTATTGGAAAGCTTCTTTCCAACAATCTGATCAATCTTGGTATGTTTGAAGAGACAAGAGAGGTTCTGGAAAAGAACGGTCATCACCTTACGGATATTGAAGAGATTGAACAGGAGCCTTCTCTTGGAAACGGCGGCCTTGGACGTCTGGCAGCGTGTTTCCTGGATTCTATAGCAACTCTGGGATTGAACGGAGACGGTGTGGGATTAAATTATCATGACGGTCTGTTTCGTCAGACTTTTGTGGACCATAAGCAGAAGGAAGAAAAGAATCCATGGATTACAGAGGATTCCTGGCTTACAAGAACAGAAACAACTTTCCAGGTTCCTTTTAAGGATTTTACCCTGACCTCTGTCATGTATGACATTGAAATTCCGGGATATAAAAACAACTGCAACCGCCTGCATCTTTTTGACACAGACACTGTGGATGAAAGTATCATCGGCGACGGTATCAGCTTTGACAAAAACGATATCAAAAAGAACCTGACCCTGTTCCTTTATCCGGATGACAGTGATGAGGCAGGCCAGCTTCTGCGTATTTACCAGCAGTATTTTATGGTCAGCAATGCCGCGCAGCTGATCCTGAAAGAAGCAGAGGACAACGGTTACGATCTCTACAGACTCTACGACCACGTAGCAATCCAGATCAACGATACTCACCCCACCATGGTGATTCCGGAGCTGATCCGTCTTCTTATGGAAAAAGGCTTCAACATGGATACAGCTGTTGACGTTGTGAGAAAGACCTGCGCTTATACCAACCATACCATTCTTGCAGAGGCTCTGGAAAAATGGCCGGTTGCATATCTTGAAAAGGTGGTTCCTCATCTTATGCCTGTGATCCGTGAGCTGGATGCCCGTGTGAGAAAGGACTACAGCGACGAGCGCGTTGCTATTATAGATAAGGATGACCGTGTGCATATGGCGCATATTGATATTCATTACGGATATGCGGTAAACGGTGTGGCTGCCCTTCATACTGAGATCCTGAAGGAATCTGAGCTGAAACCGTTCTACGATATTTATCCGGAAAAATTCAATAATAAAACAAATGGAATCACTTTCCGCAGATGGCTGAAGCACTGCAACCATGATCTGGCAGCTTATCTGGAAGAGCTGATCGGCGGAGAATATCTTGAGGATGCCACAAAGCTTGAAAAGCTTCTGGACTATAAAGATGATGAGACTGTACTGAAAAAACTCCGTCAGATCAAAATGCATTCCAAGGAAGAGCTGAGAGATCATCTGAAAATGACTCAGAATGTGGAGATCGACCCAAATGCGGTTTTTGATATCCAGATCAAGCGCCTCCATGAGTATAAGAGACAGCAGATGAACGCACTTTATGCAATTTATAAATATAAGGAGATCAAAAAAGGAAATCTTCCGAAACGTCCGTTGACAATGATCTTCGGGGCAAAAGCAGCTCCGGCGTATACCATTGCCAAGGATATTATTCATCTGATCCTGTGCCTGCAGGAGCTGATCGAAAAGGATCCTGATGTAAATAAATACATGAAGATCGTTATGGTAGAAAACTACAATGTAACCAAGGCAGAAAAGCTGATTCCTGCCTGCGATATTTCCGAGCAGATCTCTCTTGCTTCCAAGGAGGCCTCAGGAACCGGAAATATGAAGTTTATGCTGAACGGCGCAGTGACGCTGGGAACAGAGGACGGCGCAAATGTGGAGATCCATCAGCTTGTAGGAGACGAGAATATTTATATTTTCGGAAAACGTTCTGAGGATGTGATCCGTCTTTACGAAGAGGGAACCTACAGTGCGGAGACTCTTTATCAGGAAGATAAACTGATCCGTGAGTTGGTTGATTTTATTAAGGGAGAAGAGCTGGAAGCGATCGGAGATATGGAAAATCTGGAAAGACTGTATAAGGAAATCCGCTCCAAAGACTGGTTTATGGCCCTTCTGGATGTAAAAGAATATATTGAAACAAAAGAAAAAATGCTGGCAGATTATGAGGATGAGGCAGCATGGTCAAGAAAAGCTCTGGTAAACATTGCAAAGGCCGGATACTTTTCTGCGGACCGTACCATTGCCGAGTACAATCGCGATATCTGGAAGCTGTCATAAAGAGGTATATTATGAAAGAATCAGGAATTTTGATGCCGGTGTCAGCTCTTCCCTCCAGTACAGGAGTGGGAGAGCTGGGAGCTGACACCTTTCGGTTTATTAAAAATCTGAAACATTCAGGAGTAAAGATATGGCAGATACTTCCCCTGAATCCTGCAGGCTATGGAAACTCTCCGTATCAGCCTTATTCCTCCTGTGCGGGAGATGAAATCTACATCAGTCTGGAAGAGCTGTATAAGCAGGGACTTCTGAAAGTTTTGCCGGAGGCTTTCGCAAAAATGCGGCAAAGGTGGACTATCAGGCGGTGAGAGAATGGAAGGAGCCTTATCTCCGGGAAGCCTGCAGCAATTTTCAGGAAACAGAGGATTATCAGAGGTTTGTGGAGCAGCCCTGGGTAAAAACCTATGGAATGTTTCGCGCCTTAAAAAAAGAAAATGGAAACCGCTGCTGGAATGAGTGGAAAGATGAGGATAAGAGCTGGCCGGAAACAGGGGCAGAGGTTCCGGATCATATAAAGGAAGAGGTTTACTACCAGATGTTCCTCAGTATGTTTTTTACTGTCAGTGGATGGCAGTAAAAAAAGCTGCCAATGACGCTGGGATCCGGATTATGGGAGACGTGCCCTTTTATGTGGGAGTGGATTCTGTGGATGTGTGGGCAGGTAAGGACAACTTCCTTCTGGATACAGACGGCCGTCCCATCTTTATTGCAGGAGTTCCGCCTGACTATTTCAGCGCCACAGGACAGAGATGGGGAAATCCCATTTATGACTGGGATTATCTCAAAAAAAATGATTATCAGTTCTGGCTTGACCGGATCGGGTACAGCAGCAGATTGTTTGATATGATCCGTATTGATCATTTCCGGGCTTTTGACACCTTTTGGAAAATTCCGGCAACCTGTCCTACAGCCATTGAGGGAGAATGGATCGAGGCTCCCGGCTATGAGGTGCTTGATATGCTTACAGAAAAGCTTCCGGATGTGGAACTGATCGCAGAGGATCTGGGAGATCTCCGCCCGGAAGTCCTTACCTTAAAAGAACATTATCATCTGAAGGGAATGAAGGTTCTGGAATTTGTCCTGGATACTTCAGGCAAATATGCAGTGGACAGCTTCTCGGATGAGGAAAACATGATCGTCTATACAGGAACCCATGATAACAGTACACTGATGGAATGGTATCAGGAGCTCAGTGTTCCGTCCAGAAGAAAGATACGCCGTTTCCTGAAAAGGCAGGGGATCAAAAACGGTTCTGTACAGGACAGGCTTCTGGAATATACCTGGAGAAGCAAAGCAGAGTACGCAATTGTTCCTCTTTCTGATATTCTTGGAATGGGAAAAGAAGCACGACTGAACACTCCGGGTACCGTAGGAAGTCCAAACTGGGAATGGAGGATGCCGGACGGGGACAGGATAGAAGCAGGCCTTAAAAAATATGCCGGACATTTATCATCTATAAATCTATAGAAAGAATAAGCGTACAACCATCATTTCTGGCGGTCATACGCTTATTATACGAGGAAATAACATATGGAATTTACCGGGGTTTATCATAAAACTTCAGAGCAGATGAGCTATCCGTACAATGAAAACCAGCTGATTGTGAACATAAAAACCGGTTATGATGTCAAACGGGTATTCATACATTATGGAGACCCGTTTGATGCAGGTATTCTGGGCGGAAAAGAAAAATGGACAGGAAAACGGGAAGAAATCTGCTACAAAAAGCGGCTGAAGCATCAGCTCTGGTGGACAACCACCCTTGTGCCGCAGTATAAAAGATGTAAATATTATTTTGAGCTTCAGACAGACAAGGAAACCTGGTATTATTTTGAGGACGGATTTCTGACAGAGGAGCAGCTGCATATGGATGGAAGAATGCTTCAGTGTTTTATTGTTCCCTGGATGAACCCGTCAGATCTGAACAGAACGCCGGAATGGGTGAACGATACGGTATGGTATCAGATTTTTCCGGACAGGTTCTGCAATGGAACACCGGAGAAAAATACAGAGGATATCCTTCCATGGAGAACCGGACCGGTTACCAACAGAGAACGGTATGGGGGGAATCTTTCCGGAATCCGTCAGAAGCTGGATTATCTGAAGGAGCTGGGAATCAATGGAATATATCTGAATCCCATTATGAAGGCAGAATCCAATCACAAATACGATACAACAGATTATGAAAAGATCGATCCGGTCTTTGGAGATGAGAAGGAGTTCTCTCTTCTGGCAAAGGAAGCTCACGATCACGGCATCCGTGTGATGGTGGACGCAGTATTTAACCATTGCGGGCCAAAATTTGCTCCCTGGCTGGACGTGCAGGAAAAGGGACAGGCTTCCGAATATGCAGACTGGTTTATGATCAATGACTGGAGTGACCTTAAGAAAAAGGCAGATACCAGGGATGGACGATTTTATTCCTTTGCCTTTGCGGACGGAATGCCAAAGCTGAATACCAATAACGAAAAAGTGCAGGAGTATTTCTGTAATCTCTGTGAAAGCTGGATCCGTGACTATGGCATTGACGGTATCCGCTTTGATGTTGGAAATGAGATTTCCCACAGCTTTCTCAAAAAAATGAGAGAGCGGGTGAAGAAACTGAAGCCGGATATTTATCTTCTTGGCGAGATCTGGCATGACGCAAGCCAGTGGCTTATGGGAGACGAGTATGATTCTGTTATGAATTATCCTCTGATGAGCGGCATCCATGACTTTTTTATTGATCAGACAATGACAAAACATGACTTTGAATATATGGCCAATCACTGTTATACTATGTACATGCAGCAGTGCAACAATATACTTTTTAATCTTCTGGATTCCCATGATACGGAGAGACTGATGAACCGTTTTCATGATCTGGATATCTTTTATCAGCATCTTGCAGTGTTGTTTACCATGCCGGGAAGCCCCTGTATTTACTATGGAACAGAAATTGCAATGGAGGGCGGACACGATCCGGACTGCAGAAGATGCATGCCCTGGCAGGAACTGGATTCAGAGGAAAACAGACAGCGTATAGCAGAAATGAAAAAACTGATTTCCCTGAGAAAGCAGGAGCCTTCCTTTAAAAGCCTGTACTTTCATTTTCCGGGAAACTATCAGGAGAAGCGCTGTGTGGAATATATTAAGCTGGATGAACAGAATCAGAAAACGGAAGTGCTGTTGAACTGTTCAGAGGATTCTATAAAAGTGGAAGAACAGGGAGAAATCCTTTTTGCCCGTGGCTATATGAATGGAAGCCTTGCAAAAAACGGAACTCTCATACGAAGGATTTAACAGGAGGAAATGGATATGAACAATAAAAAATGGTGGCAGAATTCTGTGGTTTACCAGATTTATCCCCGAAGCTTTCAGGACAGTAACGGAGACGGGATCGGCGACATCCAGGGAATTATAAAAAGACTGGACTATCTTCAGGAGCTTGGCATTGACGCCATCTGGCTGTCTCCGGTGTGCAGATCTCCCCAGGATGACAACGGTTATGATATTTCCGATTATCAGGATATTGACCCCATGTTCGGAAATCTTGATGACATGGAGCAGCTGATCTCTGAGGCAAAAAAGAGAAATATCCGTATTATTATGGATCTGGTGCTGAATCATTCCTCTGATGAACACCGTTGGTTTACTGAAGCAAAAAAAAGCAAGGACAATCCTTATCATGATTACTATGTATGGCGCGATGGTGAAGAGGGCGTTTATCCAAATGATATGGGCTCTGCATTCGGAGGCCCGGCCTGGGAGTGGGTGCCTGAGTTAAAGCAGTATTATTTTCATCAGTTTTCCGTAAAGCAGCCGGATCTGAACTGGGAAAATCCTAAGGTCAGAAGAGAAATCTATGATATGATCCTCTGGTGGATGGACAAAGGTGTTGGCGGCTTCCGTCTGGACGTGATCGACCAGATTGCCAAGGAGCCGGATCTTAAGATTACTAATAACGGACCGAGACTTCACGAGTTTATTCAGGAATTAAGCAGAGAAACCTTCCAGAAAGGAGATCTGATCACAGTTGGAGAGGCCTGGGGAGCAGATATTGACAGGGCAAAGCTTTACAGTAAGCCGGACGGAAGCGAGTTTTCCATGGTGTTCCAGTTTGAGCATATGATGCTGGATCAGGAACCGGGAAAAGAAAAATGGGATTTCTGTCCCCTGCCTTTTGTGAAGCTGAAGAAATGCCTGGAAAAATGGCAGAAAGAGCTTCACGGCTGCGGATGGAACAGCCTTTTCTGGGATAATCACGACCTTCCGAGAATCGTATCCCGCTGGGGCAATGACAGAGAATACAGAGTGGAGGCTGCAAAAATGCTGGCGACTGTTCTTCATGGAATGGAAGGAACTCCCTATGTGTATCAGGGAGAGGAGCTGGGTATGACAAATGTGCGCTTTGATTCCATTGAACAGTATCAGGATATAGAGATCCGAAACATGTACAGGGAGCGGTTGGAAAAGGGATATGCAGAGAAAGACATTATGGAATCCATCTATGCAAAGGGCCGTGACAATGCCAGAACTCCCATGCAGTGGGACGATACAGAAAATGCAGGCTTTACAACAGGAACTCCATGGCTGGGCGTGAATCCCAACTATACAGAAATAAATGCCCGAAGCCAGCTTCAGGATGAAACTCTGTTTTTCATTATTATAAAAAGCTGATTCATCTTCGCAAAGAAAACAGCATTTTTGTTGACGGTGATTTTACCCTGCTGCTGCCGGAAGACGAAAATATTTTTGCTTATGTGCGGGAATATGAGGGCAGGAAGCTGCTGGTGGCAGCCAATTTTACAGATAAAGAGGTGGAGTGTCCGCTGTTAAAGGAGTGGGGAGTGCCTGCAGACGAGGATGGCGCCGCTAAGAGCCGGGACAATGGAGTGAAGCTTTTGATTCACAACTACAATGATCTGCCTTCCCAGCAGAAGCTGAGACCCTATGAAGCGATGATATGGGAGAAAGCAGAGACAGGAACTGAGATCTGATTTATGGAAAAATGGTTGTTATTATGTTGACAGAAATACCAATGGCAAACCTTTCGCCCGAATGTTTTTTATGAATCCTGGCTGTTTATCTGACAGGATAGATGCGGGAGGTTTCGGGAAATCCGGCAGAAATATAAAAGCTCAAAATGCAGTAATAGGGCAGGATTCCTAAGAATTTCACCCCAAAACTTGACACAGAGCCCAAATATAAAGCTGATATTGACAGGCTGCAGACAAATAGTTTACTTTGATTTTTGATAAGGTGCCTAAAAAACACCCCCGGGAATCTCCCGGGGGTGAAATTATATCAGGATTAGTTTGTGATAACAAGTTCAGTTTCTTTGTCAAAGAAGTGAGCTTTGTCCATATCAAAGTCGAAGCTGATAGGATCGCCGGTTTTAGCTGTTGTACGAGGATCAACACGAGCTGTGATCTGAGTTCCGTTTACGTCGAAGTACAGGAATACTTCTGCTCCGAGAAGCTCGTATACTTTAACGATAGAGGACATGGAACCGTTAGCGGAATCTGCAACGTCCTCAGGACGGATACCCATAACAACTGTTTTGCCTACATAGCCTTTATCTTTGAGAACTTTTGCTTTTTCTGCCGGAATCACAACCTCGTCATTGCCGATCTTAGCAACCAGATCAGAACCGTTTTCTTTGATCTCAGCGTCAAGGAAGTTCATCTGCGGAGATCCCATGAATCCTGCTACGAACAGGTTGCCTGGTTTCTGATACAGGTTCTGAGGTGTATCTACCTGCTGAACAACACCATCTTTCATAACAACGATTCTGGTACCAAGAGTCATAGCCTCTGTCTGGTCATGTGTTACATAGATGATAGTAGCGCCCAGTCTCTGATGGATCTTGGAGATCTCAATACGCATCTGTACACGAAGTTTTGCATCCAGGTTGGAAAGAGGCTCGTCCATAAGGAATACCTTAGGATTACGAACGATTGCACGACCCATGGCAACACGCTGTCTCTGACCACCGGAAAGAGCTTTCGGTTTACGGTCAAGAAGTTTCTCAAGGTCAAGGATTCTTGCAGCTTCACGAACCTGTTTGTCAATCTGATCCTTCGGAACCTTGCGGAGCTTCAGACCAAATGCCATATTATCATAAACAGTCATGTGAGGATACAGAGCGTAGTTCTGGAATACCATTGCGATATCGCGATCCTTCGGCTCTACATCATTCATAACTTTGTCGCCGATTTTAAGAGTACCGCCGGAAATCTCCTCAAGACCTGCGATCATACGAAGAGTTGTGGATTTTCCACATCCGGATGGTCCTACAAAGATGATAAATTCTTTATCTTCAATTTCAAGGTTGAAATCCTTAACAGCCTCAAAGCCGTTCGGATAGGTTTTGTTAATGTGCTCTAATGATAAACTTGCCATTTTAATTTCCCTCCAGGTAATATTTGTAAAATATAGTTTTGCTCTTGTTTCGAACTGTACTCAGTATAACGAAAAGCTATAAAATGTACCAGAGAAGAATCCTACAAATATTTCAGAGGTTTGTTGACAGATTGACGAAAAGAACAGAAAGATCAGTCATTTTGCTACACCATTTCCATCTGTATTCTGCGTTCGTTCAGGAACATTCCCTGAAGCGCTTTTGCGTGGAAGCGTCTCTGGAACAGGTCGCATTTGCAGAGAAACAGATAGTAGACATTCAGGCCGCAGTCGTTCATGGTTTCAAAATTACCCTGGCCTTTTGCAAGAATCACATCTGCCTGTTCCAGAAGCGTCCGGGCTTCATTGCTGAGTCCAGGGAACCAGGTTCCGCCTACGTTGCTTCCGTTTCCAGTTACTTTTACAATATCAGTAAGTCCGATTTCTTCAGCATCTTCCATGGTTGCATCATTGACAACAGGATATCCCCGTACAATGACGGTAATATTCAGCTGGGGATATTTTTCTTTCAAAATTTTAACGGCAAGTTTATCAAGAACAATTTCTCCGCAGTTATCAGTAAGATAAACAAGAGTTTTAGCTGTGGAGAGATCTGTTTGGAAGTTGGCGTATTCCGTCTGGCTCAGAGGTTCCTGATTTTCATTTTCCAGAAGCTTAAGCATTGTTTCCTGACTTACATTTTCCAAAGCTGCAAAATCAATATAGTTTCCAATGCGGGCATAGAGAAGCGCTGTTTCCAGAGGGTCTGCGGAAGTACGGATTTTTTCCTCAACAGAAGCTTCCACATTCAGCATAAGCTGGTTGAATTCTTTTTTTATTTCCGTGTAATCTTCAGCAGGACAATTCCAGAATTCGCTGTAGAGCTTTTTGATCTCAACAGAAAGGCTGGGAGAGCAGTCCTGTTCCTCGGCACTGGAAAGAATTGACATGACCTTTTTCATATATTCGGTTTTCTTATCCATGTCTGGAAATTTCCGGATTTTTTCTTCCTGTTTATTTACTGCACAGCACATGCAATAGGGATTTAATTTCATTTGTAGTCCTTTCCGCCCGGATTCAGGGGCCAGTGTGATAAAAATATTATAGGACACAGGGAGAAACCGGGCAAGAGGGAGATGGTGAATTTCATAAAAGCTTACAGGGAGGAACTGAATAAGAAGCTTCAGAGAGACAGCTTTATAAGAATTTACAGAAAGACAAATGAATAAGAAACTATAGTGAGATGACGCTGCAATATTTATAAGAATCTACGGAAAGACAATGGAATCATAATCCACAGACAGAAAGCATTCTATGAGTATCCAGTGTGACAGACACAGAAGCTACATGATGCAGAAACAGCTCAGGAATCACCCGGGAAAACAGATGCTCCCGGGCAATTCTTTCCTGTATATTCGGTGGTGGTTAAATAACAGGCATGATAATTCAGGCTTTTATACTGCGCCTGCGTTGATACCGGGCCAGAAGATCTTCTTCCCTGAAATCTCCCGGATTATCGGAAACGTCACTGTGATACAGGATCCAGTCACTTACATTCTCCATAAACCAGCCTTGTTTTTTGAGAGAATTTATGATCTGACAAAAGCTGCCATGTGTCTGACCGGTCTCGTTATCACAGTAGACCAGGGCATTGGTTTCATCGGAAATTCTCTGGAATCTCATACGGGAAAAGGCATTGTTCAGTGTGGAATAAATACTTTCCGAATTATATTTCTGTTCCGTTTCTATTTTATGATTATCCATACGAATCAGCATTTTCAGCATAACATCGCCTCCTGTTGTAGTTGATTTCAGCAAAGAAAAATCTCCTGTTTTGCGCAAAACGGGATGTTATGATGTCTGCAGAGGATCAAGCATGATTACCTTTACTGCCTGTAAAAAGTATAGCATCTAAAGAAGGGGACAACAAGAAAAATCGTTCGACAAATTCTTTGATTTTATGCAGTTTCAGGGAAATTGAACTTCTGTTTTGCCACTATACGGCCTGCGTTATTTACGGTTTGGAGCTGCCGTTGTACCCGGAATATTCAGAATTGCTTCTTTTCCGATTCCTTTAATAAGGCAAAGATATGGTTTAGGCTGCTTACAGAAATCAGGAAAAGTCAGTGATTTTATTATTTATGAAATCAATTATTGTTGCCTTAAAAGAATGGTTGGATTATAATATACAAGACAGACAATTTATCATATTTTATCGGGGAATGAATGTCTCCCTAAGTAGTTCACACTTAAACCGCTTATAAAAGCTGATGACTTCTGCAATAAATATAAGGCAGAGGTGTCGGCTTTTTGTTATTGAGGAGGAATTTATGTTATTAAGTATTTCATTAATTTTACTGGTTGGTATGTCCATGAGCTGGATATGCCGGAAAATAAAACTTCCGGGTTTACTGGGAATGCTGGTTACCGGTATTGTTCTTGGCCCATACATGCTTGATTTGTTAGACGAAAGTATCCTGGGCATATCGTCAGAATTACGGAAAATTGCCCTGATCATTATTCTGACCAGAGCGGGCCTGGGGCTTGATCTGTCAGGGCTGAAAAAAATCGGAAGACCGGCAGTGCTGATGTGTTTTGTTCCTGCAAGTCTGGAAATCCTTGGAATGATACTGCTGGCCCCAAAGCTTATGGGGCTGACTGTTCTGGAGGCAGCCATTATGGGGGCTGTACTGGCGGCAGTTTCTCCTGCAGTTGTTGTACCGAGAATGGTTAGGCTTATGGATGAGGGATATGGTGTAAATAAGGGAATCCCACAGCTGATCCTGGCAGGCGCATCTGTGGATGATGTGTATGTGATTGTTTTGTTTTCAACCTTTACAGGAATGATGCAGGGTGAAAGCGCTTCCGTGACAAGCTTTCTTAACGTTCCGGTTTCTATATTTCTGGGGGTTGTGCTTGGACTGCTGCTCGGTACCTTTTTTGCGTACTATTTAAAAAAAGTACACCTTAGGGATACAGCTAAAGTACTTATCATATTAAGTGTTTCTTTCCTTCTTGTAGTGATAGAAGACCATCTCAATACACCAATTACATTTTCAGCGCTGATCGCAATTATGTTTATTGGAATCGGACTGCAGAAGAAGAGAGAAGCTGTTGCGAAAAGACTTTCTGTTAAATATGGAAAACTTTGGGTAGGGGCAGAAGTATTTTTATTTGTTTTGGTCGGCGCTACTGTAAATATTGAATATTTTGGAAAAGTGGGTGTTCAGGCACTTGCAGTAATCCTGGGAGCACTGGTATTCAGAATGCTTGGTGTGTTTATATGTTTGCCTGGAACAGACCTTACAGGCCGGGAGAAAATGTTCTGTATGCTGGCCTACACGCCAAAGGCTACGGTTCAGGCTGCCATTGGCGGAATCCCCCTTTCCCTTGGATTTGCCTGTGGTGATATGGTGCTGACAGTGGCAGTGCTGGCGATTGTACTGACAGCGCCGCTTGGGGCGCTTGCAATAGATTCGTTGTATAAAAAATGGCTGGTAAGGTAGAGGCGCACATCCCATCACCTTTTCCCCTTTCCTTTCATAAAATAAGGAGAAGGAAAAAGGAGTATCGCAAATATGAAAATCAAAAAAAGATTGACAGCGGCAGCCCTTGCCGTCCTTCTGGCAGTGACTGCTCTGCCTGCTGCTGTTATGGCAGAGGAGAAAGATGATAAAAAACAACTGACAAAGGTGACTTTAAATGAGGTTGCCCATTCTATTTTTACGCGCCTCAGTATGTTGCCATTGAAAAAGGTTATTTTGCAGACCAAGGGCTGGAGGTGGAGCTGGTAACAGGTTTTGGAGCAGATAAGGTTCTGACAGCTCTGATCTCAGGAGAGGCGGATATCGGATTTATGGGAGCGGAGGCCTCCATTTACGCATATCAGGAAGGCGCCACAGACCCGGCGGTGAACTTTGCGCAGCTGACTCAGAGGGCGGGAAATTTCCTGGTGGCAAGGGAAGAGATGCCGGATTTTCAGTGGAGTGATCTGAAGGGCAAGAAAGTGCTTGGGGGACGAAAAGGCGGTATGCCGGAAATGGTTTTTGAGTATATTCTGAAACAAAACGGACTTGACCCGCAGAAGGATCTTTCCATTGATCAGAGTATTGATTTCGGTTCTACGGCAGCAGCTTTTGCAGGGGATGACTCTGCGGATTTTACAGTAGAGTTTGAGCCTTCTGCTACAGCTCTGGAAAAGGAGGGAACCGGTCATGTGGTTGCTTCGCTTGGGGTGGAGTCCGGATATGTGCCTTATACTTCTTACAGCGCAAAAACCAGCTATCTGAAAGAGTATCCGGATGTAATACAGAAGTTTACAAATGGTCTTCAGATGGGAATGGAGTTTGTGCGGGAGCATACACCGGAGGAGATCGCGCAGGTGATCGCGCCTCAGTCGACGTGAATATGAAGACGCTTACAACTATTGTAAAACGTTATCATGAACAGGATACCTGGAAAGAAAATCTTATATTTGAAAAGGAAAGCTTTGAGCTTTTGCAGGATATTCTGGAGGATGCAGGGGAACTAAGCAGGAGAATGCCCTATGAAAAGCTTGTTACAGTGGAATATGCGGAAAAAGCAGCAGAATGACAGAAATCTGCGATTTTTGATATTGACACTTTTTTTCTCCTGTGACACTATTAAATAAGAAAACGGAAGGAGAAAAAATATGTCGGACAAAAGACAATGCGGTGTGCTGCTGCCTGTCAGCAGCCTGCCGTCAAAATATGGAATCGGATGTTTTTCAAAAAGCGCCTATGATTTTGTAGACGCATTGAAGGTGGCAGGACAGAGCTGCTGGCAGATTCTGCCTCTGGGTCCTACCAGCTATGGTGATTCGCCCTATCAGTCATTTTCCACCTTTGCAGGCAATCCTTATTTTATCAGTCTGGAAGACCTGATCGAAGAGGGAGTTCTCACGCAAAAGGAGTGTGACGCAGTGGATTTTGGCAGTGATCCTGCCAGTGTGGATTATGCGAAGCTGTATAAGGGCCGGATTATTCTTCTTCGAAAGGCTTATGAGCGCAGTAATGTGGGGGAAAACGAGGAATTCAGACGCTTTCAGGAAGAAGAAGCCTGGTGGCTGAAGGACTATGCGCTTTTTATGGCTGTGAAGCAGAGATTTGAGGGAAAGCCCTGGAGTGAATGGGCGGAGGATATCCGCCTCAGATGGCAGAATGCTCTGGATTATTACAGACGTGAGCTGTACTTTGAAATTGAATTTCAGGAGTATATGCAGTTTAAATTCAGGCAGCAGTGGATGAAGCTGAAAGCCTATGCCAATAAACAGGGAATTGAGATCATTGGAGATATTCCCATTTATGTTGCCATGGACAGTGCAGATACCTGGGCAAACCCGTGGCTGTTTAAGCTGGATGAAAATAATTGCCCCACACAGGTTGCCGGTTGTCCTCCGGACGGTTTTTCAGCAACGGGACAGCTTTGGGGGAATCCCCTTTATAACTGGGAGGTGCACAGAAACTCCGGATTTGAGTGGTGGATCAAACGGATCGAAAACTGTTTCCGCCTTTATGATGTAGTAAGAATCGACCATTTCCGTGGATTTGATGAGTATTATGCAATTCCTTATGGGGATAAAACTGCGGAACACGGATGGTGGGAAAAAGGACCGGGCATTGATTTGTTCCGGGCAGTTTCTGTAAGGCTGGGGGCAAGAAAGATTATTGCGGAAGATCTGGGATATATGACAGATTCTGTGAAGCGTCTTGTAGAGGAAAGCGGCTATCCCAATATGAAGGTTATTGAGTTTGCTTTTGATGAAAGAGACACAGGAAATGCAAGCGATTACCTTCCTCATAATTATCCGGAAAACTGCGTGGTTTATACAGGTACACATGACAACGAAACGCTATTGTCCTGGTTCCGGGATATTACGCCCAAAGAACGCAGACAGGTAAGAGAATATCTGAATAATTTTTACGGTTCAGACCGGGAAATCTGTCAGGATCTGATCTGTCTTGTTATGAGAAGTGTGGCAAAGCTCTGTGTAATTCCCATGCAGGACTATCTGTATCTGGACAATTCCGCCCGGATGAACCAGCCTTCCACACTGGGAAATAACTGGAAGTGGAGACTGATCCCGGGACAGTTTACAGAAAACCTTCAAAAAGAAATGAAAGTGCTTGCAAAAAGATACGGCAGGCAGTAGGATGCGGTGCAAAAAAAGCCTACGGAATGTTCCGAAGGCTTTTTACCGTAAGCAGATAACGGGAATCGAACCCGCCTCCCCAGCTTGGGAAGCTGGTGTTCTACCGATGAACTATATCTGCATGAATTTATTATAGCACCGGAGTTTTTTTTGATTCAAGAAAAATTCAGAAAATACTTTGAGAAAAGTTGGGTTTTGTTACTGGGCACAGGTTACATCCTGCGAGATGTTTTGGCTCTGCATATAAAAGTCCCGGGGCATACAGGGAAAAATGCCATTACCGAAGGTGACTCAGAATGCATTTTGATTCATACTTCAGACAATTTAAAAGTATTGTCCTGTATGGAAGCTTGCAGGCAGAAGGCGGATATGATCAGAAGAGTATCCGGAAATACCTGAAAATGAAAGGGAGAGAAAATGAAAAAGGAAGTGAATCATGCCATACGGAAACGGTTTAATGAAGTGATCTATCATGTTGCGCGTTATATGGAAATTCTGCTGTCTGTTGTGATTCTGGGAGTGATCGCACTGGTCGGTATCCGGTTGGTCTGTGATGTGACGAGCAGAGAAATCCTCAGTATGAATGTGGATTTCTTTACGGAATTTCTTGCAAATGCGCTGTCTCTTGTTGTTGGAGTGGAGTTTGTAAAAATGCTCTGCAGACATTCTGCTCAGACCGTTGTGGAGGTTCTTATGTTTGCAACAGCAAGGCAGATGGTAGTAGAGCATCTGAGAACCTGGGAGACGCTGATAGGAGTGATCGCCATTGGGATTTTATTTGCGATCCGCAAGTTTCTGATGACAGAAGTAGACGACATGGTGTACCATGAGAGAAATAAAAGAAAAGAGGAAAAACAATCATGAAAATAGGATTTATCGGATGCGGAAACATGGCTTCAGCTATGATCGGCGGAATTTTGAAAAAGGGAATTGTAAAAAAAGAAGAGATCATTGTGTCTAATCTTACAGAGGCAGGGTCAAGACGGAGCCGTGAAAAGCTGGGTGTGGAGACAACTATGGACAACCGTCAGGTGGTTACACAGGCAGAAATTGTATTTCTTGCAGTAAAGCCACAGTTTTATGAAGAGGTTCTCACAGAGATCAAAGATCTTTTGACAGAAAAGCATATTCTGGTGGGAATTGCCCCGGGTAAAACACTGAAATGGTTGGAAGATACCTGTGGCTGCCCGGTAAAAACAGTACGTCTGATGCCAAATACTCCGGCTCAGGTGGGCGCAGGCATGACAGCAGGCTGCTGCAACGACCGGGTAACGGAGGAGGAAGCGCAGAAGATCAGAGAGATTGCAGAAAGCTTTGGAAGATTTGAATTTATTCCGGAGAGACTGATGGATGCGTTCAGCGCAGTATGCGGATGTTCACCGGCTTATGTATTTATGTTTATTGAGGCGATGGCAGACGCTGCAGTTGCTCAGGGGCTTCCAAGAAGTCAGGCGTATTCTTTTGCGGCGCAGGCAGTGATGGGAAGCGCAAAAATGGTACTGGAAACAGGAAGGCATCCTGCTGAACTGAAAGACATGGTATGCTCTCCGGCGGGAAGTACCATTGAGGGAGTTCGGATTCTGGAAGATAAGGGAATGAGAAGCGCTGTGTTTGAGGCTCTTACAGGGGCGGCAGAAAAAGGAAAACGTCTGTAAAATAAAATATCAGGATTTATTTTTTGTAAAATTGTGTTAAAGAACAGAATGTGCTAAACTATTTCCTGTAAGGGAGGTTTAGCACATGTTTTTTATTCAGAAACTTCTTGAACAGTCTATGAGGCTGGAAAATAGCAGGAAGCTGGCAATACGGATTGTGGGGAAGCTTCTGGGGATCATTCCGGTATTTTGCAGCAGATATCTGGAAAAAAGGCTGACAAGCGGAAAGTGGAATCCTGCAAAAAAGTGGAGAAAAGCGCGGCCGTGTATAAAGAGAAGGCGCAGAAGAAAAAAATAACTGTCCATAAAAAGAGGAGGATTATTTTTCTGTAAGACCGCGGCTTAAAGTACTGTTGTGGTATCTGACAGAGAAGGTAACATCTTCACCGAACCAGTCAGGAGGACAGTAGGATTCTGCTTCTTCCTGAGAGGAAAATTCTACTTCAGCCAGAAGAAGCCCTTCGTATTCCTGATGAAACACATCAAGCTCAATAGTCAGCCTGTTTTTTTCCGGGATAAGGTATCTCGTTTTTGAGATTACAAGTCCGTCAGCCTTGGGTTTCAGGTGAAGATAGGCATCTTTAGTCAGAGGAAGATTGTATTCTTCCCGTGTCATGAATCCCTTTGATTTATAAGTAAGATAATATTCGTCGTCCTGTCTGCGGATGCGTACAACCGGTTCGGTACAGAGGTAGCCCTGCTCAATTTCATGACAGGGATATTGTGCCAGGTTATCGGGAAACCGGTCTTTTTTTATAAGAAATTTTCTTTCTATTTCCATAACATACTCCTTTTGCTTAAATGAAAAATAACTGTAAACGGGAAAGCTTAAATCATTGTAACAATTTCTTCTGTTTGTTTCTGTGCGGCGGGTAAATTGCTCATTTTCCTGTTTTATACTCCAATAAAGCTGCGCGCAGTTTTATGATATGTGTTTTGATATTTTCAGCCGGGGTCAATAATCTGTATTATTATATCATGGGGAGAGCTTTCCGTCACGTGATTTTGCTGATGTTCAACGGACTATAAGTAACCAGCGCAGCCGCCTGCAGGTAATATTCCGCAAGGTATTTTTGGCTGTTTTTGACAAAAATATATATACAGGACAAAATGCATTCCAGATTGTTTTCGTAAAGGGAGATAGCCGAACAATATTTCTTGTATGCCGGTGGAAAAAAGTGGTATACTTACATATATATGGAAAGGGACATGAACCCTGACAGACGGGAGGATTTATTTATGAGCAGAGTATATATTTTTCTGGCAGACGGATTTGAGGATATTGAAGGACTGACTGTTGTGGATCTTATGAGAAGAGCGGGAATTGAGGCGGTTACAGTTTCTATTAAGGAAACAAGGGAGATTACGACTTCACATGGGATTGAGATGAAAACGGATCGTGTTTTTTCAGAAACAGATTTTTCAGATGCAGATATGCTGGTACTTCCGGGAGGAATGCCGGGAACAAAATATCTGGGTGAGCATCAGCCCCTTACAGGCCTTCTCACAGAGTATTATGCAAAAGGCGGAAAGGTTGCAGCCATCTGCGCAGCCCCAAGTGTTTTTGCAAAGCTGGGATTTCTGAAAAACAGAAAGGCGACCTCCTATCCTTCTTTTATGGATCAGCTTGACGGAGCTGAAACCTGTGAGGATCCTGTTGTTGTAGACGGAAATGTGACTACCAGCCGCGGCCTTGGAACTGCGGTTCCTTTTGCTCTCAGCCTGATCGCGCAGCTTGTGGGAGAGGAAAAGGCGCAGGAAATCGCAGAATCCATTGTATACAGGGATAGAGGTCTATAAGGGAACATAAAACTGAAAAAAACTCTGGTGTTTTTATGTCAGTTGTGCTATACTTCGATAATGACTGTAATTGTATCTTTTTTTAAGAGGATACACTTGCCTGAAATGCTGAAACACAGGCAAAAATAGAGTAAATTTTAAAAATAGAATCAGAACCTGACAAGTTTAAGGAGGAACAGGAAACATGAGTTTACAGGTAGAAAAAATGGAAAAAAACATGGCGAAACTTACAATTGAGGTTTCCGCTGAAGAATTAGACAAGGCAATGCAGAATGCATACCTGAAAGCAAGAGGCAAAATCTCCATTCCGGGATTCCGTAAAGGCAAAGCTCCGAGAAAAATGATCGAGCAGATGTACGGAAAAGGAATTTTCCTTGAGGACGCTGCAAACGCTCTGATTCCGGAACACTACAGCAAAGCTCTTGAGGAGTGCGACCTTGAGATTGTTTCCCAGCCGGAGATTGACGTAACTCAGGCTGAGCCGGGAAAAGCTTTCATCTTCACAGCAGAAGTAGCTGTAAAACCGGAAGTAACACTTGGCGAGTACAAGGGTGTTGAGGTTCCGAAGTCTGAGACAGAAGTAACAGACGAGGACATTGATGCTGAGATCAAAAAAGAGCAGGAGAAAAACTCCAGAACTGTAACTGTTGAGGATCGCGGAGCAGAGAACGGCGATATCACAACAATCGACTTTGAGGGATTTGTAGACGGCGTTGCTTTTGAAGGCGGCAAAGGAACAGATTATCCGCTGACACTTGGTTCCGGTTCCTTTATTCCGGGATTCGAGGACCAGCTTGTAGGCGCTAAAGCAGGCGATCACGTAGAAGTAAACGTAACTTTCCCTGAGGAATATCAGGCAGCAGAGCTTGCAGGCAAAGCAGCAGTATTCCAGTGCGATGTGAAGAAAGTAGAAACAAAAGAGCTTCCGGAGCTTGATGACGATTTCGCTCAGGACGTTTCCGAGTTTGACACTCTTGCAGAGTACAGAGAGGACGTTAAGAAAAAACCTTACAGAGAAAAAAGAA
>ENA-OPYY01000074-OPYY01000074.1-human-gut-metagenome-genome-assembly--contig:-NODE-74-length-42664-cov-2.765757_pt1 | contig 42664 bp, 35 predicted proteins | sample MGYA00242472_ERZ504481 | MGnify/ENA primary metagenome ERZ504481 (study PRJEB26092, sample SAMD00036265) | human gut metagenome | host: Homo sapiens | study: EMG produced TPA metagenomics assembly of...
ATCTCCACCGCCAGCATCTCCGCCTCCGATATCTCCACCGCCAACGTCTCCGCCACCGGTATCTCCACCGCCAACATCACCGCTTCCGGTATCTCCACTGCCAGTATCTCCACTGCCAGTATCTCCACTGCCAGTATCTCCACCACCGGTATCTCCGGTTCCCGGATCTACCCAGTCGCTGCTTCCGTCATCTCCGGTTCCCGGATCTACCCAATCTGTACTGTTGTCAACCCATCCAGAACCATCGTTTTCAAAGATAATACTGTCGTTTGCTGTATTCTCATCCTCAGCAGTAATCTTCTGTGTATCCTCCAGTTCACCCAGTCCGCTGACGATCTCAGCAATCTTGGCACTGATCTCCTGAACTGTGCTGGACGGTGTATATGCTTCGTCTCCATAAAGGAATTTGTGAAGAGCAATTACATTGGATACAAGGTCTGCCTCTGAGGTACCTTCTTTTGTAGGAACGATTACGCTTCCCTTTACATTGGAAAACTTAATGCTTGACGGGAAACCGGTTGTCTCATTCAGGCTGTAGCCGATCACTGTAGGCAGAAGCTGAAGGATTTCTGTTTTATCCATGGATGTGGATACCATTGGGAACACAGCATCCATTACCTTAAAGATTGTAGGAAGTCCTGCCTTTTTTGCTTTCTGAACGATCAGCTGGATAACCTTACGCTGTCTCTCTGTACGTCCCATATCAAGACTTGCCGTATAACGGATACGACAGTAGGAGGTTACCTGCACACCGTTCAGATGAAAACGGTAATCAATCTTTTCAATGTCCTCAGGTCTTTCCGGAAGTTCGATCGGTTCATACGGCTTACCGGTTTCTTTTGAAGTCTCTTCGCAATAACTGTTCATGTGCACGATCTCTGCGTAGGACATATCGATGTCAAGACCGTCCAGTGCATCAACAATCTCTGTGAGAGCTGAAAAATTCACAGTAGCATAATCTGTAATATTCAGATCCAGGTTTCTGTTCAGCATATTGACTGCAGCTTCCGGGCTTCTGGCATAGGCAGCGTTTGCCTTGGAGTAAGTATCGTCATAAACATTGAGAAGCGTATCTCTGTATACAGATGCAAGCTTTACATCCTTTGTATCATTATTTACACTTGCAATGATCATGGTATCACTGTTCATGCCGCCGGTGGAACTCATATCTCTATGGTCAATACCAAACAGCGCATAGGTGGTATATCCTGTCAGTTTTGATTCTTCCGCATTAATAGAATCCTGTACTTCCTGGTTTACCTCTATGGGCTGCGCGTTTTCTGTCTTGGGCTTTTCAAGCTTGTCCAGTCTGGAGTTGAGCTGTCCGTAAACATACAGACCTCCGATAAACAGAAGGAGTACAATGATCTCAACTGCAAACAGTATCTTTTTTGTCTTTGACCTTGGTTTTGCCATCTTCTTTCCCCTTATCTTTTTAATATGCATTTTTATTAATGAAACCCTTAAAAATTGTCAGGAACAAAATCTTAATGTCAAATCCAATGCTCCAGTTTTCAATATAATAAAGGTCACAATCAATACGTTTCCTGATGGATGTATCTCCCCGGTAACCGTTTACCTGAGCCCATCCGGTCAGGCCGGGACGAACCTGATGTTTTACCATATATCTTGGAATTTCTTCTCGGAATTTCTCTACAAAGAAGGGGCGCTCCGGTCTTGGTCCCACCAGGCTCATGTCCCCCTTCAGAATATTAAAGAGCTGAGGAAGCTCGTCAATACTTGTTCTGCGCATAAACTTTCCGATTCCCGTTACACGGGGATCATTTTTCACTGTCCATGCCTTTTTTTCTTCGGATTCCGGCTGGATCTCCATGGAGCGGAATTTATACATCCAGAATGTTTTATTGTGAAGTCCCACCCGCTCCTGTTTGTAGATCAGTGGCCCCGGTGAAGTTGCTTTTATCAGTATACACATCAGCGCCATTACCGGAGAAGATACAATGATCGCTGCAATGGAGCCAAAAATATCCATTACCCGCTTCACCATGGAATTAAAGGTATTACTCAGCGGCACATACCGGATATTGATCACCGGGAGTCCCAAAATATCTTCTGTATATGGCTTTGTGGGAATAATCTTATTGTAATCCGGAATAAATTTTGTATGCACGCCTGACTTCTCACACATGGCAACAATTTCTTCCAGACGGTAATATTCGCTTAGCCCAAGAGTAATGGCAATCTCATCAAGCCTGTTGGCAGGAAGTATCACTGTCAGATTGGCAATTCTGCCAATGACCTTGATCCCCTTATACATAGTGCCTGCGGGAACATTGTCATCCAGAATTCCTCTGACAATATATCCCCATTGAGGATTTGCCTCAATCCTGTCAATATATTCCTCCGCTGCACGGCTGTAGCCCACCAGTATGATCTGCTTCTGATTCAGACCTTTTTTTCGCATGTCTCTAAGGACAGCAAAGATGATCATACGGACGCCCCATTCCAGCAGAATGTTGACCACACAGAAAATATATACTGTCAGTCGGGAAAAATCACTCTCTTTCAGCATATATAAAAGGAATACAAAAGCCAGCATTCCCAACACATTTGCCTTGATGATATTGGCAAGCATAAGCCTGCGCCCCTGCATATGAAGAGGCTCATAAAGAGTAAATGCCTGATATAACAGCAGATAGCCCGGTATAATGAAAATCAGAGCCAACGTGTACTGTTCAAAGCTCAGACCTTTTTCTGCCGAATAGGCAAAAGGTCCCATAAAGCGCAGAAACCATGCGCTTATATAGGAAACAGCCAGTACAATTACATCTATCAGCATCTGAAGGCGGCTGAAATTCTTCTGATTATCCTGAATCAATCTCTGACACCTCAATCCATTTCATCTATATTATAATAGTTGTTCTTCAAAATCAATGTTTTCTTAAGGTTTATTTTATAAAATTTCAGTGAAACTCTGTAATAAACACTTTACGCTGCCAGTCTCCGGAACATATTGATCCACAGCTCCACCTGAATTTTGGCATAATGAGGCAGATTTTTCAGAGAAAATTTTACTTTTTTCCCCTGTCTGCTGATACTGAACCCGTTTTTGATGCCTGCAAGATATTCTTTTCCCATTCCTTTTACCGTAAAAAACAAAAGCTTTGTTCCAAAGCCAAGAAGCAAAAACGGAAGGTTCAGAATAATCTGAAGCAAGGGCATGTTTTTATAGATCAGATATACATTGTTTCTGGAAGAATATCTTGTCTTAAACTGGTTGTACCGGGAACCGCTTGTGCCGCTTCCCACATGATAAACCAGCGCTTCAGGAGCATACCAGTTTTCATAGCCGTAAATTCTGGCCCTGTATCCAATATCCGTATCCTCCAGATACGCAAAATGTTCTTCATCAAAATACCCGATTTTTTCCAGTATTTTTTTTCGGTAAATAGCAGCTCCGCCGCAGGCGGCAAAAATCTGCTCTTCCTTTTCGTAGGTGTGGATATCTTTTCCTTTTCCTCTGGCAAAAGACCACCCAAGAGCGCAGTAATAATTTCCTGCATCATCCAGCCTGTCCCTGTCATGATACTGAACCATTCTGGCTGCGCAGGAAAATGCGTTTTTGTGTCTTCGTATGGCGCTGAGCATCTGTTCCACAAAATCCTCAGCCACTTCTGTATCATTGTTAAGAAGCAGAACATAAGGGGCCTTTGCAGCACGGATTCCCTCGTTCACAGCTCTGCAGAAGCCATAATTTTCAGGAAGCTCTATGATATGGACCCAGGAATAATTTCCGGCCACAAAAGAACAACTTCCGTCTGTGGAGCCATTGTCTACAAAAATAACCTCAAAATTTCTTGCGGTCTGCCCTTCCAGACTTCCAAGTACACTGTCCAGAAACGCAATCCCGTTATAATTCGGTATGATTACCGATACTTCCATAACTCCTCCTTATTGCTTCTTCGTCATTCCCGGAAGAGGGCGAAGAGAATAATTCCATTTTGTAAGAGAAAGGTTCTTATTATAATAAGGGTCTCCCTTTTTCAGAATATCAATCCACTGACACCGCATGTACTCAATTTCCTCCTGGAAACGGCGCACCTTCTCTTTGTTATCCTCTGCTCCCCGCGTTTTTGATTCCATATGATAAAGCTGTACATATGGATCATAGACGATCAGCTTATGATTCTTTCGAACCTTCAGACACAGATCTACATCATTAAATGCTACAGACAGCTTTTCGGTAAATCCACCTGCCTCCTCAAAGGCTGTCCGCTTCATCATCATACAGGCTGCTGTCACCGCGCTCATATCCTGAAGGATCGACGCCTTATGAAGATATCCGGTTCTGTTTGCCGGCATATCCACAAACATGTGGCCTGCAATTCCTCCAAGTCCGATCACACAGCCTGCATGCTGAATGGTATTGTCCGGATAGATCAGCTTGACGCCTGCCGCTCCCACTTCAGGGCGCTGGCAGACACCCAGAAGTTCTTTGATCCATCCAGGTGTGATCACAGTGACGTCATTATTCAGAAACAGCAGATATTCTCCATTTGCATGACGGACTCCGTAGTTATTAATGGCAGAATAATTAAATTCTTTTTTCCATCTGAGAAGCCGGATGCGGGGATCCTGCGACAATTCCTTATAATACTGAAAAATCTCATCTGTGGTACTGTTGTTTTCCACAATAATGATCTCGTAATTGGGATACTCTGTTTTTTCTCTGATGGAGTCAATACATGCCTTCAGTGTTTCTTTTTCATCCTTATTTGGAATAATAACAGAAACAAGCGGCTGGCCCTGCACCGGATATTTTACCCGGAAAAATCCCAGATCCGGCGTATGGCTTACGATCCCTTCTGTTCCTGTCCGCTTCAGATGGGCTTCTATCGCCCGCTTTCCCGCGTCAAAAGCGTACATTTTGCTGGCAGGATTGTCTGCGGTGGATGCCTTATGAGTACGCCAGTGATAAAGGATTTCCGGAATATGTCCTACCTTTTCCGCAGTTTCGATACAGCGGAAGATAAAATCATGATCCTGGGCTCCGTCAAATTCCTGACAGAATCCTCCAACCTTTTGTACAATGGAACGTCTTACCACAAAAAAATGGCAGATATAGTTGTTTGATCTCAGAAGATCCAGATTAAAATCCGGTTTCAGATGCGGCTGAAAATGCTCGTCAAGCTCAGTTGTCACCTTATCTTCATCTGTATACACCGCGTCAAGATTTCTGTCCTCATCCAGCGCACGGACAATTTCATAAAGGGCATTGGGCGCAAGCAGATCGTCATGATCCAGAAGTCCCACAAATTCTCCCTGAGCCATCTCAAGAGCTGCATTGGTATTTCCTGCGATCCCTTTATTTTCTGTAAGCTCACTGACCCGGATACGGCTGTCTTTTTTTGTGTACTCTTCCAGCACCTTTTTCATTGCACTGTCCTCAGGACTTCCATTTGCAATACAAAGCTCCCAGTTTCCATAGGTCTGAGCAAGAAGAGAGTCTATCATCTGAGCCAGAAATTTTTCCGGTGTCCGGTATGCAGGTACTGCCACACTGATCAGAGGACTGTACTCAAAATGGTGGTGTCTCTGTTTCTCAAGCGCTGCTTCATCAGGCACATAAGCCTCATACCACGGTCCGTAAGGAACTTCCTCCGGCTCAAATCTTTCGTGAAGCCTTATCCAGAACTCCTTTGGTCCGTAATGCTTCAGATAGCGGAATCCCTTTTGTATGGTGTAGGGACTGAGTTTTTTTAGCATCCGTCCCCACTGGATCCTGCCGGCTGAACTTTTTTCTTTATTCATATAAAACCTCGGTTTATTGTCATTTTACCTTCTTTTTTCATAGAATCCGGGTTTATTTTATCATCCCGTCCCGTGTTTTGCAAGGCTGAACGTGTGTATCAGTATTCCGGGCTCACAAAAGTGTTGAATTACATAAAAAAATGGGATATGATAGATTTTGTAACAGTTTCCGCCACATACAGGATTATTCGTCCTAGTATTGCGGCACACTACCTTTATTTACCGAACCTTTTACAGGAGTATACTTTATGAAAATAAAAAAATTATGCGCCGGGCTTTTTGCCCTGGGAATGGCTTTTTCCCTGATGCTTCCAACACCGGTCAGAGCCGCCGAGGCAGCTTCCGGAATTACCACCAACGCTGTTCCGGGCTGGCCCCAGGGAGCTGATATCACTTCCACAGCCGCAGTTGTTATGGAAGAATCCACCAATACCATTGTCTACGCAAAAAATATGGATCAGCAGCTTTTTCCCGGAAGTACGGTAAAGATCATGACAACTCTTCTGGCACTGGAAAACAGCCAGCTTACAGATCAGGTTACCATGACTGCTACCGGCGTTTCCGGCGTTACTGACGGCGGAGCCAATATTTCCGCCAATCTTGATGAAGTTTTTACCATGGAGCAGTGTCTGTACGCTATTATGCTGGTATCTGCCAATGACATTGCCCTGCAGGTTGCCGAACATCTTGCAGGCTCTGTGGAAGGCTTTGTACAGATGATGAATCAGAGGGCTGCCGAGCTTGGATGCACCAACACAGTGTTTACCAATCCTACCGGTCTTTCTGATGAGAACCAGCACACCACTGCTCATGACATGGCTCTTATTATGCAGGCCGCCATGGAAAATGAAACTTTCCGTACCATTGCAGGAGCCCTTTCCTATACTATCTCTCCTACCAACATATCAGGAGGCGAGCGGGTACTGACAAATAATTTCTCCATGATGAGCGCTGCCAATGCCGCTTATTATCAGAACTGTCTTGGAGGACGTGAAGGATATACGGACGCTTCCGGCAGCACCCTTGTATGCGGAGCAGAAAAAAACGGAGTAACCCTGATCGCAGTTGTGCTTCAGGGCGCATCCGGCACCACAGCCGCCGAAGCCGGAAGCCTTTTAAATTATGGCTTTGACAACTTCCAGATGCTCTCTCTTGGCGATACAGACTTTAACATGCTTTCCGGCGGAAATGTTTATGTTCCTGTGGGAACCGCTACCGACTCTCTTACCACAAAAGACGGCACACCGGAAAATGGTCAGTACACCCGTCAGTATTACTTTGGAAACGCTCCGGTAGGAACCTCGGTAATGGCTGCCGTACAGGAACAGGATACTGCTCTTACAGATACCGGAGAGAAAAATATAGAAGCTGCCAGAAACTACTCCGAAAAGCATACGGCTGTTCCTTACTATGTGATCGCCGGTGCTGGCATTCTGCTTCTTGGTTTTCTGATCTACAGAATTATAAAAACAGCAAAATCCTGACAGATGACAGGGCGCCTCAGCTACTGTTTTCAGTAACCGGAAAATGGATTCCCGATCACCCCGGGCGGCGGCTTTTCACTCTGTATGTTTCAGAATTACAAAAAATTTCTTGAAAAATACTTTTCCATACGGTACAATACTCTTGATATAGGGGAGTAGTCAGCACTGTATGGTGCGATTAAGTCAACACCTTGAGCCTCCGGCTCTGGCTTAATCTATACCTTATGCTTTTGGTATACGACAAGACCTGTGTTCCGCTTTCAGGGGAGCACAGGTCTTTTTTACTGAAAATATTCAGGCAGACTTTCCCGTGAAAAAAATCAGGAGGAACCAGTATGGATTTTTTAATTTCCGGCATCACATCTATCACCCCCCAGCAGATCGTTATGTACGTGATTGGCGCTGTGCTGATCTGGCTTGCCATTAATAAGGATCTGGAACCGGTACTGCTTCTGCCTCTGGGATTCGGAGCAATTCTTGTAAACCTTCCTGCTTCCGGTGTTCTGAATCAGACACTTGCAGGTATCGGTGAAACAAATGGTATTATCGAGTGGCTGTTCAATGTAGGTATCGAGGCTTCCGAGGCAATGCCTCTGCTTCTGTTTATCGGAATCGGAGCCATGATCGACTTCGGACCTTTGCTGTCCAACCCCAAGCTGTTTCTTTTTGGCGCAGCCGCACAGTTCGGTATTTTTGCCGCAATCGTTGTTGCATGTTTCCTGGGCTTTGACTTAAAAGACGCTGCATCTATCGGTATCATCGGAGCAGCCGACGGCCCTACTTCCATCCTTGTATCTCAGGTACTTGGCTCCAATTATATAGGGCCTATCGCTGTGGTGGCATATTCCTACATGGCGCTTGTTCCTATTATCCAGCCTATGGTCATCAAGCTTCTTACAACAAAAAAAGAACGCTGCATCCATATGGAATACAAACCGGCTACAGTTTCCAAAAAAGCAAAGATCATTTTCCCGATCGTTGTTACTTTTATCGCCGGCCTTGTAGCTCCGATGTCCGTTTCTCTGGTAGGATTCCTGATGTTCGGCAACCTGCTCCGCGAGTGCGGCGTGCTGAATAATCTTTCCGATACCGCACAGAACGTACTGTCCAATCTGGTATCCCTTCTTCTGGGTATTACCATTGCGTTCAGTATGAAGGCTGACACCTTTGTAAACAAAGAAACTCTTCTTATTATGCTGATCGGTCTTGCAGCCTTTATCTTCGACACTGCTGCAGGCGTGCTTTTTGCAAAGCTTATGAATCTTTTCTCAAAGGAAAAGATCAATCCTATGATCGGCGCCGCAGGTATTTCCGCCTTCCCGATGGCTGCCCGCGTAGTTCAGAAAATGGCGCTTAAAGAGGACCCAAGCAATGTTCTGATCATGCAGGCTACAGGTACAAACGTATCCGGTCAGATCGCTTCTGTTGTTGCAGGTGGAGTTATCCTGAATGTCGTTGCAAGTATTCTGTAAGAGAAAGGAGATATCTCTATGAATTCTGAGCTTATTATGCAGGCACTTGAGGTTATGTGGAAAGGAATGCTGAGTATTTTTACAGTAATCATCATTCTGACGATTCTTGTGTATCTGATCAATAAATTCCTGAAATAGGTTTTGAAAAACAGCGCGGCGTAAAGCTGCGCTGTTTTTTTATGGGCTGAAATATCAGCTTGACAATACTGCATGTCTATTGTACCTTTGTATCATAAGATAAGAGCGTGAAAATTATGTAATAAAATATATTTTATCTGAATCAAAATATGAAATTATATAATTTGCACAAAAATTTTCAGGATACCAGTTTTTGTAGCGTAGTAGAATATACAGAAATGGACTCACAGTTTATTGGATATTATCTATTAAATATTTATACAAAAACAGATTTTCAGTTATGATAAGGAGGGCAGCAGTATGGACGAAATAAAAGAGAAAATATAAAAAATTTGGAGAAAGAGGAGTTGTCTTAACCGGATTTTTCTATTTTTAAGTATGATGGCATATAGTAATGATATTGTTTTTATATTGCAGGCGTTTTATGGTGCGCATCGTTAATGCTGTTGATATATGCCAGCAAAAATATTATTCTTAAAATAATATTCGGATTAATGATACTAGGTATCATAATCATCTTTCTTCTTTTTTAGTCTGAAAATATGGTAAAAAACGGATTTCCTTCTATACCACAGCATTATAAAACTACACAAATTATCTCACAGAAATCTTTACAAAAAAGGAGCTTCCGCAAAGTGGACTTCCCTTCCACTTTTACAGAAACTCCTTTTTTGTTTGACATAGAATCACAGTTCTCCCCGGCTCTCTGCTCCCGGTACATGATCTTTATTTCTGGGGAAATGCAGCCTGGTACACCTCCTCCTGCTCCGGCAGGTGGGTAACATAGCCTACAGGGATTTTGTTTTCTGTGGCTTCGATTATTTTTCTGGCTCCCTCTGCGCCAAAGGCTCCGCACAGCTCAATACAGTCAATTCCATTTTCATACAGGTTTCTGGCTGTCCGGCAGGCATCTTCTATATCTGCAACGCCGATCAGCTGAGACACGCCGTTATGGATTGCCGCTTTATCTGTTTCACTGTTAAATTTTCCCATAATTAAAAATGCAAACTTCATCCTTTTACCTCCATTTTCAGACATATTTCTGATAAATCACCTGGAACTCCTTATTTCTGAGCCTTACTTTTTCGTCTGCTGCAAAAGCTTATTTTCTTATTTACTTTACACTTTCAGTTTGTATCTCTTCCACTGGGACACTGCCCCGGTCACTGCAAACAGAACCCAGAATACTGCACTTCCGGCTGCTCCCGCCTTCAGACCCGGAGCCTCAAATTTCAGCTCCAGACTGTGATCCCCCTCCGGGAGCCGACATGCCAGAAAGCCAATATCGCCTCTTAAAAGTTCTGTTTCTTTTCCGTCAACAGTAAGGCTCCAGCCCTTTTCATAGGGAATCATAAACACTCCATAGCCGTCAGCTTCCGCATGAACGGTTCCTGTAATATAAGCATCCTTTTCCGGAGCATCCAGAATGATCTCTGAGGCTTCCATTACCTGCCTGTCCTGTTCGGAAACAACGCTTTCAATATCAGAAACCTCTTCCAGATCTGTAATCTCATATGCCGGATCATCCTCTGAGGATTTCACAGTTTTGTTTTCTTCCTCAGAGTTTCCGCCACCTTTCAGTACATCTTTCTCTGAGCCCTCTCCTTCCTGTGGAAGAGCGATCACACTTTCCAGAAGCTCATCTCTGTTTTCCTCGTTGCACAGCGCCTTCATGCTCTCCTCTGTCACCGCATCCGTATAAAAATGCGCGGTTCCTGCCTGAGCCTCATTCTCATGGATATAAAGGCTTCCCACTCTGTCCAGAAGCTTCCAGCCTTCCTGAGGTGTTTCCTGTCCGGAAAGCAGGTAGCGTATTCCAAGGAACGCTGCAAGACGGTTTTCTTCTACATTGTTCCAGAATGTATAATGGTTCTGGTCTGCAAAAAACAGCTCCGGACAGAAGGTTTCCACAAATTCCTTCACATAGCCGTTCATAACGGAATTATAAGAAGAAATACCATTATAGCCCTGGGCGGAAGCATCCATGGCAACTGTTCCTGATATGTAATCCTTTTCCACCCGGTAAAAGCTCTGGTCTTTCTGTTCCAGATAATCCAGGCACTGCCCCAGGTCTGCCCGATACATTTCTCTGAAAAAATCCTGTGGCTTGTTCATTTCTGCCCGGTATTTTGTTTCTTTATCATCTGATTTCCTGTCAGCCTCATACTGAGCCATTTTCTGCTCCATAAGCTCTGCAGGTGTATCGGTTTTCTTCATGGTAACTCTTGCCTGAAAATTCGCTGCTCCCTCGGACGCTACATTCACCAGAAGAGCCAGCGCCAGCACAGCCATAAGCCCCTGCCGCACAGCCTGCTTATATACAAAATTTAAAAGAACAAGACACACTGCCATCACGGTTCCTGTCACTGCCAGGATCAGGATATTTCTTTTATATTCTGCAAAGCCTGCCTGTTTCCAGCCTTCCAGATATGCCCAGCCCATAAGAACTGTTACCGCCAGTATTAAAGTCAGACAGAGCTTTCCGCCCTTTCTCAGATAATCCCACATCCATGCCATTGCCATAAGAAAAAACGGGATCAGAACAAAGGTATATCTTTGCGTAGGCTTTGTGAAATAATTAAACACTGTTCCTCCAACCGGAAAGACCACGCCAATAAAAATCAGAACCGCAGCGCTGTACAGCACTGTTTTTGCCCTTTTTTTCATCTGGGCCTTGCGCAGTACAAAAAAGAACTGGACATTCAGAAACACTGCCAGTACAGAGCAGAAAAAGATGGGATCCTCATAATAGTTCATGGCATAAGACTGAGGACCTTTTGCAAGGCCGAAGCCGTTCTGCAGATTGCTGGAAAACAGATGCTTTATCATGGAATCATAGACCTTTGTGTGATAAGGAGTAAAGCACTGCTGAAGCCACTGCAGGAATCCGGTTCCCTGGCTGTCAAGCCGAGAAGAAACATTCAGAAGCACCTCTGCCATGGGAAGAAATACCACAAGGCTCATCCCCACACCCAGAAGGATTTCTCCGCAGCCCAGCAGAAATCTCCGCACTCTCTGTGCCAGTGTCAGATCATCCACCATCAAAATCCTGAAAAGAAGATAAAGTCCTGTGGCAGCCAGACACATGTAGGTGAAATACACGCTGTAGATTCCGCAGAGAAATACCATCACCGGAAAGAATCCTCTTCCTTTTTTCTTCTGGATAAATTTTTCGCAGAAAAGCAAAAGCAGAGGAATGTAGATCACTGCTGTTCCAAACTGATAATGCTGTCCCCACACCAGAAGGAAACCGCTGAAGCCGTATGCATAGGAGACAGCCAGCTTTGCCCTGGGACTAAAGGAAAACTGAGATAAAAACCAGTAAAAGACCAGCCCGGCTGTCAGCATTTTTATAATCTGTATCACACTCAGATACATCAGCATATGTGCAGGCCCCAGGATTACCCCAAGGCCGTACAGCAATATCAGGAAGGGATCAAACAGATTAAAATTAAAAAGATTCACTCCCAGTCCATTGGAAAAATCCCACAGAGAAAAGCTTCCGTCCCGGATGTCATTGACAATGGCAGTGTAATTCATAATATACTGCTGCCAGGTGTCGCTTCCGATATCGTTAAAAATCATCAGCTGATCTCCCAAAAGATAGTCCTGGAACATAATCAGACTGCTGAATGCCATCAGCAGAAACAGAAGCGCAGGATATTTCAGATCTTTTCCACACCATTTAGTAAAAGCGGTGGCTTTATCCACCGCTCTTTTTTTCTTATGTGTATTATCCATATCTGCTTACATGATCTCCTTCAGATAACGGGCAAGGGCATCCTGCCAGTCCGGAAGACGGGTAAAGCCATGCTCTGTCAGCTTTTTCTTTTCCAGACGGCTGTTGGAAGGTCTCTTTGCCTTTGCCGGATACTGATCTGAGCTTACAGGAGTTACTTTTACGTCCATACCGGCCTGACGGAAAATCTCTTTTGCAAAATCACACCAGGAGATATAACCGCCTTCATTGGTTACATGATATTTGCCGTACTCTTCTTTTTCCAGCATATCCACAAGAAGCTTTGCCAGATCGTAGGTATACGTAGGAGTTCCGATCTGATCGTCTACCACAGTCAGGGTATCATGGGTCTTTCCAAGATTCAGCATGGTCTTGATAAAGTTTTTGCCGTTTACGCCAAATACCCAGGCAATACGGACAATATAATATTTATCCGTATATTTTTCTACTGCCAGCTCCCCTTCATACTTTGTCTGTCCATAAACATTCAGAGGTTTTACCACTGGATCGTCCGGTTCCCAGGGACGGGTGCCTTCTCCGTCAAACACATAATCGGTACTGAGGTAGATCATGGGAATATCCAGCTCCCCGCACATTTTTGCAATATTTTCTGTTCCCAGAGCGTTGACTTTGCGGCACATTTCCACCTGATCCTCTGCTGCATCCACAGCTGTCCAGGCTGCACAGTGCACCATTTTGTCCGGACGGACTTCCTCCATGACTCTGCGTACTGCCGCTTCATCTGTGATGTCCATCTCCTCCACATCCACGCCAACGCCTTCATATCCCCGTTTCGCCAGCTCATTCATCACATCGTGACCAAGCTGTCCCTTTACTCCTGTGACTAATACCTTCATTGATAAGTCCTCCTTATATCCTTTTCAGTGAAAAATCCTGGCTTTTCAAAGTCAGATTCGGATTATAATAGGGATCTCCGTCCCTCATAATATCCGGCCAGCGTCTTTCAAAAATCTGAATTTCCTTATTGAATCTTGCAACCTTTTCTGGTGTATCCTCCAGCCCTCTGGATTTGGATTCATAATGATACAGCTCTGCATAAGGATTATACACGATTAAATAGCCTGCACTTCTCAGCTTCATACAGAAATCAATGTCATTAAAGGCAACTGCCAGTTCCTCTGTAAGACCTCCCACCTGATCAAAAGCTGAACGCTTCACCATCATACAGGCAGCTGTCACCGCACTGTAATCCTGTGCACAGATGATCCTGTGGCAGTAGCCTGTGGTTCCTCTTGGCTGCAGCACAAAGCAGTGTCCTGCAATTCCGCCGAAGCCAATGACAACTCCCGCATGCTGAATGGTGTCGTCCTCGTAATACATTCTTGCTCCCACAGCGCCCACATCGCTTCTCATGCAGTAGCCCAGAAGCTGCTCCAGACAGTCCTCATTGATAATTTCCGTATCATTGTTCAGAAGCAGGATATATTCACCCTTTGCAAAAGTGGCTCCGTAATTATTGATAGCAGAATAGTTAAACTCTCTGTCCCAGTAAACCACATGAGCCTTTGGATTCTCTGCCTCCAGCTTTTTATAATACTGGAAGGTTTCCTCCTCCGTACTGTTGTTTTCCACAATAATATACTCGTAATTCTGATATGTGGATTTTTTGTCAATGGAATCCATGCACCGCTTCAGATCTGCAATATGATCCTTATTGGGAATAATAATGGAGATCAGCGGATCATGGTCCCGGATAAACCTTGTGCGGTAAAGACCCAGAAACTCTCCCTGAAGCACCTCTGCGTTGATCCCGGTTCTCTTATAATGCTCTTCAATAGCCCGTTTTCCTGCCTCAAAAGCATAGGTCTTGCTTTCCGGATTCTCTGCTGTGGAATCCTCATGGCAGCGCCAGTGATAAAGGATCCTGGGAATATGATAAATCTGCTCCGGCTTTACAGTTTCCACACAACGGAAAATAAAATCATAATCCTGAGCCCCGTCAAACTCCTTGCGAAGCATTCCAACCTGACTGATGATCTCTCTGTCCACCACAAAAAGATGACAGATGTAGTTTACCGTACACAAAAGATCCGGGTTATAATCCGGCTTAAAATGAGGCTGGAAAAACTTGTGGCCGTCCATGGACATTTTATCTTCATCGGAATAAAGAATACGGATGTCCCTGTTTTCGTTTAAGGCCTTTACACACTGAAACAGCGCGTGAGGCGTCAGCTCATCATCATGATCTGCAAAAGCAATGTAATCGCCTGTGGCAGCCTCAATTCCCGCATTGGTATTTTCGGAAATCTGCAGCGGTTTCTCATGAAAGATCACTTTAATTCTTTCATCAGAAGAAGCCAGAGATTCCAGAAGCTTACGGATGGGAGAATCGGCTCCGCTGCCGTCTGACAGACAAAGCTCCCAGTTTGGATAGGTCTGAGCTTTTACAGTATCCACCAGCTGGCGGAGATACTTTTCCGGCGTCTTATATAAAGGCACAACAATAGAAATCTTAGGCTGGTATTCAAATTTTGTCCTTCTCTGCTTTTCCAGTTCTTTTGAGCCGGGAAGATGGCGGACGATCCATTTCTGATAGGGAATCTCCCTTGTGGACGCAGTTTTTACCTTGGATACCACCTTGCCTACCATAGCCGCACTTCCCTGGCTTTTCCAGTAGCGCAGACCTTTTTTTGCATATTTTTCTATTTTTTTGCGGAAAACAACCGCAGGATTCAAATGAACAATGTGGACAGATTTTGTGTCTCCTGCGTAAAACACAAGGTACAGAAGCTTTCCGGTAAGGTTTGTAAGCTCCACAAAAAATCCGGACTTGTCTTCACTGTCCATTTCCTCATAAAGCTGTTCCACATCCACACGCTGGGTGCGAAGGATCTCCACATTTAATTTCTGTTTGTTTTCATCAAAAATCTGAATTTTTACCGGCTCGTCTGCAACTGCCCAGCCTCTGATCCGAAGAAATCCCTGCTGCACCTTTTCTTCTTCAATAAAAAACTGAGGCTTTCCTCTTCTTTTTTCCAGTTCCCTTGCAGAAACGGAAAACCAGCAGATCCGCCGGTCCGGCATATCCGCATACACTGTCAGCTTCTGACAGCCTTCCAGAGACTGAGGAAGCTGCACAGACGCAGTAATCCTCTCGCCTCTCATCAGATCCGGATCTTTAAATCTTTCCAGGGCGCTGACTACCTCCAGGCGCTGAATTTCCGCCTTTACCTCAGAGCCGTCCAGACAGGCGCGCATTTTTGCTTCCTTTGGCCAGGTTCCCTGCAGAATATACTGACAGGGATCCTTCAGGTGAAACCGGTCCTTTGTTACCTCAAAAATCTCTCTTGACATATCCAACCTCACAATTTCTCAGTCTTCTCTCAGGGAACAGTCGCCCTCTGTCACAGACAGATTGGGGCTGTAATAAGGATCGCCTTTTTTCAGCTGATCTTCCCATTTTTCCCGAAAACGTGTTATTTCCTTTTCAAAACGGTACTGTTTCTCAGGAGTGTCCTCCAGGCCTCTTGATTTGGACTCATAGTGATACAGCTCCGCATAAGGGGTAAAGACGATTTTTCTTCCTATATCCCTTATTTTCATGCAGAGGTCAATATCATTAAACGCCACGCGGAAGCTTTCATCAAAGCCTCCCACTGCCCGGAAATCACAGGCATCCACAAGCATACAGGCAGCTGTCACTGCGCTGATCTCCTGAACGCTTACCATTCTGCCGAAATATCCTGCATCCTCTCTGGACGCCCGGCACATCACATGGCCTGCAATACCTCCCAGCCCCAGAACAACTCCTGCATGCTGGATGGTGTCATCCGGATAATACAGCTTGGCTCCCACAATGGAAACCTCCTTCTGCTGGCAGATTCCAAGCATTTCCTCCATCCAGTCAGGGGTCAGGATCTCCACATCATTGTTCAAAAACAGAAGATATTCTCCTTTTGCCTGCTCTGCGGCAAAATTATTGATGGAGGAATAATTGAACTCTTTTTCCCAGGTCAGAACTCTCACCCTTGGATAACGCTCATGAAGCTTCTCATAATAGGCAAAGGTTTCTTTTTCCTCGCTGTTGTTTTCTACAATTAAAACCTCATAATTCTCATAGGAGGTGCGCTTTGCCATGGAAGAAAGACACAGCTCCAGATCTTCTGTATGGTCTTTGTTTGGAATGATCACAGAGATCATCGGATTTCCCTGGATCTCCAGTCTGCTTCTGTACCAGCCGGGCCGTTCTGTCATCTCCACCTTTGCCGGGATTCCCATTCTCTTATAATGCTCTTCCACGGCTTTTCGTCCTGCTTCAAAAGCATAGGCCTTGCTTTCCGGATCTGCCGCCGTGGAATCCATATGACAGCGCCAGTGATACAGAACCTTTGGAATATGGACAATTTTTTCCGCCTTTTCGCAGCAGCGGAAAATAAAATCAAAATCCTGGGATCCGTCAAATTCTTTCCTGAAATATCCCGCCTGCTCTGCCACCTGTCTTTTTACTGCAAAAATATGACAGATATAATTATTATCCCGGAAACGGAACAGATTAAAATCCGATTTAAAATGAGGATCAAAATAATGCTGTCCGTCCATGCTGACCTTGTCCTCATCTGTGTAAATCACATCAGCATCCTGATCATTAATTGCCTTTACAATCTCAAACAGCGCATCTGGCTCCAGAGTATCGTCATGATCACAGAGCATCAGGTATTCCCCTCTGGCAAGCTCCATGGCCTTATTGGTGTTCACAGAAATACCACCGTTGGATTTCAGCTTTTTATAACTGATCCTTACCTCATGTCTGTAATTTTTTTTCAGAAACTCATGAACGTTTTCGTCCGGGCTTCCGTCTGCCAGACAAAGCTGCCAGTTTCCATAGGTCTGTTTTCTGACGGACTCGATCAGCTCCTTCAGATAGGGAAGGGGCGTACAGTAAAGAGGGATCACAATACTGATCAAAGGCTTTCTGTCAAAAGAAGTATGCTTCTGCTTCCATGCCTGACGCCGGTTCAGAGAATGGCGTTTCAGCCATTGTTCATAATCTCCCTGAGTGTTTTCCTGACGGTTCAGAAGCCTGTTAAAAAAACCTTTTGGTTTCTGCTCTTTACGAAGCTTCTGAACATCGATTTCATAAATCTTTTCCACAGAAGATCCTGTAAATTTAAGCAGGATCTTTTTCCTGAAATTTCATCTAAAGAAGCTGAAATACGGAATCCGATTTCCTGATTTTTATAACTCTCATCAAGGCTGCAGCGCTCCACCACATCCGGCCGCCGCCTCTGCTTATCCTGCAGGCAATGGGGCTTCCGTCCTGATTTAAAGCGGTGATCTCCGTCTCACCCCTCTGATCCACAGCCCAGCCCTGGATTTCCAGCATGGTATCATAAAGGATTTCCACTCTGTCCAGATGATATTCCAGCAGGCTTTGGTTCAGAAAGCTTTTCAGCTCATCTGCGCTCTTCTTCCACACAGAAACTCGTTTTTCTCCGTCTGTAAGAAACAGCTCGATCTGCTGAAACTGTTCTGCAAGCTGATCTGCCTTTGGAATCCGCAGCCGGAAGCCCGGAAGGAACTCTCCAAAGTCCGCTTCCAGAGCCTGAGCCACATCCGGTCTTTCATATCTCTCAGGATCAGCCAGAACAAGCTCCTGATTTCCGTCTCCCACCAGACAGAAGCTCATTTCCTGTCTGTCAGATCCGGCATACCAGCCTCCAAGGCTTAACACCTGTCCATGTCTGTCATCATATTTTTCTTCATCAATGCTGAAGCGCAATTCTTCCATATTTCATCCTCATTCTGTCTGATCTGAAGGCCGGAATTTTGCCATCAGACCTTTTTTCTGTCATTTCTCTCTGACAGCTTATTTTTTCTTAATGCTTCTGTACAATTTCCAGACTTTTGTATTTTCCATCTGACTGATCTTTTCTTTCAGTCTGCGGATCTCTTCATCCTTTTCCGCTGACACCAGGCCAAAGCTCTTCCAGAACTTTTCCCCTGCGTCCTGAGCTTTCATGATCTCAATTTCAATCCTGAGCCTTTTCTCTTCGCTGATATTTCCGATCACAAACTGAGGATCTCCCCCGCCGAAATAATAGCTGTCAGCTCCTACCGGAAAACCGTTTGTGGTAAAGTCTGCCTTTATGTCATTTTCAAAAACAAGCTTCCGAAGGATCAGGCCACCTGCTACTTCTCCCGGATCAAGACGGAGATTCTTCACATTGTCCGGAATCTCAAGCTCCATGCTGACTCCTGTTCTGCTCATGGGATAGACTTCTGAATCTTCCTCAGAAAATCCCTTGCCCCGGTCAAAAAACACCTGAAGCCTCCGCTCTGCCCCGGCTGCCCTCATCTGCTCATAATAGGGAAGGATCTCCACCTTGCCCGGAGAAACATCTTCATACATGGAAAGAAGAGGCACATGACTTCCCTGCATATACTTCTGGAAATTCCTTTCCATTTCTCCGTAAACATCAAGCTCCTCCTGAGTAATACCTGCTTTGCCATAAAAATCCCTGTCCTTCAGAACACGGCGCTTTCCGTCGCTTTCCAGATAATAATGGATCATCCGGTACAGGATAAAGTCTGCGGGAACCGGAAAGTCAAAGGTCCACTCATAATCGATCACAACCTGTCTGTCCTTCAGAATCAGAATATTGGCAGGAACCAGATCAATATTGGACATTTTTGCGCAGGAATACTCTCCGGTCAGCTCTACGTCCCCGAATACCTGTACAAACTCCGGCGTTTTGATAAAGGTATCTGTGCTGTGAAGGTTCTGAACCTTTTTCAGATAATAAAAGAACAGTTCCTCCAGTTCAAAAAATTTCCCCTGAGCCAGAAGCTGATCCAGTTTTTCTTCCAGAGTCATTCCCTCCAGATATTCCAGCCTTGCAGCCTTATTTACTGTTTTGCAGAGATTAAGCTCCAACCCCTGCTTTTTATAGTCTTCTGTAAGCTCTGTATAAATCCGCTCCAGACGGGCTGTATGCTCACAGGCCTTTTCATTTGCCGGAAGCTTCTGCACATATCTCTCAAACCTTCCCGGCTCACAGATATCTGTTCTCAGGGCAAAGCGCGCGTCCCGCTCATTGGAAAACTTGGTATACACAATCTCCGGACAGATCTGCTCTTTTCCGATCAGAAGCAGAAACGAATTGGAAAACTCCGGAAACATGTCATTGTCCAGAAGCGAATCGTAAACAGGAGATTCCTGAAAAAGCTGCAGGCGAAGCCGGTCAAAGTTTGTCTCCATACGGTTCAGCTCGCCCTTTAAAGGAAGACGCCTGTCAGAATATATGGTCATGGGAAGCTTGTAATCCGGAAACGGATAATACCACTGCGCTTTCAGATTTCCTGCTTTTTCCAGAATTTCTGTAAGCTCTTTTTTGGTAAAGGTTTTTACGCCCTTTGTTGTTGGATAGCCCTCAAGTCCCTCGAAAAGGGTTCCAAAGTGATCCTCTGTACAGCCAGCCCAGTATTTCAGTCCAAAACGGTTTTCGATGGCAAGAACGATCTGTCCGCCCGGTTTCAGATGACGGGCAATGGTTTTCAGAAAATCCACATAAGGGGTGTCGCTCTGAATATAGTTTTCCCCATACTCAAAAACGCCGATCAGAGTAATGTAATCATACTTCTCCGTCAGCGCAGGCTCGATCTCCTGAAAATTCCCCATAAGTATTGTGAGATTTTCGCAGTCCTTATGTCTCCAGGCATTGATCTCACTTCGTTTTTTTGACAGCTCAATACAGGTGACCTTCTCTGCTTTTTTACAGAGCGCACCTGTAATAGCTCCACAGCCGGAGCCGATCTCCAGCACATTTTCCTTTCCGGTAAACGGAAGCCAGCTTAAAATATTTTCCCTTACATGGGAAAAATGATAGAGAATGGGCCAGCTTTTCCGCTCTGCGATCACCTGGTTCCACTGCTCTTTTGGATAAGTTCTGGCAATTTCCAGCATCTCATCCTCTATGGCTCCGTCACTGTATAAATCCTGTCCCGGATAACAGGTATCATCCAGGACTGCCTTACCGATTTTTTCTATCATGCTTTTTCTCCGTAGCGAATCTCCACTTTTGAGTTCATATCATAAAATCCAACTGTGTTCTTGTTGGAAACCACTGTGATATTACATGCGTCATACAGCCTGTGGAAAACTGTAAACTCACCGTCCTTGTACCCGGTGCAGCCAAAGGAAAGAAGATATTCCCCTCCCTGCAGGAACATTTCCTGCTCAAAGGTCACTGTACAGCTATCTCCTGCCTGAGAGTGTTCCACAGATTTCTTTTCAAACAGAGTATTGGTTCCTGTGATCTCTGTACCCTTAATATCCTTAAAGGTATAGGCTATAATCGGTTCCTGAATATCCTGATGAAATACCACCTTCATCCGGATACGGAAGCTGCTGCTCTTTTCAATGGTGTTGGTACAGCGGTCTTTGTCATCCAGAACTGCAAAATCCACAATCTCCGCAAGCTTGGTACCATATTCCAGCATATTGGGATTTACCTGGAACTGCTGGCTCCAGCTTTCTTTCTGCTCTTCTTTCTTTTCCTCTGCCTTTGCAGGATCCTGACCTACCAGAAGCTGCTTGTACATATCCACCATCTGTTTTGGAGAACCTTCTTCCAGCTTCACTCCCTTATTCAGAAGAATCACTCTGTCACAGTACCGGGAAATACTGCTTAAATCGTGGCTGACAAAAAGAATGGTTTTTCCCATCTTTTTAAATTCTTCAAATTTCCGGTAGCATTTTGCCTGAAAGAACACATCACCTACAGAAAGCGCCTCGTCAACGATCAGAATTTCCGGATCAATGTTAATGGCAACTGCAAATGCCAGACGGACAAACATACCGCTGGAATAAGATTTTACAGGCTGATAAACAAAATCTCCGATATCTGCGAAGTCCAGGATATCCTGAAGTCTGGCATCCACCTCTTCTTTTGAAAATCCCATCATGGTTCCGTTGAGATATACGTTTTCGATTCCTGTATATTCCATGTTAAAGCCGGCTCCCAGCTCCAGAAGAGCGGAAATCCTTCCGTCCACCTTCACCTCTCCTGCCGTAGGGTTCAGAACTCCTGTAATGATCTTCAGGATGGTGGACTTTCCGGAACCGTTTGTTCCGATGATGCCCACAGTTTCGCCCCGCTCTACCTGAAAATTCACGTCTCTTAAAGCATAATGCTCTCTGACCGGAACCTTAAAGCCCAGAGTTTCCCGCAGTCTGTCTGAAGGCTTATTATATAATTTATACATCTTGTCCAGATGTTTTACCTGAATTGCAAATTCACTCATTTTTTTCTCCGTTTACAGTACATCTGCAAAATGTACCTGAAGTTTTTTGAACAGTCTTGTTCCAAGGAAAAACAGCACCAGGGTAAAAGCCCAGAAATAAAGGGTCAGAGCCGGATGCTGCCAGAATCCCACATGGTCGATCAGGGAATCACGATATCCCTGTACCACATAAAATACCGGATTCAGCTTCAGGATCTTTGTAAGGATCCCTGTAAGACCAAGGTCGCTGAAATTCCACATAATGGGAGTTACCCATACCCCTACCTGAAGCCCGATGTTGATGATCTGACTGAGATCCCGGAAAATACCACCACCGCGCTGGAAAAATAAGTCACTGCCAGAATCAGCATAAAAATACAGAAGCTGTAATAAATAAGCTGAAGGGCATACCAGGTAGGCGGATAGCCCATGCAGGTATAGATCACCAGAACGATCAGCACAAAAAAGCAGTGGACAAACCCGGCTGAAATCACCTTTACCACAGGAAGGATACGAATATTAAAAACAACCTTTTTTACCAGATAATTATATTCCAGAAGAGAATTGGTCCCGCCGATCAGCCCGTCCTGAAAAAAGAACCAGGGCACCAGTCCGGCTACCAGCCAGAGAACAAAGGGAACTCCTCTGTCCGCTCCGCCTCTTAAAGCCAGACCAAACACAAACCAGTATACACAGATGGTAACTACCGGCTGGATAAAGGCCCAGACTGTTCCAAAATAAGAACCTGCATATTTTGTTTTAAAATCATTTTTGGCCAGGGAAAGAACCAGCCTTCTGTTCCGGTATAGTTCCCCTGGCAGCCATGTCTCTTTTTTCAATCCTTTTTGCTCCTGTTTGCGGAATATTCCTGAAAGCTTCCCCATTTTTTGTCCTTGTCAGAAAGAATCAGATCCATTCCTTCCGGAATCGGCCACTCCACTGCAATATCCGGGTCATTGTATGCAAGTCCGCCCTCATCATTGGGATGATAAAAATCTGTACACTTATAGGCAAACTCAGCAGAATCAGAAAGTACAAGGAAGCCATGGGCAAAGTTCTTTGGAATAAAGAACTGTTTTTTGTTTCTGCAGAAAGCAGCACTCCGTACCACTGTCCGTAAGTAGGAGAGCCCTCACGAAGATCCACAGCCACATCATAAACCTCTCCGCTTACTACTCGGACCAGCTTATCCTGCGGATAGTTGATCTGAAAATGAAGTCCGCGAAGAACGCCTTTTCTGGAACTGGACTGATTGTCCTGAACAAACTCCTGGTCAATGCCAGCCGCCTTGTAGTCATTGTAATTATAAGTTTCCATAAAGTATCCCCGGTCATCTCCGAACACTGCAGGAGTGATCACCTTTAATCCTTCAATGTGACAGGTTTCTACTGTAATTTTTCCCATTTTATAAGCCCTCCGCTACTTCGATCAGATATTTTCCATATGCAGTTTTAAGAAGCGGCTGCGCCAGCTCCACAAGCTGCTCTTTATTGATAAATCCACGTTTGTAAGCAATTTCCTCAATACAGGAAATATAAAGTCCCTGACGTTTCTGGAACGCGGAAACAAAATCAGCCGCATCCAGAAGGGAATCATGGTTTCCTGTATCCAGCCATGCAAATCCTCTTCCCAGAGTTTCCACCTTCAGGGTTCCTCTGTTCAGATATTCATTGTTGATGCTTGTAATCTCAATTTCGCCTCTTGCTGAAGGCTTCACATTTTTGGCGATCTCCACTACATCATTGTCATAGAAGTAAAGTCCCGGAACCGCATAGTTTGACTTGGGATGCTCCGGCTTTTCCTCTATGGAAAGAGCTTTTCCGTCTTCGTCAAATTCTACCACGCCGTACTCTCTTGGGTCCCTTACATAATAGCCGAAGATGGTTGCTCCCTTTTCCCCTTCTGTTCTCTTATATGCGTTCTGAAGCACTCTGGAAAAGCTCTGTCCGTAAAAAATATTGTCTCCCAGAACAAGGGCAACCGCATCGTTTCCAATAAAGTCCGCGCCAATGATAAACGCATCTGCCAGCCCTCTTGGCTGCTCCTGAACCGCATACTCGAAACGCATTCCAAGCTGCTTTCCGTCTCCCAGAAGCTCTTCAAACACCGGAAGATCTCTTGGTGTGGAAATGATGAGAATTTCTCTGATCCCTGCCAGCATCAGCGTGGAAAGGGGATAGTAGATCATCGGTTTGTCATACACCGGCATGATCTGCTTGGAAATCGCTTTTGTCAATGGATATAATCTTGTTCCTGAACCGCCTGCTAAAATAATACCTTTCATATCTCTCCTCCTATTTTCTGGAACCGTACATTTTTTTCTCTTTAAAATAAAGGGCTGTCATCAATGCCACAAGAGTCACGACCATCACAGCCATCAATCCAAGAAGGATCTTTGACATATCGGAAAGTCCTTCCTCAGTTTCCGATTCCGGTATTTCCGCTTCTTCCTGTACTGTCTGTGTACCGGAAGTATTTTCTCCTGTTCCCGCTGCCGCTGTCTGTACCGCCTGGGGTGTGGGAGTTGTGGCAGGCGCCGCATAGCCTACATACTGTCCGTTATAAAAATAACGATTCAGCATTGTTCCGTTTTTGTCCACCTGCTCTACTGTAAGCTGATCCGCTGTGACACCTTTTGGCACAGTCATTTTTTTTCCATTGACTGTCAGCGTATCAAAATTATCAAACGCATAGTCAAACAGCGCGATACTGTCTGTACAGTTTGCTCCCAGATCTGCTGTACGCATGGTAACTGCAATATATGTTCTTCCGTTCCGCTCCGCTGCCACTACAAGGGTATGGCCTGCGTCATTGGTATTTCCTGTTTTTCCGCCAATGCAGCCTTCATAATAAAGATTGGATTCTTTTGCCATAAGAGGCATATGAGTATGCATTCCTCTTGCCTCGCTGAGGTTTGTAGCCGGAATCGTATAATTGGCTGCGCTGATAACTTTCCGGAACCGGGGGTTCGGAAGTCCTGCCCGCATGATCTTTGCCAGATCATAGGCTGTGGTATAGTGATTGGAATCCGGAAGCCCGCTTGCATTGGCAAAATGTGTATTTCTGCATCCAAGCTCCCTGGCCTTCTCATTCATCATTTCAATAAACTGAGCTTCTGTTCCCCCTACATACTCTGCCATCTGAGCGCACACTTCATTGGCTGATTTGATAATGGCCGCATACCAGCAGTCCTTCATGGTAATGGTTTCTCCCAGCTGCATTCCGATATTGGAGCTGTCCCAGGTCACATCCCGGACTCCTGTCTCTGTAAAAGTTACAGAATCTTCCGGAGAACTGTTTTCTATCGCAGTAAGCACGGTCATGATCTTTGTGGTACTTGCCGGATAACGGTACTCGTCTTTTCCTTTGTCATAAAGGACCGCGCCTGTATCCGCATCAATCAGAACTGCTGTCTCAGAAACTGTGTCCGGCCCTTTCGGCCATCCCTGAATGCTGTCTGAGCTCACTGTTGCCGCTGTTCCGAAATTCACAGTTACTGCCTGCACGGATACTGCAGGGATCAGCAGTGCCGCAATTCCGGCTGCCACAGTGCCTGCTATTTTATTTTTCATTGTGTTTCCTCCGTCAAAACTCAAATGAGAGTATTTTTTCTGTAATGTATTCCACATCAGACATTTCCAGATTATAAAACATGGGCAGTCTTAAAAGCCGTTCGCTTTCCCGTGTGGTATAAACATCCTCTCCGCTGAAGCGTCCAAATTTTCTGCCTGCCGGAGAGCTGTGAAGAGGCACATAATGAAAGGCAGTGCAGATTCCGTTTTCTTTCAGATAAGTGATCAGCCTGCTTCTTGTCTCCAGATCTCTGACTTTTATATAATACATGTGGGCGTTATGCTTGCACCCTTCCGACACAAAAGGTCTCTGGATTTTTTCCTGTTCCTCCAGACTCTTCAGCCCCTCATGGTAATAGTCATAGATCTGATGCCTCTTACGGTCGATTTTTTCCGTTTCCTCAAGCTGGGCATAAAGATACGCCGCGTTCATTTCACTTGGAAGATAAGATGAGCCATAATCGATCCAGCGGTATTTATCTACCTGTCCCCGGAAAAATTTGCTTCTGTCTGTTCCTTTTTCTCTGAGGATCTCTGCTTTTTCCTGGTATTCGTTTTTCTGGAAAACAAGAGCCCCGCCCTCTCCCATGGTATAGTTCTTCGTCTCATGGAAGCTGTAGCACCCGAAATCTCCAATAGTTCCCAGAGCTTTTCCATGATAATAAGCCTCTACTCCCTGAGCTGCGTCCTCCACTACCTTCAGATGATATTTTTCTGCAAGAGCCATGATCGCATCCATCTCGCAGGCAACCCCTGCATAATGGACAGGCACAATCGCCTTTGTTCTTTCTGTGATTGCCTGCTCGATCAGGTTTTCATCCATATTCATGGTATCCGGCCGGATATCCACAAACACGATCCTGGCTCCTCTCAGCACAAAGGCGTCTGCTGTGGATACAAAGGTATAAGAGGGCATGATCACCTCATCCCCGGGCTCTATGTCACAGAGAAATGCCGCCATTTCCAGCGCATGAGTGCAGGAGGTTGTCAGAAACACCTGGTTTACCTGAAACCGCTCCTTCATCCATGCAGAACACAGCTTCGTATACTTGCCGTCTCCGCAAAGCATTCCCTGGTCTACGGCGTCTTTAATATATGTCAGTTCTTTTCCTACAATTGCAGGCCTGTTAAAATCTATCATTTGCTATTCCTGTTTCTTAATTATCTGTGTTGTCAGTTTGTTCGAAAATATTTTCTTTGTCACGGATCACATACTGAGGTGTCTTATTTACATTCAGCATCAGTTTTCCCAGATATTCTCCCACAATGCCCAGCATCAGGAAACAGATGCCGAACAGTACCAGCATGGCGCACATCAGCGAAGACCAGCCAATGGCAACTGCCGGATTCAGAAGCTTACGGATAAAAACGATCACTGCGCCTATAAAACCTGCTGCCGAGAACAGGGTTCCGAAAAAGGTGGCTGCCCTTAAAGGAATCACGGTAAAATTCAGACAGGACATAAACAGCTTCAGTCCCCGTTTAAAATTATAATTGGAGGTTCCCACCTCGCGCTCAAAATGTTCGATCTCTATGTTTGCAATGTTATGTGTGGTGCGGAAAAACAATACCTGAAGGAAGGTATTATAGCCGTCGTATTTGACAACCTCGTCTCTTACATACTTTCTGCAGCACCAGAAACTGCTCATCTGGATATCCTTCGGACGGTCCAGCAGATGCCACAAAAGAAACCGGCTTACTGCCCCTGTGAGATTTTTAAACCAGGAAAACTTCCTCTGTTTAAACACTCCGCACACAATATCATAGCCTTCTTCCATTTTGTCAAGGAACTGTGGGATCTGTGACGGATGATTCTGCATATCGTCATCCATTCCCAGGATCAGCTCTCCCTGAGCATAATTCATTCCGGCCATAATGGCATTGTGCTGTCCAAAATTCTTAGCCAGGTTGATTCCTTTTACATTTGGATATTTTTCTGTAAGAGCATGTATGGATTTCCAGGTATTGTCTCTGGAATAATCATTTACCAGAACAAATTCACACTCGTAATCTTTTAGTTTCTCAAATTCTTCAATTGCAAGCTCCACCACCTTGCCGATGGTCTGCTCTGAATTATAGCACGGTATAACAATCGATACCAGCATCTCTTTTGTCCCTCGTTTCTATAAGTTGAATATGACGATCCCTGCAAGTATCAGGGCAAAGCCCATAAGTTTCCGCCTGCTGAATCTTTCTTTCAGAAAAATATATCCCATTACTGATACAAAGATGTAACCTGTAGATTCCAGGATCGGTGACATGGAAAGAGGCACATGCTTCAAAGCCAGCATGGTCAGTATTACAGAACAGAAAAAAAGCCCGTAAGCTCCGATCACCATAGGATTCATATACTCCTTCAGGGTGCTTTCGTAGGTTTTATCTGCTGCTTTTTTCAGAATGATCTGAGATACAGACGAGATAAAAACCGACAGAAGCAAAAGACATACGGATATTCCAAGACTGCTCATGAATTCTCACCATCCTTTCCGGCGTTATCACTTGTCACAAGATAAATTCCTGCAAAAATCACAGCTGCTCCGGCGATCATATTCCAGGTGATCCTTTCTCCAAAGATCAGAGCTCCCCAGACGATTCCCCAGATCAGAGTTACGGGACGGTTTGCATAGGCCACAGTAAGCGGCATTCTTTTCAGGATCTGCTGCCAGATAATAGCGTAGCCGAACATGATCACAAAAACAAGTCCAAACCAGAAAATAAACGGCAGGGAAAAAATATGATCCGTATATCCGGAAGCTTTTTTTGAACAGACACCGCTTAGGGAGCTGAACAAAAGGCTGATATGCAGCAGCAAAAATGTACTTTTCTTTAAGGCATGGTCATTATTTCTCATGTTATTTTCTCACAATCATACTGTAAATTCAATGTTAATTTTCGACAAAATCTCATCTACCTCTCTTCGCAGTCATGAAGTTCTTTCCCTGCAAGAATGATCTGTCCGATACGATCCCTTCCATTACGGTACTGATTCACATAATCTCCCGGCTGAATATTAAAGGAAAGATCAATGATATCCTCTGCAGGCGCATTTTCATTTCGGATCGCTTTTACGGTTCCGCTTCTGTCTGAGGTCAGAATCTTAGACAGGCTGGCGCTTCCCGGATACGGTTTGGTAAAAAGCTTTTCCGGCTCCATATCAAGGGCAAGACGCACAATAGCCTCATAATAATTGATGCCGTAATACAGTCCTACTGTTTCCGGAAGGCAGGTGGCTCCAGCTCTTCCCGTGATCTCGATCACATAAACCTTTCCGTCTTTTTCAATGAGATCACAGTTTACAGCACAGTTATCCAGTCCCACCGCACAAATGGCAAGCTTTACCTGGCGTTTTGCCTCTTCTCCCAGGCTGTCCTGTTTTTTCCAGGGAACCGAATGCCCTACCGGAGTGGGCACATAGCTCTGAAAGGCATCTATATTATTAGGAAGGCAGTATAAAAGTCTTCCCTCTGACATCATTGCCTCACAGCCAAAGGGTTCTCCCTCAATAAACTCTTCCACAAGACAATAATCCTTACCTGTAGCTTCCATGGTTTTTTCATAAAAGGAAAAAGCCTGTTCGCTGGTATCGCACCGGAATATCCCCCTGCTTCCCATCAGATCCACTGCCTTTATCACTACGGGAAAATCCAGTTTTTCCAGAGCTTCTGCAAGCTCCTCACGGTTTCTGATGCAGATGTGGCGGGCGCAGCGTACTCCTCCTGCCATAAAAGCTTCTTTCATTTTAAATTTGTTGCTGCTGATATCAGCCGACTTTTCTGACAGTCCTTTCAGCCCAAGTTTTTCGCAGGCATACCCCATTGCCCGGACTCCTGTATCCAGGCAGCAGGTAGTAATACCGTCCGCCTGAAATTTACGGGCAGCTTCCATAACCGCCCCGGGATCAGAAATATCTGTGTACGTACTTTCATCTGCTGCCTGAAATCCCGGCCAGTCACCGGGAGTGCTTGCAGCTATTGTTTTTATGCCAAGCCTTTCTGCAGCCTCATAAAGAGGAAGCTGAGAATAGCTAGCTCCTAAAATCATAAGTTTTTTCATATTTACAGGTTGTACTCCTCCAGAAAATCAAAAAATAACGGAGTTCCTCCTGTATGAAGGAACAGAATATTTTTATTCCGGATCTGATGATCCTCCAGATATTTTACCATACCACAAAAAGCCTTTCCTGTATAGGTCATATCAAGGGGGATGCCCTCTGACCGGTAAATACTGCGGATCAGATCTGCCGTATCCTGTGAGTAGGTTCCATATCCGTTTTCCATGTATTGATCTGTAAAAAGAATCTTCTCTTTAAAATTCTGAGGCAGGCTGCTTTTATGCATCTGCGCATACTCCTCCAGATTCCGGGCAATTACCTGCTTTCCTCTGGTCTCATTCCTGGAAACAGAAATACCCACAATATTCCGTTCATCACTCTCTTCCAGACTTCCGGCAAGAAGGCCGGACTGTGTGGCGTTGGTGCTGGATGCAAGAAAAATATAGTCAAAATGAATACCCATTTTTCTTTCCTGACAGCAGATTTCCTGATAAACCTCTCTGTAGGCCTCCATTGGTACCCACTCTCTGCCCTCGCCTCTGGTATTTCCGTAAATATAATAAGGCTTACAGCCTTTTTCCCTCAGCTCATCCACAGCCTTCTGCACAGCGTCTGCAATTTCTGTTTTTTTGCAGGGGATCTCTGTTACTCCCATACTCCGGATGATTCTGCTGTTCTCTGTTTCTTTATCCTCTTTTACATCCTCTGTATTATGGACCATATAGCAGGGCAAGTGCAGCTGGAAACAAAGGGTGGCAAGAATCCGGCAGAGATTGGAATGATAATTTCCGTAAATGATCATGCTGTCGCAGTGTTCTCTTTTCATATCCTCAATAAACTTCTGTGCAAACCGAACCTTGTTCCCCCCAAAAGAATAAGGAAGAAGATCCTCTCTTTTCATATAAAAATGATTGTGCACAGGTGCTGTCTCAGCATTGTCCCTGCCGTTTCCGGTAAATCTCAGCTTTTGTATTGGAGTCACCGGAAGCTCCCTCAGCGGATTTTCCCAGGGACCGTGATAAAAAAGCTCTTCCATTTCTTCCATAGTATCTGTCTGAAGAATAAAAAATCCGGGACGGCTTCCGCTGTCTGTAATCTGTGCCTGCTCCACATCTCCTTCCAGCACCACTTTTTTCACCTTATCCGGATGCTCTTTCTGAAGCTCCTGAAGATGTTTCAGATCGTTACTGTCCATAAGAAACCGAATAGCAGAAACCTTTTTCTTTTTTTCTGTAAAAACCGGCGGTTTCCCGGCAGCGGTATCCACTGCCATTGCCACAAAATCCTGCCCTGTGGAAAGAGGAACAAGATCGGAGCCGATGCAGTCTCCGCCCATTCTGGAACCAATCTCAATGATCCTGATATTTCCCGCTTTGTCGATCCGAAGCTCGCTGTGCCCTGCGCCGTTTCTGATTTCAAGTGCGTCAAGGGCGCGAAACACCGTATCCTGAATTTTTCCATACATTTCTTCCGATACGAGAGCCGGCTGCAAATGACCTGTCTCAATATAATGGGGACTGCCTGTTGTAAATTTTTTTGTTACTGCAAGGCAGGTGTGTTCACCCTTATAGCTGATGGTTTCCACACTGTACTCTGCACCCTCAATATATTCTTCCACAATCGCTCTGTTTTCAAAAGACTGTTCTGCCGCCTGTGTGATGGCCTGTTCCAGCTCTTCCTGGGTATAAACCTTTGTTATGGCCCTGCTTCCGGAACGGTCTGTGGGCTTTACAATAACCGGAAAGCTCTCCGGAAACACTCTGTCTCCCACAGAGACTGCCTGAAAAACGGCACCGGGATTCCGGCCTTCTGAAAGGCAGTCCGCATGGCAAACTTGTTGGTGGAATTTTCAATACATGCGCTGCTGTTTCCCGGAAGTCCAAGCTTCTCTGCCAGATACTGCACTGTAATATTTGCCAGATCAGAACCTATGGTTGATACTGCATCCGGCTGTATTTTACGGCAGATCTCAAGGATCTGCTCTTTTTCCGTAATACTGATCTCATAAAAAAAATCCGCATCCCCGGCTCCTGTAGCGCCGTCTCTCCAGGCAAACACATGCGTCTCATATCCCATTTCTCCGGCTTTTTTTATTAAAGGGCGCTGAAAATCATTGGCCCCGATAATCACAATCTTTTTCATGGATACCTCTTTTCTGTCCGGATCACGAACGTTCATCTATAGGGTATTCTATCATTTTATTCCTGAGCTTTCCACCTTATTTTGATACCGGACAATTTCCACGGAATTCCAAATCATCTTCGGTGGTCCAAATAAAAAACGCTGCAGTTCTGACGCTCTTGCCAGATTACTGCAGCATTCTTCGTTAGTCAGACATAGTATTTTCCTTTTTCAGAAAAACATTATTTTGTCTGATACATATCGTTGTAATATTTCTGATAATCACCGCTTGTGACATTTTTCATCCAGTCCTCATTCTCAAAAAACCATTTGATCGTGAGGCGGATTCCATCCTCAAAACAGGTTTCCGGATACCAGCCAACCTCTTCCTTGATCTTGTCAGGAGCGATCGCATAACGACGGTCATGGCCCTTGCGGTCCTCTACATAAGTGATCAGGTTTTCGCTGACAAGCTCTCTTCTGGAATCTCCTTCCGGAAGCATCTCTTTCAGAGTATCCAGAATAATGTGAATGATCTGGATATTCTGTTTTTCATTATGTCCGCCGATATTGTAGGTTTCAAAAAGGCGGCCTTTTTCCTGAACCATATCGATCCCCTTTGCATGATCCATAACATAAAGCCAGTCTCTTACATTCTTTCCGTCGCCGTACACCGGAAGCTTTTTGCCCTGGAGCGCATTGTTGATGATCAGAGGAATCAGTTTTTCCGGAAACTGGTACGGACCATAGTTGTTGCTGCAGTTTGTAATATTGGCAGGGAACTTATAGGTGTCCATATAAGATTTTACCAGCATATCTGAAGATGCCTTGCTGGCAGAATACGGGCTGTGAGGCGCATACGGTGTTGTCTCATAAAAATATCCGCCGTCTTCTTCCAGAGAGCCATAAACCTCATCGGTAGACACATGAAGAAATTTTTTGTCCGGCTTAAAGGTTCCGTCCGGAAGCTCCCATGCAGCCTTTGCAGCATTCAGCATAACAAGAGTTCCAAGTACATTCGTTTTTACAAAAACTTCCGGATTGCGGATGCTCCTGTCTACATGGCTTTCTGCTGCAAAATGAACAACACGGTCAATATCATTTTCCTCAAAGATCTTCATGATCGCTTCGCTGTCACAGATATCCGCTTTCACAAAAGTATAGTTGTCTCTGTTTTCAATGTCCTTGAGATTTTCAAGATTTCCCGCATAAGTCAGTTTATCTACGTTAATAATGCGGATTTCATTGTCATACTTCTCAAACATATAGTGAATGTAGTTGGAACCTATAAAACCTGCTCCTCCTGTTACCAGATATGTTCTCATATATTTTCTCCTCCTGATAAGAGGCCATTGCAGAACCTTATTTTCCACAGGATTTGCAACAGCCCCCTTTTTATTGATTAGTTATAGTTTGGATCTGTAGGATCAAAGGTTCCGCTTCCTCTTAATGGTGTCAGCGGATTTCTTCCCAGAGGTCCCTTAAAGCATTCATCTGATTTGTACTTCCCGTCAAATACACGAATTGTAGAACCATTGCAGTTTTCCCAAATCCATTTGGCATCTGCCACACAGCAGCGGATGCATCCGTGAGAAGCCGGGTTTCCAAGTTTCAGATATTCTCCTGCCGGAAGGTTATTTCCGTTCGGCTGACCGCTTGCTACTGAATGAATATAAATTCCATTTACTACATGAGATCCATACTGTCCCCAGGACGGTCCCATAAGCAGCTGCCAGCGATCCGCTCTGGTAATCTTAAATGTTCCAACCTTTGTAGGAGTTTCCGGAAGACCAACGGATACACGGATTGTTTTATCGGAGTTTTTTTACTGCTGTCTGTATAAATAGTCATAACTCCATTTACACGATCACACTCCAGATAATAGTTACTGCGTTTGAATTCACTTGTTCTGTCATTGACACGGTTTCCATACTTGTCAAAACGATAGTTCACCCCGTCAATAGTTTTGGTCATATTTTTATATACTGCACCAGTCTGTGGATTCACATATCTTGCATTATTTTTTGAGTTATTATGTGCAATCCACTCTGTTGTAAACTTTCCGCGACTATCCAAATATCCATACAGCTTTGTATCCGGATCTTTCTTTACAACATTGGTAACTGCTGTCCAGGCTTCAAAATAGTATCTATTACCATTGATTGTTTTCCATCCGGCTCCATATAATCTGCCCTCTTTTGTTGCATAATAAAACTTATTATTATACTTGATCCATTGGCTCTTATATTTTTTTCCACGACACTGCGTTGATGAACTGCGTTCAAAAAAGTACTTATAATCACCTACCGTCACGGGTCCGCTTGCCATACGTCCATCACCAAGAAAATATCTGTCACCTGACCATTGGCTCTGAACATTTTCACCATTTGAGTCAAACAAAAACCATCCAACATGTTTACCATTCATGGTAACATTCTGGATTCCCTTCATTTCCTGAATACGACCGGGAAGACTTCCGATATAATAATAACGTCCTTTCTTGTTTCCGTGTACACGAATCCACCGTTTAGTCCATTCTACACGTTTTCCGTCTTTACCAAAATAATATCTGGCATTATTCCATTTAACAACGCTGTCTTTGTATACCCAGCCATATTTATTTGCCATATAGTAGGAACCATTAGCAGCTTTAATCACTTTGTCTTTGGCAAGATATCCGTAAGAATCAATCAGATATTCTGTATTCTTGGAAGGCGCAAACAATTTATATACACCTGCTCCTTTTTTTTGATTAAGACCGTTGGATCCAAAGAAAAGCCATTTGTCTCCCTTGCTGGTTTTCATACTTGCCCAACGATTGAATACCATTTTTCCAGGAACCTTTTCGCCTGGCTCACTCTTTCTGAATGCATACAGTCCTTTTCTTCCATTATAGGAAGCTTCTACTACACCAATATATGGTTTGCCATCTTCCAAAAGATAATAAAACTGACCACCAATCTTGTATATCATATTAGGTGCAATTTCTTCTGCTCTTCCATCCTCTCCGTATTTATGAAAAGCACCTGCATCCCACATGTATCCAGTATTCTTCTGCATCTGTCCCATGTTGGAATTAAAAGGAGTCGGTGTATCTCCTGCCTCTGTATCAGGATTTGTCACCTTGGCGCTGGAGCTGTACTGAAAGAAGTACTCAGCCGGGGAATCGTAAGGAAATCCCTCTGTGCCAGGATTTACAACTCTTTTTCCTGTAAGCATACACCCATTTTCGTTAAAATAGTATGTTCCTTTTTGAAGGACCTGTCCCCGGCTGTCTACTGTTGTAATTTCAACCAGTGTGTTCCTGTAATACTCCACTGATTCTTTTGCATCCTGTACATCAACAGATACATTCTCTTGCGATATATTATCTTCTGTTTCCGGAACAGTATTAACATCAGGGATAACTTCCGGAATTGTTTCCAGCTGTTCTGTATCTCCCTGCATATCACCTTCAAGGTTTACTGCTTCTGTTGTGTCTGTAACTTCTTCTGATGTAGTCACCGGTTCATCATCAGTTTCAGCAGAAGCAGACTGACTTTCTGTCTGTATATCCGGAAGCATCTCCGATACAGTACCTTCATCTGCAGCTGTTCCGTCTAAAACTTCTGCGTTTTCGTTACCAACTACAGTATCCCTTGTCTTTGGAAGCTTCTGAAGCATCCACTTATTTCCCTCTTCCAGCTTCCAACGTGTATAAAGCAGAGTGGCTGTATGCTTTTCTGCATCCTCTGTCTCAAAAGCTGCTGCAGGCTCTGCAGTTGTATTTTCCATTTCCGGTACAGTCTGAGGTTTCTGTTCCGGCTCAGTCATATTGTCACCTGAACTGAAAAGATCATCTGCAAATCCCACTTCCGGTTCTGTATTGTCTGTCACATCATTGCTGTCTGTATTGTCAGAAGGTTCGTCAGAGGCTGCTGCACCTCTCCCTCAGGATCTTCAATTGAAATATTACCACCATCAGTATCTTCCGGCGTCTCTGTTTCACCGTCCACCATTGGCTCTTCTTCCACAGTAACATCTGATTCAGAATCTGAAAAACTGTTTTCAGAATATGATTCCACTGCCGAATCCAGCATTGCCGCCGCACCGGCCTCTGTTACCATAGACGAACACATTGTCAGGCTCAAAAGAATTGCCACCACTCGTTTTTTCAACGTACTTCCTCCTTGTTTATTCTTCTTCATTCCTCATGTTATTATTTATTCACCAAGGCCGCTGCTGATAGCTTTGACCATAGCTTTCATTGCCTCCTCCTCGTCTGCCCCTTTGCAGACAAGCTCAATTTCATCCCCGCATTTTACGCAGGCCCCCAATACGCTGAGCACACTCTTTGCATTGGCTGTCCCCCCCTCGTACGTAAAGGTAATCAATGACTGATACTTGATCGCCTCATTACACAAATTCCCTGCAGGCCGCAAATGAAGCCCGGAAGGATTATTGATTGTAATTTTCTGACTGACCATATTCCCTTCTCCTGTTTAACTGTTTTCTTCTGCCTTGGAAATCCTGGAAACCTCAATTTGTGTTTTTACCTCATCCACAAGTTCATATCCCTCGGGAATCTCGATATCAACAACCACCTCGTAAGTTCCTTCTTTTTTATCTTTCAGATCAATGGAGGCTTTAATATTTTTTTCCTTCAGATCTCCCAGGTCCTCTTTTGTTTTCTTTACACGAAGTTCTACCTGTGCCGCATCAAATGCCACCTGCATTCCATCCGGCACGTTTTCCACTTTAATATTTTTTGTAGGAACCTCGCATACAGTACTTCCCTCCGGAAGAATATTTACATGAACAAATACATCTTCACTGGAATCACTGGTCAGTTTCAGTCCCTCCGGAAGATAATCAGATATATTTATTTTTTCTTCACAGTCCTTATCCCTGCCGGATATATCAATAGCCTCTGCTGGAATCCATACTGTGTTATTCTGCTCAGCAAGAGCATGTAACGCCTCATCGCTTCCCGACACACTAATCACATTGGGCGTAGTGGTAACACCTTCCACCTGATAACCATCTGCCGGCGTTCCGGAGCATTCTGCGCTGATTTTTACATCTGTACGCACTTTCCATAAACGGGCAGTCACATAAACCTTTGACACATTAAGATATGACATATCCTGGCTGCTGAACTGCTCGCCGTTTTTGTCAATGACTGTAACATCTGTCTCTCTGGTCACATCGGAAGATGCGCCACTGACATCAACAGAGGCTGTTACTTTATCTATTTTATTGATTAGAGATGTTGGTCCTGTAATCCTGATTTTCTCAGGACTGGATACTAAATTTCCAATTTCATAGCCTCTTTCAGGCTTTGTATCTTTGGTTGTCACAGTAACAACAAACTCCTGAGTTTCCTTATCCTCTATATGAAGACTGAGATTCTGAGGTGTCACCTGGATATTGCCCGGAGCAATATTATCCACTGTGGCAGTAATGGGTACCATAACAGGATTTGTATCCAGACTCACCGCCTGCTGCAGATCAGCCGCTGCACGGATATCCGCTGACGTCAGATCATCCAGAACCTTTCTCTGAGCCTTTATTGTTACACGGATGGGCTCCTGTTCCTCGTTTCGCATACACATTTTGCCGTCTGCATCAATGTAGGCCTCATTCAGAAGCTGAACATCTGTTACAATAAAAGTTTTTTTCACAATCGGGTTGTCTATGTTAATAGCAAGAAGCCATACCAGAATAGCAACAAGCAGAGAAAGAATTTTCAGAGAGAGATTATTTGTCAGTTTTTCCTTCATTCTTTGACCTCCCCTTTAAAAGCTGTCTCAGTTTGTTATTATCCACAATTGTTTTATTCTGCGCTTTTTCAAGAATTTCTCTCAGTTTGGCAGATGAAACATTTCTCTCAAGCTTTCCTTCCTGAGCCACGGAAATCTGACCGGTTTCCTCTGAGACTATGATTGTCACCGAATCAGAAACCTCGCTGATTCCCACGCCGGCCCGATGCCGGGTTCCCAGCTGCTTGCTCAGCTCCATATTATCTGACAGCGGCAGGTAACAGGTAGCTGCAACAATACGATTCCCTCTCATAACAACTGCTCCGTCATGAAGAGGAGTATTATGCTCAAATATATTGATTAGAAGCTGACTGGAAAGAACTGCATCCACATTGATTCCTGTGCGGATATATTCATCCAGGCGGTTTTTCTGTTCAATAACGATCAGTGCCCCGGTCTTAACCTCCCCCATATCAAAGCAGGCTTTTACAAGCTCATTGATCGTCTTATCTGTAAAACGCTCTTTTACTTCCTTTCCCACATCAAAAGGAATAATGGCTGACATGATCCTCTTCTGGCCCAGCTGCTCCACAATCTTACGCAGCTCCGGCTGGAAAATAACGATCACTGCCATAATAAGCACACTGGAAAGATTGGACACGATCCACAGAATCGTATTCATCTTAAAAATGTACGCCACAAGCAGAAAAGCGCTGATAATCAGAAGTCCTTTCAAAAGAGTATAGGCACGGGTATACTTGATCCATACCATAAACTGATATACAAATACAGAAATCAACAGAATTTCTATTACATCAATGATATTGACAGAAGGCATATTGATATGCGACAGATATCTGTTCAATACACTTATGATGTTCTGCATAACTGCTCCTCTCTTTCTTATGCTTCCTCAGGTTACAAAATCATATTTCTGTTATAAATCCTTCAGGGATTCCTCCAGTTTCTTTTCAAAATCAATGTTATCCACAGAGGGCTTTCTGAGCATCTGTTCTTCCCGATGAAAGCGGCTGTTCTCTGCCTGCTTCTGCGGTTCCTGTCCATGGAACAGTGGTTCATTATATTTTACCACACGTTCATTCCGATTTTTATCTTCCCTTGGCGGCTCGGCATTGATCTTTTTAATGCTGCGTTCAGAAGTTGCAACAAGTGCCTTGGGAACTGCTTTTACATAATAATAATACTCATCGTCCTCATATTCAAGTCTTTCTGTACGTGTATAGTCTCCTCCGTATACAAAAAATTCAAGGACAAGACCAATGAGGACAGACACAACAGAAAAGATGATCATTGGCACCACGGAAATGGAAATTTCCATAAAAATGCTTCCGATCAGCATAATCACTACGTAGATTACTCCGCCTGCTACAATAGCAGTCCGCCATGCATAGTCAAACATTCTTGTTCTGATCAGATTTACAACCAGAATCACAGCCACAAACGCAACAAGCGTCAGCCACATCTCCCCGTTTTTCATAAGTCCATCAGAAAGAAGCGTGATCCTGTCCAGAATCTCGGCATCCGGATTCTGCAGCATCTGAGACTGACTTCCAAGAAATCTTACAAAATAATAGAGGATCACACCGCCTGCTGCCGGAAGTGCAGAAAGCGCACTGCTTAAAAGGCCGCAGCCAATGGGTAGAAGCACCGGAAGATCAAAAGCACAGGCAAGTGGGGTAAAAACCACAACAATATTCTGCTCTGTACTGAATCTGAGAAATACGATCATCATAAAAAGAATGAGGACAAGCATAAATCCCGCAACATCGATTCCCAGCGCATAGCTATGGCCTACCATCATGGCAAAACCTGCAAATATGGTCATTCCGGATGGCAGAATAGAACAGATCAGCGCAAGTATCAGCACCACAAACATATTATCCAGAGCTGTCATATATCCCATATTGGAATTGATCCATATGAAATATACCAGAGCCAGAACAAACTTCATCAATGGCTGCAGATACATTTCATATTTTGCATATAATCCTTTTATTTTCTGTTTAAATTCCAGTAAAGCTGTCATTTCCGATACCCTCCTGCAGTTCCTCTGCCTGCTGCTTTTTTCTCTTCGCGCACATAAATCTTGCTGAGTTCAGTAAGCTGGCTGTAATACTCCCGCACACTCTTTTTGGCTTTGTAATACCGCACAGAATACTGAATATAAGTAAGAACAGAATATACTACAAGAACAACAGCATATCCTACAATTATGTAAATACCCATGGAAACAAGATTCATCTTATGAATATTTTCCATCAGATATTCCCCAAAATATACGGCTACTGCAGCGATTGCCAGCGCATACCCGATAGTAACAAGAAAAAAGTTCTTAATCAGAGCCAGTCCGATGTAATCGCTTCTATAATACTTGCTGACCGGAAGGTATCTTCTGCCTTTTCCCTGCTCATACATAGCAATTTTGGTCATTATTTTAACCTTTTCTTCGTTGATCATGATCTACTCCTCAATAAGCAATCTGTTTCTGAATAAACCGTCGGACATATCCGTCTCCTGTATTTTCTGTAAAAGGACACAGATATTCACAGTAATTTAATTGTAACATATATCATTATCCATGAAAAGTGTTTTTATGGTTTTTCTACTGCTGTCCTGCGCACAGCGTAATAAAATACACCTGTTCGGCGCCGGCTCCCTTCAGGCACTGAGCCATGGCATCCACAGTACTTCCTGTTGTATATACATCATCAATCACCAGTACGGTAAGTCCCCGGATATTTTCCTCTGCGCGGAAAGCATCTGCAAGATTTTGCTTTCTCTGAGCTGCATTCAGCTTTTTCTGGGATTTTGTATTGCGGATCTTTTTTACCAGTCCATAAGCCACAGGGATCTGAAGCTGTTCTCCCACTCTGTCAGCCAGATATGCAGACTGATTAAAACCTCTCATACGCTGCTTCCGGCCTGTAAGGGGAACTGGTACGATCACATCCGGCTTCCATCTCATAATGTCTTTTCCTGTGTATTTACAGACTGCATCCGCATAATAATCCCCGTATTCCCTGCAGCCATAATATTTGTATCTCACAAGCGACTGCCTAAGCTTTCCATTATAAATAAAAACAGATCTTCCCTGATCAAAGCTGCGGCAAAGCGCCGAGCATTCCCTGCAGTATTCTTCCTGCTTTTTTACAGGCTTTCCGCATTTCAGACAATAATCCTCTCCGATCCTGCAAAATACAGTTTCACACTCCGGACAGATCAGCGTTTTCTGATTTTTCAGTATTCTGTGACACACAGGGCAGTGCCTAGGATAAAGGATATTGAGAAACATATTTACATATTTATTCAAAAACAGTCCTTTCTCCCCGATGAAAAAGGTATCTACAGCTCCTCTTTTAATCTGATATCAAGAGAGCTGTAGCGTCTCTGCTGCTTTTCGTTTTTTATCATTTCCCGGAAAGTTTCTTCGCTGCCTACAATGGTCACGCACCGGCGCGCTCTTGTGACAGCCGTATACAGCAGATTTCTGTTTAAAAGCATCCTTGGTCCGGACAGAAGAGGAATCACCACTGCCGGATACTCAGAACCCTGGGATTTATGTATGGTCACTGCATAGGCAAGCTCCAGTTCTTCCAGCTGCTTAAAAGAATATTCCGCACAGCGTCCGTCCTCGAACTCCACTTCCGCTGTTTCCGAAAATTCATTGATCGTTTTCAGGATCCCCGTGTCACCGTTAAAGACACCCACGCCCTTATCTACAGGAATCTCGTACCTTCCGCGGATCTCCCATTCAAGCTGATAGTTGTTCCGGATCTGCATGACTTTGTCGCCTTCCCGGAACAGACCCTGACCATATTCTTTTTCTTTTTTGGATGGTTCCGGAGGATTCAGATAACGCTGCAGGATCTGGTTCAGCCTTTCCACACCAAGCAACCCCTTTCGCATGGGCGTGAGAACCTGAATATCAAAAGGCTTTGCCTCAACATATCTGGGAAGCTTCTCCTGGATCAGGGCGATCACCACTCGAATGATAATGTCTGCATCCTGTCTCTTCAGGAAAAAGAAATCGCTGCTTTTATTACTGAGAGTCACCTGTTCTCCCCGGTTGATCTTATGGGCATTGACAACAATGTCACTCTCTGAAGCCTGCCGGAAGATCTTTTTCAGCTCTACCACCGGAAATTCTCCGCTTCGGATAATGTCTCTTAAAACATTTCCCGGACCCACACTTGGAAGCTGGTTTTCATCTCCTACAAGAATCAGCCGTGTTCCTGCGGTTACTGCCAGAAGAAGGGAATGCATCAGCTGAATATCAACCATAGACATCTCATCTATGATGATCACATCTGCTTCAAGAGGATTTTCCGCATTTCGTTCAAAATGAACTGCCTGTCCCTGTCTTTCCTCTTCCGGCATTCCGTTTAATTCCAGAAGCCGGTGTATGGTCTGAGCTTCATAGCCTGTAGCCTCTGTCATCCGCTTTGCCGCCCTTCCTGTAGGCGCTGCCAGACGCAGTTCACTGCCTTCTCCTTCAAAAAAACGGATAATTGCATTAATGGTTGTCGTTTTTCCGGTTCCCGGTCCTCCGGTTAAAATAAAAAGACCGTGGCCGGCAGCCTCGGTCACTGCTTTTTTCTGCATTTCATCCAGTGTTGTACCTGTTTCCTTTTCAATCTGGGCAATCCTGCGCTGCACAAAAGCTTCATCCTCAGGACAGTCAATATTCAGCTCACTTAACATTCTGGCGGTATTAAGCTCCAGGTAATAAAAACGACTGGGATAAACCAGTACCGTTTCCCCTTCTTCTTTCTGAATCACCTTTCGCTCCATGGAAAGATCCATAAGATGCTTTTCCATATAGGAAACGTCCACTCCAAGAAGCTCAGAGGATCTCTGGAACAGCTCTTCTTTCGGAAGATACACATGACCTTCTCCTGTTGCCTGTAAAAGAGTATACATCATTCCGCTTTTGATCCTGTAATCTGAATCTGTATGAATACCTATGCGCCCTGCAATTTCATCCGCGATTTTAAAACCCACGCCACTGATGTCATCTGCAAGGCGGTAAGGATTTTCCTGAAGAACACTGTAAACAGAATCTCCGTATTTCTGATAGATTTTTGCCCCCAGATTCAGGGAGATCCCATATTTCTGCAAAAACATCATTGCTTTTCGCATATCTGCCTTTTCTTCCATCTGAGCAGCGATCTCGCGGGCCTTTTTTTCACTGATTCCCTTGATCTCAGCCAGACGCTCGGCTCTTCTTCCACGATCCTAAGAGTATCTGCCCCAAACCTGCGGACGATCCTGGCAGCCAAAGCCGCTCCGATCCCCTTAATAGCCCCGGAG
>ENA-OPYY01000075-OPYY01000075.1-human-gut-metagenome-genome-assembly--contig:-NODE-75-length-42535-cov-4.862762_pt1 | contig 42535 bp, 39 predicted proteins | sample MGYA00242472_ERZ504481 | MGnify/ENA primary metagenome ERZ504481 (study PRJEB26092, sample SAMD00036265) | human gut metagenome | host: Homo sapiens | study: EMG produced TPA metagenomics assembly of...
CCCAAATCCTTGTCGCAGTTTCTTCTGCATATCCGGCACAATGATAGACTGATATAGGATTCCAAAGAGTCATACGTCTCCTTCTCTGCTTCGCTGATAGGATCTGGTACTGCAAAGGGCAGCTTCACAATAATCAGAGAGGATACCATATCTCCTGGAAAGTCTACTCCTTCCCAGCAGGAACCGGCTGCAAACAGCACCCCATTCTCCATGGTCTTAAACCGCAAGATCTCCTCTTGAGAGTGCCTCCATACTTCCACCATAGGAAATGGCAGGCTGTCTCTTAAAATCTGATACACACTTCCCATCAGTGTATAAGAAGTAAACAGTACCAGCGTATGCCCGTAAGTGGAACAGATCAGAGAATGGATATGGTTTGCCACCATCACCGCCTCTTCCCGGCTTCCTCTCCTGCAATGATCCAACGTCTTTGGCAGGTATAGCAGACAATTCTTTTCGTAGGAAAAAGGGGACTCTGCCACATATTCCTGCACTCCTGCCCTTCCCTCCAGCCCGGTGATCTGCCTGGTGCGTAAAAAGCCTGTTCCTGCCTTTAGTGTCCCACTGGTCAAGATGGCGGACATTCCTTCTTCCCGGTTCCATAACATCTTCCGGAGCAGTCCTGGGATTTCCCGGCTAGCTGCACACAAAACGGGAAGCTGCTCTGTATCCAAATGCAGATAACGAACATATTTCTCATCGCTGCTACAAAAGCACTCCAGCACATCCTTTGCTTCTTCCAGCCGGTTCCATATCCACTTTGGAACACTTCGCTCCAGCTTTTCTAAAAGAAATTCCAGCATCTCTACGCCTTCCCACAGAGAAACCACACTATTTGTTGTATTATGGAATGTTTCCCGGATTCCCTTTCCAATTCGGTGTTCTGCACCAACCACATGCAATGCGTCACACATGACTGTCCGCAGGATTCTTGCCTCTTCTTTCTGATGCTCCCGTTCCAGATAATACGCTATTTCCCGAATATCATCCATACACAGGTTTTTTCCAAACATCTGCCTTGCCGCTTCCGGTAACTTATGAGCTTCATCTACAATCAACGTCCGATAATCAGACAATAAAGGCTTGTATCCTTCTGCTCTGTGATACGCATCTGCCAGTAAATAGTTGTGATTACAGATTTGAATGAACACATCCTGTTTCCTGGATTCTTCCAGATATCTCTGATAGCGGCACATCTGCCTGCCCGGACATTCTCTTGGACAGAATTTTGGCACACAGACCAGCCTTCTGTCAAACCCGCTCAGATTCTTTACGCTATCCATATCATACTGTTTCCGCAAGGACAGTAGTGCTTCTTTTTGGGCAGCATTCTTCTGTTTATGGCGGATTGCTTCGATTCGTTGTTCCAGCCTATTATCACAAACAAAGTGTTCTTTCCCTTTTCGCACCACTGCCCGAAGCGGGGACTGAATGATTCCTTGCTCCAGCAGCACCCTGGACAAAAAGGGAATATATTCTGTTAATATGGCTTTCTGCAATGCGATGCTGGAGGTGGATACCACCACCGGACGCTGTTCCAACGGATTTCCCCGCCCTGTCAGCATGGAATACTTCCGCAATAATACACAGGCTACCAGATAGGCATACGTCTTTCCAATCCCTACCCCTGCATCACACAAGGCAATCTGTTCTCTCAGCAGAGTATCCAGCATTTCATGGCATAGACGGATCTGCTCTTCCCTGACTGCCAGTCCCTGTTCCGGAAATAGCACCCGGAAGATCTTCTCCACTTCCTGATGCGCTCTTTTTTGATATTCAACTTTATAAAACATAGTACTTCTTTCCGCATGGCGTTAATACCACAAGAATACGGCTGTGATATTTTCCCACAGCCGCATGTATCTGATATCAACGACACACTCTTTTTTGATTTCTTATCGTTTCTTCTTTTCTTTGGCACCGTATTTGTCCTCGACTCCCCGGCTGCCACACCACCTTTATGGCAGGGAACATTACAGGCGGATGCTTCGCTTCGCACCGCTCGCAGATTTCCTGAAAGTCTTGCTGATTACAACTTGGAGTCCATCCTCTTCTTTTTTGAGAAGAATTTCGTATCATTATCCCCCTCCGATGATCCTGGCGAAAGACCTGCGAAAGTCCATTCACAGCTATAAGGAGTCGCTCAGAATGAGAACAGGCACCGACAGTTTTCTCACGAAATGATCCGCCATAGTCTTTGGACAGACCTTTCCATAACAATCCTGCAGTGCTTGTTCCCATCCGTCCTGGCGCTTATGCTGTCACGCTTCTATCTTTGGGAACGTACCTGTAATGCTGGTATGTGGTTGTCAAGGAACGAGGGGCAATTACCCCTTTCATATATAGAGCCGATGAGATACCCCATTTTTCTTCACTTTTTCAAAACTTTTTTTATTTTTTTCTTTAATCGCTCAATTCGTGTATAAATGGTCTTTTCCGGCAGTCCCATCTGGCCTGCAATCTCACGAACAGAAAATCCCCACATCTTCAGAAGTAAAATCTGCAGTGTTTTCTTATCCGACTCCAAAAGAACCCGTAATAACTGTTCATTCTCCACACTGTCAAGTAACTGTTGAATATTAAGCACCACTGGAGATTGTTCTTCCAATTCCCTGGTGTATAATTCTTCTTGATTAGAAGAAAAATGTTCCCAGAATCTCCGCTCCGCATTAAAGTCCTGCCAGTCTAATTCACGAAGTCTTTGGATTACCTCTTCACTGACACCGGATTTTCGCAAAATCCGTTCCTCCTGCTCCTTCCACTGTTTCCATTTATATTCTTCTTTTGCTTTATGAAATGTCACCTTTCTTTTCCTCCGATCTGAATTTTTTTGAAATCAAATCGGAGTGGCGGTGACCTTGCCTTCTCACTGGCAAAAGACTGTATGAACCGGAGTTTTCTCCACAAAAAGAAAGATGCCGCAATCCTGTTTTGAATTGCGACACCACCAAACACTGCATATGAAGTTAGGTTTTCCTCTTTTGTAGCTCTTTCAGGCACATACACTGCTCCTTTATGGCATGGAACGAAGCCCATTTTTTACATAAAGAAGTAGTATACAAGACTAAGCTGTCATCAGACTGTCTGTTGTCTGTCAAATAACTGTCAGTTTTCCTGTCATTTCTTTTCTATTACAGTTACAACCAAATCTCGCCATATAAAAAGCAGGCTCCCTTTTCAGAAACCCACCTTCTATGATTCCTTATATACTTTTAAACAATATCCAACCTCTTTCACACTGCTGATTATATGCTCTGCATTTACATCTGCTTTTTTCAATTTCTGTTTCAATCGATGTACCATGCAGTAAATAATATTTGTAATATCCCCATTTGGGTACTCCTGCCATACCAGCTGATAAATCTGACCATATGTATATACTCTTCCCGGTGTAGACGCTAACAGATGTAGAAAATCAAACTCCCTTTTTACAACTGAGACTATTTTATGATCCCATTCCACTGTTCTTTGAAGCGGAAAGACTTCCAGTTTCCCAACCATGATAGGCATTTCTTCTCTTCTTTCAGATTCCGTATAGCGCCGGATTAATGCATACGCCTGTAGGCTGATTTCCTCTGCTGTATATGGTTGTGTCAACGCCACATCAGCTCCTGCATGGATCACCCCACTTCTTCCCTTAGAAATTTCTGATAACAGCACTATGATAGGTGTCATCACTATTTTTCGAATGGATTTCACAACCTGACAGATTACTTCCGTTTCCTGGTCTAATGCAATCAAAATCAAATGATACGAGAAAATCGTCAGATGGGACAAGGTATCCTGGATTCCTTTTGCCAGATAAATCTCTGCCTGTTGTTCCAGCAAGCCCAGACTGTCCCATGACAATCCACTTTCATCTGTAAGCACTATAATTCTGTTTTTCTTCACACCCTCATTTGCCTGTTTTGCATATCAATTCCTCCTCGCTTTTACAATAATCATTTCTTAGACAATGTTTTCTAACCACACCTCTGAATTATAAAAGAAGAAGAGATGACCCAAACACCAAATATGTATCTCCTTCTCTTATCTTCCCTCACAATCTTATCCCCATCCTAGAGTTCAATATGAAAGCTCTCTACTAACCACTTTACAGCACCTTTCTCTTAGAATATTTTACTGCAAAAAAGAAAAACCATAATAGAAGAACATTTATTCCTATAAGTATCAATAACTTTTCCATATCAACTTTTCCATTTATAATCGGAAACAAATACATCAAATTCCCCTCTTCTAAAATGTGAAGTTGACAGAAAGACCAATACCCCAATGAAGCTAAATCCCCCACAATGACATTATTTCCTACCTGCGAAAGAAGAAGTCCTAACAGTCCCAGAAAAACAGCATACAAAATTGTTACAGATATATATTCTAAAAATGGGAAGTTGCAGTTTTTTAATTGCATGATACCAGCGAATATTGTAACTATAACCGTACTCAGCAGAAAACCGCATATCAGCCGAATACTTACACTCTTTTTATATGACCATACTTTCGTATAAACAATCTCTTTTATGCCACTTTCCAATTCTTGACTTGTTATAGGAACGAAAAGGAATACTCCTATCAGAGTGAGCGATTGTCCGAATACATCTGCGGAACGAACGGCATCTAAATTTGAACTTCCCCTTATAACAGGGATAAGGAAGGTATAAGCGGCCGCCAGTAACAAGCTATTTTTGAAAGTGAGAGGAAAATCTGTTCTTAGAAATTCCCAAATACTTTTGTAAGAAGTAATCATGGTTTAATTTTCCACCTCTTTTCTTGTTATATATTGCAATAGATAAACATACCAATATCAAAGATAAAATCACGAACAAACCTCTATTTAGACAAATCAAAACAAAATCTTGATTTATAATTTCAGAACCTCGTAATAAATTATGACGTATCATCAATGTAAATATATTTGTATCTCCCGAAAGACTTGTCATAGATGTATCAACAAACCACCATACAAACTGTACTAAAATAGCTATCGGTGTAGATATTAAGATTGTCAAAAACATTCCCAAAGAAGTAACGATCATTGCTGTTGGTAGTAGCCACCATACAATATATTTTAGGAAAGCAAACACATCTATTGCGATACCCGTATCAATAGAAAACTTCATCAATGGCATTAACGACTCGAAGCTCAAAACAAATATCGGTATCATAACAGCTACAAGCATTGCTAAGAAACGAATTGCGACAAGTTTTGCTGTCCCAATCTGTTTACAGTCAATCAACTCATTCATACGGTTTCGTCTATCTTTGAGCCAGAAGATAACTACTAAGAACACAGGGTATAAGCCTAAATCTCTTGTCATATAATCACAAAACAGCCTTGCAAAAGCAGTAGAAACCTTATCATCATAAATCGTTTTCTCATATTCATTCATTGCTTCTTTATAGGTCATTTCCGACAGGCCATAGTACTGCAATAAATTTCCCATCGAGTAGTTAGAGCCTTTTCCAATAATATTTTCCGCTTTTTTCATCAGCTCTTGAAATTCCTGATAAGAAACTTGTGCTATAAAGTGTTTTGTATAATCAGCATTTGCAAGTGATTGTTCTTCATTTCCCGTTTCAAATGTAAAAGTTCCGTTTTCACTCTGTGTACCGTCACTTCCAAAATGAATAATATTTCCATTCACAGCAGGGAAATAATCATCTGGAAGATGATTGATCTGCTGTTCATTTAACCCCGTTATTTCTTTGATTATATCTAAAATTTCTTTTTGTTCGTTTTCGTTTAAAACTACTTCCTTATAATAGCTGAAAGGGTATGTTGCATAAGAATTTGCAAGATATTCCATAATCAACGTGTCCGTACCACCGCACATGATTTTTTCTGGTACTTCTTTATTTTTCATTCCATAACTTTCTGCTTCTTTTTTTGGTTTTTCTAAAATTGAACCACCTGTCAGTTGAGAAGAAATAGATACATCATTTCCTTGTGAAGCAGATATTTCTTTCGTTGTTACACCGTAAAAATTTTCATGCCAGCTAAAAAGCAACAATCCAATAAATAGTACATATACAAAACTAAAGCATATTTTTTTCAATTCTTTAATAAACAACATTTATTCCACCCCCTGCTTAAAACTTGACAAGAGATACATATAACTATCCTCTATCGTAGGTTGACAGGAAACCCATTCTTTTTGTGGAGAGGTGCTTGCTAAAAAACGACAAGATACATCTGTTCCATTTTGATGAATACTAATAACATGGTGTTTCTTTTTAAACTGACTTAATTCATTTTGCATAATCGTAGTGGTATAGACTTTTCTATATCCAAGTTGTAACAAGTTTTTTACTTGTCCTTCAAAAATAACAGTTCCAGAAGATAGAACAGCTACATTAGAGCAGGTAGCTTCAATATCACTTGCTATATGTGTGGATAATAAAATAATTCTATTCATTGCCAATTCAGAAAGAAGATTATAAAAGCGTAATCTTTCTTCTGGGTCAAGTCCCGCCGTTGGCTCATCAATAATCAAAATTGAGGGATTATTCAACAATGCTTGTGCAATACCAAAACGGCGTTTCATGCCACCAGACAAATTTTTGAATTTCTTATTCCTCTCTTGTTCCAAATTTACTTGTCTTAAAAGTTCATTGATACGTTGCTTACGAATATGCTTCGGAAGTTCTGACAAAATCCCAAGATAATCTAATGCCGAATACACTGTCATGTTTGGATATATCGAAAACTCCTGTGGAAGATAGCCGATCATTTTTCGGATTTCTTTCTTATTCTTTATATCAACCCCATTTATTTGTACTGTGCCTGTTGACGCTTCTAACATAGTTGCCAATATACGCATGAGCGTTGTTTTTCCAGCACCGTTTTCTCCTAGCAGACCATACATACCAACAGGAATATGTAAAGATATATCCTTTAATGCACTTCTTTTTCCGTAATTTTTATTCAAGTGTTCAATTTTAATCTCCATAAAAAAACCTCCTTACGTTTTCTGTAAGGAGATTATTTCATATAAAAGTCAAATTTTAGAAAAGTTTCCGATTATTTTTTAATTTTAATTGTAATAATAGCTCCATGTTCGGCAGTGTTATCTAAACATATACCCCCACCAAGTTTTTCGCAAAGGATTTTGCAAATAGACAATCCAATACCAAAATTCCCACCATTTGTAACAGAACTGAAAAAGAAAGAAGTTGCAGATTTTAATTCTTCTGATGTAAACCCTACACCGTCGTCCTGTATCGAAAAATAAAGATATTCTTCTTTTTCTTTGATGGAACACATGATTTTTTCAGAAGAAAAACGGAGTGCGTTATCAAAAACATTTTCTAAAATTTTCAACAGCATATCTCGGTCTGTCTGAATAAAAGCTGTTTTCGATAAATTCTGCACATTAAACTGTTTATTTTTCTGTGTTGCCAAAGCAGAAAATTCTCTTGTGATACCGGCGATCAATTCTTTCAAATCACAATTATCCTTTTTCATTTCAACATCTTCCATTTTCTGTATATCTTTAACGCAGTCTACATATCTCTCCAATCTTCCCGCTGCACCCGTTATATTTTTAATCGTTGCTTGTAAAACTTCACTTGTAAGGGTTTCTCTTTCGATTGATTTTTCTAAATAATCAAGATAGCCATTGATAACTGTAATCGGTGTTCGCAAATCATGTGAAACAGAAGCGGTCAGAGCTTTTCTTTCTTGTAACATATCCCACATTTTACGATTGCTTCTATAAATTTCATTCTTCATGTGTTCAAATGTATCACATAACTGTCCTAACTCATCATTAGAAGTATATGGTATCTGAAAATCTAAATCCTGCTGTGAAATGTGGTACATACCATTTTTTAGATGTTCAAGCGGTATCTGTAATTTCCATTTGTAATATAATTTCGCCACCATAAAAGAAGCGATTACAATATAAGCAATGGGTAACGACACCATAAGAATAGTAATGCACCAATAATACACTTGATTTTCTTTTGTAAGTTCGCCGTGCGTGTATTTTTGCGGTACGGCAGTAACACCATTATTATTTTCCGTACCATTTCTATTTGTGTCGTCAATGATATAGTCCGTGATGATAATCGGTCTGGTATCAAGTATTTCCTGCCGAATATCAGAACATTTCAAAATTGTAACAATCGAAAGTACACTAACTAAACTAAGACAAAATACAGATAATACTAACAGAGATTTTTTTAATGACATTTTGTGAAAAGCCTTTTTTATTTTTCCCATTTATATCCAACTCCCCAAACCGTAGTAATATAGATCTTATCCGTAAATTCACTAAATTTCATCCTTATCTTTCGTATGTGTTCTTTGATAACGACACTATCTCCATTACCGTCAATGCCCCAGATACATTCATAAATTTTTTCCCTGTCAAAAACCTGTCCCGCATTTGAAGATAGTAATTGTATAATTTCAAATTCTTTATTTGACAATTCAATTTTGTTTCCTTTGATATAAAGGCTTCTATCTGAATAATCGATAATAAGTTCTTCTGAAAATTTGCTTTTCGTCTTATTATGACTTCTCTGTTCCCGCCGTAAGTGTGCAGAAATCCTTGCCAGCAATTCATTTACAGAAAACGGCTTCGTAATGTAATCGTCTCCGCCGGCCATAAGTCCGTTGATTTTATCTTGTTCGGATACTCTGGCCGTAAGAAAAATGATCGGACAAGAAATAAAATCCCGAATGGATACACATAAGTCTAACCCATTCATGCCGGCCATATTGATGTCTAACAGAATAACGTCTGGCAAGCAGGATAATTTATCTAAAGCCTCTTTTGCACTGCTGGCAGTATAAACAGTATATCCCTCAAATTCAAGCTGCACTTTCAACATATCTAAAATAGATCGCTCATCATCTACAATTAAAATTTTATATTTTTCTTCCAATGTTTTTCACTCCTTATCAAGATTAGAAATTTTATATCACATAAAAGTCAACTTTTCGCCAATTTTTAATTTTTCTATTAAAACTAATTCTACCACAAAATGCAAATTTATACCTCTGCATTACTATACGTATCAAGTTTAGCTGCACGCTTACTGTCGATTCCCGTGACCGTGCTTACACCGGCAAATATGATTCAGTCTTTCTAGACACACGATAAGAAAGATTTTTGCAAAGCAGAATTCTCCGCCTACGGCGGGTTGCTCCAGCAACATAATTCCTTTCCGCCGCAGTGCGATTCTAGCGGAGCATTTTTATTGCATAGGACGCAATTTCCTATGAAATTAAAAAAACAGATTCCTTTTCAGAAACCTGCCTTTTACTATTCTTTATTTACTTTTAAACAATATCCCACCTCTTTCACACTGCTGATTATATGCTCTGCATTTACATCTACTTTTTTCAATTTCTGTTTCAATCGATGTACCATGCAGTAAATAATATTTGTAATATCCCCATGTGGGTACTCCTGCCATACCAGCTGATAGATCTGACCATATGTATACACTCTTCCCGGTGTAGACGCTAACAGATGTAGAAAATCAAACTCCCTTTTTACAACTGGGATTCTTTTATTATCCCATTCTACTGTTCTTTGAAGTGGATGGATTTCCAGTTTCCCAACCATAACAGGAATTTCTTCTTTTCTTTCCGATTTCCACTCTGTATAGCGGCGGATCAATGCATAGGCCTGCAGGCTGATTTCTTCTGTACACAGTTGCGTCAATACTACATCAGCTCCGGCCTGAATGATTTTATTTCGCATTTCAGAATGATCCGGTAATAAAACAATCATAGGTGTTATCACCAGCTTTCGGATTGCTTCTACAAGTTGGCATACTATTTCCGGTTCTGGTTTTACTGCAATTAAAATCAAATGATAAGAGAAAATCGTCAGATGGAACAGGGTATCCTGGGTACCTTTTGCCAGATAAATCTCTACCTGTTGTTCCAGCAATCCCAGACTGTCCCATGACAATCCACTTCCATCTGTAAGCACTATAATTCTGTTTTCCTTCACACCCTCATTTGCCTGTTTTGCATATCAATTCCTCCTCGCTTTTACAATAATCATTTCTTAGTCGTAACTATTCAGTACCCCGTTAAGTACATCTTGATTTTTCGGCAAAACAGAGAAAATAAAATTTCTGTTTCGTCATCATTTTAGTGTAAAATGTGGATAATTTTTCAGTTTAGCTGCCAAGTACTTTGGGTTTGTGGATTACTGAAACATAACTCCTTGGTTTTACCCAGATAACAGCATTTTTGTGGATTTTATCCAGGTGTTATCAGCATTTAATCTCTGATTTTTTCTGGTTATCCACCGTCATTTTGACAGTATGCAAAAATCTTACGATTCGCTTTTTACCCCATTTTCTGTTAAAATAGAAGTATCAAATTTTAACGGAAGAAGGTGGTCTGATTGACAAAAGATGAAATGAATAAGCAGTTATTACAGCAGGTTAATTCACTAACATCAACTGTAGATTCCCTGAATGCTACGATCAATGCGCAAACACAGTTGATCGCTCAACTCAATCAGACGATACAGGAACTAAAGGAACAGCTTAATAAGAACTCCAAAAACAGTTCCAAACCACCTTCAAGTGATGGTTTCAAAAAGCCTGCCCCAAAGAGTCTGCGAAAACCATCTGGCAAAAAGGTTGGTGGACAGAACGGACATCAGGGAACACATTTGGCGGTAATAACAGCTCCGGATAAAATAGTCAAACATATGCCTTCCGCATGTGAAGGATGCCCACATTATCAGATATGCAAGGGCACTGCATGCATTGCGGAGAAACGCCATGTTATCGATGCGGTTGTTACAGTCAATGTAACGGAGCATCAGGCACTGGAACTTCCAATCTGTATGCTGCATGGAGATACACGCAGAGGTGCTTTCCCTTCTGACGTAAAAGCAGCCGTACAGTATGGCGAAAACCTTCAGTCATTAGCTGTTGCGTTAAATACCGTAGGTGCAGTCAGCATCAAACGCACCCATGAGATTCTTTCCGGAGTATTTAACATTCCAATTGCAACAGGAACGATCAGCAGCATGGTAAAAAGATGCGCTGACAGTCTGAGTGAAACAGTAGGTAAGATCAAGGATAAAATGATCGGTTCCGCACTTGGACATTTCGATGAAACAGGAACCAGAGTGGATAAAAAACTCTGGTGGGTTCATGATGCCTCAAACTGTGAGTACACCTATCTTGATATCAGTCCCAAACGTGGAAATGCAGGCATGGAACAATGCGGTGTTCTCCCGGAATTCAAAGGGATTGCCATGCATGACTGCTGGGCTTCCTACTGGAATTATCCGGATATTCAGCATGCAGTCTGCTGTGCCCATCTTCTCCGTGAATTAACGGGGATTGATGAAAATCATCCTGAGCAGAAGTGGGCATCTGCATTTATAGACCTTTTACTGGAAATGAAAAAGGTCAAAGACAAAGCTGTAGAGAAAGGTAAGGAGTTTCTGAGCTATTATCACTATCATAAGTTCGATAAAAAGTATGATGAACTTATCGAACAGGCTCGGAAGGAAAATCCACTTCCCGAAACCACGGAGAAAAAACGTGGTCGGAAGAAAAAAGGAAAAATCCTTGCCCTTGTAGAACGCCTTACGAATTACAAGGCCTCAGTCTGCCTTTTTATCCATAACTTCAATGTCCCGTTTGATAACAACCAGGCAGAACGTGATCTTCGGATGATAAAGGTCAAGACCAAAGTATCCGGATGCTTCCGAACAGAGGAAGGTGCCAGAGATTATCTAAAAATCATGTCCTACGTAGGCACGGCACATAAACAGGGATACAATGCTTACGAAGCAATCAAAAATGCGATCACAGGTCACCCTGATTTCATCTTTGAGTAAAGCTGGTTCTGAATAGTTACTCTTAGTCAATATTTTCTACATTTCTCCACTAATTTTCTTCTGGATATTCCACAACGATACGCTCCTGTATCGGAGCTACTATGTAAACACGATTTGTTATCCTCGACACTTACATAGGAACACAATTCTGCGTCCTTATGTATAGCCGCAGCGTTTTTACGCTTTGGCTCAAAATCTTTTGCATTAAAACTTGAGTGGATACCAGTTTTATATACGAAAGCTATTTTTAAAGATTCTTTCACGCCTTCATCATTATAGCTATCTGTGCATGACAAAATTGTCCACCAAATACACCGTTTTTTAATTTAGTAGGCATTTTATCTTTAATTCTCAAGTTATAGATTATTTATTCTTTTGATAATATTCCTCGTTTTAAGCGGAACACTTCATCTGCTTGTTTCGCTAATTCATTGGAATGCGTAACCACTACCACACACTTATTCATTTGATGAGCACTCTCTTTCAAAATATCTATAATATCTTGTGCAGTGTCTTCATCCAGATTTCCTGTTGGCTCGTCCGCCAAAATAACGGGTGCTTCACTTGCTAATGCCCGTGCAATAGCGACCCTTTGCTGTTGCCCACCTGATAGCTTCAACACATTTCTCTTTGCTTCTTCTTTCGTAAGTCCCAGCCGTTCTAAAAGAGGCAATGGCGGCAAACTACTAGTAAGAGCCACATTTTCTGCGGGCGTGAGATAATCAATCAAGTTATACGCTTGAAAGATAAAAGAAATATTATTTTTACGATGATAAGAAAGTCCCTTCTTTGCAATATCTTGTCCATCAAACAAGATCTGCCCACTGGTAGGGGAATCTAATCCGCCGAGCAAAGAAAGCAATGTTGTCTTGCCACAGCCTGACGGACCGAGAATCGCATAAATTTTCCCCAACTCAAGCTGACCGCTAATTCCTTTTAAAACACCTTGTTTGTCATTGTAACTGTATTTCAAATTAGAAAATGATAAAATACTCATTTCGAACCCTCCTTAGTCCATTTTTGTAAGAATATCTCTTGGCTTTAATCGAATAACCGTGTAGGAAGCAACCATAACTGCTAAGCTGACTACTACAAAACCAATACCATATACAGCAGCCATATCCGTTGCTACGATCCGAACGGTCAAATCATATACACTTTCTCCTGATTTATTTATAATAAACGAACCCACCTTATCTGCAAGAACAATCGCCAATCCAGCAGAAGCTATAACAGAAAAAATACCTATTAACCAATTTTCTATTAAAAACTGTCCGATAATTTCTCCCTTACTTTTACCAAGTGCAAGCAAAATACCTATTTCCTTTTTGCGACTTCTTGTCCACAGCACCAGCAACAGCACTATAATCATTGCTCCCACAACAGTAATCACTGTAACTGCTGTATTTATCATATTATTAAGTGAAGATAACGGCTTGGCAATCAAATCAAAATCTTCGCTGTTTACCTGATAAGTAAAAGTCTTGCCTTTCATACTCGGAAGGTTTTTAATTGTTTTCAAAAGTTCCTCTGCATCTTCAACAGAGTCCGTATAAACATCAAGATAACTGTATCCCTCATGACCCTCTTCCTTATAGTAAATTTCATTGATACTGTTCATATCAATGTACCCACAGTTGGCAGGGATTCCATCTGGTGTTATCGCTGATTTTGACATACCTTCCGTACCACTAAAAATGCCTACAACCGTAAAAGTGCTTGTTTCCGAAGAATTAATATCATTTCTAAATGTGATTTTATCTCCAACAGAGAGTTTGTTCTTCTCTGCCAGTTCTTTAGAAATTAGAGCAACATAAGAATCGTCAGCCTGAATATGTCGCCCTTCTTCAAGTTTGTAAGTCCCATTCAAAAATTTAGCATCCATAGCCGAATTAAGAATAGCCTGATAAGGGGTTGACAGATTCGGATCTTGAATCATTCCCCAAAATGGCTCAAAACTATCAGGAAGTCCATAAAAACCTGTTTCATCTTTGCCATTTATATTTACAACCTTAGGCAACGCTGCGATCTCATCAATAATTTTTTTTGAGAGCCAATCGCCCTTATAAACATAAGAATACCCATTTCCACTCGCTTCAGGTTCCCCATAATTCTCAGGACTTTCATCTAACTGAATACGGACAGATGCACCTATTGTTTCTTTCACGTCCTTTGTTCCTGCTTGTGCCGCCTTTCCACTGGAAATACATACCAAAGCGGTAGTGGCTAATATTGTAAATGTCAAGAACAGAATCAAGCTACGCATTCGTTGTCTGAAACTGTATCTAATTGCTCGTTTCAAAAAATTCATTTCTATCATCTCCTAACTCATTTTAGTTAAAATCTCTTTCGGCTTCATTGATAATATCGCTCCGCTAGATGAAAGCACTGCTAAAATAACTGCCACCACCTCTCCGCCAAAAATAGTGAAAAATCTTAACATATTCGGTTGTAAATAGTTCCTTGTATTTCCGCCTGTCTGTAACACGCCTATCGGTGCATCTGATACCAAAGAACCGAATAAAATTTCATTCAAGGTATTGGATATTGGTACTATCAAAATAAGCGTGAAAATGAATCCCGCAAACAACAAGATTGCTGTTTCTATCATAAACTGTCCAAGAATTTCTGATTTTGTTTTGCCTAACGCAAGTAGTATTCCTGCCTCCTGTATGCGTCCTCTTATTCTCATGATCAATATCAGCATAAGAACGATTAGGCTTAAAGCAGAAGCAACCACAATCAATGTAAGTACCAGTTCTTGAATATTGGAAAGTTCTCCCGCTATCTTAGAATATTGAAAGTCATTATCTATCAAAATGTGATTTTTCCAGTCAATCGTAGAAATATCCTCTACCTTTTTTATCATTTCAGGCAAGTGTAATGGATCTGCGATAAAAAAACTAATTTCACCTTCAAAAACATCTTTGGTTTGTTCCGTCAGTTGTATCAACAAGTGACTGTCGGACAGAATATGATTCGCTTCTTTTGCGGCAGTTGGGGCAAAGCCTCATCTGTCTGATCTTTAATTTCATAAATTCCTATGACCTCTACTTTTGCAAAAGCAGTTTTTTCTTTGATTAAATCTACATAAATGTTGTCCACAACATCAAAATCTGCGTGGGTAAGCTCAATGGTATCTCCCACTTTTAAACCGTTTTCCTCGGCAAGTTCTTTTGTAATAAGAATTTTGTTGTTATCATTTGGTTTGATATGACGCCCTTCTGTTAATACATAACTCCCATTTAGAAATTTTTCTGTCAATTCAGAGTTGCGTACCGCCGTAACCTTTCCCATGTTGCTATCTTCGGTATGCCCTGTACCTGCAAGAAAAGAAAGATTTTTCCCTTTCACATAGCCATAATGCTCTGTATTATATTCTTTCAGCTCTCCGCCCGTAATCTCTTTGACCTTTTCAATAGACTCCTGCGTAATCATCGGCGTTCCCAGACTGGTTAGTTCTCCATTATTCCCTTTAAATTGCTCATAAGGGCGAATATAGAAAGCCGCACCAATGTTAGAACGCAAATCTTTTGACGCCTGCTGCGTTCCTGCTAAGATCGTTACACCAAGTACAAGCATCATAGAAATGAAAAAAAATAAGGAAACTAAAATGATAGCTTTTCCTTTTTTACGGGTCAAGTATAGAATAGCCCGCCTAAATATGTGCATAAAAACACCGTCCTTCCTTTAATGATAATCTCATCATAAAGTAGGACGGTTTAATTTTGATTTAGTTTTGATTTAATTTTGATTTAATTTCAGTATGCCTATTTACAACCAAACTGTAAATACCACACTATTTTCTTTATTTTCTATTCTGTACTCTAATCCATGTAACTCCAAAATTGTCTTTACCAGATACAATCCCAATCCGCTGCCACCAGTCGCTTTATTTCGAGATTTTTCCACACGATAAAAGGGCGTAAACAATACAGATAATTCTTCCTTTGGAATCACTGTACCTGTATTCGTCACAATAAGCTGATGCTCTAAGAGTTGCACAGAAACCTCTGCCCCTTTCGGAGAATGGCGAACAGCATTATTCACGATATTATGGATTGCTTTCTCCAGTAAAGACCTGTTCCCTAAAATCACAATATCTCCTGAAATTTCCGTGTGATAGTTTATATCTGCTTCCAAAGCCAATGGCAAAAGATTTTCCGTCACTTTGGATAGCAAATGTGCGATAGAAACAGATTCCAAATTTCCTGCCAGACCATCCATTTCAATTTTTGAGATAGCAAGAATTTCCTTAACCAAACGCTCCATATTTTCGATTTCTTTCAGCGTTTCAGGTAAAACTTTCTGTGTATCCTTATAGCTGCCAATTCCTAAAATCATACTTTCTACTTGTCCCTTTAGAATTGTAATAGGTGTTTTTAGCTCATGGGATGCCGCAGCGAAAAAATCTCGTCGCTGTTTGGAGAGTTCTGCCATATTTTTCATATCCTCTTTAAGCTTTAAATTGGCACATTCCAATTCTTTCATGGCTGCATCTAATCGCTTTGCCATAATATTCAAACTATTTGCAAGCACTCCTATCTCATCCACACGATTCACCTTACAATCCCAAGTCATATCTAAACGAGCCATTCTTTTAGATATACGACTGATTTCCAGTATTGGCTTTACTAATATCCTGCTGCACAAAAACGCCCCAACAGAAGAAATAGCAAGTATAATCACCAATAGAAGTGGCAACAGTTCAAGAAATGCCTTCGTCAATTCGTTGCCCGCTGAAACAGGTGCCGTAATACTTAAAGTAAAGTGTCCTTCTCTATCTTTAAAGGTAACTTCCAATGCCGAAGTTATAGTTTCGTCTTTTAGCATATCTTTTTCGTCCACATACCCAAATGTCGCATTTTCTATGCCATCGGTAAGTGTTACAAATGCCTGATTTTTCTGGCAAAATTCTTCAATAATGGTATGTGCATTTTCGTATTCTATATCTGAAAGTTTTTCATCAAGCTGCATAATCTGCTCTGAAACACGGTTCGTCGCTACTACTGTATAGCTTTGAGGAAGAAATAAAATGACAATGCCATAGATCAGTAAACTACAAAACATAAGCAGACCTGCAATCCACAAAAAAACTTTTGCACTTAAACTATTTCTTATCTTCTTTACCAATTCGGTATCCCACCCCTCTTATAGTTTCAATCAAATCTACACCTAATTTTCGGCGTAAATTCATAATATGAATATTTACTGTTTTCTCATCACCAACAAAATCATATCCCCACACTTGATTGAGCAGATTATCCCTTGTGAATACACGCCCCTGATTTTTCAGGAATAATTCCAATAAGCAGTATTCAATATTTGTTAATGCGACAGGTGTTCCTTCTGCATATACCGTATGACTTACAGAATCAAGTTGTATATTACGATACTGGATAATATCTTTTTGTTTTTCCTCATACTCTTTTACCCGGCGCAAAACAGCTTCTATCCTCATCAATACCAGTTTAAGCGAAAATGGTTTGGTAATATAATCATCAGCCTTTAGCTCAAAGGCTTTTACCTGTGCCTGTTCTTCCTCCATAGCAGTCAGCATAATAATAGGGATATTCGATTCTCTGCGAATCATCTCGCAGACAGTATATCCATCAATTTTCGGCATCATAATATCTAAAAGAATAAGTGAAAACTTATTTTGATGAAATTTTGAGATTCCCTCCATTCCATCTTCTGCAATTTCCACTTCATATCCAGCGTCTATCAACAATTCTGATAAAATAGACTGAATAGCCATCTCATCCTCAACAATTAAAATTCTATCTTTCAATATATCACCTCATATGTATTATAACACCCAATTATTTAATTTTGATTTAGAATCACAATCTTTTATCCTTTTTGTATTTTAAACAATAAAGGGGATCGCTTAAATATTTTTTACAATTTCTCATGCCGTTTCTTCTACACTATTTTATTCTACCAATATACAGAAAAAAGAATTTCCGATCATGAAATAAAAAACAGATTCCTTTTTCCAGAAACCTGCCTTTTACTATTCTTTATTTACTTTTAAACAATATCCCACCTCTTTCACACTACCGATTATATGCTCTGCATTTGAATCTACTTTTTTTAATTTCTGTTTCAATCGATGTACCATGCAGTAAATAATATTTGTAATATCCCCATGTGGATACTCTTGCCATACCAGGTGATAAATCTGGCTATATGTATACACTCTTCCAGGTGTAGATGCTAACAGATACAGAAAATCAAACTCCCTTTTTACAACTGAGACTATTTTATGATCCCATTCCACGGTTCTTTGAAATGGAAAGATTTCCAGTTTCCCAACCATGACAAGCATTTCTTCTCTTCTTTCAGATTTCCATTCCGTATAGCGCCGGATTAATGCATACGCCTGTAGGCTGATTTCCTCTGCTGTATATGGTTGTGTCAACGCCACATCCGCTCCTGCATGAATCACCCGACTTCTCCCCTTAGAGTTTTCTGATAATAACACTAGGATAGGTGTCATCACTATTTTTCTAATAGATTCCACAACCTGACAGATTACTTCCGTTTCCTTGTTTAATACAATCAAAATCAAATGATACGAGAAAATCGTCAGATGGGACAGGGTATCCTGGATACCTTTTGCCAGATAAATCTCTGCCTGTTGTTCCAGCAAGCCTAGACTGTCCCATGACAATCTACTTTCATCTGTAAGCACTATAATTCTGTTTTTCTTCACATCCTCATTTGCCTGTTTTGCATATCAATCCTCCTAGCTTTTACAATAATCATTTCTTGGTCAATATTTTCTAGATTTCTCCACTAATTTTCTTCTGGATATTCCACAACGATACGCTCCTGACCTCCTCCCGGAAACATATAAACAAATCTTGCTGCGCAATCTTTACATGCCCAAAAGAACGGTTCATTGCATTCCATGTTAATTCCAGCCTCACCATCTACACTTTTCAATGCAAAATATTCAAAACATGCATTATCATCCATCCTCATTTTGCCAAGCTGTTCCTGAAGGATTTGATAGATATGTTGATTGGTAATCGGATCTTCTAAAATCTCACGAAATCGAAACTGGTCATTGGTATAACGATTGCTATTGATCACTCTCATTAAATACTGTGTGAAGTCCTCTGGCATGATTTTTTCCACAGCAACAGACAGTTCTTTTTGAGGAGTATTGTAAATCTCTTTCACTAAAGCAGCGATTACTTTTGGAGATACGATTACAAAATCACTTCCGCCTTTGATTTTCAATTTGTATTCTCTCACAAGTTCCCCCCCTGTCTTTTATTGAATCACTTTCATATTTGAATCAAATACAACTTCTTCCGCTTTCTTTAACGAACGCCTGTATATCACATACTGATATCCACTCAATACCAGACAGATTCCTGCATTTATCACAATCACCGGATATTCCTGAACTGTAATACATCCATCATTCTGCCATAAAACAAGCATATAATACGCAAACATTATAACGATTGCTATAACCGTAGGAAGTACGAATACCTTCTTTATCTGCATCTTTAAAATGCCAGTCAAATAGTTTCTGTCTGCCCCTAATTTCTGGACATCCACCAGAACCCGCTTACTCTTGCAGGCTACCGTCATGCTTCTTGTATAGCCAATCACTCCGGCAGCTATCAGACAGATGAATGCCACAAAAACAAATACCAATAACAGGGTAGCATAAGTTAAAATGAAAAGCTTTTCCTGAAGTGGGACAAGTACCGGAGCATACTTCCAGTCTACTTCCATTTCTGGTCTGTCTGCATATAATTCCACCGTTTCTCCGTATTCGTAATCCTGATCGACAGATGCTCTGTACTCATCATAATTGCCCATAACCCTCATATTATCAGGAACAGATTTGCAATATTCTTCATATAGTTTTTTGGAGAAGCCGTAAGCATCTCCCTCTTCTGTCAGATTAAATAACACATGACGAAGTGTCAATTCTTCGGAAATCCCTTCTTTTAATTTCTCATAATCTGTATCATTCAGAATATATGCCGCACTTCCATCCTGCCCTCTATTCCAGAAAAAGCTGCTATATTCCACTGTTCCAGCATAACTCAGCTCCAACATGTTTCCGGTTGTCGTGTTTTCTGCTCTATCCAGATCCTCTGGCAAAAACCAATAACTTTCCGAATTTCCTTCTCTGCTGATATACTGATACGTTCCCGGTTCCACCGTTACTTTAAGTCCTGTTACCTCTGAAAACGTAGTGGCACTAATGAAATTCTTATAAAAATCCTTTTCTCGGTATTCTTCAATTAACCTGCCATCTTCATCATAATTTTCTCTGCAAACGCCACTTCCCAATAAGCGGATAAATTCTGCTTCTCTGTAATCTTCTATCTGTACCTGATATTCTGAGGCAAGGTCTTTTACCTTCTCCTCCGTCAATCCATCTGCACCACCCAGATATTGATATGAGATGTCATTCGCTTCCGTTGATGCGGACATAGAACCCTGTATATAATTTGCTACTGAAAAAAAGACTGCAAACAGGGTTCCCGCCAAAAGCAACGTAATAATCAGCATATTTCTGACAACGGAAATCCCTTGAAATTTCATCAAACCAAAGGAGATCAGATGCTTGTAATACTTCTGCGGTTTTCTTCCACGCTTATGAACTGCCACAGAATATACCATGATCCTATACAACCCAACCAATACCAGCAGATAAAATCCATACATATATGCTCCCAGTTTCATTTTCCAGATAACAGATACCAGATATGGAACAACAAGACCGCCGAAAATCCCCACAGCTACGCAAATAACTCCTATCAGTAGATATCTCTCCCCTACTTGTTGTTTTATTGGTTCGTTTCGCCGTTCCTCATTTAAAATTTCAATGACATTCGCACGTTTCATAAATCGTGATGTCATCATCATAATCATTGCACCTACAATCAGAAAAAACAAAACTGAAATACCGATTCCTAAAATCGAAAAGCCAAAATGGTCTCCTCCTGCACTTTGAATCATAGATTCATAGAGCTTACCAATCCCAAATGCAAGCACTGCACCTGCCAGAATACTGAGAACTGCTATTTTTGCAGTCAATCCTCCTATTTCTTTCATCAAAGTTTTAGTCAATGTTCTCTTATCTGTTCCTAATGCCAATAACACACCGATCTCTCTGCTTTTAAATCTCAGAAACAGGCTGGTCGCATATACAGTGAACAACACACATCCGATGACCGCCACCGCATAAACCATGTACAGCATTTTCCTTGAATCTCCGCCTACCGGGAGACGGCTCATAACAAATGGGCTAGTCATAAAAAGGGTAAGCGCTGACACCAGCATTACAGACATTGCAAAACACAATGAAAACTGACGATAATTTCCTTTATTATATTTCTTTATTTTTTGCAGAATATTAAGCAGCGTCATGATTATCACCACCATTCAGTTCCCGGAGTACATTTAGTAAATCCTCTAAAAACACTTTTCGATCTCCGTGGTTGATCAATTCTGAGTGAACGGAGCCATCTTTCATCATGATTACCCTGTCACAATAACTGGCAGAAAAAGTATCATGTGTTACCATAAGCGTCGTTGCTCCCAGTTGCTTCTTTGCTTCGATAAATGCCTGTATAACTGCTTCACTGGAACGGCTGTCCAGATTTCCCGTAGGTTCATCAGCCAAAATAAGTAATGGATCGTTCATAAGAGAACGTGCCACTGCCACTCGTTGCTTTTGTCCCCCAGATATCTCTGCCGGAAACTTATTTGCAATATGCTCAATCCCAAACATCTTCAACAATTCTCTGGCTTTCTTTTCCATTGGTTTGTACGGTTCATTTTTGATAACTTTTGGCACACATACATTTTCAAATACTGTAAGACCATCCAACAGCATAAAGTCCTGAAACACAAACCCCAACTGTTCGTTACGCACCTTGGCAATCTGTCCTTCGTCCAAATGGGAAAGCTGCGTACCTTTCAGACGGATCTCCCCTTTATCAAAGGGAAGAAAACAGGAAATACAGTTTAACATCGTTGTCTTTCCACTTCCGGATGCTCCCATGATTCCGACAAATTCTCCCTTGTTCACTTCAAAACAAACATCTTTTAATACTGGATAAGTAACTTTTCCAGTCTGATAACTTTTAAATAAATGATTTACTTGCAGCATCATTTTTATCCTCCTTGATATTACTGATACATTCATCATATCCTGTTAAATAAAAGATACAAGACCAGACGCAGTTTCTAATACTGAAAGCGTAAATTCTAATATGTACAGTAAAAAACCTGCTGTCCGTAAAAGACAACAGGCTCATAAATAATATTTTATTTTGAAATTGGGATTAAGATTTTCAATATGAATTTCTCATTCTCACATTTGGTTAGCAACTGACCTCCGTATTTTTCAGCAGCTTTTCTCATATTAGATATGCCGAAACCATGAAGAAAATCATCACTTTTAGTAGTACGTTTTTTTCTGTTATTTCTGATCTGCAAGCAATTGTTTTCAATCAGTACAGAAAAGAAGTTTTGCATTTTCCCTGCTTTCACAAGGATTGCCCTCTGTTCTTCGGGAAGTTTTTCACTTGCTTCAATGGCGTTGTCAAGTCCGTTTCCGAAAATGGTACTGATATCCAAAGCTTCAATAAAGTCCACATCACTAAGATCGGCGGTAACGGATAATGCGATATGCTTTTCTCTTGCCGTTTCCGATTTTTCTTTCAGAATGATGTCAAGAATATCATTACCCGTATGCTCATAGTCCTCATACATCGCCACCTGTGATTGTAGTTTTTCAACCATTTCTGCCGTTTCGTGAGAATTGATTTGCTTTTGTAACACAAGCAGATGGTTTTTTAAATCGTGATAAACAGAGCGTACTCTTTCTTCGTCCTTGAGTTTTTCCTGATAGTAGGCAAATTGCTGCTGAAGCTGTGCGATCTGCATTTTATCTTTTTGCTCTTGCTCTCTAATATGTATCGTATTTTGTACATACACAAAAAACAGAATAAAAAGTGTTGGTAATAAAGATGTAATGATATAATAAATGAAATCTTCTACTTTATGTATATTCAAATGTCCAACACTACCATACAGATAACTCAGCATTCCAATAATAAAAACAATGGTAATTATAAAAAAATCTTTAACACTAAACTGATTCGTAATCTTTCTATAGATTCTATATAAGGCAAAAAAAGATAAAAGTCGTACTACTAAAGTGATAATATATATTTCCCATCTTAATAAAGAGTATCCCTCTATCCAGAGAATCATATTTTCTCCATATAGATAATTTCCTAAAAGTAGACCTATTCCTTCGGACAATAATATTACTGTCATTAATCGCACTTCTTCACTAATGATGCAACAATATATAGAGTCTCTATAACATATTTTTAACATAATTACCATAATAATAAAAATCAATGGAATTTTATATGCTCCTAAATCAGTACACCACGTTAAAACATATGCAAGTGCAAAGTTGCCACCCATAATGATCCATTTATTTATAAAAGTGCTAAATCTTGGGTTTTTACAAAATAATGTGCTAACCCAATATAATCCCAATGCTTCAGTTAATGTCGCTATGATATCTAAACATTGATATACCCACATCATAGCATATCCCCCCAAAAGTCCGTCAGTTTCATCATAAAGTCCTTACGCTTTGGCTGACTGATTGGAATACGTTCTCCTGTGGTCATCACAAGTTCCAAGCTCTCCACACTTTTCACATAAGCCATATTAACTACAAAGCTCTGGTGCGGACAGGCAAACTGTGGCTGTTCTAAAAGCAGAGCAGATACCTCTTTCATATTTTTGTAAATTATTTGTTGTTGTCCCTCAAAATGAAGCATCACATTTCTCTTGTCAGTTTCCGCATAACAAAGATTTTTATAAAGCACCTTATACTTTCCATTATCGTTCTGAAAGCTCACATACGGCTCATCTTTTCCTTGATAGCGGGCAAAATAGCGGTCAAGCTCCATTTTCAAGACACTATATTTCACAGGCTTTAAGAGATAATTGACTGCACCGTACTCGTAACCTCTCCATACATATTTTTTCAAAGAAGTTAAGAAAATAAGCCCAACGGTGCTGTCCATCTTGCGAATTTCTTCTGCTGTCTTTAATCCGTTCAGCTTTTCCATCTTTATATCCATAAAAATCAGGTCATAATCTGACCTGTATTCCTGCAATAACTCGCTGCCATCGTGATAGATAAAAAAGCAAAACTCTTTATTCGTTTCAGCAGCATACTTTATCAGATTTTCTTTCAGCTCATCAATGAGCGTTTCTTCATCATCACAAATTGCTATATTATACATTAAATCCACCTCTCAAAAAGTATCGTGAATATTATACTGGAAACACAAAAATTTCTCAATTAGGTATTAAATATTTTTTACAATTTCTCATGCTGTTTCTTCTATGCTATTTTATTCTACCAATATATACAGAAAAAAGATTTTCCGATCATGAAATAAAAAACAGATTCCTTTTCAGAAACCTGCCTTTTATTATTCTTTATTTACTTTTAAACAATATCCCACTTCTTTCACACTACTGATGATATGCTCTGCATTTGCATCTACTTTTTTCAATTTCTGTTTCAATCGATGTACCATGCAGTAAATAATATTTGTAATATCCCCATGTGGATACTCCTGCCATACCAGCTGATAAATCTGACCATATGTATACACTCTTCCCGGTGTAGACGCTAACAGATGTAGAAAATCAAACTCCCTTTTTACAACTGGGATTATTTTATTATCCCATTCCACTGTTCTTTGAAGTGGAAGAATTTCCAGTTTCCCAACCATGATAGGAATTTCTTCTCTTCTTTCAGCTTTCCATTCTGTATAACGACGAATTAATGCATACGATTGTAGGCCGATTTCTTCTGCTGTATATGGTTGTGTCAACGCCACATCCGCTCCTGCATGAATCACCCGACTTCTCCCCTTAGAGTTTTCTGATAACAGCACTATGATAGGTGTCATCACTATTTTTCGAATAGATTCCACAACCTGACAGATTACTTCTGTTTCCTGGTTTAATGCAATCAAAATCAAATGATACGAGAAAATCGTCAGATGTGACAGGGTATCCTGGATTCCTTTTGCCAGATAAATCTCTGCCTGTTGTTCCAGCAAGCCCAGACTGTCCCATGACAATCCACTTTCATCTGTAAGCACTATGATTCTGTTTTTCTTCACACCCTCATTTGCCTGTTTTGCATATCAATTCCTCCTCGCTTTTGCAATAATCATTTCTTAGTCAATGTTTCTTAACCACACCTCTGAATTATAAATGAAGAAGAGATGGCACAAAACACCAAATATGTATCTCCTACTTTTATCTTCTCTCACACCCTTATCCCCATCCAAAGTTCAATATGAAAGCACTCTATAAAAATATCTTCTATAATCCCATAGATAAAAATGACAAAATATAAAATGGAATGATATATAAGAACCTTTGCAGCCGGTTCTTCGCCGTATATATTATAATACTCTGAATCGGTGTCCATATCCAAAGGATAATACTAAATAGTTCAATTCTATACGCCGTCCAATAACAGATCATAGGGAGTAGCAGCAAGAGCATTCCACTAACTGACTTACATTGTAATTTTTCTTTTAAAGAATATATGAGAGGAAATCCTTTTTTACTAAACGTAAAATCATTTGTGCAGATTTTCAGCATCAGATAATTGCTACCAAGTTTTTAATTCTCCAGTGAAAAACAGCCTAATCCATCAAGACCAGACTGCTCCATTTTCAACTATTCCCCGCCATTCTCATTCGCCAGATAATCCGACTCGTCTATTGTTTTAATAATATAATTGACATCATCATATCTTGACGTATCTGATTGCGAACCCAAGCTACATATTAAAAATTCTTTTCCGTGTTGTTGATAGAGAACTACCAAATTGTAATCATCCGCCAGAGAACCTGTTTTTACTCCTGTAATTCTTTCATTATAATATTCAGACGCAGGGTCTAAAAACTCATTGGTATTTTCCCAAGTCTGTGTACTTCCATCTGGCAGAGTAGCCGTATAGATATGTTGAGATACAATATCTCTAAACCACTGATTTTCCAGCAAATGATCAGTAGCCTTTTTAATATCCAAAACTGTAGTATGTGCTTCCATATCATACCCGCTCGGATCATATAATACAGTATCTTTATATCCGCACTCCCGTAAATGTTGATTCAAACATCCCATAAATAGCTCAATTCGTTCCTGACTTGTTTTTGCTTCCGGCGAAAGTATTCCTCCACAATAGTCAGCCACCACATAAGCAGCATCATTCCCGGAAGGAACCAGCATAGCCGCCAGTAAATCTTTGAAATAATAGTCTGTTGACCTGATTTCTGCAACAGAAGAACCTTGCTTCACAAAAGTAAGTGCCTCTTGATTGACTTTTACAAGACTGTCCAAGTCGGAAAGTGTATATGCATATTCAATAACGAATAATTTTGCAAGACTTGCGGGTAACTGCTGTTCATTTTCTCTTTTCGATATAAATACACTGTCATTGGAGCGATCTACCATAATCAATGATTTGGCATTATAGGAGTCTTTTTCAAATGTACGATATAAAAAACTGTTAATTTTATTTTTTTCCTCTCTAAAATTTTCAGGATTCATAATCCACGGAATAAAAACCATTCCTGCCACCATGATAACAAGACAACAGATAAGCCGCATACTATATCTTTTTTTCTTTCTCCGTTTCCTTCTCGTCACACAAATTTGTCCTCTCTATTTGGTATTTTACATAGCTATCCATCTATTCTTTCTATTCCGCATAATTCACACGAATACATTCCTCAAAGCCTGACGGATCACCAGCTTTTGCTTTATCTATATTTTCCCGAAGATAATTTCGGGTGGCATCATCACATCTGTCCTCTCCCATATATGCCATATCAAATGCCTTTTCCAATTCATTTAATGCCTGCTCTGCACGTTCTGGCTCTGTTGTGTAAGTATCCAGCCACTCCTGCATCCATGAGTATTCCCACAGATTACAGGCTCTGGTTTCTCCATATCCTTCCTGAAAAGACGCTTTACTATCTTCCCCTTCCAATTTTTCCGGGAGTACCGTTCCTTCCGGAAAATCCAGACTTTTTAATGTAGACAAATATTCTTCCTCTATATGGGTAAAATCCGTGAATTCCCTCTCTTCTCTGTCCTGTCCTGCTTTAGCCCATCCTGTAACCGCAAAACACAAGGCTACTATGACTCCCATAATCAGAATCTTACTACTTTTGGATCGTTTAAAAAATTTTCTCATATTGTTTACATCCTTTCTGCGTAAATACAAAAACTCTTATTTTGACACAACCATTGTATCAAAATAAGAGCCTCGTTCTTTCCGTTTCTTTCTATGATATTCCTCTTTTTTTCTCCCGAAATTCTTACGATTTTCCTACGAAGCAGGAAGGGTAATCATAAATCGGATTTTTTCATCCTTACTTTGTGCTGTGATTGTTCCTCCATGAAGTTCCACAATTTGCTTCGCTATGGCAAGTCCTAAGCCTGATCCACGATTGGTTCCTCTGGAAGAATCCAAACGATAGAACTGCTCAAATATGCGTTCCAATACCTCAGCCGGAATTGTATTCCCCTGATTTTCAAAGCAAATCTCCATACTTTCTTCTTTCACATCCACCCGTACCGTAATCTCGGTATCGTTATAACTATAAATAACCGCATTCCGCAAAATATTTTCAAATACTCTTTGCATTTTATTCGCATCGCAGCTTAACATCACATCATCCGAAGTCATCAAATTACATTTTAGATTTTTCTCTTTCAGCATAGGCTTAAATTCATAAATTAACTGTTCCAGTAAACGTGTCAGATTGATCCTGCTGTATTGTAATGTAATATTGGATAAGTTAAACCTCGTAATTTCAAAAAACTCATTAATCAGATTTTCTAACTGCTCTGCTTTTTCAAGGGAAATAGATACATATTTTTCACGCATTTCTTCTGATATTTGCTTTTCTTCACGTAGCAAGATCAAATACCCAATGACTGATGAAAGCGGTGTTTTCAGATCATGCGCCAGGTACATCACCAAATCATTTTTCTTTTGCTCACTTTCCTTCGCCAGACGTGCATTGTTTTCGGATTCCTGCTTCAGATGATTAATCTTAACAGCAATATCTCCAAACTCTGGAGATAATTCAATATAATTGATATTATGGTCAAATAACTTCTCGGCAGCCTCCTGCAGTTCATCCACATAACCATCCACTTTGTTTAACAATCTGTAGGTAAGTTGGACAATGTAAATTCCCCAGATGATAATCGCTGCCATCCATACATAAAGAGAACGATACACCATGTACCAGTTCTCAACATATGTTTCAAGAAACCAGAAAATCAGATTTGTCAAAATCAAAGCAGCGCCAAAAATAACGCCTGTTCCTATAATACATGAAATGATATAACTTTTAAAAAGCGCCGCCGACAAATGATGTTTCAACTTCTTATTCAATTTCATATCCCACACCCCAGACTGTTTTGATAAATTTCGGATTTTTTGCCGGCTCCTTCAGCTTTTCTCGCAATCGTCCCACATGTGCCATCACTGTATTGTTATTGTTCAGATACTTTTCTTTCCATACTGCTTCAAACAATTCCTCTGAAGGAACAACTTTTCCCTGATGCTCACACAAATACCATAAAATAGAAAATTCGATAGGAGTCAGCGAAAGTTCATTCCCGTATAAAGAACATTTATGCCTTGTTCTGCTAATCACTAAACCTCTGATATCATACTCCTTTTTCTCTTCTTTTCCATTTCCCATACGGTTGTATTTTTGATACCGTCTCAAATGCGTTTTTACTCTTGCAACAACCTCCAAGGGGTTAAATGGCTTTACCATATAATCATCTGCCCCGACAGTAAGCCCCATAATTTTGTCACTGTCTGCAACTCTGGCTGTCAGCATGATAATCGGAAAATAATATTTTTCTCTAATCTTTCTACACAACTGTAACCCGTCCATATCCGGCAACATAATATCCAATATTGCCAAGTGTATATCCCTTTCTTCAATCGCCTGAAAAGCCTCTGTACCATTGTAAAACTTATAAACAGTATACCCATCATTTTTTAGACAGACTTCCAGCAAATCCGCAATTTCTTTCTCATCATCTACGATTAAAATATTTTCTCTCATACGCTAATTCCTCTCTGTATAAGCTCCATTTCCCTATTCCTAATTAGCTTTATTATATTATTTCCTTGATTATTAAGCAACTGCATCCCTACGGAAAACAGGGCTTTTTCTTTTCAGTGTTGGGTAATCAAGAAGAAAAAAGGGATAAAATCTGATCTGTAGTAAATCAGACAAAGGCAACGCAGGTATCGCAGTATGAATTGATATTGCATAAAAGATTATAGGATAAATCAAGTAAGCCTGTGACCGGGCAGCCTATCAGAATGCAAAAACGAAATACGAAACACAAAAAGAGCGACTTGCCGGACAGTATAAAGCAAAAACGGTAATGTTCCAAACAACCTTGTTTCTTCTTGCATGGTATTCGCTGATATCCACTCTTTTTCAGGCAATACAGTCAGATGTGTTTCTTTCCGATTGTAAATCATTCTTCAATGATTTAGCATCATTCATACAAACCTTTGTCGGATGGACGATTGATGCCGGGCATTCTGTGGCACAGATTAGTACAAAAATTCCAAATGCTTTTATAGCCGGAATGGTATATTGGTTATTGCTAATATTGATTGTAGGAATATGTATGGCAGGAACAGGGATGCTGGCGATACTGATAGAAATAAAGGTTATAGAATTATATAAGAAAAACTGTTGGGATGTTATTACTCTACTAATGATACTGACAAGTGTTGCTATTGTCATTTATTTTGGAGAATCAATCAAAAAAGTACTGTCAGTAAATCTTCTATTGCTTTTCGTACTTTCGCAGGGCGCATATGTTGGAATTAGATGTTATCTTAAAGTTTGGTTAGAAAAAAGACCATATTAGTATTTTCAACTTACTGTATAGACAGTAAAATTACTCCATACCAGCCTAGTGAAAATTTACTGTATGAAAAGAAGTATTACAGAGAAAAAAGGCTGTAAAAACAGGAACAGCCAGCCCGAAAGAATTTACGGACTGGCTGTATCAGCAGAGTAATGTAATTGTTGAGCTGACCGAGATATGAAAAACTTTCTATCGTCAATTTCGCATTATTGCAATAACAGATTGCTTCTTCCATGAATGAATAAGCAATATTGTCATCAAACTTTCAAGCATAAACATAGCAACAGCAAAAAGAGTAAAAGCAACAACCGGAAATACAAATCCCGTAGACATGCCTGCATTTTTCAAAAATATACCGATTACATATCCGCCGGGGATTCCAACAACAGCAGTTATAAGCAATGCAATCAAAGTAGTAAAAAGACCTTCCATCATAAATGCTTGCTCCAACTGCTTATTTGTCATACCAATAGATTTTAGTGTGCCCATTTCCTGTTTCTGTGATAAAAGATTTGTCACAGTAAGATTGATTTGATTGATGACCGCAAATATCCACAAGATGGCTGCAATCGCATAAGCTAATGTAAAACCTGCACGATTGTCTGATTGGTGTTCTACAATAAAATCTTGAAGGGTTTGTAAGCGAACATCCCTATTGTCAGAAACGAGTAATTTGAGTTCTTGCTCGATTATCTCCTGATATTCAGCTTCTGCTTGTATTTCGATTGCGTATGTACAGTCATAACCTGCAAGTCCTTTGAGCATATTTTCCGGCATTCTGAAAATATAGCCACCCATTCCATCATTGCTGGAAGTGATTGCACCAATTTTGAATGCTTTTGTTATTGTTTTACCACTATGATTTTTGAAATTAAAGGTCACAGTATCCCCAATTTGAGGTTTCCAATGGTAAACATCATAAATACGTTCGGGATCACTTACAACTAATTCTGTATCATCAGTAATATTTCCAGACAAAACCGCTGCATTTAGCGACGCCAAATCCTTTTCATTATAGCCGAGCATCAAGGTGCTATCTGAAATATCATTGTCTGTTGAGAAATCAACTGGTACGGTAGCATAAGTAAATATATTGCTAACTCCCTCTATATCTCCAACACGCTTTACATAATCAGAAAAATATTCTTTCTGCAAGAGAGCATCCAAATTTTCACTTTCGTTTTCTAAATCAATGCTGATTTTGAAATCTCCGTACTTCATATCCCAATAACGAGCCATACTCTCGGCATTAAAAGAACTCTGATAACTTGCTGCAAGGAAAAATATAACTCCGCACAGTCCCAATGATAAAATGGTCAATAGAGATTTTTTTCTGTTTCTGGAAAAGCTGATTTTCGCTAAATATACAGGCGTAATACGATGTCTTTTGTGAGTGCGGTAATTTACAATTCCCACTGGATTTTTCAGGGCGGAAATTGGAGAAGTATTCGCTGCAATTTTTGCTGGTTTACGAACACTAATATAAACAAGCAGTATTCCAAAAAGGCATGCGCCACATAGAGAAACAATAAATGCAAATACTGACCAGCCTTTTGATTGCAGACAATAGCTGATGATCGTTCCCATGATACTACCAATTAAAATCCCCGGAACTGCAAGCATATAACCCTGTTTAAGAACTATTTTATAAATTTGCTTTTTACTTGCCCCTATTGTCCGAAGCTGTCCGAACTCAGCAACTTTTTGTCCAACCGAAATATAGAAAATGCTGTAAATTACAAGTGCGGCAGCTAAAAACAAAATGGCAGCAACTACACCATATACCGCATAATTACTGAAGGACAAAGTTGTATTTACATAATCATAGTAACTGCTGACTGTCCAATTATTCAGTCCAGTCTCCTCTGAAATTTGAGATAATATTTCTGTTGCTTCGTCTTTTGTAAGGGTATCTGCATTTTCAAGCCAAACATATCCATTAAGCAGGTTATTTCCACGTAATTCCCGGCATTTTTCAAGTGAAACAAAAACAGGATAAGCGGTAGAAGTTTTATCATGGTAAATACCAACAATAGTATAATTCTTCAAAGTACCATCCAGATTCAACTGAACTATGGCGTTGATTTCCGGAGACTTATTTTCACTGGCAAAAAAGGCATCTGTAACAGCAATTTCACTTGCTTTCTCTGGATATTTTCCGTCAAAGGCAGGAATCAAACTAAGCATGTCATCATCATAATAAATCAGAGACAGTTCTTTAGAATTTTCTTTCACTGTTTTGATATTACAGGAAAGTCCTACACTTTTTACTTCTTCGTTTGCTAACAACTTTTCTTTACTGTCCTGCGTAATGTCAAAGAAAATCCCTTGATGTAATCCTTCGATTTCTTTCTGATTTTGATAAATGATATTTTGCACTGTGAACAACGACATCATTATCATAGCAACGGCTACAATAATTGCCGAAAGGCAAAATAAGTTTTTCTTCTTATCAAAACGCACACTTTTTCGTGCTAATTTTTTAATTACTGCACTGGTATCATTTTCAAAAGGATAATTCATAATTCCCACCTCCTTTAGCCAACAATTTTACCATCTTCAATCCGTACAATGCGGTCTGCGAGTTGAGCGATCTCGTTGTTGTGAGTAATCATTACAATGGTCTGATTAAATTCTCCGCTGGTACGCTTCAAAAGCCCTAACACATCTGCACTGGTCTTGCTATCAAGATTTCCGGTCGGTTCATCAGCAAGGATAATCGCAGGCTTCGTAATTAAAGCTCGTGCAATCGCTACACGTTGCTGCTGACCGCCTGAAAGATTGTTCGGCATATTTTCCAGTTTATCTTCTAAAGCCAACATATACACAACTTCGTCCATAAATTTCTGGTCTACTGTATCGCCATCCAGTTCCACAGGCAGGACGATATTTTCATATACATTCAAAATCGGAACCAGATTATAATTTTGGAAGATAAATCCGATGTTACGACGGCGGAAAATTGTCAATTCGTCATCATTCTTTTTTGCGAGTTCTTCTCCCCGTACAATCACGCTGCCGGAAGTGGGGGTATCAAGCCCTCCCATCATGTGAAGCAATGTAGACTTACCGCTGCCGGAAGTTCCAACTACGGCAACAAATTCTCCCTGTTCCACAGTAAAATTTACACCATTAAGGGCACGAGTAATATTTGGTTCTGTGCCGTAATACTTCTTTAAGTCGATTGTTTGTAAAATGCTCATATTCAAATGCTCCTTTCAAGGCTTTCTATCTGTTGATAAAGCCATTGTAAACCACAAATGTTACACAAATGTCCGAGATAGAAAAAATTTTTATCGAAAATCAGGGTGAAATGTTACAACGCTCGGACATTTCAAAAAAAGTGGTTATATCTTACCTTACAGGAAGCATAATAGAAAATTCTGAGCCTTGCCCCAGCTCTGAAACGACCTTGATATAGCCCCCTTGCCTTGTTACAATCTCACGAGCCAAATACAAACCTATTCCTACACCCTGTTGATCGTGTACTTCTTCCTCACGATAGAAGCGCCGGAAGATGGCAGCCTGATTGCTTTCTGAAATGCCCTTGCCGGTGTCGGTCACTTTGACCTCTACGTACATTTCCCACTGAACCACTGATACAGAAATCTTTCCACCTGACGGAGTGTATTTTACTGCATTGTCCAGCAGATTGAAAAGGGCTTCGCTTGTCCACTTGCTATCATGGGAGATTATCAAATTTTCCGGGCAATCCACGGATACAGCAATTTCTTTTTTCTCTGCGGCATATACAATACTGCTCATGGCTTGTGCAAGCGTATGGAATAAGCTGCTGTCTTTCTTTTCTAATCGTATCGCTCCGGTTTCCAACCGGGATGTTTTAACCAGTGCTTGGAACAGAAAATCCAGTTTATCAGTCTGACTGCGTATGCCTTGTAAAAAGTCCATCCGTTCTTCTTCTGAAACAGGCTTTGTTAAAAGTGTGTCCGTTACCATTTGCAAATTGCTGACAGGCGTTTTTACTTGATGCGAAATATCAGAAATCAGCATTTGAAGCTCCTGTCGTTCCATGTCTATCTTGTGTCGGTTTTTCTGCATAATCTCATACAACCGGATTAAGCGGTGGTTGATACGGGCAAAAAGAGTTTCACTATCATTTGACTTTTGTAATTCCTCGTTTCCATCAATCATGTTGTCCAGCGTCCGGCACAAATTAGAAGTAAGATGAGAAAGGCGTTTTCCAAAAAACAGCACCAATAGCCAAATCCAGAAAAATGCACAGAGTGTCAATGTTCCACCCGCTATGAAAATTCGTGTATCCTGCATTATACCGCCGAAAATACCAGTAATTACCAGCATAGAGAAAACCATGCCAGCACTAATCAGTCTACAAATTTTCTTAACAGAAAGGTTATTCAGTTTCATTTCTTTTCGCCTCCTGTCCATTGATAACCCATACCGTAAACCGTTTTGATATATGTGTCGCCATCCGCTTCAATCTTACTGCGAATGCGGCTGATAGAAGTAGTAAGGGTATGTTCATCTACATATTTTTCATCAATGTCCCACAGCCTTTCCAAAAGTTGTTGGCGGGTAAGTACCTGCTTCGGATTTTTAAGAAATAGGTTCAGCATTTTATATTCCATCGCAGAAAGCGCTAATGGTTTCCCGTTCAAACTTGCAAATTGTTCCGAAAAATCCAGAAACAGGCTACCATCCTCGTAAATATCCTTAGCTGGTTTGTGATGTTCCAACATAGCGAACATGGCTTTGATCTTTCGCTGCAAAGCACTAATCGAAAAAGGTTTCGTGATATAATCCACTGCACCAGCTTCATATCCTCGTATCTGATCGCTTTCCTGATCGTTGGCAGTTAGAAATATAACTACTGTATCAGGATGCTCTGGCTTGATAAGACGGCATAGGTCATAACCATTTCCGTCTGGTAAATTTATATCCAGCAATACCAAATCAAAAATGTTTGTTTTTAATGATTCAGCGGCTGTCCTTGCATTCAGAACAGAAGTTATTGTGTAACCGTCCAATTCCAAATTATAAGTAAGCGTTTTATTCAAAAGATTATCATCTTCGACAATTAAAATATGCTTCATATTATCACTTCCTTTTATTTTTGCAGATAGTATAACAGGCAAATGTCCGAGAATTGTTACAAGGACAAATATATTTTTCATTTTACAGCTTTTTTCTGTGTACTGCAATTTTATAAAAGAAAGGACAGCAGTGTCAAATTGCTGTCCTTTCTTTTATCATAGCTGGTAGTGTATAAGCGTGGGTTCATCATATCGGGTGTGGTATCTTTAACTACAGGAAACTCCCTACAACACTATCTCACTTCTTGCTTAATAAAGTTCTAATGAATCTTCTGCATCCACCCACATCTGTAAATTGCCATCAAGATATAATCTTGCATATTCCAAAGGCTCATCCACAGCCAATGAAGTAAGCGCACATTCTGATCCATATGTGGTTTTTAAATTTTTTTCAGCTTCCCAGCAATCAATGCGAAGCATATATCCAGCACTTGTGTAAATATCAATACTATCGTGGTTTATATTATATTCTGCATAAATTGTTCTCATCGTATCTTATCTCCATTTTCTTTTGATAATCAGTTACAGAGTTAAATATCGAAAACATTTCAATCAGTTCACCATGTCGTTATTGTTATATGTTATATTGTGTTATGAAATTTTCTTTCCCTTAATTTTTCCCATATTAAGGTTCATGAAAAGCAATGGGAAAATGTAACACAAGGGAAAAAGTAAGGGAAAGTTCACTTGCTACAAACTTAGTATTTTCAAGGGTTTGCGAAGAATTTGATAATCAAATATAACAGTTATTAAATTTCCTAAAATATGTGAAATATCAACTGTAAGTTTCTTCTCTATTAGCGGTTATATTTTGCTCCTGCATAAATCAGCAACGCCAATCCCACAACAAATCCCAATGCAAAAGCGATAAAACTTAATGCTGAATCTGTTATACCGATTATTATAGCAGTCACCAAAAGACCAATTCCAATAAAGATAACACCCCAACCTGATATTTTACAAAAAACCTTTTTATCACTTGGAGACACTTTGTCATAATGATAACTATGAAGCAAAGTGATTTTTTCCTTTTTCCACATCAAACAACCAAGATATATAAAAACAAGTGCAAATACACCTATCCCAATAGCAACACCCATCGTTTCCGTCATAACAATCCCCTCCAATTCCAATTTGCAAAACTCAATAGTTATTAAGTAATCGCTACCCTCACGGTAGCACCATTGAGCAGGAAAGCCATAAAGAGACTTCCTGCTTTTCTTATGTCTAAAATCTCAAAACAAAGTTCTCATTGTTTAAAACTCTTCTTCAAAATATAATCTATTTTTTCTCCACTCCTTCGTAATGTCCATCAATCAAATCATAACTCATATCCAGAAAATCCAATATTTTTGCCTCGCTTACCGTTCCATCCAGTAACATGGTGATCCAATACTTTTTATTCATATGATATCCCGGAAGAAAACCATAAGTCTGTGTCAGAAATCCAACCATATCCGGCTCACATTTCACATTGATGATATCTACCGTTCCTCCCCCTTCCAATCCCAGTTTAGATTTTTCAACTTGCAAAACAGCTGCATACCATTTCCCATTTTTATGTCGAAGAATTGCACTCTCCGGTGATGTTTTCCAAAGATACTCTGGAAGTGTTCCATACTGCTTTTTTACATATTCAAAAATTTCTTCCCGTTTCAATCATTTCACTTCCCAATTACTCTATTTTATCAATCTCCTGATTGTACTTTTCGTATTCATTAACAGGCAGGACATCAGCCCTGCCTTCCTTTACATTATAACATTGTTTCTCGGCTCCCACAATGCAATCCATTTGATTTTTACTTTTTAATAAGCTACCAGCCCATACCCCAGAATCGACTGGGAATTCACCGTATAGCTGTTCTGCCTTACCGCATCTCCGCTGTTTCCCTCAATCGTATGTACCGTAGTTCCATCGCAGCTTTCTACGATTCCCACATGATCGCTGGATCCATCATGATTCCAATCAAAAAAGATGATAGTCCCTGGTGTCGGAACACATCCTCCACTCTGCCATTTTCCTTTCTCCTGAAACCAATCTACGCCTGCAGTACAAAGGGAGAACTTTGGTACTGCTCCTTTCTGAATCACCCCTGCCTGATCAGCACACCAGCTGACAAAGCAGGCACACCATTCCTCCCGGCTGTCAAATCCATACCATGACCAGAACTTCTCTCCGCCTTCATTTCCAAGCTGACTTTTTGCAATGGTGACAAGCTGTCCGTTTCCAAAAAGTCCGGTAAACCAACCTCCGCCGGAATAATACCGCATCACATGAGGCACATACTCCGGATCCCCATAACCAGACCAGCCGTGAGCGGCTGCCTGTTCCTGGGAAAACTGTAGTGCATTGGCTTCGCTGTAACCGCCAAACTTTTCCAATGCCCACGAGATATATCCATTCCCATAATTATACCCCTGCCAACTGAGTTTCAGCTTGTCCATATCCTGAGGACTTTGACATCCGGCTTCCCGAACGCAATCTGCATAATACTGTATCCCCACCTTGATGGAATAGTCGGCATCCTGAATCGCACCGGGGGTATTGGGATACTGGGTGTTATAAGGACACTCACTGGCCTGCATGGGATCCGTTCCCCTGCCTCCACTTTCCTGCATCATAATGGCTTGAATGGCAGGAACATATTCCGGGATGCCAAATTCACTGGCATACTTTTGAATGGCAGGTGTATGTGCCAGCACTTCTGCGCTTAAAGCCTCTCTGCTCTGGGAATTTCCCAAAAAGGCTGCACCCCCAATGATCCCCACAATCAGAATCAGAACGACAAACACTGCGCCTCCACCTGCCATCAATGCTGCAAATGCAGCTTTCACTGCATGAGCGGCGGCTTCTGCCATGGCTTTCAATCCTCTTCCGGTTGCCTTTGCAGTCTTTGCACTTTGCTTGGCAGTCTGAACAGAGTGCATGGCAGCCCGTTTCGCTTCCCTGACTGCTTTCATGGATTTGAGTGCTTGTTTCTTCTGTAAGACTGCCTGGGTTTTCACCTTCTGGGAAGAAACCGGAGAGGCTTTCACCACACGGGGCGCTGTTTTTACCATCCGATTTCCAGCTTCCTTGATCGTTTTCTCTGCTTCCGGCCTGGCCTTAATGCTTCTTTTGGCTTCTGTTCGCCCTTTCTTTGCCTTTGTCTGCCCTGCCTGGGCGGATGTGCCACCCGTTCCTGTTTCTCCGTCCAAAGGGGCTGTCGCAGCTTCTCTCTGCTTTTGTTTCTGCTCCTTTAACTTCTCATAAGTTTTCACTGCCAGCTTCTTACCGCCACGATAGGCTGCCGAAGCACTTTCCTTTCCCACTCGCTGTTCCACACGCTGGATGCGGTTTCCGGCATATTCTACCGGGGATTCCTCTCCCGTTTCTCTTCCGAGCTTATCTGCCATGATGCTGGTCTTTTCTTTTGTCTCCAGCATGGCAGAACGCACCAGTCTTTCGGAAGCCGGGAGGCTGGATTGCGGATCTTTGGACTTTGATCCCGCACTTTTTCTTTGATATCTTTCAATCACACACCTCCCTTCTTCTGTACTTTCTAACGTTCCCTTCCCCGCTTTTTTGCTTTCTTCTGCTGACTCTCCAGCTGTTCCAGTTCCCTTACCGCTTCCTGCACCAGCGGATGATTGGCATAATAGGGAACATAGGATAATAACTCTTTTCCCTTCTCCCCGGTAACTAATGGATATTCTCCCTCGTTATACAGAGGATCCTCTGCATGGTGCAGGGAAAATTCCAAAGACGGGAGCATCTGAGGGGAACGTTTGCAAAATCTCTGGTAATGCCGGAAGGCTTCTTTTAAAGATGTACATTCGATACATTCCCCCATCCCATGGAACTCCCCGCACTCCGCTGCAAGAAACGTAATGGTTGTTTTTTCTTTCATGGATTTCACCTCCCTTTGAAAAACTTCTCTTTATCGAACCGCAGACTTCTGTTTTTCTTCTTTACCAAACTTCAAAGGGTGTTGTTCCTGTCTCAGTTTCTGCAGGGTATCCTTCACAGACGGTTGTTTTCCTTCTCTTGCTTCCAGCTTCCCTATCTGCTGTTGCAATCGCTCCGTTTTCTGTTCCAACTGATGGATACTCCGCATGGATTGGAATAACACCTTCTGGGTTTGAAAGATGATTCCCTGTTCGGGATTGCGTTCTGTGAGCTTTCGCACCTCTTTTCCACCCGCTTCCAGAAATGCATTCCGCAGATGCCCTTTGGCAACATGCAGTTCTTCCGCCATACTTCCCAGACGATCAATCTTTTGATCCATCGACAGCATCACGCTGTGCAGAGAAGACTGAAGTATTTGTAATCCCTGCGTAAGATGCATTCCCTTTACCGCAGAGGCAAGGGCATCTTTCCCCTTTTCTTTAAAATCAACAACTGCCTGCTCTGCACGCTTCACAAACTTTGTCTTAAATTCTCCCACCTGAAAACGAAGTGTTTGCACCTGATGTTCCGCCTTCTGGATTGTGTTCACCGCAAAGAGTTTGACCTTGCTTTCCTGCATCACACCCAGTTGCTTCTTCACCTCTCCCAATTCCTTTAGGACGGTTCCCAGCTGCATTTCCATGGAATCAATATAGTCTGCCATACGGAGCACGTCCCCTTTTTCCTGCTCCATACCCTGCTGTTCCAACAATTCCAGCAATGCCCGGATACTACCCTGCTCCCGAAGCGGTTCTTTTACTTCTTGAATCCCTGTGCTTTTTTCTTCCATTTACATTCCCTCCTTCCCAAACAAGTGCTGCCAAAGAAAGTTCAGCAGCACCTTAAATCTCTTTTCGACTAACACTCTCCCGGTTTCGTTGTCATCAAACGGTACAGCTTCGTATTCTTCGGGAAGCTGTTCTCAAATGGAACCAGATTCCCGGAACACCGGATCAGTCCCTTTCCTGCGCCTACATTGGTGATGTAGGATAACTGGTTCTCGGAAATATTCAAAAGGGAAGCTAGTTCATCCCGGTCTGTGGTTGCCTGATTCAAAAGGATCAAAAATTCACTGTTTGCCAGCATCAATCTTGCGGTATCGGATTTTAACAGTTCTTCTACGTTCTGCGTTAAACCTGTGACAAATCCCTGGTATTTACGAATTCTCTTGTAGAGCCGGTAGAAAAAGTCAGCACTATACTGATACCGGAACAAGAGATAAAACTCATCAGCAAAGATCCAGGTGGTCTTTCCCTTCTTCCAGTTCTGGATCACCCGGTTGAAGATGCTGTCCAAGGTGACCAACATACCAAGAGGCATGAGCTGCTCTCCCAGTTCCCGGATATCATAGGCAATGATACGGTTCTTCGTATCCACATTGGTTTTCTGTGCAAAGGTATTGAGACTTCCATTGATAAACAGTTCCGAAGACAATGCGAGTCCTCTGGCCTCTTCTTCCGGCTGAAGCATGAGCTGGCGGTACAAGTCTTTCAAGGTCGGCGCTTCGCTCTGGTAACCGCTCCGGATATATTCCCGGTACACATCTGCGGTACAGCGATCCAGGATGGATTTCTCCTTGGCGGACAGGTTACCTGCCCCTACTAATTGCTCAAACAAAGACAGGATAAATTCCGACTTTTCAATCAGCGGATTCTTATCGTTTCCATAGGCAGAATCCATATCCAGTGCGTTCAGATGGGTGCTGGATGTAGCGGAAATTGTAATCACTTCTCCATTCAGTGCTTCTACCAAAGAACCGAACTCGGATTCCGGGTCTAAGATGAGAATGTCATCTTCCGTAGACAGGGCAAGATCCACAATCTCTTCTTTTGCCGAGAAACTTTTTCCCGAACCGCTGACACCCAGACGGAAGGAGTTTCCATTCAATAACTTCCTTCGGTCTGCCACCAGCATATTTTTGCTCACCGCATTCTGCCCATAATAAATCCCACCCGGCTGCATGATCTCCTGGGTATGGAATGGGATCAGCACTGCGGTAGATTCTGTGGTCAGGGTACGAAGGGCATTGATCTTTCGGATGCCATAAGGCAGTACCGTATTGAGTCCATCCACTTGCTGCCACTTCAAGGTTGCCATCTGGCACAAATGCTTTCTTGCCACGGATAAGATGCTCTCTGTATCCGAATCCAACTGTCTCTTGCTGTCTGCCATATGCACCATGGTAAGGATGCCGAACATCATCCGCTGATCCCTGGTGGTCAGGTCATCCAGCATCTCTTTGGTCTCTTTCCTCTGCAGTTCCATATCATAGGGCACAATGGCAGAAAAGTTATTGTTAGCATTCTGGCGTCTCTGCCAATTGGTCACATTGGTTTCTACACCAAGCAGACGGTTTTGGATCTCACGCACTGCTTCGTCTGTTGGCACTGGGAGAATGTCAATGGACAGCATCAGATCCCGGCTCAAATCACATAACTCCGAAATCATGTCATCCTTTACATAACTGGCATAATCCTGCATATACAGCACCCGTCCATACCGCTCATTGATCTTGAAACAGTCTTTGGAAAACTCCATGGACTGGGGACAGATCCAGTCCTTAAAGCTGCTCCCCCGTTTGGCAAACGCCTTCATATCAAACGGGAAACACTGGGGTTCATCTGCCTGGAAAAAATCCCGGAAAATCTGCAGGCGCTGTTCCGCATCCAGTTCTTCCCCAATAGAAGACAGCTTGCTCAGATGGGTAATGATATCCGTTCCCACACGGGCAAAATAGGTTCTTGCCTCATCAATGTTCTTCTTATGGACACTGACCGTCAGATACCGTTCCTGATAGATGCTGTTGTTGGTGCCGCTGACCTTGGATAACAGCATTTCGTTGTATTCCCTGCGGTATTCATCCAGCTCGTCCTCTTTCATCGGCAAAAGCAGAGAGGCTTCAAACTCTTCTTTATTGATTCTTCTGTTGTTCAGGGTGATCTTGGCAGAGGCGCCGGAATCCAGAGCATTTAACAGCTCACTGTAATCTAAGAACATTTCCGTTTTATCTTCTTTGCTTGCAATGGCATAGTTGATATCCGAAAACCGAAAGGATTTGGAAAATTTCGTTCCGGACTGGAACACTCCATCCGGCCAGATCCGCTGGATGGGAATCGCCTGCTGGACAGACCTTGGGACTTTGAACTTCTCCCGGTCCATTTTTAATGCCTGCTGTAAGGTTTTAATCAAACGCACCACTCCTTCCTGCCTTCTTTTTCTGCTTCATCTGTTTTTTCCTTGCCCGCTGTTCCCGCTTTTTCAAAAGGGCAGCACCATCTCCCCTGGTCTTTTCTCCAAGACTCATAGTCTCTTCCATGCAGGCATGGTACAGATCCTCGCTTTGAAACAGCAATCGCTTGGGGTATAAAAATTCGGACTTGATATACGCCCAGGCAAACTGCTCTGCATTCATGCCATGATACTGGAAGAACCCGCAGGCTGCGAAAGGGGCAGCACCAAGGATACACAGCCACCCGGTCATTTCCTGCCCCACATAGTCTCCCAGACCAAAATAAATCCCTACTGCCACAGCGATGGCAAGCAGGGAAAAGATACACTGGCGCAGATTCAGTCCCATAAACATGGACTCCTGATAGTTGCGGATTTCTTTATTCATTTTTACTTCCATATACTTCTATCTCTTTCTTTCTCTTTTCTTTTTGCCTGTAAGTTTC
>ENA-OPYY01000076-OPYY01000076.1-human-gut-metagenome-genome-assembly--contig:-NODE-76-length-42451-cov-1.296947_pt1 | contig 42451 bp, 42 predicted proteins | sample MGYA00242472_ERZ504481 | MGnify/ENA primary metagenome ERZ504481 (study PRJEB26092, sample SAMD00036265) | human gut metagenome | host: Homo sapiens | study: EMG produced TPA metagenomics assembly of...
CCCACACGATCCATCACCTTTTTTGGCTTCTCTTACAATCTCAGGACCAATCCCATCTCCGGGAATCAGAGTTACATTATAATCCCATTCCAGCATTCCCCCTTTATTACTATTCACTCAGGTTATATCTTTCCTATCGCTGACAATTTCTTTTTATCATATCTCATAAAGGGGTGTATTTCAACCGTTCTGTCTGAATTTTTGTATTTGCAAATATACAATTTTGGAATTGCCTGTATAATCAAAGGTTATACCGCATTTATCTTCTACCTGAATTCCCGGATCATGCAGTACTGCTTAAGGTCAAAGTTTTTCTGTACAATTCCAAAGATCTTAAAGCCGAAATGCTCGTACATGGGAACATTGGCCGGATTATGTGTTTCAAGAGACACCATCAGGTGATGAGACTGAGCGTATGCGATCACCTCTTCCATGAGAACAGCCGCCAGCCCGTGGTGCTGCATAGTGGGGCGTACTGCCAGATAGATCACATGAAGGCGTTCCTCCTGATGAAGCTGATCGGTCCAGCGGGAATTTAAATAATCCCGCCCTTTTACAAAATTCCACAGTGTCTTTAAACTGGGATCTTCTTTTATCAGATACTCGTCCGTTCTCAGGCCGGCCCAGGCCTCTGCCAGATAAAAGGTCAGAGGATTATAGGGTTCCGATTCATCTGATACGACCAACAGAGCATTCATATCAGGACTTTCCGCAAAAATTTCACAGGTTTCAAAAAATTCCGTGAGATCGCATTCAAACAGCTCCGGAAGCAGCCTATTTCTTGTTTCCTGATCCGGGATCAGCTGGCAGTACAGAGGATCTCCAGAAAAACATTCCACCAAAAGCTCCTGAAGCCTGGGCAGATCCTCTTTTTTTACCCTGTATAATTTATCACTTTCCATATTACGAAAACTGCACCTCCCTGTCAAAAACCTTCAGGCACTCTTCCATCTGTCCGATCAGCTTTTCCACAGAAGCTTCCATATACCGGATATCATCCCGGTAGCACTGTTCCTGGTTTCCTGCTACCTTAAGAAGTCTCTCATATTCATTCTTCAGATCTGCCCCATGGCCTCCAACTGTTTCCTGAGCGTTCTTCAGATCAGTCACAAGTTCAAACAGATTTTCATGGCGTATGATACGTCCTGCTCCCCATTTCAGCCGGTCTGCCGGCTGATTAAGCACATATTCCGTAAAATACCTGAACACCTCACGGTCAAATTGGAAGGCATAACGATTATTGTCAATCCCATATACGGCATCCAGACTGCCCTGAGCATCTCCCTGGCGCAGACAATCCAGTGCCTTGTAAATAGCTTCCAGATTGCTTCCTGCTGCTTCCTGAGGAAACAGCACTTCGTCATGCCAGTTCAAACGCACAAAATAATCCTGTTCCTTTCTGAATATATAAAGCAGGCGGCGGTTAAACTCCCGGCAGCAGCGCTCTAATTTCCGCAGATCGTTCTCTGTTCCTTCCCCCTGTCCATTCTCCCTATCAGCTTCCAAAAGCTCACCATATCTGTGGTTCACAGCCTTTACTCTGTCGTACAAATCTTCTGCCAGTTTCCCTGCCCGGTTCAGCTTTTTTAAAAGTTCTTCCTCACCGGCTCCGGTTCTGCCGCACATATCCGGGTCTACACTGGCTTTTACTGCCTGAAACAATCGTCCAAAGTCCAGCGGAACCACTGCCGCCCGGTCAATGGCAAGTACCAGTCTGCCATAGAGCTCATGGTGGAAACGGAATACGTCCTCCTGATAATACTGTTCATTGTCAAACTGGGAATGGTAATGGGTCTCCATAAACTCTCCCGCACTAAATTCATTTACCATAGACGGGATTCCCGCAATAGCCATGGAAAAATCATCTGACCAGGTCTGGATGGGATATACCACTTCCAGCCCTTCCGGATAAGCAGTCGGTATGTTGTTAATGCGTTTTACAAATTCTTCCATAAACGAAGCATATTCATATGTACACCTCACTCCGTCTTTCGGGCCGTGAGCATGAGCCGGAAGTTCGAAATTTAAGTCTGCAAACACCTTTCCCTGCCATTCCGGCCGGGCTGTGAAGACCTGCTCATAGGCTCCGGCAGACCAGTCATATTTGGAATTCACTACGCCCCACTCCTCCGCAGCCAGCGCGCAGAACACCAGCGTCTTATTCGGCTTATATCCTGTCTTTAAAATAGCCCTTGCAATGCCAAACATCATGGCAACTGCCGCATTATCATCCTGAAAGCCCGTAAAATAGGAATCGTAATGGGCCGATAGCAGGATCATGGAATCCGTCTCACGCCCTGGGATGCTTCCTACAATATTAAAGGTTTCCTGATCTCTGATGACCGAAGAACAGGCGTCAAACAGCACCGTTGTCTCCCCATATGCCCGGTGTCCTTCCGCTGCCGCCAACGCCAGATCTGCTTTGAGCACAGCTGCGTCCGCCTGAGAAATAGAAAAAGCAGCAGCCTCCTTCGGTCCTGCGATATCCTGCGCATTTAAGGCCGTATTATGTATTTCCCCATATCCGTTATCCTGAACTGCGATCAGAGCCGCCGCTCCCTTTAAATGAGCCTGATAGACCGGAAAATTGATCCACCACTCTTCTCTCTGATTGATATCAATGAGGACCCAGTTTGCCTGTGACATCTATATTTTCATACTGTTCTGCCGTTCCCCGGCCCAGATATACCATGGAAAACTTCTGAAAGCCTTCTGTATGAAACTCTGTCTGGTATGCTCCCAGCTGAAATTCATGCTCCTTTCCTTCACGGTCTTTATAGCGCAGCACTGCATGGTGGAAATCCCAGCTGTCCACGCAGATCTTATCCTTATGCACATCCGAAAGCCCCAGACGCTTCATTTCCTCAAACAGAATATCCCCGGTCTCAAGCTCTGCTTTGGATCCGGCAGTCCGGTATCCCAGTACAGGATTGGTTTTTGGTTCCTCCATCCTCTTTGCCAGACGGTAGGAATATTCTGTATCGACTGCTTCGATCAACTTCTGTTCCCAATTCTTCCATTTATCCATTTTCTGTTACCTCACTTGCTTCTTGCCTGTTTTGTAAACGCTTTAAGGAAAAAAGGCGCGGCCGGAGTTTCCTCCTGCTGCACCTGATGTTCCATTTTTTGTTGACAGCCGCCTCTCTTCTACTGAGCAATTTTGGCTCCGTCCTCTCCTACCAGATAATGATCCGGAGTAATGCAGTTTGTGAGCATATCTCCATTTTCAGAGCAATAATACTCCTTTTCATTCCAGGGAATCCATCCTGTCTGCATATAGCCCTCTGCGTCAAAGAAATACCACTTATGTCCAATTTCCAGCCAGCCTCCAGCAGGATACGTTCCGTCTCCCTGATCATACCACCATCTTCCGTCTTCTGTCTGTTTCCACTCACCGGCTGCTCCTGATCCTCCCTCTACTCCTGCACCATCCGGATTCTCCCGGAAGGCAGCGGCCTGCCCACCATTTACATAGATGGTGTTGGAGGAAACCCACTCGCCCTTAATGGTCGGATCAAACTTATTCACAGCACGGACCTTTACCATGTAAGATTCATTTGGCTTTAACATGCGCTCCCGGCAGTTGATGCTGTTTGTCTCCGTTGTCAGGGAAGCTCCTACAATTTTATCTCCCCTGTATACTCTCACTTCATAACTTCCCGCTGTGCCGATGACAGGCCATGACGCAATCCCTTCCTGAGAAAGCGTTACGCCTTCCATATCCTTTAAGGAATTCTGCATGGAAGGAAGGGTAACATCCAAAAGCAGTGTTTCACTGGAATCCTGTCTGGTAGCCTTTTTAAACTCAGCTCCACCCTTCAGGGTAATCTTATCCGTTCCAAGAGATGTAAAATAATAATCGTCATTGGCAGTAAGCATAATCCGGATTTCCGGAACCGTATCCTCCGTCCATCCAAACCCTTCGTTCATTACCTCATAACCGTCTACATTGTAACGGCTGCTGCTGCTTTCAATTTCAATCGTCTCATCGCCATAATCTGTATCTGCCTCAATATCCGCCTTGATCGTCAGTGAAATAGATGTGATCTTTTTACGGCTTGCTCCATAAACAGGAACTGTTATACAGGCTGCCAAAAGTCCTGCAGCCAGTCCAAAGGCCAGCCTCTTTTTTAAATGTATCATATGCAAACCTCCCTGTTCTTGTATATATTAGATGCGATCCTATCACTAGAATATAAATTTTCACATGGAGTGTCAATGAATTTTTCCTTACAATTCCATTTGCCTGTCATTCCTTTTTATCGCGTTCCCACACAAAAAAAGCTCCGCCAGCTGTTCTCCTGACGAAGCTTTCTTCCTATTTCGCGTAATCGGTTACCCTGGATTCACGGATCACATTTACCTTGATCTGTCCCGGATATTCCAGTTCGCTTTCAATGCGCTTGGATACTTCCCTTGCCAGCAATACCATATCGTCATCGCTGATCTGCTCAGGAACAACCATAATACGAACCTCACGGCCTGCCTGAATAGCAAAAGATTTGTCTACTCCCTTAAAGGAGTTTGTGATATCTTCTAACTGTTTCAATCTGTTTGTATATGTCTCCAGCGTCTCACGTCTTGCACCGGGTCTTGCAGCAGAAATCGTATCTGCCGCCTGAACGATACAGGAGATAAGGCTGGTAGGTTCAACATCGCCATGATGGGATTCTACCGCATTCAATACAACTGCAGACTCCTTGTACTTTCTGCACAGGTCTGCTCCCAGCTGTACATGGGTGCCTTCCATATCATGGTCAACGGATTTACCAATGTCATGTAACAATCCAGCACGTTTTGCCAAACGCACATCCACCCCAAGTTCTGATGCTAAAAGCCCCGATAACTGCGCTACTTCGATGGAATGCTTTAAGGCATTCTGTCCATAGCTTGTCCTGAATTTCATCCTTCCAAGCAGCTTTACCAGTTCCGGATGAATTCCGTGGATACCAACTTCGAGACAGGCAGCTTCGCCCTCTTCCCGCATATTGTTTTCCACTTCTCTCCGTGCTTTTTCTACCATTTCCTCGATTCTGGCCGGATGGATCCGTCCGTCCACAATCAAACGCTCCAATGCGATTCTTGCTACTTCCCTGCGGATGGGGTCAAACCCGGATAAAACAACCGCTTCGGGAGTATCGTCGATGATCAATTCCACACCTGTCAGTGTTTCCAGAGTACGGATATTCCGTCCCTCACGGCCGATAATGCGGCCCTTCATCTCATCATTGGGAAGCTGTACCACAGATACTGTAGTTTCAGCCACATGGTCTGCCGCACAGCGCTGGATGGCTGTGACAACCAGATTCCTGGCTTTCTTATCAGCTTCTTCTTTTGCCTTGTTTTCAAGTTCCTTGATCAGTTTAGCTGTGTCATGTTTTACGTCTTCTTCAACAGATTTTAAAAGATAATCTTTTGCCTGTTCGGAGGTCAGACCGGATATCCGTTCCAATTCCTGTATTCCCTGCTCATACTGGGCTTCTACCTCAGCCGTTCTTTTGCCGAGTATATTCTCCCTTCTGATCAGATCTGCCTCCTTCTTTTCCATGGCATCTGCCTTCTTTTCAACGTTTTCTTCCTTGCTCAGCACACGCTTTTCATAACGCTGAAGTTCCGCTCTTCTTTCCTTGGTTTCCTTTTCCAGTTCATTCTTTGTCTTTAAAGATTCTTCCTTGGCTTCCAGGAGAGCTTCTCGCTTCTTTGTCTCTGCGGTCTTTAAGGCTTCGTCAATGATCTCTCTGGACTTTTCTTCCGCGCTTCCTACCTTTAATTCATACTGCTTGCGCTCATAGGAACGACCGGCGGAATGGGCAATAAACCAGGTGATCACAGCCGCGATTGCCGCACCGATCATCAAAGTGACCACTATCTGTAACACAGGAGCACCTCCTTATTTAGTTTTCATTGTACAAAATACAACATATTAATTTTATACTTTTTTGTAAAGAGTGTCAAGTCTTGATTTCCCCGGCTTTTGTGCATCCTGTAAAACATTTTTCCTGAAATTACGGCTTCTTCTACTCCTCTTGCCCACTTTGAACCTCTTGCATCACCCTGCGGATCACGTCATAGGAAAAGCCCCGTCTTCCCAAATACGCCCCCCAGGCGATTTTTCTCTTTGAGATCAGAAAGATCTGCAGTTCGAAGGCGTTTTTTCAAAAGATTTCTGGCAGCCGCAAGGTCATCCTGAGCGCTTCCTTCCAGAATCCTAGAAATATCCTGGCGGTCCACTCCCTTTTGCTGCAGCTCAAACGCTATCTGGCGGCGGCTTTTTTTCTCCTGATTCATACGGATAAAATTCTCTGTATAGACTCTGTCATCAATCAGACGGTATTCCTTCAGAAATTCCATCACCCTGTTTATAACCTCTTTCGGATATCCGTCACCTGAAAGCTTCGTTTCCATCTGTGCTCCAGTCCTTCCCTGAGCCTGCAGAAGGTAAAGAGCCCGCTCTTTTGCCCTGGGACCAAAATCTCTTCTAGGATCCGGAGATATACAGTTTCCGGCAGTTCAGAGCCTTCCTGAATATGAAACCGCTCTACCTCCCCTCTGTATAAAGGAAAAGCAAAGTCCTCCTCTTCCAGGAAGACTTTGCACTTTCTCTTATCCACAGGGGTCACCGCTGTGACCCTCATGCTTCTTCATCCGCTGCCGGTTCTGCCGCAGGATCTTCTTTTGCTTCACTTTGAGAGAATGCAGGCCGGACATTCTCTGCCTGCGCTGCCTTTCTGGCCTCTGCCCTCAGCCTCCTCTGCTCCCGGAAGCTGATAGCGCACTCTCACCTGTGCCTCGATCTCTGCACAGATCGCAGGATGCTCTGCCAGATACTGCTTGGCATTTTCACGTCCCTGACCGATTTTGGAACCGCCATATGCAAACCATGCACCGCTCTTTTCCACGATATTTTCCTTTACGGCCAAATCCAGGATATCGCCCGTTTTGGAAATCCCCTTTCCAAACATGATATCAAACTCTGCCTCTTTAAAAGGAGGAGCAATCTTATTCTTCACAACCTTTACGCGGACCCGGTTTCCTACAACCTCCCCTCCCTGCTTTAAGGTCTCTATCCTGCGGACGTCCATACGGACAGACGCATAAAACTTCAGAGCGCGTCCACCAGTAGTAACCTCAGGATTTCCAAACATAACGCCGACCTTTTCACGAAGCTGATTGATAAAGATAACCACACAGTTAGACTTGCTGATAATGGCAGTGAGCTTTCGAAGGGCCTGAGACATCAGACGGGCCTGAAGTCCCACATGGGAATCCCCCATCTCTCCGTCAATCTCTGCCTTTGGAACGAGAGCTGCAACAGAGTCCACGATCACGATATCCACAGCACCGGAACGAACCATGGTCTCTGTGATCTCCAGAGCCTGCTCTCCGTTATCCGGCTGAGAAATATAAAGATTATCAATATCTACGCCAATATTCCGGGCATAAACCGGATCCAATGCATGCTCCGCGTCAATAAAGCCCGCAATACCGCCCCGTTTCTGTACTTCTGCCACCATATGGAGCGCAACCGTGGTCTTACCGGAAGACTCCGGACCGTATACCTCGATAATCCTTCCCTTGGGGACACCGCCCAATCCCAGTGCAATATCCAGACTGATCGAACCTGTGGGAACCGTTTCTATATTCATATTCACACCGGATTCCCCCAGCTTCATCACAGAACCCTTGCCATAGGCTTTTTCAATCTGTGTGAGGGCCGCATCCAGGGCCTTTAACTTTTCTTCCTGATTCATATCTCTGTTTACGCTCATCTTTTCTTCCTTGCCCATATTTTCCTCCTAATGAAATCTCTCTTTCCGTCTGAAACCGGAGACGACGCTTCGTTCCGAACAAATGTTCTTTTAATATAATCATAGTATAGAACCATCCAAATGTCAACGGATTTTTAGGGTGTATTATTACGTTCTGGTGCAGAATACCGGGGAGAGTGATCTGATTCTGCACGACAGAATGTACGGCTGCGTGCTGTATGGTAAATCCGGGCGAAGAACCCTGACACGGATGGTTTCTCCATCCAAAGACTGGAAAAGCTGTGAAATGATGCTGCAGCACAGGACAGATGGCCTGTGCTGCAGGTTCAGAATAGCATAGATTTCCTGTTTTTGCAAGGGTCTTCCCGACCGGAAGTTTTCCTTTCATCTCCCTTTCATCTTCCTCTGCCTCCAGAAAGGACAAAATAGGTTCCCGGAAAAATTTTTTTCATTGAGCTGCTTATGATACAGGTGATGATAATGATAAAAACAGGCATCAGGATGAACATAAAAAAGAGCGCTGGCAGGTGTGGAGGGCAGAATGAGGGCCGCCGTTTTATTGAGCAGGCGGACCCAGGGAAAATGAACCGCATAAAGAAAGAAGCTGTTTTTTTATGAGGTCTGCGGCAGGCGGAAGGGGAATGATGCGGATCAGGCATACCGCCGTGCATACCCCCCACAGGCGTGTAAGAACCGTGTGAAGAGGATGGCCATGGAGAGGAGCAGCCGGAAGGCCTGTAATCTGAAGCAGCCAAAAGAAAAACGACAGAATTGTGATCTGGATGAATAAGTGCTTCCACCGTTCCTTAAGAGACTCCGCAGGACGGCGCTCCAGATAATTTCCCAGCTGTTCCCTTCTCAAAGCAAAAAAAGCTGCCGCAGAATAATAAAAAAGAGCATCCAGATTAAGCCAGGGAAACGACACTCCCTTCCATAGACACAGGATCAAAAAGAGCAGAAAAAGGAGACCTCTTACGTTTTTTTTCAAAAGAACATACAAAACCGGAGCCAGGAGAATAAGCAGGATCAGCTGAAACAGATACCAGAACACAGGATTATAACCATAGTGCAGCAGAGCTTTAAGAAACTCCCCGGCAGTAAGCGGAACCGGCGGCTTTCCAATGATCTGACAGATAGCGGGAATCCTGGTTGCCGCAGCATAAGCCCCATAGTACAAACTATTCCAGAGAAGATAGGGAAGCAGGATTGTTCTTGACCGGGATCTCCATTTGGAAAACAGGCTGTTTAGCTGGAAATTTCTGTAAAATAAATACGCAGATATCATAAAAAAACCCGGCACTGCAATCTGAGCCAGCTGACTGGCTGCCAGATGTTCCAGCTGCTGTACCGTTTCCAGTTCCTGTTCCCCCGTTACAAAAAGTTCTCCATTTAAAGAGTGGGCCCATACGACCAGAAGACTGAACAGAAAACTGAGCCAATACACCTTATTTCTGAACCAGTCTTCTTCTGAAATTGTGTTTTGAACCCGTTCCTCCATTTTCCCACCATCCATTTTCCCGCAGCCTCCTAAAGGTGTGTACAAAAGTCGATCAAAGTCAGCTCCTGTATCTGCTTCAAATAGATGAAATTCAGATACAGAACCAAAAAGGGCCGCTTCCCGCAGGAAACAGCCCCTAAACATTGCCGCCTTAGAAATCAGCTTCTATACTGCTCCAGCAGACGGTTAATACGGCTGGTAGGTGTGAGAAGCTCGCTTAAGGAAGCATCATGGTTCAGATTGTCAATGATAAGGGCAATATACTTGCTCATATCTACATTGATATAGTAAGGACGCTGTAAAAGATCCGGCGTCTGATATACCAGATTGGTTGTCAGGATCCGGTCAATAAAGCCCTTTTCATAATATTCGTCAAATCTGGCAAGTCCGTTTGTAAACAGGCCAAAGGTAGAGCAGATAAATACCTTTCTGGCTTTTCTGCGTTTTAATTCCTTGGCTACATCCTGCATGCTCTCGCCGGAGGAGATCATATCGTCAATGATCAGAACATCCTTTCCCTCTACGCTGGAGCCTAAAAACTCATGAGCCACGATGGGATTTCTTCCGTTTACGATCTTCGTGTAGTCGCGACGCTTGTAGAACATACCCATATCCAGTCCCAGCATATTTGCGAAATAAATAGCGCGGCCAGTACCGCCCTCATCTGGGCTGATTACCATCATATGATCGCTGTCGATCTTTAAATCAGGCTCATTTTTAAGCAGATGCTTTAAGACTGGTAGATCGGCTGTACCGTCTCAAAGCCCTTTAAATGGATTGCATTCTGAACTCTGGGATCGTGGGCGTCAAAGGTAATAATATTTTCCACGCCCATATTTACAAGCTCCTTCAGTCCCAGAGCACAGTCTAAGGACTCACGGCCGGAACGCTTGTGCTGGCGGCTCTCATAGAGGAATGGCATGATCACATTGATCCTGCGTGCCTTTCCTGCTGCAGCTGCGATGATACGCTTTAAATCCTGAAAATGATCATCCGGAGACATATGGTTTGTCATTCCGAAAAGGGAATAGGTCAGACTGTAATTACATACATCCACCATGATATAAAGGTCATCGCCTCTTACGGATTCCTCAATAATTCCCTTTCCTTCGCCGGAACCAAAGCGGGGGGTAGATGCATTGATAATATAAGAATCTCTCTGATAACCGGTGAAAGCGATGGTAGATTTATGCTCGCTCTCCCGCTCTCTTCTCCAGTCTACCAGATACCTGTCCACCTTATTTCCCAGCTCCGTACAGCTCTTTAAGGGAATCAACCCAAGAGGGCCCACCGGAATGGTCTCAATGACTTTCTCTTCATATAACATGATTTCTTTATCCTCCTGTTTGTACTGCGCGCCAAAAACGCACCTGCCGTTCATTATTATCTTTATACCATCTTTGCATGCATTTCGTCAAGCTATCCCCTCTTTAAAACACGGATATCCCTGCCGTAAAGGGGAATGATCCGATAGCGCATGATCCGGGAGGTCACACGATCCGTGTAGGAATCCCGAAGCTGCTTTAAAGACAGATTGGTGGAAATAATGGTGGAACGGCTCATATTCATACGCTCATTGATGCAGTAAAAAAGCTGCGAAGAGGTAAAGCTGTTATTGAGCTCCGTTCCCAGATCGTCAATGATCAGCAGGTCGCAGTCCAGAATATAGCGATATGTGTCCCTCATATCCTCCGGGGTATCATAGTCGAATTTATTTCTGGAAAACACCTCAAACAGATCGCCTGCCGACAGATAGATCACCGAATGGCCTGAATCAATCAGCTCCTTTGCAATACAGTTTGTAAGAAAGGTTTTCCCCACTCCTGTACTGCCTGTAAAGAGTAGATTCTCCTTTTTTCGGTCAAAATCTGCAGCAAATTCCCGACAGCCTGCCACCACCCTGCGCATATAATCTGCATTGGTCAGCCCAAGCTCCGGAATGATTTCACTGCTGTCATAATAGTCATACGATAATCTGGAAAAATTTTCCTGATCCAGCACATGATCCAGATTGGACTGGGCATAGAGCAGCTTCATCTGAGCCCTGAGAAAGCAGTGACATTTGCGGCCCTGGCGCCAGCCTGTATCCTCACAGTCCGGGCACCTGTAATGAAGCGTAAGATAGTCCTCCGGATATCCTTTGGCGCGAATTAAAATAGCCTTCTGCTCCCTTAAATCTGCCAGTTCTTCTCTAAGCTCCGCTAACGCTCCCGTATCCCCGGCCAAAAGCCGCTTTGCCCCGGCCACAGAACGGCTGGCAATCTCCGCTTCCAGTTCCCGGACTGCCGGAATCACCCGGTAAATTTCATTTCTTCGTGCTTCCAGCTGATGCTGGTTTTCAAGCTGCTGCCTGCCATATTCCCGCATGATTGCGTCGTACTGGGAATTACTCAGTGCCATCTCCTGTTCTCCTTCCAGTCTGTAACGCCCTCCCGGGGCGGTTCCTTATGTACGGGGTCTTCCTCCGCCCACCCATTCCTTTACCTGTTTCAACATCAGGCATCGTAATCTGTATCCCTCTGTTTAAAATTATGGAACTGGTTTTGAGAGTTCTTTTTCCCTCCCCCATCCTTTGATGCGCTGTTATAGCGCTGAAGCCGCTTTTCCTTATCTCCGCCATTTTCCTGTACCAGAGCCTGACGTCTGGCATCCAAAGCACGGACATCCTCCATTTTCTTTACGCCGGCTTTCTTCCAGTCTCTTAAAATACGGTCTGCATACTGAAAGCTGGGGCTGTGGATGGCGGTAATGGTCCGGCTGCAAGCCTCTAAAACGATTTCTCTGGCAAACCCGTACTCCTTAAACCATTTGTCGATCATGGCCTGCTCAGGAGGCGCTGCCTTGCGGTTGTTAATTCCAAAGGCCCGCATGACCGCAAAGGAATCTTTCGAATAAGCTGCTCCCAGCTCCCGTGCCTCCTGAGATGTTTTATCCCTTTTTCATGCCAGCTCACTGCTACCGTCTCCAGATACCGAACCGAACTGTGGCCGTTCTGGGCACAGTATTCCACAAGATATTCCAGGAGCTCACTGCTCATTCCAAGGCCCTCATAGAGCCATGCAAATACCTGACAGTCTCTTGGTGTAAAAACTTTATTTAAATATTTCTGCGCAATATAAAGAAGCTGGGAAAACTCCTCATCTCCGCAAAGCCGGTTTACCTGAGCCGCAGAATACACCGGAGCACGGTCTGCGCTGGCAGCCGTTTCCTCCTTAGCCTCTGCGCAGGAAGCAGCCGGATCCGCAGCCCAAGGAAGCTCCCCTTCCTGCTTTTTCTCATTTTCTGCCCCGGAAAGAATCCCCAGTTTTTCCCAATAGCTTACAGCACGCCGCACATCGGATTCCGTATGATCGAGAGCATCCGCTATAGACTCCACGGTAAGCTCTTCGCCCTGATGACGCAGAATATAAAGATATACTTTTACATATTCCCCATTAGCACCGGCCATATATTCATCTATAAACGCATCTGCCACCATGGTAGCCCCTATGCTCCAGCGGTCCTTCCAGTTCATACTCATTTTCACCACTCCTTGCTGCATTTTCCCTTTTTCTGTCCGGGAAATGTTTGCAGACAGTATACCATATCCACTGCTAAAAGAAAATAGGGCCTTCTTTCCACTGCTCATTCTGTGGATAATGTGGATATTGTGGAAAAACCATCCCCCATCTGGTCTCATTCCCCCATAAGCTGTCAATTTTCCGCATAAAACCGTGGTTTTCCAAATCTCCTATCATCCTTTCATATCAGATGATTCATCCACAGTTTTTAGCTCTGTTTCGTGTTGAAAACTATGTGGATATTGTGGATAACTACAGCCCAAGGAGCTTTTCTCCCACTTTTACAATATCTCCGGCGCCCATAGTTATCAACAGATCCCCGTGTATACAATGTTCCAGAATAAATGTTTCAATCTCATCAAAGGACGGAATATAATGGACGCTTGTACCCAGCTTTTCCAGCCGTTCTGCAATATCCCTTGAGCTGACTCCCAGTGTATCCGTCTCTCTGGCTGCAAAGATATCTGCCAGTATCACCTCATCAGCACCTGACAGGGCCTGAGCAAATTCATCCAGAAATGCCTTTGTACGGGTATAGGTATGGGGCTGAAATACTACCCAGAGGCGCTTATGGGGATAATTCTCTGCCGCCTTCAGAGTAGCACTGATCTCCTGTGGATGATGGGCATAATCATCAATCACCGTTACTCCGCCGATCTCTCCCTTTTTCTCAAACCGCCGGTCTGTTCCCGTAAATTTTCTGAGGCCTGCAATTACGCCGTCAAAGCCTACGCCTAATTCCAGAGCGACAGCAATGGCTGACAGAGAATTGTATACGTTATGCTCCCCTGTTACTCCCAGAGAAATCCGGTTTACTACTTCTCCCTGCACAATCAGGTCATAGGACGGTCTGCCAAGTTCGTCATATGTAATGTTTCCGGCTGTATAATCACTGGACGGATCCTTTCCGAAGGTGATTACGCGGCAGTTCAGTCCCCGGGTAATTTCCTCCACCCGGTCAATATCTTTGTTGATCACCAGAAGGCCTCCTGCCGGAAGCTTCTCTGCAAACAGACGGAAGGAATGACGGATATCCGCGATATCCTTAAAGAAATCCAGATGATCCTCTTCAATATTTAAAATCACCTCAATGGTGGGATAAAAGGATAAAAAGCTGTTTGTATATTCACAGGCCTCTGTGACAAAGAATTCAGGCCCGCCTACCCGTATATTTCCGCCGATATCCTTCAGGATACCGCCTACAGAAATCGTAGGGTCTGTGCCGCCGGCTAACAGAATATCTGTCAGCATAGAGGTAGTGGTCGTTTTTCCGTGCGTACCGGCTATGGCTATGGACTGCTTATAATTACGCATCAGTTCCCCTAAAGCTCCGCTCTGGTAAGCTCCGGAAGCCCCTTTGCCCGCACTGCCATAAGCTCCGGGTTGTCGCCATGAATCGCCGCTGTGTAAACCACGGCCTGAATCCCCGGCTCCTGTTCAATATTGGCGGCCCGCTGGCCGTAATAAATCCGTGCCCCCTTCTCTGTCAGATGTCTGGTAAGCTCCGTTTCATGAGCGTCCGAGCCGGATACGGTAAATCCGGCGTCCAGCAGGATCTCTGCCAGCCCGCTCATACTGATGCCTCCGATCCCAATAAAGTGAATGTGTTCCGGTTTGTCAAAATCTATCTGATACATATATTATTCCCTTTCCCTGTGATACGGTATGTATTTGTCTGCTTTCCTTATAATTATATCAAAGTCCGCCGGAAATGTCATATGAAATTATAAAAGCATTCCATATACCCGATAGCCTTTTTACTGCCGCGTTTTATTTCATACAGCATCTGATCCACCTTATCGGCCAGATCTTTAAATGTCATGCTCCGGCACAGCAGCAATCCCAAAGGATGAAGATACTGCTGCCTTTGTTCATCCTATTTTATCATAAACATATTAAAAAACATAGTTTGCTGTGAGAATACCATAAAACATGTAATGCTGAACTGTTACTAAAACATTCCTCTTGACCTGCTCTGCAACTCATGCTAAACTAGGAGACGCTGTAAAGCCCAAAAATAAGGTCTAAAGGGGCTTTCCGCCGATTTCCGGCGTAAAATGAATCGAGTGTTCGAGACCTTCCACTCGTAAAACAAAACTAAAGGAGACAACTAAATATGAACAGGAAAAAAACAGATTTTCTGGTACACGGTGCATTGATCGCAGCCGTGTATGTGGCGCTGACTATGATGTTCGCTCCCATCAGCTTCGGACCGGTGCAGTTTCGCATCTCTGAAGCGCTGTGCATCCTTCCCTTCTTTACACCGGCAGCCGTTCCGGGACTCTTTTTAGGATGCCTGATCTCTAACCTCTTAGGTACAGCCGTGCTCATGGATGTGATCTGTGGCAGTATTGCCACACTAATCGGTGCAGCAGGCTCCTATGCCCTTCGGCATCACAAGAGGCTGGTATGCCTCCCCCCTATCCTGGCAAATACCCTGATCATCCCCTGGGTGCTGCGGTATGCCTACGGTTCCCCAGATCTAATCCCTTTTATGATGCTCACCGTAGGGATTGGCGAGATTTTGGCCGTTGGGGTTCTGGGAAATGGCCTCTTAGCTATACTGGAGCGTTATAAATATACGATTTTCCGCCAGAGCAGAGCATAAAAGAATGCCGACGCCTTAGCTTGTAATTTTACAGGTTAAGGTGCCGGCATTTTTATTATTTATAATGCATCTACAGCCGCTTTTTCAATCATCAGCCCTTTTTTATAATTTTCCATAAACTGATTAAAGCCCTCTATATCTTCCGGTTCCGGAGCTGCTGTTACGCTCTCTGCCTTTTGAAAAATCCGTTTTTCCAGATAATCCTCTAAAGCTTCCCCTTCTTTTTATTTATCATATACAGTGCCAGAACTGCAATCCCCCAGGCGCCCCCTTCTCCGGCTGATTTCATAACAGATACGGGAGTATTCAAAGCGGCCGCAAGGATTTTCTGAGCCGTTCCCTCCGTTTTAAAGATGCCTCCGTGGCCCCATATCACGTCTACCTTCACGCCCTCTTTGTCAAACAGCAGGTCATTTCCGATCTTAAGAGTACCAAAGGCTGCATATAAATGGGTCCTTATAAAATTTGCCAGATTAAACCGGCCGTCCTGCCGGCGCACAAACAACGGACGGCCTTCTGCAAAGCCGGCAACCGGTTCTCCTGAAACATAATTGCAGGCCACCAGTCCTCCGCAGTCCTTATCGCCCTCCAGAGCCTTTCGGAAAAGCCCTCCATACAGCTCATCCCCGCTTATATGAAAGCCAAAGGTATCGCTGAATTCCTTCAGAATATTCACCCAGGCGTTCAGGTCTGAGGTGCAGTTGTTGCAGTGTACCATAGCCGCCGGAGCCCCCTGAGGCGTTGCCACAAGGTCAATTTCAGAATATACATTTGAAAGCTCTTTTTCCAGTACGATCATGGAAAATATGGAGGTTCCTGCGGATACATTGCCTGTGCGCACCTTTACGCTGTTTGTTGCAACCATCCCTGTTCCCGCATCTCCTTCCGGGGGGCACAGGGGGATTCCGGCCTTCAATGTTCCTTCCGGATCTAAAAGCCCTGCACCCTCCTCTGTAAGAACGCCTGCCTGCTCCCCTGCCAGAAGAGGCCGGGGCAGGATTTCCCTGATTTTCCATGGAAACGACCGGTCTGAAATCTTTTGGTCAAAACAGTCCAGCATATCCGTATAATAGGTTCCTGTTTTTGCATCAACAGGAAACATTCCCGACGCATCATCCACACCCAGTACCCGTTCTCCGGTAAGCATCCAGTGCACATAGCCTGCCAGCGTGGTGATGTATTTAATATCTTTTACATGAGCCTCTCCGTTCAGCACCGCCTGATACAGATGAGCGATACTCCAGCGCTGGGGGATAGGGTAATTGAAACATTCTGTCAGTTCCCGTGACGCCTGCTCCGTTATGGTATTTCTCCATGTGCGGAATGGTACCAGAAGTTCATCATTTCCATCAAATGCCAGATAACCGTGCATCATGGCGCTGATTCCAATTCCGCCAATGGTTTCTATCTCTGCCCCATATGCTTCTCTTACCTTTGTTTTAAGATCGCCATATGCACTCCTGCATTCCCTTCCAGACTGCTTCCATCGAATAGGTCCATATCCCGTTTTCCAGCCTGTTTTCCCACTGGTGGCTGCCATCCGCTATCAATTCTCCCTCTTCTGTCAGAAGAACGCCCTTGATTCTGGTGGAACCAAGTTCAATTCCCAAAACCGTTTTTCCTGACTGAATCCGTTTTTTTATATCCTCTATCCTGATTTCTTCCAATTTTCTGCTCTCCTTTAACAGTCACCTGTAAAATATCATATGTTTCATTTCATCTATTGCATAAAATTATAAAGATCTGGTTCTATTTTACAAAACAGGGATCAGCGGTACAATTCCATAATCTTGCCACTCTTATTCTAAAGTTACCTATTTCGATCATTTTTCATTGTTATTTTCCCAAAATACGATATAATTTTATGATATCAGAATCAAACATTCAGAAAGTCAACACAAAATGCGAGGTGAAAATTTTGAATCTGCTAGAAACATGCAGACAGCTATATCCACTGCCCGGAGGAACCTGCAGCCCGGTCATCCTCTTGGAGCCAGAATGATTTCATTCGAATATTCCAAATCTGCAAAAGAAATCAAAACATATCCCCTGCTTTCTTCCCAGCGGATCTTCTTCCTGTGCTGGGATTTCTGCGGCAGAAATCAGCTTCGTGCCGCCATGTATCCCGCACCTGACAGGTTCTGCTGCTGCTTTACATTTGAAGACGGAGTAAAAACGCAGCTCCACACCCATGACTACATTGAACTGGGATACGTTGTAAAAGGTAACTTCAAACAGAAAATTTCCGGGAAAGATATTATATTTCAAGAAGGTGACGTCTGCCTGATTGACAAAAACTGTATTCATCAGGATTATCTGTCCTGCCAGGATTCCATTGTACTGTTTTTCGGAATTGAAAACAGCATGTTTGAAGAGGTAATGAATGAACATATTACAACCGGCAAAATTATATCCTTTCTTCAAACTGCACTGATGAAACAAAGCGATCTGCAACAGTATATTCATTTCCACCCCACAAGGGATGCCAGAAAAGAGATCGAGCCCTGCCTTTCCCTCCTCCTGACAGAGCTGTATGAAAATAAAATCGGTTCCACCCACATCTGCCGCGGGCTTCTTCTGCGTATTTTCAGAATTTTAAGCACGCATTATGATTTTTCCCTTACCAGAGAACGGCAAAAAAATATAAACTGGACTGTTTTTGAAGAAATATGCAGCTATATCCAGACCCACTATCAATCCGTCACAACCCATGAACTGATGGAACGGTTTCATTTTCAAAGAGATTATTTCAACCGGCTGATCCGCAAAAAAACAGGGATGACCTATTCGGAATATCTTCAAAACATCCGTCTGGAACAGGCAAAACGTCTTCTGATTGAAACAGAATTAACAATATCCGAAATCTCCGAACAGGTAGGCTACCATAATAAAGGCTATTTCTACCAGCTTTTTGTAAACAAATATAATATGACGCCTGGAAAATACAAAAAAAGGATGCTGGAGCATCCCTGTAATCCTATGCCCCAACATCCAGAATAGCTTCTGTATATACTTTTCCCGCAGATATTTTATCTCTGATCCATCTTCCCGTCCAGCGTCTGACGCACAATGCTGTCCATCATATCCGCTGACAGCATACCGCTCACATATCCAAATACATTTCCATCTCTGTCAATCATAAAGGTGGTTGGGAAGGACATGATACCATAAGAGGCAAACAGCTCTCCCTCTGTATCCATCAGTACCGGGTAAGTATATCCTTTTTCTTCCATGAATGCGGCAATTTCTTCCTCAGAGCCTTCCTGTCCCATATTGGGCGCAGCAACGCCCAGAACAATTACTGCATCCTCTCCCTCTGTGGAGGACTTTTCATACAGCTTCTGAATATCCGGCATCTCAGCCTTACAGGGCGGACACCAGGTTGCCCAGAAGTTCAGAAAAATCGTCTTCCCTCTGTAATCCTCCAGTCTGTGGATATTTCCGTACTGATCCTCCAGTTCAAAATCAACTGCCGGGATCACGGGACGCGCATCGGCTGCCGTTTCACCGGAAGCCTCCTCTGCAGTTGTGCTTTCAGACCCGCCTGTCCCGGGCTCTGTACTTCCGCCTTCGTTATCTGCTTCTGCTTTCTCCGGCGCAGTGCTTTCTTCCATACTCTCTGTCTGACTCACCTGAGTTCCGGAAATACGGGATAAATATCCGGTCACATCATTCATTTTCCCGGTAAACATGAGGATTCCCATCAGCACCATGAGGATACCGCCAATTTTTACTGTATACTGCACCACACCTCTGTATTTCTTAAAGAGCTCCAGAAGCTGAGTAGTAAAGAGGCCCACAAACAGAAAGGGCAGAACAAAGCCCATAGTGTAAACGCCGATCAGAACAAAGCCCTGAGCCTTGGTCGCTGCAGATGCGGCCATCAAAAGGACGCTTGTAAGAGCCGGTCCTACGCAGGGCGTCCAGGCAAAGCTGAAAGTAAAGCCCATAAGCAGCGCTGTAACCGGCGACATGGCAAAACGATCCAGCCTGAAGGGCAGGCGGTGCTCTTTTCCCAAAACGGAAGATATTCCAAATATTCCCATCTGATACAAGCCAAACAGCATGACAAGGATACCTCCGGTCCGTGCAAACATGGCCTGATAGCTGTGGAAAAATCCACCCACTGCGGACACGCCAAGCCCCATCAGGAAAAAGGCAAAGCTGACCCCTGTCACAAAGAAAACCGTGTGAAGCAGCACCTTGCTCTGTTTATAGTGCATTCTTCCATCTTCGCCCTTTACGGCTGTTCCGCCGGACAGATAGCCGATATAAAGGGGAAGCAGCGGCAGTACGCAGGGCGAAAAAAAACTTAACAATCCCTGTAAAAATACAGTTACCGCAGATATGCTTACATCCAGTGTAAATCCCATAAATAACCTCCAATCCTAAAGTGTACTCCTTTTATACTCTGATTTCTGCCATTTTGTCAAGTGAGCTTGTCACAGACTTATGCTTCTGCGAATTTTTCACAAAATGTTCAGATGAACCCATCTTGGCATATATCTTAAAAATATGGTATAATACAGCCTCAGGAAAGGAGATTTCAGATATGAAGCATTTTACGGCAGCCGCCCTTTCAGCGGTGCTTTCCATTTCTATAGCAGCCGTTTCCTCCCCTCTTTCCTATTGGGGAGCAAAGGAAAACAGCCGGGAATTTTCTCTTTTTTTCAGTGGACCCGGCGTAGAAGCTGTTTCTTCAGGTGATGAATATTCGGAATATCAGTGGGCACTGCATAATACAGGCCGTCTGCAGAGAACTGAGCGAAAACTAAATATCAGAACCTTAGACAGCATCTATGTACACTATGGCGAAAACGGAGTCGACGGCATCGCCCTGCCGCCTCTTGGCCCCAGTAACTATGACGCCATTCAGACAGACGCTGTAGCTGGAATTGATATCAACATAAACGAAGCCTGGCAGCTCTATGAGCAGGAATCCAATAAACGCCCTGTCACTGTGGCTGTGATCGACACAGGAATCGACACCTCCCATAAGGATTTAAAAGACGCCATCTGGGTCAATGAGGATGAAATCCCCGGAGATTCCATTGATAACGACGGAAACGGCTACGTTGATGATGTAAACGGCTGGAATTTTATTTCAAATAATAATCAGCTCTGCGCAGGCGATGAGGATACCCACGGCACCCATGGGGCCGGTACCATTGCGGCTGCAAAGGGAAACGGCGGAGTAGCTGGCATCGGAGACAGCCGGTATATAAAAATCATGGTATTAAAGGCTCTGGGGAGGGCGAAGAGGGAAAGGGTTCTCCCGAAAACGTCATCCAGGCAATCCGCTATGCAGAGGCCAACGGCGCCCAAATCTGCAATTTAAGCTTCGGCTCCGGACAGACCTCCCCAGAATTTGAGGCTGCAATCCGGGATTCCAATATGCTTTTTGTAGCCGCAGCCGGAAACGGCAATCAGTACGAAATCGGCTATAACATTGACGCACATCCGGTTTACCCCGCAAGCTTCCCTTATGATAATATTATCACTGTAGGAAACCTGCTTTTTAACGGTCATCTGGATGAAAGCTCCAACTACGGGCAGACAAACGTAGACCTGGCCGCTCCGGGAACCTATATCCTGAGCACCGTACCCTCCGATACCTACGCCTATATGAGCGGTACCTCTATGGCAGCTCCCATGGTCGCAGGAGCTGCTGCCCTTCTCTACTCCGGCCGTCCGGATCTCAGTCTTTCCGATGTGAGAACCGCCCTGCTGTCCTCAGTCCACAAGCTGGCTCCCTTAAAAGGGAAGACCGCTTCCGGCGGTATGCTGGATGTGGCGGCGGCTATGAAGTGGGGGAGATAAATATCCTTTTATTCCAAAGCCGCACTGATGGCAGCATAATCCCCGATTCGCTCTCCCAGTGCAGCCGGCAGAATCCTGCAGGCTGCCAGACTGGGAGCCAAAGCCTCCTTTTTTAGTTCTCTATACATAGCTGAATCCAGAAAATGATGGCTTCTGGCATACACAGAGCCTGCAATAATACGCTCCGGATTCAGCAAATCAATTAAAACTGCAAGCCCTCTTCCAAATATGGCCCCAGAGCGTTCAAAAATTTCAAAGCTTTCTCATCTCCCATTTCTGCCATAGCAGCCAGTTCTTTTGCACTTGCTTTTATCCCTTCTATCTCTGCCATCCTGGCAATTCCTCCTCCTGAACAGAAGCCCTCCAGGCTTCCGGATTTCTGATATCCCACCGGCCCATCCTTTTCCATCCGTATATGTCCTGCTTCTCCTGCCAGACCAGATGCTCCCCGATATAATCTGCCGTCTAAAATAAGGCCAGCTCCCAAACCGGTTCCGAAAGTCAGAAAAATCATGCTGCGGCAGCCCTGTCCGGCTCCGAATCTCCACTCAGCCAATGCCCCTGCGTCTGCATCATTTTCCAAACGTGCTGGAATCCCCATTTTTTCTCCAGATAATCTATTACTGGAACCCGATCCCAGCCCGGAAGGTTAGGCGGCGAAAGAATCTGCCTGCGATCTGAACTTAAAGGGCCTCCACAAGAAATTCCAATTCGTTCCACTCCTTCATTCGATCCAATAGAAATCCCATGCTCTTTTGCTATTTTTCTTCCATTTTCTTCCAACTCATTCAATACTTTCTTCCAATCTGGAACCGTCTTTCTTTCATACCTTCCCAGAAAACTTACCTGAGTATCTTCAATATTTGCCAGAACAACCGCAGACTTTGTTCCTCCAATGTCAAATCCTAACACATACATCCTGTATCCTCCTACCCAAAAATGCCCCCGGAAATACCGGGAGCATCTTTTTCAAATTTCATTTTCCTTTTACTGAACCTTATCAGCTGTCAGTACGGAAACGCCTGTATCAATATATTCCGGGGCAACACTGCCGCCGTTAATTGCTGTAATAGCTGCATACATTCCCTCATATCCCATAATATCAGGATTCTGAGCCATTGTACAGATTAAGGAGCCGTCTTTAATCAGCTGAATTACTGCGTCGGACTTATCCATACCAGCTGCAACAATATTATTTCCATCCTCTGCAACTGCATTTCCAACGCCTACACAAGAGCCTTCATTTGCACCAAATAAGGCAACACAGCCCTGAGAAATGAAATTAGCTGCCGCATCCTTGGATTTTGCTGCATCGCCGTCTGCATACTGAGTTTCAAGAATTTCGTAAGCAGTTCCCTCAAAAGCGGATCGGAAGCCTTCATCACGATCTACAGTAGAAGTAGTAGCTGCATTTACAGATACAATGCCAATTTTTCCTTCCTTCACACCCTTTGCCTCCAGAGCCTCCAGAACCTTCTCGCCTGCGATCTTTCCTGCAGCACGATTATCGGTTCCCAGCTTCTGTACACATGGATAATTTGCAAAAGAGTCAACCTGAACAATCTTTACGCCTGCTTCATCCGCTTCTTCAAGAGCCGCTGTAATTGCATCCGGTCCATTGGCTGCTACCAGAATTGCAGTAGCACCATCCGCTACAGCATTATTCACACATTCAATCTGCTTTGCATCATCCTTTACATCAGGAGCAATCCACTTATATTCACATCCCAGCTCTTCTGCGGCCTTTTTGCATCCTTTATCCATATTTACCCAATGTTGATCCATAGAGTCAATGGTAATCAGAACAACCTTCTGGCCTTTTCCGTCTCCAGGCTTTGCAATATCTCCTGTCTCTCCAGCCAGCATATCATTCGCAGCCCCGCCTGCTTCCTCTGCTTTTTTGGTTTCCTCTGCTTTGGTTGTCTCTTCCTTCTTTGCATCTGTCTCTTTCTTCTCTGTCTCTGCTGCCGTTGTTTCCGGTGCAGCTGTCTCCTTTGGAGCAGATGAACAGCCCGCTAATGCTGCAGATGCCATAGCTGCCACCAGAATCATTGATAATGCCTTTTTCCTCATAATACAATACCTTTCCTTTCTTTCTCTTATTGTAAAGCATTTCTGCTTTCAACCCTATTTTACTGCTTATCCATTTTTATGCTTCTTGCTTTTTCCTTTTCCCAGAACGGACAATTACATCCAGAAGCACTGCTACTACAACAATAATTCCAATCACAATATTTCTGATTGCAACCGGAGCACCGGCAAACTGAAGACCATTCTGCAGCACACCCCAGATTGCTGCACCGATCACCGTACCAGAAAGAATTCCAGAACCGCCCAGCGTAGAAACACCGCCAATTACAGAAGCAGCTACCGCATACATTTCATAGGAAGTTCCTGCATCCATGGTTCCTGTTCCTGTGGATGCACAGGTAATCAAGCCTGTAATGCAGGCACAGAACGCAGATACCACATAAACACAGATGACCGTATTATCTACGTTTACACCAGAAAGTCTTGCAGCATCAATATTACTTCCTGTCGCATAGATATGGCGGCCTGTTCTGGTATGGCTCATCAGATAGTTAAATACCAGCCATACTGCCATCGCAATCCAGAATGCACTGAAAATCCCCATGAATTTGCCGCTGTAGAAAAAGGTTCTGAAGCCCTTTGCCGCCTCACCAATGGAATCTGTATTGTAATTTCCATTTACGATCTGGGCAATTCCGCGGGAATCGTCATGGTACCTAATGTGGCAATAAACGGCGGCAGCTTGCATTTTGATACCAGAACTCCATTGACACAGCCTACTGCCAGACAACATGCCATTGTAATCACAACAGAAACCCAGGGATTCATGCCATGACACATCAGTGTAGCAGAAATCATACAGCTCATTCCTACGACAGAACCGACCGAAAGGTCAATATTTCCTGTAAAAAGAACATAGGATTGTCCTACACCGATTAACAAAATCGGAGCAATCTGTCTCAGCAGATTTGCCACATTTCTGTATGTAAAGAAATTTGGATTGATAAAGCCAAATACCAGACAGAGGATAACCAGGCCTACTCCCACTGTAATGACCTGTCCCATTCCCCGTTGGGACAGAAAGCGTCCCAGTATACCAGGCTTTTTTTCATTGGAATTACTCATGTGTTCCTCCTCCTTATGACACTGCTTTTTGTTCAACCGCGTAGCGCTGGTAAGGATCTTATCCTGAGTCGCTTCCGATGCATTAAATTCACCAGTGATCCGTCCGTCACACATAACGAGGATTCGGTCGCTCATTCCCAGAACCTCCGGCATCTCAGAGGACACAAACATAACGCCTATACCATTTTGCTTTAACTGATTCATCAGATTATAAATTTCGACCTTGGCCGCCACATCAATTCCTCTTGTTGGCTCATCAAAAATAACAACCCTTGAATTTCTTGCCAGCCATTTAGCCACTACTACCTTCTGCTGGTTTCCTCCTGAAAGGCTTCCTGCATCCACCTGCGCCCCAGACATACGGATCTTTAATGCCTTTGCAGAATGATCCACCATCTCTTTTTCCTTCTTCCGGTCTACGGTTCCAAACAAGCCTTTACAGAGCATATCCAGATTCGGCAGAGCAATATTATCAGAAATGCTCAATCTGGTGCATAGTCCATCCTTTTTCCGATCCTCAGGCGCCAGTACAAGCCCAGCCCGTATGGCATCTGCCGGACAGTGTATCTTTACTTCTTTGCCGTCAATGAAAATTGCTCCTTCTTCCTTGGAATCTACACCGAAAATTGCCCGCGTAGTCTCTGTACGGCCTGCACCCATAAGGCCTGCAATCCCGACAATCTCACCCTCATACAATTCCAGATTTACATCCCTTACCTGGCGTCCCGCGCTCAGATGACGGACCTCTAAAATTTTCTTTCCTCTTGTACAGTCCACATGAGGAAATTTCTCTTTAATCTCATGGCCTACCATATTGGCTATGATCTCATCCATCCGGTTTACATCATAAGGCATCTGCGTAATATATTTTCCATCCCGCATGATAATCACACGATCCACAATATGCTGAAGTTCCTCCAAACGGTGGGAAATATAGATAATGCCGATTCCATCTTCTTTTAACTGATGAATAATCTTAAACAACTCATCAATCTCTTTGGATGTCAGAGCTGATGTAGGCTCATCCATAATCAGTACCCTTGCATTCTGAGAAAGAGCCTTTGCAATTTCTACCATCTGCTGTCTGGATACCGCCAGATCTCCCACCTGAGTTCTGGGATCGATGTCAATATTCAGACGATGAAGGATCTTCTTTGTCTCCTCATGCATCCTTTCATTGTCCAGGCGTCCGTTTTTGACCAGTTCACGGCCCAGAAAAATATTCTCAGCAACACTTAAATGGGTACACATATTCAGTTCCTGATGGATAATTGCAACACCAGCCTCTTTTGCATGGTTTGCATCCCAATTCTGAATTTTTTCCCAAACAGAACGATTTCCCCGTCATCTCTCTGGTAAACTCCCGACAGAATCTTCATCAGGGTAGACTTTCCCGCTCCGTTTTCTCCTAAAAGCGCCAGAACCTCTCCTGAATACAATTCCAGCTTTACATCATCCAACGCCTTTACGCCCGGAAATTCCTTCATAATCCCGCTCATACGCACCAGTTCACGGCCCGCCGGCGTATGTGTGTTCATTTCTTCCATATTCGTTCCTTTCCGGTGCTCTTACTCATTTTCCCGGTTCATATCCTCTATTCTGAGACAGCATTCCATCATAGCCCGGTCTGTATGGTAAATGCATTTCCACTGGTTCCCTGCATCTTCAATAATCGGCGTTCCATCTGCTTTTAAAAGCTGTCTGGATTCCCCTGCTTCCGGATTATAAAAATACTTCTGGTCAAATTCCCACAGGTCTATAAAAGTATCCAGATACCGCTCATCCCCCGTTGCCTGATAGCAGTCTAAAAAGCCTGTAAGGGACTCAAAGTTCTGCCACCATTCCTTATCCGTCACTACAATCCGTCCATCATGCATTCCATCCCGATAAATGCCTCCATAGATTGGATCCCAGCCGTTTGCCAGCGTATAATCCGCAAATTTTCTTGTAAATTCTCTGGCAGGCGGTTCTCCCAATACCTCATACGCACGATTTAAAAGCCAGACCAGCTCAATATTGTGTCCATAGGAGGTAGTATCCAGAGGATTTTTGTTGGCACTTTCCGGATCTCTGTCATAATTCCATGTTCTCCGAATAGAAATTGCAGGTCTGGGGGTAAAATCTGAACCAAACTGATTTCGTCCGCACCAGAAATCGTAATCTACCATATAAGTAAGAACTATCTGGATGATTTCCTCAAGAGCCCTCTTATGAATTTCCTTTCCTGTTGCTTCATAAAGAGTCGTATAAGCTTCCATGGTGTGCATATGGATATCCAGAGACTTAAGATCGCCTCCATATACACCCGGACTTTCTAATGTCCAGTCTTCTTTAAAATTCTCAAAATACCCTCCATGATACGTATCCGCTGCATACTTCTTTAATGCATCAAAGGTTTTTTCTGCATATTCCAGTCCGCGTGCATCACCCGTTGCCATATAATACTCTGCCAGCGCATAGATTGCAAAGGTCTGACCATACACCAGCTTGCCGTTATCCAGCACATTTCCCTTGCGGTCTGTTACCCAGGCCCATCCCGTATGCTTTTTGTCCCAGAATTTCTCAATAAAAAAGTCCACTCCCTGAACGGCTGCCTCCCTGCAGGCCTCTTCCCAGCCGCAGCGTTTTGCCAGCCCATTTCTTAACAGAGCAGAAAATCCCCATATCATCCTTGTCTGGGTCACAATCATCTTGTCATCCGGCGATAAAACCGCCAGTTCCTTCATCGGACGGCCATGGCAGTCAAAGCAGACCAGATACCCTCCGTATTCTCTGTCAATCCCATGCTCCAGCCAGAACGGAACACTTCTTTTCATAAATGCTTCCATTTCATTTCTGACTGTCTGAAGTTTTTCTCTTTTTTCCGGCTTCAAACCAGATACCCCCTTCTCATACTGTATGGCAGGATACCATATATTTATGGGATAATTATAACAGGGGACTGTTTTTTAATAAGGGGATAAACTTACGAATCAGGTAGACATTCTTACGAAAAAATTCGGCTTATAATACCATATTCTTCCGGCTCCAGAGACACAACATCTCTTCCATCTTTTAAAATACATATATGATCAGAAATGTAGAGACAATCTGTAATATAATTCGTAACAAGCAGAATGCAAAGTCCCATTTCCTTTAATTCACGAATCTGCTCTAAAATATAATTTCTGCAATGCATATCTCCATAAGCAAAAGGCTTGAGAATTACAAGAATTTCCGGATGAAACAGGCGGATTTTATTATAAACTAACCCGTACTTTTCTTTTAATGAAAGGGATCGGATATCCCCTGCATCAATTACATCTCCCACTCTCCGTGCATACTCATTTCTGACACTGGAAAGATAGGAAGGCTTTAAAATCCTTTTTCTCAGTTTCCGATCCAAAAGAAAGCAGAGATTTTCCAGATATGACATTTCGCTGAAAAGAAAAGTTTCCGTTGGATTGTTATCCAACACGATCATCCCGCTGTCCAGGCAGCTTCTTCCCCCTTTTTTCAAATCAATTCCTTTACAGAAAACTCTTCCTTCATAATCCGTTTTTTCTTTCGTGAGAATTTTCAGCAGTTCTCTTCCCATACGTCCTTCGGAGTCTAAAAATGTGATGCACTCACCAGGAACAATCCCCTGATTCAGCCTCCCGATATTTTCTCCCGATAATTCCCGAAATTCCAGACCATAAGAAGGTGTTTCTCCTGCCCGGGCTATTCTGGCGTCTTTAAAATAATATATATATGGTGCAATGGCTTTTTCCGTAAAGTCCCGATGATCGAACAGCTTCTTTATCCGTCCTCTAGAAAAAAGAGCAATCCGATCGCAGATCTGAAACATAATCCAATGATGATAACAAAAATACAGCGTAGAAATTCCCTTTTTCTTTATACTTCGCAGAAGCTGATGAAACCGCTCAAACTCCGCCTGACCGATCAGCTGCTCCGGGTACATTACAATCAAGAGGCTGCAGCCCATCAGATACGCTTTGGCCATCTCAATCATGATCCGCTCCAGAACAGTAAGTCTGGATACTCTTTGATTCAAATCTACCTGCATAGACAGACTCTCCAAAACCCTTTTTGCCTGCTCCTCAAGAACCCTCTCTTCTATCACATACTTTTTAAAACCGGAACGCATCACAAACATATTATCAGCAATGGAAAGATCTTCAATTAAAGAACTATGCTCATCAATCACATACACCTTATTATTAGGATATTCACTGTCTAACCAGCTGTTTGCCAAACCCCCATCCCAATAAATACGTCCTGATTCAATCGGAAGTCTTTTCATTAAAAGATTCAAAAGTTCTTTCTTTCCTCTGTCATTCACAGACAGCATCCCTACAATTTCTCCCTTAGTCATATAAAAATTAAAATTATCCAGATATACAGCTCCATCTACTTGCCGTGTAACATTTTCAAAGCGCAGTATTTCCTGTTTCATAACCTGTTTCCTCCTCAAACCCACTACGGTTTAAAGTGAATATTTTCCTGTTTTTCTGCATTGCAGCCGCCCACCTTTTCAGATGCGTAAGAACCGCCGTCATAATTGGGCGGAAGCGTAATTTCCACATCTGTACCAGCACCAGACTGGCTGTATATGCTAATTCCATATTCTTCACCAAAAAGGAGTTTAATTCGATTATTTACATTTCGGACCGCAATACCGCCTCTGGAAGACTCTGTCTGCATCTCCTCCAAGCGAAGACTGCGCAGAACCTCATTCATCTTTTTTACCTGTTCCTTCTCCATTCCCACACCATCATCTGATACCATAATAATCAAGTGTTGGTCTGTAGCAGTTATTTTGATATCCAGATGACCTTTTTCCATTTTCTGTTCCAGACCATGGTAAATAGAATTTTCCACAATCGGCTGAAGCGTCAGCTTAGGAATCTGACACTGAAGTACACTGTATTCATCCTCGCAATCATAGCGTATCATAAGATCCAGCCTGTCACCAAAACGGAATTTCTGAATATAATAATAATTCTCTACATTTGCAAGTTCCTCCTCCAGCGTCACCAGATTATCCACTTGTGAAATTGTATATCTGAAATATGTTGCCAGTGCTTCTGTCATCTCCGCAATGGTATCTACCCCAGAAATTACTGCCTCTGCCCTTATTCCTTCCAATGTATTATAAAGAAAATGAGGATTGATCTGATTTTGCAATGCCAGATACTCTGATGTTTTTTTTGATAATGCAATCAGACGATTCTTATCCAACAGGAGCGAAAATCTCTCAAACATAGCTTTTTCTTCCGCGCTTATAGGATACGCCATATTATAAATATCCTCATAACTGTCTCCCCGGGCAAAGCTGGCTTTAATCCGATTATTGATTTTTAACGGTCGATAAATTTTTTGGTAACCGTAATACAAAAACACAAGAAAAGCGCCCAGAAGTATAAGTGCAAAAACTCTTCTGCGTATTCCGCCTTCACCTGTAAGGACAAATACCGACATAGATGCTGCAAAAAAGCCTATACCAATTACAAACCACTGTATTCTTCCTAAAATATAGTTTTCCCTATTTCTCATGAATATATCTTCCTGTATTCTCCCGGTTTTAATCCTGTATATTTCACAAAGCATTTTGTAAAATATTTCACATCGCTATATCCCACTTTTTCACAGATCACATACATGCTGTCTGTTGTCGTTGTAAGCAGTTTTTTGGCCGATTCCATTCGTACTGACTGCACATATTCCAAAAATGCTGTTCCCGTTTCCTTCTTAAACAGTGTACTGAAATATCCCGGTGCAAATCCTGCTTTCGCACTGACTTCCTCCAAGGTCAAAGGCTTACTGTAATTTTCCTGTATATACTTCTTTGCCAGACGCATAGGACGGTTATCTTCTGCTCTTTTAGCCTCCACAGCAGTGTCAAATGAACGGCATACTGTACGCGACAGCAAATGAAACAGCTCCTCCATGGAAACACAGTCCTCAGACTCTCTGCTGAAATTTTCCACAAATTTAGATTCATTCTCAATATAGATACTGCGGTTTTTCATGCAGAATATATAGTGGTTGCATACTTCTCGTGACATCTGCAGGGCCTCATATCCGGTCATGCCATTGTACGATGACAGCTGATCCAAAAGACCGCAGATAACCTTTCTTACCTCCATAGTGTTCAGGCTTTCCAGCGCCCGCTCCATGTCTCTGTTAAACTGCCCAAATGCTTCACTGTCCACAAAACCAGACGTAACTCTCCCCTGTTCGCCAATTTCCAGAATCCGCCCTGTTCCGGCTATAATCCTCTGCTGCAGCATAAAACGGGCATCTAAAAGAGAGGATCTCAACTCACCGATACAACCTGTCATCCGTCCCATACCTGCAGTTATTTCCATTCCTTTTAAAATTGCTTCCTGCTGCTTTAATTCATCAAATATCTGCCGCACAGCCCTTCGGATATTTTTCTGATCCTCTGTTGAATAATTAAGCAGCACATAAAGATTGGAACATTCCACATAAAGCTCAAAATCAAAACACAGCGAACCTAAAAACTGTTTGATAATATCTGTTGCACGATCTGCTAAAAAAGATATGCAGTTATCGTCATGACCAATTCTGTCAAAACGGATTCCTAAAATCTGAAAAATACCTTCACGAAACCGGAAATGAAACTGGGCATCTACAGCCTCAATAGAAGAATCTCCCTTTCTTTCACTGCTTCCATAGATCAGTTGGGAAATAAATCCCGTCCGAAGTCTTTCAGCATCATTTTTCAATGCAAGACGCACCCGCTCCTCAAAATCCAACTGCTCATTCCTCTCACGGCAGATATCTACTATTTTTTCCAGTGTTTCCCTTAATTCATCTTTACGAATAGGCTTTAACAGGTAATTTCGAACTCCGTAGCGAATAGCTGTCTGCGCATATTCAAAGTGCCGATAACCGCTGATAATAATAATTTCTGTATCTGGACATATTTTTTTAGTTCGTTCAATCAGTTCCATCCCATCAATCCCAGGCATCCTGATATCCGTTATCACAATATCCGGCCTATATTCCATAATCTTTTTTACAGCATCTACCCCATTAGATGCCACTGCAGCTACCTTCAGTCCCAGAGATTCCCAGTTAATCAGCTTTTCAATCAGCTGGCAGATTTTCTCCTCCATCATCTGCAATCAAAACCTTCAGCATAATATCCTCATATTTTTCATTTTTTGTCTTATTTGAATAATCAGTTGCGCTTTCAGTTTATCATCTTACCACATATTTGCCAAGCAAAAGGGGATTTTTTACAAATCTTTCGCAAAAAACAGCCTCCCGGCTCCCGGCGCATCAATGCACCGGAAGCTGGAAGGCTGTTTTATTTTACATTATGCAGTTTTATCCCGTCATTTACACAGGGTAAGCCTTATTTTCCTTATCAGCTACAGTCACGTCTACCTTTTTCTGCTGTGCTTCTCTGTACTGGAAGAACTCCTTGGCTACAGCCGGGAACAGAGCGTAGCTTAATACGTCCTCATCCTGCTGCTTCCACTGAGCGCATTCCTTCTCAAACTGAGGAAGCTGAGGCTGGATCAGATCTGCCGGACGGCAGGTGATCGGCGTCTCGTCACCGATGATCTTCTTCTGTACTTCCGGATTAAATGGCTTTACAGTCTGTCCGAACTCACCAAGCATGATCTTCTTGGACTCCTTCGGAACCATCTTATAGCGCTCACCCATAAGCACGTTGAGAACTGCCTGTGTACCAACGATCTGAGAAGAAGGAGTTACCAGAGGTGGCTCTCCGAAGTCTTTTCTTACTCTTGGAATCTCCTCTAATACCTGCTGATACTTGTCTTCCTGTCCTGCTTCCTTTAACTGGCTTACAAGGTTGGAAAGCATGCCGCCAGGTACCTGATACTGCAAGGTCTTGATATTTACACCCAGAACCTTCGGATTTAAGAGGCCGCTCTTTAAAGCTTCCTCACGAATCGGCTGGAAGTATGCCGCAATTTCCGCCAGAAGATTCTGATCATAGCCTGTATCATATGGAGTGCCTCTGAAGGTCTCAACCATAACCTCAGTTGCCGGCTGGCTGGTTCCCAGAGCCAGAGGTGACATAGCACAGTCGATAATCTCACAGCCTGCCTCTACGGCCTTCATATAGGTCATGGAAGCAACGCCGGATGTATAATGGGTATGCAGGTCAATCGGAAGCTTTGTGCCTTCCTTTAATGCCTGTACCAGCTCTGCCGCCTGATATGGAGTCAGAAGACCTGCCATATCCTTGATACACAGGGAGTCAGCACCCATATCCTCGATCTTTCTTGCAATGTCTCTCCAGTAATCCAGAGTATAGGCGTCGCCCAGGGTATAGCACAGAGCAATCTGAGCATGTCCCTTTTCCTTCTTGGTAGCCTTTACGGCTGTCTCCAGATTGCGGATATCATTTAAACAGTCAAAAATACGGATAATATCAATACCATTTGCAATGGACTTCTGTACGAAATACTCTACTACATCATCTGCATAATGGTTGTAGCCCAGGATATTCTGTCCGCGGAACAGCATCTGCAGCTTTGTATTCTTAAAGCCGTCTCTTAATTTTCTTAAACGCTCCCATGGATCTTCCTTTAAGAAACGCAGGCAGGCATCAAAGGTAGCGCCTCCCCAGCACTCTACTGCATGGTAGCCTACTTTGTCCATCTTATCGATGATGGGAAGCATCTGCTCTGTTGACATTCTGGTCGCAAGCAAAGACTGATGGGCGTCACGCAGGACGGTTTCCACGATCTTTACCGGCTTCTTCTCTATCTCTGCCATAGTTAAAAATCCTCCTTAAATACTGTGATAAAATTCCCTTTTATACGCCAAAGATTGCCATAAAAAGTACCGGCTGCTACAGCCGTGCCGATCACGCCTGCAACGTTTGGTCCCATTGCGTGCATCAGCAGGAAGTTGGTAGGATCATACTCGGAACCAACCTTCTGGGATACGCGGGCTGCCATAGGTACGGCAGACACGCCTGCGGAACCGATAAGAGGATTGATCTTTCCTCCGGTCAGCTTGCACAGAAGCTTTCCTAACAGGATACCGCCTACGGTACCGAAAATAAATGCAACCAGACCTAAAAGAACGATCTTGATGGTAGTTACATTTAAGAATGCCTCTGCACTGGTAGTAGCACCTACGGATGTACCCAGCAGGATAACGACAATGTACATCAGGGCATTGGATGCTGTCTCTGCCAGCTGTTTTACAACACCGCTCTCACGGAACAGGTTTCCTAACATCAGCATACCTACTAATGGAGCAGTAGACGGCAGAATCAGGCAGACTACAATTGTTACAATGATCGGGAATAAAATCTTTTCCAGCTTGGATACGGAACGGAGCTGTTCCATCTTGATCTTGCGCTCCTTATCCGTAGTGAGCAGCTTCATAAACGGCGGCTGGATAATAGGAACCAGAGCCATATAGGAATAAGCTGCAACTGCGATTGGACCCATGATCTGGGTCTGTCCCAGCTTACTGCAAAGGAACAGAGAGGTAGGGCCGTCAGCACCGCCGATGATGGAAATAGCAGCCGCTCCTTTCCTGAGAATCCCAGGAAAATTGCCAGGAAATATGCGGCATAGATACCCAGCTGAGCAGCAGCACCCATAAGGAAGCTGATGGGGTTTGCGATCAGCGGACCGAAGTCTGTCATGGCTCCTACGCCAAGGAAGATCAGGGACGGAAGGATACTCCACTCATCCAGAGTAAAGAAATACCACAAAAGACCGCCGATGCCGTTGGACGTTTCTTCCGGAGAATACATGATTTCCGGATAGATATTTACAAGCAGCATGCCAAATGCGATGGGGATCAGCAGCAGAGGCTCAAATCCCCGGCGGATTGCCAGGTATAAGAAGACCAGCGCCACACCGATCATCACATAGTTCCCAATGGTCAGATGGAAAAACGCCATCTGTCCCAAAAGGTTTGTTACTAAATTGCCAAAATCCATAATGTTACCTCCATAATGGAATCCAACTTACTGCGGATCCGTGTTTCTGCTTAGTTCAGAGTGGCTAAAACTGCGCCGGACTCAACGGAATCGCCTGTGGATACATTTATGCTGGCAACGGTACCGTCCTGAGGAGCAACGATGTCATTTTCCATCTTCATAGCCTCAAGAACAAGAACAGTTTCGCCTTTCTTTACTGCCTGGCCTGCTGCAGCCTTTACAGCTACGATTTTTCCAGGCATAGGAGCCGTTACCTTAACGGAGCCTGCTGCGCCTGCAGGTGCAGCAGGAGCTGGTGCCGGTGCGGCAGCGGGAGCTGGTGCCGGTGCAGGTACGGGGGCTGCGGGAGCCGGTGCGGCTGCAAAAGCGGCTGGTGCGGCTGCGCCTTCTTCAACGGTTACTGCATATGCTTTTCCATTTACTGTAATGGTATATGTCTTCATGATCTGTTTCCTCCTTGATTTGAAATGAGTCTTTATCTTCTTCTGGAACTGCTTACGCGGCGGATGGAGCGTACCACCAGACCGTTGGGTGAAGTTCCCTCATAGGCCGCAATCGCTGCTGCCATCACTGCTACAAGCTCTGCATCATCTGCCAGCTCCGGTCCTGTTGTCTGTAAAGCAGAAACTGCCGGTGCAGCAGAAACAGCCGGTACAGGAGCTTTCGCAGGTTCTGCCTTCTTATCAGCCGCTTTATTCTTCTGTCCTTCTTCCCATGCATGGATGAACTTAAAGCAGAAAATCAGAAGGCTGATAAATACCAGTACACAGAATACGGTTCCAAGACCGATGAGCGTATATACGCTGGCCGTCCTTAACAGGCCTCCGATGGAGCTGTCCTCCTCAACGCCTGCAGACATATCGGTAAACTGAGCCTGGATCTGCTGTGTTGCCATATTCAGGTTCATAACATACTTTTTGGTTCCCTCTGCAAACTCTACAGGAAGGATCACCGTATAGCTTCCGTCCTCCAGAAGCACCACAGAGCCATCCTCAATATCAACACTGCGGAGAGCGCCCATCTCTTCCCGCACATCAAGCTGGGCCTGATAAAGCTCTGCAGAAACGGTATCTCCCTGAGACTGGGCCAGCTTGCCCTGGACTACCAGCTGTTCATCGGAAGCGCCCAGAGTCTGAGCTGCGGATAAAAGAAGGGACTGTCCCATGGCGTCTTCCACAGGCGTACCGTCCATGCTGATGGATAAGCTTTCTGTTTCCTCCTCTGTTTTAGAGCAGGCAGACAGACTTACCAGGCAGGCAGATACTAAAACTGCTGCTGCCATCCTTTTAAATAATCGTCTCATATACATGTCACCCCTCTTTAAACCGTGCCATGCTTCTTTGAGGACGGTCCTCACTTTTTGTATAAAGCATATCAAATGCAGCTGCCAGCCTCTGGCGGGTTTCCTCTGCCTTGATGATATCGTCTGCATAGCCTCTTCTTGCGGCAGCCACTGCTCCGGACTGAGTCTTTGTATACTCGGCAGTCTTTTCGCTGATCAGAGCCACTGCATCATCAGAAGCCTCGATTTCCTTTGCATACATGATCTTAACCGCAGCCTCAGGCTCCATAGTGCCGATCACTGCATTTGGCCATGCATATACCAGGTCGGTTCCCAGGCTCTTGCTTCCCATGGTAAGGCCTGCGCTTCCCAGTGCCTTTCCGGTTACTACAGTCACCTTTGGAACAGTAGCGTCTGCATAAGCGTAGGTTAAGCGGGCTGCTGCTCTGGCGATCCGTCTTTCGCTGCACATCTTTGCCTTATAGCCGTTTACATTTGTGAGGGTCAGCAGAGGAATACTGAATGCGTCGCAGAAGCTGATCAGCTCCACTGCCTTGTCACAGCCCTTGCCGGATAAAGCAGCCTCAAACTCATCTGCCTTTTTTCCATCCTCATAACGCTCTGTGCGGTTTGCCACACAGCCCACAGTCACGCCATTTAAACGGATGAATGCAGTTACCATAGAAGGTTCATAATCCTTCTTTACTTCCATTACAAAATGATTATCAGAAATCATGGATAATACCTGGATAGGATCTCCCGCCAGACCTTCAATGCCGCTGCACATACGGTTTAAATCATCCTGGCAGTCCTCCTCGGAAAGATCCTCTTCGTTATTAGCAGGAAGAATGGATACCAGAGTACGGATCTGAGACAGAATGGATGCTTCATCACCGGTAAAATCAACAACGCCGGACTCCTTGCTCTGGAATGCAGCTGCCGCTGTATCACATTTTGCCTTATAATTGCCCTCTAATGCATTGGGAGCATTTACAAAGAGCTGCGCGGACTTCTCTTCCATAAAGGTAAAATCTGCCATTCCAGCTGCCACAGCCATTCCGCCGCCGCAGGTACCGAATACTGCCATGATCTGAGGGATCACACCAGATGCCATTGCCTGGCTTAAATACAGCTTTCCAAAGCCATCCAGCGCATCTGTTGCCTCCTGCAGACGCAGTCCGGCACAGTCTACCAGACCGATCACAGGTGCTCCCATCTTCATAGCCATGGAATAAATGCTGCAGATCTTCTTTGCATGCATCTCACCCATGGAGCCTCCCAGTACGGATGCATCCTGGCTGTATACATAAACCAGGCATCCTCCGATGGTGCCGTAGCCTGTAATCACACCGTCAGCCGGTGTTTCCTGCTCAGCCATGTTAAAGTCCGTGTTTCTAGCGGTGATATACGCGCCGACTTCAACAAAACTGTTCTCATCAAGCAGGGATGCAATACGGCTGCTTGCTGAAGTTTGTGCTGAATTACTCATTTTCCAGTCCTCCATCATTCTAAAGTTTACAATACTGGCTGGAACTGCAAAAAATCCCCTTACAGTTCCGCATAAAAACAAAAATACTGCCATATATGATTATAATAAGATTTTTGTCAAATGACAAGACCCCAGAACCATGAAATTGCCTGTTTTCGATAAATTATTAACAAATTTTTTCAAAAAAACGGGCGCAGTCCCCATGCCTGCATCCAGAGAGTTCCTCTCGCTTTATGCAGGTACATGAAACAGCGCCCATTTTTTATCTTTCATACTGTATATTTTGACATTTTTCAGCAAAACACATCTGCATTTTCCATAAAAATACAATTACACCGTGAAAAACCGGTCATGAATGGCCTGTACCGCCTGATCTGCATCCCTACGGTCTACCAGCACAGAAATTTTGATCTCGCTGGTGGAAATCATATTGATATTGATCCCCGCATCATACAGCGCCTCAAAGAGCTTTGCAGCTACTCCCGGATTATTGATCATGCCTGCTCCTACAACAGAAACCTTAGCCACATCGCAGTTCGTCTCCATACGGCTGTAGCGCAGCTCCTCTTTATGCTCCGTCAAAAGCTCTGCCGTTTTATTCAGATCCTTTTCTGCCACTGTAAAGCAGATATCCTTCCCTTCCTCATGGCCAATGCCTGGAGAATAATATCCACATTTACATGATTTCTTGCCAACAGAGAGAACACCTTAAATGAGGTTCCGATCTCATTTGGCACGCCAATAAGGGCAATCCTCGCAATATCCTTATCCTTTGCCACGCTGCTGATATATGAACGCTCCATACGCTTTGCAACTCCCTTCACTTTTGTTCCCGGATGGCCTGTAAAGCTTGACAGGACCTCCATTTTTACATTGTACTTTCTTGCCAGCTCCACCGAACGGTTATGGAGCACCTGCGCTCCCAGCGTCGCCAGCTCCAGCATCTCATTATACGTCACCTCATCCAGCTTTCTGGCTCCTGCAACCTTTCTGGGATCTGCCGTGTAAACACCGTCCACATCCGTATAAATCTGGCACAGGTCGGCCCCCAGAACCGCAGCCAGAGCTACCGCAGAGGTATCCGAACCGCCCCGTCCCAAAGTGGTAATATTCTGGTTCCGGTCGATTCCCTGAAATCCTGTAACAATCACTATTTTCTTCTGATTCAGCTCCGCCTCAATGCGCTCCGTATCCACCTTTCGGATACGCGCATCTCCCGAAACCGTATTCGTGCTGATGCCGGACTGCCAGCCGGTAAGAGAAATCACCGGATATCCCAAAGCCTCAATCGCCATCGCACAGAGCGATACCGAAATCTGCTCTCCTGTAGACAAAAGCATATCCATCTCTCTGGCCGAAGCCTTTGGGTTAATCTCCTCTGCCTTCTGAATCAGATCATCTGTCGTATCCCCCTGGGCAGACAATACTGCCACCACCTGATTTCCCGCCTTATATGTCTCTGTAATGATCCTTGCAACATTGCGCAGCCGCTCCGTGTCAGCCACAGAGGTCCCGCCGAATTTCTGTACGATCAAACTCATATCTGTTTTCCTTCCTTAACCCCAAACCAGGGTAAATATAAAGAGCCATGGCCAAACGGCCACCGCCCTAACCTATACCATATTTTACTCATATGAACCCTTTTGTCAACTTGTTTCCTCTTTGAGTTTCCGCACTTTACACTGTGTTCTGGTGTCTGCAAAATACAGAAACTCAAGTTTTCCTCCCCGGAACACCTCCGCCGGAGATTGCGCCCCCTGTGCCAGCCTTCCCATGCCGGTCTGCCAGGGCGACTTTGGAGGCCATTTAGAAAGACATAGAGGCTGGAATTTTTCGTTAAGCTCCATATCAAACCTGTCTGAGCACGGCGAGTTTTTGATATGGAGCTTGCTTTTAGAAAAATTTCAGCCTCTTAGACTTTCTTATGACCGGAAACCGGAGCCATGGAAGACCGGCATGGGAAGGATGGTGTAGGGGGTGCAATTCCCTCTCCCATCACCCCTTGACCGCTCCCATGGTAATACCCTGAGTAAAGTAATTCTGGAACATCAGGAACACCGCAACAATGGGAACCGCCGCCAGAGCCGCACCCGCCATGATGACTCCGTAGTTGGTGGAGAACTCCTGCTGGAGTGTCGCCACGCCCAGAGAAATCGTCAGGTTCGTTCTGGAATTTAACATTACTAACTGCATGAAATAGTCATTCCATGTATTAATAAAGGTAAAGATCGCAAGCGCTCCCAGACCCGGCTTTACGATCGGCATAACAATGCTTGTAAAGGTACGGATTTCACCGCTTCCGTCGATCTTTGCAGCCTCCAAAAGCTCTGTAGGAACATTTTCACTGAACTGCTTCATGAGGAAGATACCAAAGGGCCAGCCGCACAAAGGAAGGATAACGGCCCATGGAGTATCATGGATCCCCATAAAGGAAACCAGCTTCATCAGCGGCACCAGGATTACCTGCTTTGGAAGGGCCATTGCGAATACAAAAATACTGAACAGCAGCTTATCGCCGTAAAAGCGCTTCTTTGCCAGCACATAACCGGCCATAGAGGCTGCCACACAGACGATGATCAGCGTTACACCGGCGATAAAGATACTGTTGATCAGCCACTGGAGCGCCGGGTTCTGAAACAGCTTCTCAAAGTTTTCCAAGGTCGGGTGAAGAGGGAACCATTCCGGAGGCAGCTTGATCGTAACCTTCTGGGATTTAAAGGCTCCCGTCAAAATCCAGTAGAAGGGGAAAATAAATACCACACTGAGAAGGAGCAGAAGCACCATAGAGGCGGCATCCAGAATTTTCACTTTATTTTTCATCTTCTCATCCCCCTTTAATATTCAACGTCGCTGCCCAATGCCTTAAACTGGACAAAGCTGATAAAACCAATGATCAATGCAAGTATTACGCCCATGGCATTGGCGTAGCCATATTCGAACTTCTTAAATGCTGTCTCATACAGATAGTACATGATAGTAGTCGTTCTGTAATTGGGTCCGCCGGAAGTAAGCAGCTGGATCAAAGAGAAGCACTGGAAGGAGTTGATGGTAGTGATCACCACGATATACAGTGTGGTGGGCAGAAGGCTGGGCCATTTGATCTTCCAGAATACCTGAAAATCATTGGCGCCGTCTACCTGAGCTGCTTCTACATAATCCTTGGGAACATTTCCCAGAGAAGCGATATAGAGAATAATGGGCTGTCCTACGCTGGTAGTGATCAGTATAATCAGAATGGCCCAGAGAGCATATCTTTTATCTCCCGTCCACATAATGTTCTTTTCAATCAGATCCAGTGATTTTAAGATCCAGTTTAAAATACCGTTTAAAGGGTCGTAGATCCATTTCCAGACAACTGTTACCGCTACAGTACCCGTAACCACAGGCAGGAAGAACACACATCGGAAGAAGGATCTTGTAAATGGATTCTTCTCGTAAGTCATGGCTGCTACAAAAAGCGCAAACAGTACAGTAATGGGAACGGATCCTACTACCAGAAGCAGGGTGTTCACCAGGGATTTCTGCCATACAGGATCTGCAAACATAGTCATGTAATTAGACAGTCCTGTAAAGGTCATTCCCTTCATATTATAACGGAAAAAACTGGTAACTACGCCCATTCCCATGGGAACCAGCACAAACAGCACAAAAAACAGCATGGCCGGCAGCAGGAATGCATAGGAAACCAGCGTTTCCCTCATTCTGATCTTATTGATTTTCCTTGACTTCATGGCAGTTCTCTCCTTCTAAAATGACTCCCCATACTACAGGCTGTAATATGGGGAGAATACCTGTCTTATTGTGCGTTTACGATAGACTGGTTTGCCTTTGCTACAAAGTCGTCCAGAGCAGCCTTTGGCTCGGAATCGCCGTTGATCACTGCCTGGAGCATCGGGAACCAGTAGGTTCTCATCTCTGCAAAGCCCGGAATGGTGTTGTAGTATGGAGAATAGTATTTTGTAAGAGAAGCGTAGAAGGACATATCCTCATTTCCTTCATACAGATCGCCCATGGACTGGCGAACCGGGAATACGCTGGTCTTTACTACGTTCTTTGGTCCCCACTCTTCATCATTGCAGATGAAATCAATAAACTTCTTGGATGCCTCTGCTCTTGCCTCGTCGCCGTTGTCAAATACGCAGAAGCCGTTTACAAGATACTCTAATGCAGGTGTTCCGTCCTCAGATGGGAATGGAAGTGCGATTGCCTCAATTCCGTTCTCCTTTAATGTCTCTGCTCTCTGGCTTGCAAGTCCTGGAGACCAGAGGGTTGTAAATGCGGTATTTCCTGCTACAAACTGATCTACGTCCTCACCGCCGTTATATGCGGAGCCGTTTAACATATATCCGTTGTCTACCCACTCTTTGATCTTTGTCATGGCCTTTACGCCGCCTTCGTCATTGAGGGTGTATGTAGTAATCTCAGGATCTGTTACAGAACTGTCATACAGGTTTGTAACGAATGCGCGGATACCCTGGTCGCCTCCCTGTCCGGAGCAGTATACGGTGCCGCCCATAAAGCCTGCTTCAGAAAGCTTTTTCATCATTTCCTCAAACTGCTCTGTGGTCCAGGTGCGGTCGCCTTCCAGGTTGATGCAGTCCATAGCGCCTGCTTCCTCTAATGCATTCTTGCTCACTGCCATACAGAATGCTGCGCTGCTGATGGGATACATATAATAGCTGTCGCCGGACTTGCAGGAGTTGATCAGAGCCTCATTGTCTACGTCCTTTACAAATTCCTCTGTGAACATATCGTCCAAAGCTACCAGCTTGCCGTTCTGTGCGTAGGAAATGATACGTCCGGGAGCATCAAAGAGCACATCGCATACAGTGCCTGCCTCGATGGCTGCCGTGATCTTCTCCGGTCCTGATGTAAAATCGATGGTCTCCAGCTTCACCTTGATATCCGGGTTCTTTGCCTCAAATGCATCGATGATCTCCTGCTCATAGGTTCCTGCCGGATTGTCACCGTCCTGTGTAAAGGTCGGGAATGCCCACCATGTGATCTCTGTCATGCCTTCTGCCGTGGCAGTTCCCTCTGCCTTATCAGAAGCAGCTTCGCTTCCCTTTGCTTCCTCGGTCTTAGCATCTGCCTTTGTATCTGCTGTCTGCGCACTTCCCCCCGCCGCAGCCTGTAAGTACGGATGCCGCCATAGCTGCCGCCAGTCCCAAAGATACTATTTTCTTCATACGAAAGTTCCTCCTTCTCGTTTCTCCCCGTTCCGTCTCTTACCCCCGGCGGAAACATTTTTTATTGTTAAACACATCATAGCATAATATTTTCTTTTTGTCAATTTGCCCAAAAAAAATTTCTTTTC
>ENA-OPYY01000078-OPYY01000078.1-human-gut-metagenome-genome-assembly--contig:-NODE-78-length-42339-cov-3.249147_pt1 | contig 42339 bp, 46 predicted proteins | sample MGYA00242472_ERZ504481 | MGnify/ENA primary metagenome ERZ504481 (study PRJEB26092, sample SAMD00036265) | human gut metagenome | host: Homo sapiens | study: EMG produced TPA metagenomics assembly of...
TTAATTAATTAATTGAGATAGAAAAAGAAAAGTTTTTTTAGTGGCGTAAATGCTAAATTAGCATTGGCTACAGTGGCTTTGACAAGTGTGATGTTCACAAGCTGCGAAAAGGAAGAATTCAATGTTGCACCTGTGGAATTGGATCCTGCAAGTGCTACCATTGCTATTACTGTATATGATTTGGGGGATCGTTCTATCATAACAGAAGGCCTTAATATTACAGGTGACACTGAAGTGAAGGCTGGTGCTGATGGTAAAATTGCACCTGAAACAAGAAAGTTTACTGCTACAAAAAAAGATTATTTACCAGGCGAGGGACAAGCTGTGATTCCTGCTTTGAATAAAGGACAATTCGCTTTTGTTCCGGTAAACATTTTCTTGCAGAAAATAACAGATGCCGCTAAGGATGTATATCCTACTCCTGATCCTGAGACTATAAAACCTGAAATAGGTCAGGTTGTAGATGGTGGAAGTTATACCAATGATAGTCCCGAGTCTGTAGTGAAAGAATTGTCATATACAGCATATGTCGGTCAAACTGTTACTAACATTGATGAGGTAAAAACTTGGATTGATGCAAATATACCTGCTACTAAGGCTTTGTCTAATGAAGAACTGAAAGCTGTATTGAAAGCTGCTGTAGAAGGTCTTAATACCGGTTTTACTGCAGTAGTTAGAACAGAAGAAGTAACAATTGCACCTTATACAACTGTTACTTTGAAAGCTACTACAAACTATCAGACTTCTGTAAATAATGTTTCAGCAACAGTAGATGGTGTGGTATATAATATTCCTGGTGTAAATATTAAGGTTGCACTTAATACAACTGCAACACAAGATATTGTTTCAATTACTCATGATCATGGTCACGGTCATGGCAATGGAAACAATGCTGGTGGTGGTAATGGTGACGGTACAGCTTACTAAAATCGTTTTAGTTAGTATTTAATTTTAAACTAAAGGAATAATGAAAAGTAAATTAGTAATAGCCTCCTTATTATTAGCAGGCGCTTGTGCAGCAAATCTGAATGCACAAGAAAAAACGAACTACTACACTCCGAAATGGAGCGATAATATCTTCGTGAGTGTAGGTGGTGGTGTCCACGCTATCAACAATGATGGTTTCAATAAATTGGCTCCGCATTTCAGCGTATCAGTTGGTAAGTTGATTACTCCGACATGGGGTGTACGTGCTCAGTTCAATGGTGTTACTCAGCACTTGTGTCTGGATAACTCGTATTGGGAACATAATAAGACGTACTTTGGTGGTAACATTGATGCAATGATCAATCTTTCTACATTGTTCGCAGGTGTTAATCCTAACCGTTTCTTCGAAGTTTATGGATTCTTGGGTCCTCAAGTAACTGTTGCAAAGTCAGCTAATGTGCTGATTCAAAACGATGGAACAATGATTCCTGATGGAGATGAAAAGGCTAGAGCACGTGTAGGCGCTTCTGCTGGTTTGGGCTTGAAGTTCAATATCAACACTAAGTGGGCTATTGACGTAGAAGCTCGCGGTGCTATCGCTCCGTCCATTTTCGGTAACATCAGCAGCCATCGTAAGGCTGAAGGCACTGGCATGTTGACCGCAGGTGTTAGCTACATCTTCGGTGGCAAGAAATTTGTGAAGGCTTCCAATATCGACGAAGATGCTATCAATGCGGAAATCAACAGATATAGAAGCGAACTGGCTCAGGCTCAGGCTGACCTGGCTAACTGCAAGAATGCACTGGCCAACGCTAAACCTGAAGTTAAGGAAGTGACTAAGGAAGTTGAAGTTGCCGGTCCGCGTGCTATCTTCTTCAAGATTGGCAGCGCCCGTCTGGACGACTATGGCAAGGTTAACATCCAGTTGGCTGCTAAGATTCTGAAGGCTAATCCGGATAGGAAGTACAAAGTTGCCGGTTATTGCGATAAGGCTACCGGTAGCGCTTCTTGGAACCAGAAACTGTCTGAAAAGCGTGCTCAGGTTGTTTACGATGCTTTGATTGCAGAAGGTGTAAGTAAAGACCAACTTGAGCTCGTAGGATTCGGAGGTACTGAAAACATGTTCGGCAAGAACTTCCTGAACCGTGTAGTTATCCTGGAATAATAACTCCAAGTGACAAATAGACTCTAAAAATGAAGGCGTCTGGGACTCAGACGCCTTTTTTTGGTACTATGTCCGATGCATGTCATAAAGCAATCCATTTTTTATCAGCGACTGAATTTATATGTGATGATGAAGTTTAAGCTATTCTTTATCGTTCTGTTTTGCAGCCTTTCCCTTTCGGCCTTTTCCCAGTTGTCGTATGGTACGACCGGGCTGTTGCATGCACCCTCTGCGGAGATGCAGCGTGACAAGACTTTCATGGTTGGCGGTAACTTCCTGAACAAGGAGCTCACACCACCCACCTGGTACTATCATACCTACAACTACTTCCTGAATGTCACAGTCTTTCCCTTTCTGGAAGTGGCCTACACGTGTACACTTTTCAAGGCGGAGGCGTTGGGATTGAAGCCATACGGATACAGCGGATTCACGAACCAGGACCGTTACTTTTCCGCCCGACTGCGTGTGTTGAAGGAGGGGCAGTTCTGGAAATACATGCCGGCTGTCGTGCTGGGGACGTCCGACCCGTTCACTTCTTCCGGAGGGGGGCAAGTCGGCACCACGGAAGGTAACGGATATTACAGCCGTTTCTACATTGCCGCCTCCAAGCATATACCCGTTGTGGGTAAAGAGGAGATTGGTGTCCATCTTTCCTACCTTTACAACAACCGCAAGGAGTACAAGCTGAATGGCTTTGCACTGGGTGTCACCTACAATCCGTCCTTCCATCCGCAGCTGAGGGTGATAGCGGAATATGACTCCAAGGACTTTGCCTTGGGAGCCACCTATCTGTTGTTCAAGCATCTGCATGTGCAGGTGGAAATGCAGAGGATGAAATATTTCAGTGGAGGGCTGACATACAAAATTCATCTGAAATAAGAAGTAACCCAAAGTCTCAGTGACTCCATTAAAAAAGCAGCTAAAGTATGACATCCAACTTTAACTGCTTTTATTCTAATACACCAATTTTACATTGTCAATCCACAACGAATTACCGGGAGAACCTATGTAAGCACCACCGTGGCTGGAGGTAAACTGTAACAACAAATGAGTAGGCACATCATCTTCCGTTCCCCAGGCAACCTCCTTAATAGGTACGCTCTCTCCTTTACTATTAACTGCATAGCGTTCTTCAACCTGAAGACGCATCATGTGGGCCTTGTACGCAGGGTCACCGGTAATATCACCGTACATGATGGAATAAGTGGCATTATTATGCCAATCGGTAGTAGTATAATATCTTACGACCATCGTTCCTACGCGCTTGGCATAGATATTCCCCTTCTCATCTTCCCAACGCTTTTGCAGAAACAGATTCACTTCCGGGAAGTCCTTTCCTTCCACATCTGTGATACGGCTAAAGCCCGTTGCACGGATACGCTTCTCGCGGTCGGACATCTTTACTTTATAATCAAACTGTATGGCGATAGGTTTCTTTGTGAACGGTATGCCGGAATTCAGCATTTTCTGCGGATTTTTAGTCCCCTTGATAGGTTCGTGCACCTCACCCAGAAACATAGAGCCGGCAGCCAGCACCGTGATATCCACTATTCCAAAAACTTTCACACTCTCCATACGGGTGTCCATGCGGGCGCAGAAACCATTCCCTCTCTTTTCCGGGAAAACAGAAGTATTAGTTTTCGTGATACCGGCTACCCGCGCCATCACATTGGATGTCGCCCACGGCGAACCTCCCATATTCTTGTACGCCTTGCTTTCAGTGATAGTAGCAGTAGGCCCGATGGCATACACATTCTTCGTGGCACCGCCAATAATACCGGATTCCTTGATTTGGCGGTCAATCCATTGATCCATATTTCCAAAAGGAATCATCTCTACCTCGTGCTGCTGCGCAGAAACGGCTCCACAACAAAGCATGGCAGACAGCACTCCCAACATACGAATTTTCTTTTGAATCATTTCTCTCATTGATAATTGACAATCATTATAAATCGTACTTCCACTGTTCCAGCGCAAAATTCCAGTTATCCTGAACCAACTGCACTGTACGCTCATCATACTTGTATTTATTCTTCTTATATCCTTTCTTTCCGCCTACATACTTTTCGATATCGGCACGCGCCTCTGCAAAGCCCGGAATGGACAAAGCCTTGTAGATATGTTCAGTCATTCCCATTGCATCCGCTTCGAAGTCCTCAAACTTCACCTCTATCAAGTTTCCTTCAGGATACATGCCTTGTCCGCTTCGTACTTATGATACAGTTTGGCATAAATGGATAAAATATTCTTCTCAAGCTCCTCATTACTGATATCCTGCAGTTTCAACGGCTGAATGGTGTTAGTAAAGAAACTACGTGTGCTTTCGAAAACAGTATAAGGATTACGCATCAGATAGATAAACTTGGCATTGGGGAACATCTTGACAAGCTCTTTCACACGTCCCGTATGAGGCGGATTCTTACTAAGAAACTGGGTTCCGTTCGTATTCCAAAGAGAAATCTTTATCAGTTTGACAAAAGTCTCCTCAAACACTTTCAGCTCTTTCTCTGTGATGTCATCAAACAGCAGGTATTTATCGGCATATTCTTGCTGATATTCGGGCAGGAACCAGAAATTATAATAGGTGTAGGGCATCATATTTGCCAAAGCAAACTCCTCTTCTTGCGGAAGGTCAACGGCAAGTTCCATATTGTCCGTGGGACGTTTGTCCGGCATCAACCAACTCATGTTCTTCTTGAAGAAAGGCTGCCCCCACATCATAAGATGCGGAAATACAGTCTGGTATGTCGTGTTGTAGCCGAAATGCTTGTCGCAGGAGAAAACATTATGCACAAACGTAGTTCCGCTACGCCAGTGTCCCAAAATGAATACCGGATCATGCTCCAAGGGCTTATCTGCCAGAAGCTTTTCATAGCGTCTGTCCTGCAGAGGAGCCAAAGTGGACAGCAGGCGGCAGACAGCTTTTGTCAGCCGATACTTGCCTTTGTAGGCAGCACCGATGTCACGACCGCCCGTTATATCCTTGAATGTTTTCCAATCCGCACCTACCAGGGTGTTTATCGGAAGCTTATTGAATTCTAACAATCCCATTATTATCTTTATATTAATATGTTATGGTTTTCTTCCGGTGATACCGAGAGAGAACTGCAATACTTATAAAGAAGTACTGCGCTCTATCCGTACAGCCACGCCCTGGCGTTCCAGCTCTTTCACAGCCTTTTCTATAGCTTCGTAATGTTCGGGAGCTATACCCAGTTTAGGCAAATTCAGCATAGGCAGGTCCTCAGCTAAGTGCATGTCCTTATCCTCCACCCTATCGATAATCATACCTACAGCACTGGTATTGTTGGTTATCGGGTCTATCAGGATAAACGAACCGGTAGCTTTATTCTTCTGATAAGGGTCAAAGAAAAGCTCTTTGGCAGTAGTCAGCACCACACGCGCAATCTGATTGAGCTGCATCGGCAATGTTTCCTTGCTCAACTTTCCATTGTCAATGGAAAGATGCTCCATCGTATTGACATCCACCTTATACTTGATGCTGTCGATGCGGGTGCGGCTTATATTGGTGGTCTGTTTGATGAAGAATGATTTGTTGATATCCATCGGCTCTTCATCCATCCAAACCAGCATCGTTTCAAAATTGCGGTCCATGACGGGCAGGTTATCCGGATGTACCAGCATTTCCCCTCTCGACACATCTATTTCGTCCTCCAGAGTCAGGGTGACGGACTGGGGCGGAAAGGCGTAATCCAACTCGCCGTCGTATGTAACTATACTCTTGATATGCGACTTCTTACCGGAAGGCAATGCCATCACTTCATCTCCCTTACGAACAATACCCGAAGCCACCTTGCCGCAAAAACCACGGAAATCGAGATTGGGGCGCAAGACGTATTGAACCGGGAAACGAAAATCCTTCAAATTATGATCGTTGTCAATATGTACCGTCTCCAGGAAGTCAAGAAGTGAAATACCCTCATACCAAGGAGTACGTTCCGATTTCTCCACCACATTGTCGCCATCCAAAGCTGACAGCGGAATGCAGTTTACGTCAGGAATACCCAATGGAGCTATAAACTTCCGGTATTCATCGACTATCTCGTTAAAACGTTCTTCGGAGAAATCCACCAGGTCCATCTTATTGACAGCAAGCACCACATGCTTGATGCCAAGCAACGACACCAGGAAAGTATGCCGGCGCGTCTGCGTAATGACACCCATACGTGCATCCACCAGAATAATTGCCAGGTTAGCCGTAGAGCCCCCGGTAATCATGTTGCGTGTGTACTGCTCGTGTCCCGGAGTGTCGGCAATGATAAACTTACGATTGTTGGTCGAGAAGTAGCGGTATGCCACGTCGATGGTGATGCCTTGTTCGCGCTCCGCCTTCAAGCCGTCCAGCAAAAGGGCGTAGTCAATGTGGTCGCCGGCATTTCCCATGCGCTTGCTGTCGCGTTCCAGTGCGTCCAGCTGGTCCTCATATAGCTTCTTGCTGTCGAACAACAGACGGCCTATCAATGTGGATTTTCCGTCATCCACAGAACCGGCAGTCAGTAAGCGCAACAAGTCTTTCTGCTCATCCTTATCAAGAAAAGCCTTTATATCAAGTGTAGAATCGTTCATCCTTAATGATTTAATTTTTAATTCTTAATTTTTAATTCCTTTAGAAGTATCCCTCGCGCTTCTTCTGCTCCATGCTTGCGTCTTGGTCGAAGTCAATGACACGGGTCGTCCGTTCACTCTTGGTGGTGGTCATCATTTCCTCGACAATCTTCTCGATGGTATCGGCATCGCTTTCCACAGCACCGGTCAACGGCCAGCAACCCAGCGTACGGAAACGCACCATACGCATCTTTATCTGGTCGCGGTACTGTTCCGGCAAGCGGTCGTCATCCGCCATTATCAGATTTCCGTCAATCTCCACACAAGGACGTTCCTTGGCAAAATACAACGGCACAATAGGGATGTTTTCCAAACGTATATATTGCCAGATGTCCAGCTCCGTCCAATTACTTAACGGAAATACGCGGATACTCTCTCCTTTATGTACCCGGGCATTATAAATATCCCACAATTCGGGACGCTGATTTTTGGGGTCCCATTGATGGAACTTGTCGCGGAAAGAGAAAATACGCTCTTTGGCACGTGACTTCTCCTCGTCGCGGCGAGCACCACCGAATGCCGCATCAAACTTATACTTATCCAATGCGTGGAGCAAAGCCTGCGTTTTCATCAAGTCCGTATGCACCTTGCTGCCATGCGTAAAAGGCCCGACACCTGCATTGAAAGCTTCCATATTGCTTTCCACTATCAGGTTCCAACCATACTTCTTGGCATACTCGTCACGGAACTGTATCATCTCCTTAAACTTCCACTTGGAATCGATGTGCATCAACGGGAACGGCACTTTGCCGGGAGCAAACGCCTTTTCGGCCAAGCGCACCATAACCGAAGAATCCTTGCCGATACTATACAGCATCACCGGATTTTCAAACTCCGCTGCCACTTCACGGATAATATGAATGGACTCTGCTTCGAGTTCCTTCAAATGGCTCAATTTATATTCTTCTTTCATTATATCTTATTTCTTCTGAATTCTTGGTAAAATGAGTTCCAACAGTTTATTGACCGATTCTTCCAGGCTGAGAACAGAGGTGTCCAACGTCAAAGCCGGATGAGCCGGTTCCTCAAAAGGCGCGGAAATACCAGTAAAATTCTTGATTTCTCCCTTACGTGCCTTGGCATAAAGTCCCTTCACGTCACGGCGTTCACACTCTTCAAGCGGGGTACTGACATAAACTTCCAGAAAATCGTCTTGTCCGATAATATCAGCCGCCATTTCACGAATATCGTTATTAGGACTGATAAAAGCCGCGATTGTTATAACACCCGTATCAAGAAAGAGTTTGGAAACTTCGGCTATACGCCGGATATTCTCCACACGGTCGGCCTCCGTAAAACCGAGGTTATTGTTGATGCCACTGCGGATGTTGTCACCATCCAGGATACGGCAAAGCAATCCTCTTTTATGAAGTTCGCGCTCCAAGGCAATGGCTATCGTACTTTTGCCGGAGCCGCTCAAGCCGGTAAACCAAACCATCACGCTGTGCTGCTTCAACAAGTCTTCTTTGTCTTTCCGCATCAGCATTTTGTCAAATATCGGATATATGTGGTTGTTTTCTTCCATATGTTATTATTTCTTCTTTTTTTAAAATGGCCAAATTAAAGGAATCAAGAAAATGGATATCAGGAAAGTAATGATATTCAAAGGTAACCCGATGCGTACAAAATCCGTGAACTTATAGTTACCGATACCTTGTACAATCAAATTAGTCTGATACCCTATAGGAGTGGAGAAGCTGGCGGAAGCCGCCATACAAATTACAACGAAGAAAGGCATCGGACTGACTCCCATCTGTGAAGAGATGGAAAGTGCCAACGGGAAAGCGAGTGCCGCGGCCGCATTGTTCGTAATCAGTTCTGTAAACAAGTTCGTTATGATAAACACAGCAGCCAGCAACACGTGGGGGCCATAATGATGCTCATGCCTATAATGAAACGCGCCACAGCATCTGCCACTCCGGAATTCACCATCGCCTTGCTGATAGCAAAAGCACAAGCAATCGTTATCAGAATATCCCAAGATATATATTTGGTATACTTGCGGGCCGGAAATATCTTTGTCCAGGCCATAATGATAGTAGTAATGGAAACGAAGAAAAACATATCCAACTTGATTTCCGGAAAAGCTTCCTTGACAACCGGAAGTTCACCAACCGTTGCACCCACTATCATCAATATCAGCAAAGCCAAGGCAAACCAGCGCTTTCCCTTTCCGGGCACCGGTTCCGTATCCTTGCCATTGGCCAGCAACACGAACACCGAAGATTCCCCCCAGGTCTTTACAAAAGAGTCATCAGCCATCACCACCAGCGTATCCCCTTCGCGGAGATATTCATTTTCCAGATTTCCGACAATGCTCTGACCGCTACGCTTGATCTCTTTACCTCAGCCCCATAATGCCGCTTGAAATTAAAATCCCCGAGTTTCTTGTTGATACCGGGAAAACGGGCGCCGAGTACAGCTTCCACCCGATGCAAATCTCCATGCTCCTCCGGCTCCTCCTCCAGCTTTACCGCATCCGTACGAACATCCGGCAAAAGCCTTGAGGAAAAAGCGAACAGATAAAGGATGCCTGCAATCGCGACGAAAATGCCCACTTTACCCAACTCGAACATAGTAAAGCCTTCATATCCGGCTTCCAATATCATACCATGCACCACCAGATTGGTCGACGTCCCTATCAGGGTGCAGATTCCGCCAAGTATCGTCACATAAGAAAGGGGTATAAGGAACTTGGTAGCAGGCAATTTTACAGATTCGGCCCAACGCTTGATAATGGGAGCAAAGATAACAACCACCGGAGTATTGTTTAGAAAAGCTGAAATAAAAGCAATGGTGGGCAACATACGGAACTGCGCTTTAAAGACCGTAGTCTTACCTTGGGGAAGCAGCTTCTTGATTACTTGCCCCAAAGCACCCGACTGCCTGATGCCTTCACTGACCAAAAACAGCATGGCAACAGTAATCATCCCCTTATTACTGAACCCTTCCAGCATCTCCTTAGGAGTGAGGATACCTGCACACAAGAACAATACTACGACAGAAAAGAGCACCATGCCCGGACGCATTTTATCCAGAACCAAGGCAATCACCATGCCCAACAATGCCAGCAGCACAAACAATATCTCAAATGTCATAAAGTCGTTATTTTATTTCGGTATGCTTGGGTTCTACGATAAACCACGGATTCAGCAAATCCTCCTTATTATATTGCAAAGGTTCTTCCTTCCCCGCCTGATAAATTTCCATTCCGGCAGCATGTGCAATAGCATGCCCAGCCGCCGTATCCCATTCCATCGTAGGGGCAAAACGAGGATATACATCAGCCTTGCCTTCAGCTACCAGACAAATCTTGATGGAACTTCCACTTGATATAAGCTCAACTTCCGCATGGCTGCATTTCATTTTCTCGATATAATCTTCTGTCTCGGGCGTCAGATGCGAACGGGAAGCCACAATTACAAACCGTTCGTGCACGCTTGTTTCCGGCAGCCGGACAGCTTTCGCAAGCAGTTCATCCCACGACATTCCATCACGTGCAGTAATACCGGATAGCTTATAAGCACCCGAATCATGCACTCCAAAATAGAGCTCCTTTTTTACCGGCACATAAATGACTCCCATTACCGGTACTGAGTGATGCACCAAAGCTATATTCACTGTGAACTCACCGTTCCTCTTGATGAACTCCTTCGTACCGTCCAAAGGGTCTACAATCCATAAAGTTTCCCAACTCCGTCGTTCCGAAAAAGGCAAATGTTTGCCTTCCTCGCTTAGCAGAGGGAAAGGTGTATCAGCCAAAAAACGGCAGATAGTTTCATGAGCCTTACGGTCGGCAATAGTAAGAGGAGAATTATCCGCTTTTTTTCTACCTGAAAATCCGATGTCGGATCATCGTAAATGGAAAGAATTTTCTCGCCAGCCTGCAAAGCGGCATCAATCGCATTCAGTATATATCGTCGTTCCATACTATATTCTTCTCAAAGATAAGGCACAAAATTAAAAACTTTTTCAGGTCTAAAAGTTTCCACCTCTTGTTTTATAACTTCTTTTAAACGAAAGAGAGAATATTATAAGCACTTTTCACAATCAGAAAAATCAATCCGGAGCAGAGAAATAGAGTGAAATATTCACGAAGGAAGAGGAACTAAAGAGACTGTGACAACATGAGTTTATCTGGGTCTTTTCTCAATTAGTCCGTTAGTTCACAGTACTGAACACTTTGTTTCAACCTTTAAAAACAAGTTGTTTCAGTATATAAAAACATTTTGTTTTTATGCGATAGAACGAGATGTTCTGTTAAGAGAAACAAAGTGTTCTCTTTAATGAAACAAACTGTTCTGTTAAAGGAAACACTTTGTTTTGCCAAACCAAACACGCGACAGCGCCAGCCTTCACATTCTTTCGGCATATCATGAAAAAGGCAGTAACTTCGCAGTTACTGCCTCATCTTGAAAGGAAACATACATTCCTTTCTGTTATGAATTACCAAAAAGAATTCTATTAATTGACGCTATACAGCAACCATGCCTTCTGGAAGTCATCATTCGAAGGATGTTTAGCTTTGAAAGAGTCGCGCAGATTCTCAGCGGATGCTCTGTCATCGAATGTACCGATAACTACACGATACAGGTTTCTTTCTGCATTGTAAACCACCATTGCAGTATAGCCTTCATTCACCAATGCCTGCTTCACACCTTCCGCATTAGCTTTCACGCTATAAGCTCCGCAAACTACACTAAAGGTTTTCAAGCTGGTACCACCTGATACCACAGTCACCTTTTCCTGACGCATGCCGGCAGGTGCACTTTCCACCACCTTTACTTCTACCGGAGCGGTAACCACTGGAGCCACCTCTTCAGCAGGGGCAGTTGTTTGCGGCTCGGCCAATTCCTGCTGTTTTGCCTTTTCATATGCTTTCTTATAAGCACTTTCACTTGATTTACAAGAAGAGAATGCCAGAGCTATGCATACTCCCATTCCCAATACGGCTAATTTTTTCATCTTTTCTATTGTTTTTATTAGTAAAATCGTCTATTCTTATTCTTTATCTCAAAATTTCCGAAAAATAGATTTCGTACCCTCATATTCCAAACGCAATGAAGAGTAGGACAAATCTTCTACTTTAAAGGTACATTTTCCTTCCGGCCACCCGAAATAAGTATCATAATTTTTATCGTTAACGCTTTCAGGCAACAAAATAATGGAAATTTCAGCACCTTTCAAAGAATAATTTCCAAAAAACGTAGTCAACCCTCCATCTTTCAACAAACATATGGCAGAAAAACTTCCTTTTTGAAAATTATAGAATACACTGTCCACCTTCTCTGATGTACCGTCGGCATATTGATACTGACGCAACTGCCACTTACCGGCCAAGTCACCCCCACCATTCATGCAAGCGGTCAAAGTACAAGCCACCAATACAATCCAAAGATATTTTAAATGCAATTTCATCATTTTTCCATGCCACTATCTAAATATGGAACAAAAGTACACCATAACATGCGATTATACCTCAGCATCCTTAGTTAAATATAATTAAACCCCTCCATAAAAAGAGATTTCCCGGAAGACTTGACGTATATTTGCCAAATATAAACAGGGCATGAGGCTCACTTAATTGATTACATGACATTTGAAAATTTGAATTTGATAGAACCTATATTGAAGGCTCTTCAAGAAGAGGGGTATTCCACCCCTACCCCAATCCAGGAAAAATCGATCCCTATATTACTTCAAGGAAAAGACTTATTAGGATGTGCTCAAACCGGAACAGGCAAAACCGCCGCATTTTCCATCCCTATCTTGCAAAAGTTATATAAAACGGATAATCGCAAAAGTATCAAAGCACTCATTCTGACGCCGACCCGCGAGTTGGCCATACAGATAGGAGAATCCTTCAGTGCATACGGTAAGTATACCGGACTGAGACATGCCGTCATCTTCGGTGGTGTAGGACAAAAGCCACAGACAGATGAACTGAAACGTGGAGTACAAATACTGGTTGCAACTCCCGGACGACTGCAAGACCTGGTCAACCAAGGTTTCATTAACCTAAAAGCACTCGAATTCTTCGTATTGGACGAAGCAGACCGGATGCTGGACATGGGATTCATACATGATATCCGACGCATATTAAAGCTATTGCCCGCAAAACGGCAGACTCTCTTCTTTTCGGCCACAATGCCTCCGGAAATAGAGACCTTGGCAAACTCCATGCTGACGCACCCCGAGAAAGTGGAAGTCACCCCTGCATCGTCTACGGTTGACACAATCTCCCAATCAGTCTATTTCGTTGAGAAAAAAGAGAAAAAAGACTTACTGATTCATCTGCTGAAGAATCCGGCTATCAAGTCCGTACTTATCTTCACCAGAACTAAATATGGAGCAGACAAACTTGCACGTACCCTTAGTAAGTCCGGAATAAGAGCCGAAGCCATACATGGAAACAAGTCGCAGAATGCCCGACAGCGAGCACTGACCGGCTTTAAGAACCATGAACTGCGTGTACTGATAGCAACCGATATTGCAGCACGAGGTATCGACGTGGACCAACTATCACACGTCATCAACTATGAGTTGCCCAACATTCCGGAAACATACGTGCACCGTATCGGACGAACCGGACGTGCCGGCCACGACGGTATTGCCCTCTCCTTTTGCGAATCGGAAGAACTGCCTTACCTGAAAGATATCCAAAAATTGATAGGGAAAAGTATCCCAGTAATAAAAGAACACCCTTTTGTCACCGCCGATGGTTTAAAAGCCCAGAAAATCAAGACTGAAGAAATTAAGGCCAAAACCAAGGAAAACAAAATCTATCGCGGGAGCCGTACGAATGGAGACTTTTGGAGAAGAAAAAAGCAAACCTCGCAAAACAACACCCAAAAAGGAGTTGGAAGATAAAGACAATCATAAAAAAACTGATATTCCGAACAAAGTTTCAAAAAAATTTGTTAGTTTTGTCGTACGAACCTCAAAAAAGAAAGGAATATCATTATGAAAGGATTAAATGTTTTAGCAGCTTTCCTGGGTGGCGCCGCAGTAGGTGCAGCCCTCGGTATCTTATTTGCTCCTGAAAAAGGAGAAGACACCCGTAACAAAATCGCAGAAATTCTCCGTAAGAAAGGGATTCGTCTGAACCGAAGCGAAATGGAAGACTTGGTAGATGAAATTGCTGCGGAAATCAAAGGTGAGGTAACGGAATAAGGTAAAAAACAGAACCACTATGTTTGCAGACGACAAAAGTATAGAAAATATGCAGCAGCTCTTCATTGAATTCAAGAAATACCTGGAGCTGCAAAAAGAATATACCAAACTGGAAGTCACCGAAAAACTGTCCAAACTGCTTTCTACGCTTTTATTGGTGCTATTGGTCGTCATACTCGGCGTAGTGGTTCTGTTTCATCTGTCGTTTACGCTGGTCTATATCTTAGCTCCGCTGGTAGGCGGGCTAATGATGAGTTTTGCACTTATCACGTGCTTCCATATCCTACTCATCGTTCTGCTTGTCCTATTCCGCAAAAAGCTCATTATTGATCCGACAGTAAAACTTATCGCAGAATTATTCTTAGACAATTAATTCGAAATATTCATGGATAATACGACCAATACGACTCCCGTCACTTTAGAAAGCATCGCCCAGAAAAAAGCCATGCTGCTACAAGAAATACGACTCCAGAAAGAAATCATGACTGGGCTTACACAAGAAATTTTTGCTCCGCTGGAACCAGCTACCAACAAGGCAAATGCCATGATGAGAGCATTCAACACGGGTATGGCTGTTTTTGACGGTATAGTATTGGGGGTAAAGGTAATGAAGAAATTCAGAAAAATATTTGGAAGAAAGAGATAGAATATCGGATAAAAAAAGAGGGGATGGCCATAACAGTCATCCCCTCTTTTTTATCCGATATAGTCTGAGCACTTTTATACGTACGTCTCAAGCAACTTCACTGCTCCTTCAGGCACAATCGTCACTTCTTGGGTTGCAGCTGGCAGCAGGATTGTTTCGCCCGCTTGTACGGAAACTTCATTCTTCTCATTATCAATAATACGGCAAGAACCCTCCACACAAATAAAAATAACAAAAGAATCCAGTTCAGAATAGTCACAAGTGATTTCTTCCGTCATGTCATAGATGGAAGTCGTGAAATACGGGCTTGCCACCATTTCTACCGGTTCATTCTGCACCTGCTCGTACTCCGTACGAAAATCGTCCTGCACATCTGCAAAATTAATGGCATCAATGGCCTGGCTTGTATGCAGTTCTCTTGATTTACCATCCTTATCCTTACGATTGTAATCAAAAATACGGTAAGTGATATCCGACGTTTGCTGTATTTCTGCTACAAAAGCTCCCGCACCGATTCCATGTACCCGACCTGCAGGCACATAAAACACATCGCCCGGTTTAATGGCGCAAGTCTGCAGAACATCCGCAAACGTACCATTATACACTCGTTCCTTATATTCTTTCGGAGTAATCTGCTCTGCAAAACCGGAAATCAGCTTGGCACCCTGGTCAGCAGCAATAACATACCACATTTCATTTTTACCAAAACTGTTATGACGTTTCTTAGCCAACTCGTCACCCGGGTGTACCTGAATCGACAAGTCCAACTTGGCATCAATAAACTTTATCAATAAAGGAAACTTATTTCCGAAACGTGCATAGTTGGCTTCTCCTACCAGGTCTTCCTTATATTTTCTGACCATATCCGGCAGCGTCAATCCTTTGTCTGCACCATTGGCCACTATAGACTCACTGCCTTCTACTGCCGACACTTCCCAACTCTCGCCTACATTGGCAAGGGTATCATTCAAATGTTTGAATGGAATAATCTTGTCGCCTCCCCAAAGCGTCTGCTTCAGAATAGGCTCAAATTTTAGAGGATACATTCGTTGTTTTTATTAGAACTTTCTGTTAATGATGTGATTTTTTTAGATTCCGGGGGCAAACATACAAAAAATATCAATTTGTATTCCATTTGTTAAACGCTAAACTTTCCTAAAATGTTCTCCACATTTCCTTCCAATTACTTGGGGGAACAAAAGAATTTCTTTTTATTTGCAAGAAATTTAATTAATACCATGGATATGATAAACACTACTCCAACAGAAAGTAATTTGTCCGGTTTGAACCAAAAAGACTTTCAAAAGGATATAAATAACAAAAAGACAGATTTGTTTATCCTGAAGAATGCCCAGGGAATGGAAGTTGCAGTTACTAATTACGGCTGTGCAATACTTTCCATCATGGTACCCGACAAAAATGGCAAATATGCCAATGTTGTATTAGGACACGACAGTATTGAACATGTAATCAACAGCCCGGAACCTTTTCTAAACACTACCATCGGACGCTACGGTAACCGGATAGCTAAAGGAAAGTTTACTTTATACGGCGAAGAGCACCAATTGGCAATCAACAATGGTCCCAACTCACTGCATGGTGGTCCGACTGGTTTTCATACCCGTGTATGGGATGCTGTCCAGCCAGAGCCATCAACAGTCATCTTCAACTACACATCCGCTGACGGCGAAGAGGGCTTCCCCGGAAATCTCGAAGTAGAAATGACTTATCGCCTGGAGGATGAGACCAATGCTCTGGTCATCGAATACCGGGCTACTACCGATAAAGCCACCATCGTCAATCTGACCAATCACGGTTTCTTCAATCTTGCCGGTATAGCCAATCCCTCCCCTACAGTCTTAAACAATATCGTTACCATCAACGCAGATTTTTATGTACCCATCGATGAAGTATCCATCCTACCGGAGAGATATTGAAGGTAGAAGGTACTCCTATGGATTTCCGTACTCCCCATACTCTTGGTGAACGAATTGATGAGAAACATACACAAATTGTGAATGGCGCAGGATATGACCATTGCTATGTACTGAACAAGACTGAAAGTGGAGAGCTGAGCCTTGCAGCCACCTGCATAGAGCCCAACAGCGGACGAACTATGGAAGTATATACCACTGAAAATGGCGTCCAGCTTTACACTGGAAACTGGCTCGGAGGCTTTGAAGGTGCCCATGGAGCCACTTTCCCTGCAAGAAGTGCAGTCTGCTTTGAGGCCCAGTGTTTTCCCGATACGCCCAACAAGTCCCATTTTCCGTCGGCAGTATTGCTACCGGGTGATGAGTACCAGCAAGTGACAATCTACAAGTTTGGTGTACAAGAATGAAATAACTAATCCAATTTATAAACTTATTAATTTTACAAAACCATGACACAACAAAAACAGAATGGTAAACTCATCGCAATTATCACGATGATCTTCCTTTTTGGTATGATTTCATTTGTTACCAACCTTGCTGCCCCTATGGGAATCGTACTGAAAAATCAGTTTTCAGTATCCAACGCTTTAGGGATGTTGGGTAACTTTGGTAACTTTATTGCATATGCAGTGATGGGAATACCAAGCGGCATCTTACTACAACGGGTAGGGTATAAAAAAACGGCATTGATAGCAGTAGCTGTAGGCTTTATCGGTGTAGGTATCCAATATTTATCAGGTCATTCAAGCCCTGATATGGCTTTTGCCGTATATTTGATTGGCGCTTTCATCGCCGGTTTCTCCATGTGTTTGCTTAATACGGTAGTCAACCCGATGCTGAACAAGCTCGGCGGCGAAGGTAACAAAGGAAACCAGCTTATCCAAGTGGGTGGTTCTTTCAACTCCGTAATGGCCACCATTACTCCGATGTTCGTAGGTATCCTGATTGCCGGTTCCATTGAAAAAGCTACTATCTCTCAGATATTCCCTGTAATGTACACAGCAATGGCTGTATTTGCCATCGCGTTCTTCGTTCTTTTGATTGTGCCCATACCGGAACCCAATGCTGCAACTTCAACAGAACCTATCGGTAAGTTGATGTCAGGCGCTTTAAAATTCCGCCACTTCATTTTGGGAGCTATAGCGATCTTTGTATATGTAGGTGTCGAAGTTGGTGTACCGGGTACTCTGAACTTGTTCTTGACCGATCCGATTGAAAAGGGAGGAGCAGGCATTTCTTCCACCATTTCCGGTTTTGTTGTAGGTACATATTGGTTCCTCATGCTGATTGGACGTCTGGCCGGCGCTTCATTGGGTGCAAAAATCTCCAGTAAGGCAATGCTTACCTTTACTTCCGCATTAGGCTTACTTTTGGTATTCCTTGCCATCTTCTCATCTACCGGTTCGCTTGTCAATCTGCCGGTACTCCAACAAAGTGCTACGGGAGGTCTCTCTTTCGGATTTGCAGAAGTACCCATCAATGCAATGTATCTGGTACTGGTAGGTCTGTGTACTTCCATCATGTGGGGTGGTATCTTTAATTTGGCCGTAGAAGGATTGGGTAAATATCTGGCAGCGGCTTCCGGTCTGTTCATGGTATTGGTATGCGGCGGCGGCATCTTGCCCGTTATCCAAGGTTTGGTGGCCGACATTGCAGGTTTCATGCCGAGTTACTGGGTTATCATCGCAGCCCTTGGCTATCTGTTGTTCTACGGTTTGGTAGGCTGCAAAAATGTCAATAAGGACATCAAGGTCGATTAACAAGAAAATATAGGTAATTTATTTATTCACCTTATAAAATATAAATATCATGGATATAGAATACGTAAGAAGCCGTTTCATCAAGCACTTTGACGGAACAACGGGAGCTGTTTATGCTTCTCCGGGTCGCATCAACCTTATCGGTGAGCATACAGACTATAACGGTGGTTTTGTATTCCCCGGAGCAATCGATAAGGGAATGATTGCAGAAATAAAGCCCAACGGCACAAACACAGTAAAAGCTTATTCCATCGACCTGAAAGATTACGTGGAATTTGGCTTGAATGAAGAAGATGCACCCCGCGCAAGCTGGGCAAGATATATCTTTGGCGTGTGCCGGGAAATGATGAAACGCGGTGTAGATGTAAAAGGTTTCAATACCGCTTTTGCAGGCGATGTGCCTCTGGGTGCAGGAATGTCCTCGTCAGCAGCTTTGGAAAGTACCTATGCCTATGCTTTGAACGACTTGTTCGGTGACAACAAGATAGACAAATTTGAATTGGCAAAAGTGGGACAATCTACAGAACACAACTATTGTGGCGTAAACTGTGGTATCATGGACCAATTTGCTTCTGTATTCGGAAAGAAAGGAAGCCTCATCCGCCTGGATTGCCGTTCACTGGAATATCAGTATTTCCCATTCGACCCGCAAGGCTATCGTCTGGTTCTTGTAGATTCTGTAGTGAAACACGAACTTGCATCTTCAGCATACAACAAACGTCGTCAAAGCTGCGAAGCTGCTGTTGCCGCTGTTCAGAAGAAGCATCCACACGTAGAATTCCTGCGTGACGTTACCATGGGCATGCTGGAAGAAGCCAAAGCCGACATCAGCGCAGAAGACTATATGCGTGCAGAATATGTCATCGAAGAGATTCAACGCGTACTCGACGTTTGCGACGCCCTGGAGAAAGGCGATTATGAAACTGTAGGCCAAAAGATGTATGAAACACATCATGGCATGAGTAAGTTGTATGAAGTAAGCTGCGAAGAACTCGATTTTCTGAATGACCTTGCATTCGATTGTGGAGTTACCGGTTCACGTGTCATGGGCGGTGGATTCGGTGGATGTACAATCAATCTGGTAAAGGATGAATTGTACAGTACATTCATCGAAAAAGCAAAAGATGAATTCAAGAAGAAGTTCGGCAGAAGCCCAAAAGTATATGATGTAGTCATCAGCGACGGTGCCCGCAGATTAGAATAATAGACATCAGCATTCAAATAAAAGGCGTTTCCCAGTAATGAGAAGCGCCTTTTTCTTCTCCCCTATTCCACCGTTTTCCACTCTAAAAACAAAATCATCCGAGAAGTTTATTCCGAACACATCTATCTGTACAGCCAGTTGGCACAGATATGTTTCTTGACACTTATGTTGCATAACATATAAAAGTGTACAGCCTACACTAAAGAAAAGTGTTACTTTTACACCCAAAGAAAGATAATCATCTCATTTACATTAAATACAAAACCATGAAAAGACATGTTCTACTTGCAGGAATTGCCGCAATGATGCTAACTGCGTGCAATCAAAAGACAGAAACAACGCTTACGCTGTCCGGTCTTGATCCAGTAAAATTCCAAACAACAGTCAATGACGCCCAGACACAGCTTTATACGCTGAAGAATAAAGCGGGCATGGAAGTATGCATCACAAACTTTGGAGGACGTATTGTATCCATTATGGTACCCGACAAAAATGGAGTTATGCAGGATGTAGTATTGGGCTTTGACAGCATTGCCGATTACATCAACATACCAAGTGACTTTGGTGCTTCTATCGGACGCTACGCCAACCGGATTAACCAAGGGAAAATCGTTCTTGACGGAGATACCATACAGTTACCACAGAACAATTTCGGACATTGCCTGCACGGTGGCCCCAAAGGATGGCAATACCAAGTATACAGTGCCAATCCCATTGACAGCACAACTCTGGAGCTCACCCGCATTTCACCGGATGGAGACGAGAATTTCCCGGGTAATGTTACGGCAAAAGTACTTTTCAAGTTAACGGATGACAATGCCATTGATATAAAATACAGTGCAACAACAGACCAAAAGACGGTTATCAATATGACTAACCATTCTTATTTCAATTTATCAGGTGATCCTTCAAAGGCAGCAACAGACCACATCTTATACATCAATGCAGACAACTATACTCCGGTAGACAGTACTTTCATGCCAACGGGTGACATCATCTCCGTCAAAGAAACACCAATGGACTTTACCACTCCCAAGAGTGTGGCACAAGACATCAACCGGATTGACTTTGAACAAATAAAGAACGGAAACGGATATGACCATAATTGGGTACTGAATACTAAAGGTGACCTATCCCAAGTGGCAGCCAAACTGACATCGCCTATAAGCGGCATCACCCTGGAAGTTTATACCAATGAGCCAGGCATACAAGTATATACCGGGAATTTCCTGGACGGCACCGTAAAAGGTAAAAAAGGCATTACTTACAACCAGCGCGCTTCCGTATGCCTTGAGACACAACATTATCCGGATAGCCCCAACAAAGCCCAATGGCCTTCTGTCGTACTGGAACCCGGACAAACATACAACAGTGAATGTATCTTTAAATTCACTATAGAAAAATAACCTTTTAAATACACATCGTACAATGAATTGGAATTCACATGAATTTATATGGCTCGACTGGGTAATCCTCATAGTCGGCATGGCAGCTGTAATATGGGCTGTATGGCGTGCTGTCCAGAAAGACAAACGTATGCAACAAGGAGCAAGCAGTGCTGATTATCTATTTGGTAAAGGAGAACCCTGGTACATTATCGGTGCAGCAATCTTTGCTGCCAACATTGGCTCGGAACACCTGGTAGGTCTTGCCGGAACCGGAGCAAAATCGGGAGTAGGCATGGCTCACTGGGAAATGCAAGGCTGGATGATTCTTCTTTTAGGATGGTTGTTTGTTCCGTTCTATCAGTTGCTGAATAATAAGATGGGAAAAATCATCACTATGCCCGATTTTCTGAAATACCGTTACACACAACGCACGGGTTCATGGCTCTCCATCATAACACTGATTGCCTACATTCTGACTAAAGTGAGCGTAACAGCCTATACCGGAGGTATCTTCCTCGAATTTCTTCTTGGACTACCATTCTGGTACGGAGCTATCGGCCTGATTGTACTGACCGGTCTTTTCACGGTATTGAGTGGTATGAAGGGGGTAATGACCCTTTCAGCTATCCAGACCCCTATTCTAATTATCGGTTCCTTTCTCGTTCTGTTCCTGGGGCTGTCAGCTCTAGGTGGTGGAAGTATCGCTACCGGCTGGACAGAAATGATGGAACATGCCCGCAATGCCATGAATGTAGGAGCAGACGGCCATGCATACGGTGCCAACCACATGTTCCATTGGAGTGAAGCAGACCCGATGTATCAGGAATATCCCGGTTTTTGGGTATTCATCGGAGCTCCATCATCGGTTTCTGGTATTGGTGTACAGACCAGCACATTGTTCAACGTGTGCTTGGACAAAGTAAAGGAGAAGCGAATGATGTCGTAATGAAGCGCGCCCGTCGCGGTAGCATTGCAGCCGGTTACTTCAAGATTCTGCCGGTATTCATGTTCCTCATTCCGGGCATGGTGCAGCAGCCCTGGCCGCCAAAGGCGAGTTCGACATGTCAAACACAGATGCCGCTTTTGCCGTTATGGTAAAAGACGTGTTGCCCGCCGGTGTAAAAGGCATTGTAACTATCGGTTTCATCTGTGCCCTGGTTGCTTCGCTGGCTGCATTCTTCAATTCATGTGCCACTCTCTTCACTGAAGATTTCTATAAACCCATGTGCAAAGGTAAAAGTGAAGCTACCTACGTATTGGTAGGACGTATTGCCACAGTAGTAGTTGTTATCCTTGGTATGGCATGGATTCCCATCATGATGAGTCTAGGAAGTCTATACGATTACCTCCAAGGCATCCAGTCACTCCTGGCTCCTGCATGGTAGCCGTATTTGCATTGGGTATCTTCTCAAAACGGATTACACCGAAAGCGGGTGAAGTAGGCATGATTGTAGGATTCATCATCGGTATGGTACGCCTACTGACGAATATCTTTACCAATACCGGTAAAGACGTCATGAACGGCTGGTACTGGGAATACACCAGCTGGTTCTGGCAGACCAACTGGCTCATCTTCGAAATTTGGCTGCTTGTATTCCTGCTCGTACTGATGGCAGTAGTTTCTTGTTTCACTCCCAAACCCACTGCCGAGCAGATAGAAGCCATAACCTTCACCGGCAGTTACAAAAAACTAATCAGAGAAAGTTGGAATAAATGGGATGTCATTGCTTCACTGGGAGTTGTGATTCTCTGTGCTCTATTCTATATTTATTTCTGGTAACACTCAACTGTCAAACGATAAATATACATACTTATGACAACTTATTATAGTAAGAACCCCAAATTCTACGTCTCCGTGGACTGCATCATTTTCGGTTTCAACGAAGGGGAACTGAACCTGCTGCTGCTGAAGCGTAACTTTCAGCCGGCAATGGGCGAATGGTCTCTGATGGGAGGATTTGTACAAGAGGATGAAAGCGTGGACGATGCTGCCAAACGCGTACTGCATGAACTGACCGGACTGGACAATGTATACATGGAGCAGGTCGGCTCATTCGGAGCCATCGGCCGTGACCCGGGCGAACGTGTTGTCTCTATTGCCTACTACTCACTAATCAACATCAATGAGTATGATAAAGAACTGGTGCAGAAACACAATGCATTTTGGGTAAATATCAACGAACTGCCGGAACTGATTTTCGACCATCCGCAAATGGTAGCGCAGGCACGGAAGCTGATGCAGCAGAAGGCCTCTACCGAGCCGATAGGCTTCAACCTGCTACCCAAGCTGTTCACCTTATCGCAGCTACAAAGTCTATACGAAGCCATCTATGGAGAAGCCATGGACAAACGCAACTTCCGTAAGCGGATAGCCGAACTGGACTGTATCGAAAAGACGGACAAAATAGACAAAACCGGCTCCAAACGGGGAGCTGCACTATATCAGTTCAACGAGAATCTATATCGTAAGGCACCGAAATTTAAACTGTAAAATAGAGTTATGTTAGAAGCACTGAAAGAAAAAGTATTCCATGCCAATCTTGAGTTGGTGAAGCATGGACTGGTTATCTTCACCTGGGGCAATGTTTCGGCCATCGACCGTGAGACGGGATTGGTAGTCATCAAGCCCAGTGGTGTAAGCTACGATGACATGAAAGCTACAAATATGGTAGTGGTGAATCTTGACGGTAAGGTCGTGGAAGGACGGTTAAAGCCCTCCTCAGACACACCGACCCACCTGGTTCTCTACAAGGCATTCCCCGAAATCGGCGGTGTGGTGCACACGCACTCTACTTACGCCACAGCCTGGGCACAAGCCGGATGTGACATACCGAATATCGGGACAACACATGCCGATTACTTCCACGACGCCATACCCTGCACAGCAGACATGACGAAGGAGGAAGTGGAAGGAGCGTATGAACTGGAAACGGGAAATGTCATCGTAAAACGCTTTGAGGGGCTGAACCCGGTACATACTCCCGGAGTATTGGTAAAGAACCACGGTCCTTTCTCGTGGGGAAAAGACGCACACGAAGCGGTACATAATGCCGTAGTGATGGAGCAGGTGGCAAAAATGGCAAGTATAGCCTATGCCGTGAACCCCAATCTGACCATGAATCCGCTGCTGATAGAAAAACATTTCAGCCGCAAGCACGGTCCTAACGCTTATTATGGACAGAAATAACTATCATTCTTTAAATATAAACTATAAAAATAAATTGTATGAACACATTTGAACAATATGAAGTATGGTTCGTAACCGGAGCACAGCTCTTGTACGGAGGTGACGCAGTTATCGCAGTAGACGCACATAGTAATGAAATGGTGAAAGGTCTGAATGATTCCGGGAAACTGCCCGTAAAGGTAGTATATAAAGGTACGGTCAATTCATCCAAAGAAGTAACCGCTACCTTCAAAGCCGCCAACAACGACGATAAGTGTATCGGAGTCATCACCTGGATGCACACCTTCTCTCCTGCCAAAATGTGGATTCACGGTTTGCAGGAACTGAAGAAGCCATTACTACACTTCCATACACAGTTCAACAAGGAAATTCCCTGGGAGACGATGGACATGGATTTTATGAACCTAAACCAATCGGCTCACGGCGACCGCGAATTTGGACACATCGTGACACGTATGCGAAAGAACCGCAAAGTGGTAGTAGGCCACTGGCAGGACGAAAAAGCCCAAAACCAGATTGCCGCATGGATGCGCGTAGCTGCCGCATGGGCTGATGCGCAGGATATGCTCATCATCCGCTTCGGCGACCAGATGAACAACGTGGCTGTGACAGACGGTGACAAGGTCAGTGCCGAACAAGTATTGGGCTATCATGTGGACTACTATCCCATCAATGATGTGATGACACACTACAATGCTGTCAGCGACGAGGACGTGAAGGCACTCGTAGCAGAATACTTCAAGCTCTACGACCACGCTCCCGAACTGGAAGACGCACGTACGGAAGCCTACACCAAAGTATGGAACTCCGCCAAGGCCGAAATCGCCATTCGCCGCGTGCTGAAAGACACGGGTGCCAAAGGCTTCACCACCAACTTCAACGATTTGGGCGACTTTGACCAAATCCCCGGACTGGCCTCACAGCGACTGATGGCGGAAGGTTACGGCTTCGGTGCCGAAGGCGACTGGAAAACTGCGGCACTGTACCGTACCACTTGGGTGATGAGTCAAGGCATGCCGAAGGGGTGCTCCTTCCTCGAAGACTATACGCTGAACTTCGACGGAGAAAAGAGCGCCATCCTGCAGGCACACATGTTGGAAGTCTGTCCACTGATTGCCGAACAGAAGCCGAAACTGGAAGTGCACCGTCTGAGCATCGGTATCGACAGCGAAACAGCCCGCCTGGTATTTACCAGCAAGCAAGGTGAAGGTGTAGCCGCTACCATCGTAGACCTGGGCAATCGCTTCCGCCTCATTGTGAACAAAGTAGAATGCATCAAGAGCAAGCCTCTGCCCAAGTTGCCCGTTGCCAGCGCACTGTGGATTCCAATGCCCAACCTCGAGGTGGGCGCTGCAGCCTGGATTCTGGCCGGAGGTACACATCATACCAGCTTCTCCTACGACCTGACGGTGGAATATTGGGAAGACTTTGCCGAAATGGCCGGCATCGAAATGGTAGTCATCGATGAAAATACCACCATCAGCGAGTTCAAAAAAGAACTGCGCATGAATGAAGTCTACTATATGCTGAACAAGGCACTTTGCTGATAATCATTACGGATTACCGATTGCGGACTACTAATTACACGTACCACAAACGTAACTAGTAGTTTGCAATTAGTAATCCGTTGTTTATAATCGTACTATAAATCCGTAAATTATCATTAATACCATGAAATTAGATGCAAAATCAACCATTGAGGCAGGCAAGGCCATCCTTGGTATAGAACTCGGTTCCACACGAATCAAGGCGGTTTTGATTGACCAGGAAAACAAACCCATCGCCCAGGGAAGCCATACTTGGGAGAATCAGTTAGTCGACGGACTGTGGACATATAGCGTCGAGGCTGTCTGGTATGGGTTGCAGGATTGCTACGCAGACCTTCGTACCAATGTAAAGAGCCTCTACGATACAGAGATAGAAACCCTGGCAGCCATCGGTGTCAGTGCCATGATGCACGGCTATATGGCATTCAATGAAAAAGAAGAAATCCTTGTACCCTTCCGTACCTGGAGAAATACTAATACCGGCCAGGCTGCCGCAGCCCTATCCGAACTATTTGTCTACAACATCCCTCTGCGTTGGAGCATCTCCCACCTCTACCAAGCCATCCTGGATAATGAAGAGCACGTTCCATCCATCAATTACCTGACTACCCTTGCAGGTTTTGTCCACTGGCAAATAACCGGCCAAAAGGTACTGGGCATAGGAGATGCCTCCGGTATGCTCCCTATCGATCTCATCACCAAAAACTATTCTTCTGAAATGGTGGATAAGTTCGACAAACTTATTGCTCCGAAAGGATACGACTGGAAGCTTCGAGATATTCTGCCGAAGGTATTGTCGGCCGGTGAAAACGCAGGCTTCCTTACTCCCGAAGGAGCCAGTCGCCTCGACGTATCGGGACATCTGAAAGCAGGAATTCCCGTCTGTCCGCCCGAAGGTGACGCTGGAACCGGCATGGTTGCCACCAACGCCGTAAAGCAGCGCACTGGAAACGTATCGGCAGGCACCTCCTCTTTCTCAATGATTGTATTGGAGAAAGAATTGTCCAAGCCCTACGAAATGATTGACATGGTAACCACCCCCGACGGAAGCCTCGTAGCTATGGTGCATTGCAATAACTGCACTTCCGACCTCAATGCCTGGATCAATATTTTCAAAGAATACCAGGAACTGATGGGCATCCCCGTAGATATAGACGAAATCTACGGAAAACTCTATAACCACGCCCTGACAGGCAATGCAGACTGCGGAGGCCTCATTTCATACAACTACATATCAGGCGAACCTATAACGGGACTGGCAGACGGACGTCCACTGTTTGTACGTTCGGCAAACGACAAGTTCAACCTTGCCAACTTCATGCGCACCCATCTGTATGCTTCAGTGGGAGTTCTCAAAATCGGCAACGACATCCTTTTCAATGAAGAAAAAATCAGAGTAGACAGAATCACCGGTCACGGAGGACTCTTCAAAACCAAAGGAGTAGGCCAGAGAATACTGGCAGCTGCCATCAATTCACCCATTTCCGTTATGGAAACAGCCGGCGAAGGTGGTGCCTGGGGTATTGCCCTCCTCGCTTCCTACCTTGCAAACAACGGAAACGACCAATCCCTTGCCGACTTCCTGGACAAGCATGTATTCACCGGAAATGCCGGTATTGAAATCTCACCGACAGCCGAAGATGTAAGCGGATTCAACACCTACATCGAAAGCTATAAAGCTGGTTTGCCCATCGAAGAAGCAGCAGTAAGATTCAAGAACTAAGTATTTAATAACACTAAAAAACTATGAACACAAAGTTATTTATCAGTAGCATATTTCTCTCCACCTCGTTGTCACTCTTCGCACAGAAAAGTGCCACTATCACTTTACACACAGACCAGAGCGAGCAAATCATTCCCAAAGAAATCTACGGCCAATTTGCAGAGCATTTGGGAACTTGTATCTATGGTGGACTTTGGGTAGGTGAAAACTCCGATATTCCCAACATCAACGGTTATCGCACCGACGTATTCAATGCACTGAAGGAGCTCCGTGTACCCGTCCTTCGCTGGCCGGGAGGCTGCTTTGCCGATGAATACCACTGGATGGACGGTATCGGCCCTAAAGAAAACCGCCCCAAAATGGTGAACAACAACTGGGGAGGCACTATCGAAGACAACAGTTTCGGAACCCATGAGTTCCTCAATCTCTGCGAAATGCTGGGATGTGAACCCTATATCAGTGGAAACGTAGGCAGTGGTACCGTAGAAGAACTTGCCAAATGGGTGGAATACATGACCTCCGAAGGAGACTCCCCCATGGCACGCCTGCGCCGCCAGAACGGTCGCGACAAAGCCTGGAAAGTAAAATACCTCGGCGTGGGTAACGAAAGCTGGGGTTGCGGTGGAAGCATGCGTCCCGAATATTATGCCGACCTCTACCGCCGCTATTCCACCTACTGCCGCAACTATGACGGCAATAGCCTTTTCAAGATAGCCAGCGGTGCCAGCGACTACGACTATAACTGGACCAAAGTGCTGATGGACCGCGTAGGCGGCCGTATGCACGGTCTTTCCTTGCACTACTATACCGTCAGCGGATGGAACGGCAGTAAAGGCGCCGCCACCCAATTCAGTAAAGACGACTATTACTGGACACTGGGCAAATGCCGCGAAATAGAAGATGTCATCAAGAAGCATTGCACCATTATGGATGAATACGACCCTCAAAAGAACGTGGCTCTTATGCTTGACGAATGGGGAACCTGGTGGGACACTGAACCGGGTACCAATCCCGGACATCTGTACCAACAGAATACATTGCGTGATGCTTTTGTCGCTTCCCTCAGCTTCGACATCTTCCATAAATATACCGACCGTCTGAAAATGGCAAACATTGCCCAAATCGTCAATGTATTGCAATCCATGATTCTGACCAGCGGAAAAAACATGGTACTCACCCCCACTTATTATGTATTCAAAATGTACAATGTACACCAGGATGCCACCTACATTCCTCTTGAGCTGAACTGCGACATGATGGATGTACGCGACAACCGCAGAATACCAATGGTCAGCGCTACCGCCTCCAAAGACCCAAACGGCAAGATACACATTTCCATGTCCAACGTAGATGCAGACAATGCACAGGAAGTGACCATCAATCTGTCTGGAACGAAAGCCAAGAAAGCAGTTGGTGAAATATTGACTTCCACCAATCTGACGGACTACAATTCATTTGAAAATCCCGACAATGTGAAACCCGTTCCGTTCAAAGAGGTAAAAATCAATAAAGATATTCTCAAGATTAAACTTCCGGCCAAATCAATCGTTACTATTGAGTTACAGTAAAACTACCGTGCACCGCACAAAATCAGCTAAATACGTTTAGTATCATTTTAGCAGCAAAAAGGCAGTAATACTGATAAAAAAGACACTCTTCGAGTGTTGTGAATTACGCATAAAGAGTTATCTTTGCCCTTGGAAAACCTACAAGGACCAAATAACCTATTGATAATATTCAAAATTAATTAGATTCAATATGAACGACAACAAACTTATGAACCGTGCGGCGGACAATATCCGTATCCTTGCTGCATCCATGGTTGAGAAAGCCAACTCCGGGCATCCGGGCGGTGCCATGGGTGGTGCTGACTTTGTAAATGTACTCTTCTCAGAGTTCCTGGTATATGACCCTGAAAATCCGGCTTGGGAAGGTCGTGACCGTTTCTTCCTCGACCCGGGACACATGTCACCGATGCTTTACTCTACATTGGCCCTGACCGGCAAGTTCACGCTGGACGAACTGAAAGAGTTCCGCCAATGGGGAAGCCCTACTCCGGGACATCCCGAACGTGACATCATGCGCGGCATCGAAAACACTTCCGGACCGCTCGGCCAGGGACACACATTTGCAGTCGGTGCAGCCATCGCAGCCAAGTTCATGAAGGCACGTTTCGAAGAAGTAATGCCACAGACCATCTACGCTTATATTTCTGACGGTGGCATCCAGGAAGAAATCTCCCAAGGCTCAGGCCGTATCGCCGGAGCATTAGGGTTGGATAATCTCATCATGTTCTATGATGCCAACGACATTCAGCTTTCTACCGAGACAAAGGATGTGACCATCGAAGATACCGGCAAGAAATACGAAGCTTGGGGCTGGAAAGTCATTAAAATCAATGGTAACGATCCCGATGCCATCCGCGGTGCACTGAACGAAGCCAAAGCTGAGAAAGAGTGTCCGACGCTGATTATCGGTCATACCGTAATGGGTAAAGGTGCCCGCAAGGCAGACGGCAGCAGCTACGAGGCTGATTGTGCCACGCACGGTGCTCCTCTGGGCGGCGACGCTTATATAAACACTATCAAGAATTTGGGTGGTGACCCGACAAATCCGTTTGTCATCTTCCCCGAAGTGGCCGAACTATATGCCAAGCGTGCAACTGAGCTGAAGAAAATCATGGCTGAAAAGTATGCAGCCAAAGCCGCATGGGCAAAAGCCAATCCGGAAAAGGCTGCCAAACTGGAAATGTTCTTCTCCGGCAAGGCTCCCGAAGTGAATTGGGCCGCCATCGAACAGAAAGCAGGCGTTGCCACCCGCGCAGCATCTGCACTGTGCTCAGTGCTCTCGCCACTCAAGTAGAAAATATGATTGTTGCTTCTGCCGACCTTTCCAATTCCGACAAGACAGACGGATTCCTCAAGAAAACACATGCCTTCAAGAAAGGTGACTTCAGCGGTGCATTCTTCCAGGCCGGTGTTGCCGAGCTGACTATGGCATGTTGCTGTATCGGTATGGCACTGCATGGCGGTGTAATCCCCGCTTGCGGAACATTCTTCGTATTCTCCGACTACATGAAACCTGCCGTACGTATGGCAGCCCTGATGGAAGTTCCCGTGAAGTTCATCTGGACACACGATGCCTTCCGTGTAGGTGAAGACGGTCCTACCCACGAACCGGTAGAACAAGAAGCCCAAATCCGCCTGATGGAAAAGCTGAAAAACCACAAGGGACACAATTCCATGTTGGTACTCCGCCCGGCAGACGCAGAAGAAACAACTGTGGCATGGAAACTGGCAATGGAAAATACCACAACCCCAACCGGTTTGATTTTCTCCCGCCAGAACATCGCCAACCTGCCCGAAGGCAACGATTACGAACAAGCTGCCAAAGGTGCTTATATCGTAGCTGGCTCCGATGAAAATCCGAATGTAATCCTCGTTGCTTCAGGCTCGGAAGTTGCCACATTGGTAGCCGGTACTGAATTGCTGCGCAAGGATGGCATCAAGGTGCGTATCGTGTCCGTTCCTTCCGAAGGTCTGTTCCGTAGCCAAGCTCCGGGATATCAAGAAGGCATTATCCCGTGTGGTGCCAAGGTATTCGGCCTGACAGCCGGTCTGCCCGTCACATTGCAAGGGCTGGTAGGTCCCCGCGGTAAAGTATGGGGATTGGAATCATTCGGATTCTCGGCACCTTATAAAGTGCTGGACGAAAAGCTCGGTTTCACCGCAGAGAACGTTTACAAACAAGTAAAAGCAATGTTATAATCATTATCCAATGTGCTGATGTGCTGATTGCCCGCGCCCTACAAGCTGCAGGCATCAGCACATTGGCACATTGGTATATTAACTGACCATCATGAAAACAATAGGAATCTGTTCCGACCATGCAGGCTTCGAATTGAAGGAATATGTTCGCGGCTGGTTGGAAGCCAAAGGCTGGGCTTACAAGGACTTCGGGACCTACTCAACCGAGAGTTGCGACTATCCCGACTTTGCACATCCTTTGGCACTGGCCGTTGAAGCCGGAGAGTGCTATCCGGGAATTGCCATCTGCGGAAGCGGTGAAGGTATCAGCATAACGCTGAACAAGCATCAGGGTATCCGCGCAGCCCTCTGCTGGACGGCAGAAATAGCCCATTTGGCACGCCAGCACAATGATGCCAATGTGCTTGTCATGCCAGGGCGATTCATCAGTACCGAAGAAGCCGACATGATTATGAGGGAATTCTTCAGTACACCATTCGAAGGCGGACGCCACCAACGAAGAGTGGACAAGATACCGGTACACTTGTAAAGCAGTAGAATCACATTCTTTATGATATCCGCCCGAAGCTCTGACATTCTGATAGAATCGTGAGAAACTTCGGGCTTTTTATTTGCCCCTTTTTCTTATTTTTCACAGTGAAGATGCTCATTGTCTTCAAATAAAAACTATCTTTGTGGTTCGATAACCCGGATATTTTTTAGATATGGAACGACTGAATACCATAAAAGAGCTTATCAACCAGGGAAATGTAGAGCAAGCCATCCAGCAGCTTGACGAAATACTGCAAACAGACTTTCCCGGCAAAGACGAAGCTTACTACCTGCGGGGAAATGCCTATCGGAAACAAGGCAACTGGCAACAAGCACTGAACAACTATCAGTATGCCATCGACCTGAACCCCGAAAGCCCGGCACAACATGCCTATCAAATGGCTATGGACATCCTGAACTTCTACAACAAGGATATGTACAATCAATAAATAAAGAACGTAAATTATGGCAAAAATCAAAGGAGCAATCGTAGTAGACACCGAACGTTGCAAAGGCTGCAACTTGTGTGTGGTAGCGTGTCCGCTCAACGTAATAGCCCTCACCAAGGAGGTGAATGTGAAAGGGTATAACTATGCCCACCAGATATTGGAAGATACTTGTAACGGCTGCGCCTCGTGCGCCACAGTATGTCCGGACGGATGTATCTCAGTATATAAAATAAAAGTAGAATAAATCTGTAAATCAGTAGAATATGGCAGAAGAAGTTGTATTAATGAAAGGAAATGAAGCCATCGCCCACGCAGCCATCCGTTGCGGTGCAGACGGTTACTTCGGATATCCCATTACTCCGCAATCGGAGGTATTGGAAACTCTTGCCGAACTGAAACCCTGGGAGACGACCGGCATGGTGGTTCTTCAGGCAGAAAGTGAAGTGGCAGCTATCAATATGGTGTACGGCGGTGCCGGAAGTGGTAAAATGGTCATGACCTCCTCCTCCAGCCCCGGTGTCAGCCTAAAGCAGGAAGGTATCTCTTATCTGGCAGGTGCCGAGCTGCCTTGCTTGATTGTAAACGTTATGCGCGGCGGTCCCGGTCTGGGAACCATCCAACCGAGCCAGGCCGACTATTTCCAGACAGTAAAAGGAGGCGGCCACGGTGACTATCGTCTGATTGCCCTTGCTCCGGCTTCCGTACAAGAAATGGCAGATTTCGTAGGACTGGCATTCGAACTTGCCTTCAAATACCGTAATCCGGCAATCATCCTTGCCGACGGTGTCATCGGCCAGATGATGGAAAAAGTGGTGCTCCCGGTACAAAAGCCACGCCGCACCGATGCGGAAGTCATCGAACAATGCCCATGGGCCACTACCGGCAGAACCAATGGCCGCAAACCCAACGTCATCACCTCATTGGAACTGAAACCGGAAGAAATGGAAAAGAACAACATCCGTTTCCAGGCCAAATACAAGCAGATAGAAGAGAATGAGGTTCGCTTCGAGGAAATTCATTGCGATGATGCCGACTACCTGATTGTAGCCTTCGGCTCTATGGCACGCATCGGACAGAAAGCAATGGAGCTGGCACGCGAAGAAGGAATCAAGGTAGGTATGCTCCGCCCCATCACGTTGTGGCCGTTCCCGACCAAAGCCATTGCCGCGTATGCCGACAAGGTGAAAGGTATGCTCGTTACAGAATTGAATGCCGGACAGATGGTGGAAGATGTCCGCCTTGCCGTGAACGGTAAAGTGAAAGTGGAACATTTCGGACGCCTCGGCGGCATTGTTCCCGATCCGGATGAGATAGTAGATGCATTGAAAGAAAAACTGATTAAGAAATGAATCCTGATAAAATAAGAAACGTACTGAACATTCTCTTCATGGTACTTGCCTTGGCAGCTATCATTATATATTTTGCTGCAAAAGATGACTTCAAGCTGTTCATCTACGTCTGCGGCGCGGCGATATTCGTCAAGTTGATGGAGTTTTTCATACGGTTCACCAACAGATAGGAGAAGTGATTATGACAAAAGAAGATATTATAAAGCCCGAGAATCTGGTTGCCAAGAAACCGACTCTGATGAACGACAATCCCATGCACTACTGCCCGGGATGCAGTCACGGCGTAGTTCATAAACTCGTAGCCGAAGTTATCGAAGAAATGGGACTGGAAGACAAAGCAATAGGCATCTCCCCCGTGGGATGTGCCGTGTTCATCTATAATTATATAGACATCGACTGGCAGGAAGCCGCCCATGGACGTGCGCCCGCACTTGCCACTGCCATCAAGCGCCTTTGGCCAGACCGCCTGGTGTTCACTTACCAAGGAGACGGCGACCTGGCTTGTATCGGTACTGCCGAAACCATCCACGCCTTGAACCGCGGCGAAAACATCACCATCATCTTCATCAACAATGCCATCTATGGTATGACCGGGGGACAAATGGCTCCCACTACCCTTGTAGGCATGAAGACATCGACCAGCCCTTACGGACGTGACGTGCATCTGCACGGCTATCCGCTGAAGATGGCCGATATTGCTGCACAATTGGAAGGAACCGCTTACGTGACACGCCAAAGCGTACAGTCCGTTCCCGCCATCCGCAAAGCGAAAAAGGCTATCCGCAAAGCATTCGAGAACTCTATGGCAGGCAAAGGTTCCAACCTTGTGGAAATCGTTTCCACCTGTAACTCCGGCTGGAAGATGTCTCCTGCGAAATCCAATGAATGGATGGTAGAGAACATGTTCCCCTTCTATCCGCTGGGCGACCTGAAAGATAAATAATCATGCTAAAGACAGAAGAACAATGAAAGAAGAAATCATTATAGCAGGCTTCGGTGGACAAGGTGTATTGTCCATGGGAAAGATTTTGGCATATTCCGGATTGATGGAAGGCAAAGAGGTGACTTGGATGCCGGCTTACGGACCGGAACAACGTGGTGGTACAGCCAACGTAACAGTCATCGTAAGTGACGAGAAAATATCCTCACCCATCTTGAGCAAGTACGATGCCGCCATCATCCTGAACCAGCCGTCATTGGAGAAATTCGAAAGCAAGGTAAAACCCGGAGGCGTACTTATCTACGACGGTTACGGCATCATCAACCCGCCGACGCGTAAGGACATCCACGTTTACCGCATCAACGCCATGGATGCCGCCAATGAAATGAACAACGCCAAGGCATTCAACATGATTGTATTGGGTGGATTATTGAAAATCAAGCCGATGGTTACACTGGACAGTGTACTCAGAGGATTGAAGAAGACACTGCCCGAACGCCACCACCACTTGATACCGATGAACGAAGAAGCTATCAAGAAAGGAATGGAACTTATTCAGGAAATGAAATGAAAGGCTATGTAAAGCCACTCCCCATAAGAGGAGGAACTTTACGCCAGAATAAGAGATAAAGGAAAACGGATAAGCCCTTGTGATATTGATTTATTGCAAGGGCTTATTTCATTTCAAGCCGGAAAAAGTATGGATTCAAGGGCAGAGAACCGGAAGCAGTATAGAACAAAACAGAAAACAAGACAGTTTAAAAGAAGCAAAAAAGGCTGAATTCAGTAAGCAAATAATTTTTTATTGTATCTTTGCGCCTAATTATGAGACGAATTGTACTGACATATATATTTCTGTCCGTTATAGGGATATGGGGGGCTATGGCGCAAAACACCTTAAACCCGATGAACAATCGCGACCGGTTCGGTAACCAGATTGACCCGAATACCCAGCCGGACAATCTGGAAGACAGTACCAATACTGAGATTCAAAGTCTTCCACCCAAGCTTTACATGTGGAAACTAAGTGAGACACTGGGCAACCGTACCATCATACCTGCCGACACAGCCAGCCTCAACTTCCAGAGCACCAATCTGGTGGAAGGAATGTTCGGCCATTACAACTACTTGGGAAATTTAGGCTCTCCACGCCTTTCACGCCTGTTCTTTGAACGGGAAGAAAGCGAGCCGACCATCTTCATGGCTCCCTTCTCCAGTTTTTTCACACGTCCCGACCAGGTGCTTTTCACCAACAGCAACGTGCCTTACACCAATCTAACCTACTACAAGGCCGGCAACAAAGTGAACGGTGAAGAACGCTTCAAGTCCTACTTCTCCGTCAACGTCAACAAGCAGTTGGCATTTGGCTTCAACATCGACTATCTGTACGGGCGCGGTTATTACCAGAACCAGTCCACCTCGCACTTCAATGCAGGACTGTTCGGCAGCTATATCGGCGAGAAATACCAGGTACAAGCAGTCTACAACAACTTTTTCCTGAAGATGAACGAGAACGGCGGTATTGCAGACGACCAATACATCACCCGTCCCGAAAACATGTCCGGAGGAAAGAAAGAGTACGAGTCCACCACTATCCCGGTCAAATTGGAACAGAGTTCCAACCGCAACAAGGATTTTTATATCTATCTGACACAGCGCTATCGTCTTGGTTTTACGCGGAGAATACGGAGCACACAAGAAGGCAAACCGGCGGTGTCCGTACCCAAAGCTTCATCCTCCCCGTCCTCTGAATCCGAAATATCCGCTTCGAACAACGACATAGCATTGCCAAACGACAGCATAGCATCAAAATCGGTCAGCACACTTGCAGCTGCCAATGACAGCCTGCCGTCTGTTTCTACCGCAGACAACGACTCACTTTTCGAAGAAGAGTTCGTCCCCGTCACCAGCTTTATCCATACCTTGAAAGTAGAGCGGTCGCGGCACCAATTCCGTTCGGGAAGCGAGCCCGAAGGATTCTTCCCGGAAGACTACAAGCTTTACAAGAATTACAGCAACGACTCCACCACGGCATTCAGTGTAAAGAACGTGTTCGGAATAGCCTTGCTGGAAGGTTTCAACAAATACGCCAAAGCCGGACTTACGGCTTATATCTCCCACAAGTTCAGCCGGTACGACCTGATGAATACGGACACACTTACCGACATGCGCCGCATCCGCTACACCGAGCAGGAAATCTTCCTGGGTGGCGAACTCGCCAAGCGCGAAGGCAAACTGCTGCACTACAACGTAAACGGTGAAGTGGGGTTGGTAGACAAAGCCATCGGGCAGTTCCGCGTCAACGCCAATCTGGACCTGAACTTCCATCTATGGAAAGATACGGTGAACTTCTACGCCCGCGGTTATGTGAGCAACACGCTTCCTTCCTTCTACATGCGCCATTACCACTCCAACCACTACAACTGGGACAACGACAACATGGACAAGGAATTCCGTACGCGTGTGGAAGGCGAGCTGAACATTTCCCGTTGGGGAACCAATCTCCGTGCCGGCGTAGAGAATATCAAGAACTACACCTACTTCAACCAAAGCGCCCTGCCCGAACAGAACGGAGGCAACATACAAGTGCTGTCCGCCACACTGAAACAAGACTTCCGCCTCGGTGTCTTCCACCTGGACAATGAGGTGACCTGGCAGAAGACGAGCAATGAAACAGTACTTCCATTGCCCCAACTCTCGTTCTACCATAACTTCTATATACTGGCTAAACTCGCCAAGAAGGTGCTGACCGTTCAGTTGGGTGCCGATGTCCGTTACTTCACCAAGTACAACGCACCTGCCTATGCACCCGGCGTCCAGCAGTTCCATCTGCAACCTACGGACGATTTGGTGGAAATAGGCGGTTACCCCATCGTAAACGTATATGCCAACCTGCACTTGAAGCGGACGCGTATCTTTGCCATGATGTATCACGTCAACGCGGGTATGGGAAGCGCCAATTCCTTCCTGGTGCCGCACTACCCCATCAATCCGCGCTTGTTCAAAATTGGCGTCTCATGGAATTTCTATGACTAACAGATGACTGTATGACGAAAAGCAGACTGTTCAAATACGCACTTCTGGGAATTGCAGCGGCTCTCATTGCCCACTATCTCATCAAGAAAGAAGAGAAACCGAAAGGTCATCCGCGCGATTATGCCGAGATAGCTGCCGAAGGCATCATACATGCTTCGACGGAATACAACTCCATCAGTTTCTATGTGGATGATGACACCTTGTCCGGTTTCCACTACGAGCTGATAGAAGCTTTTGCACGCGACCACGGGCTGCAAGCGGCCATATCACCGGAAATGAGCTTCAACAAGCGGCTGGAAGGCCTGGCCGACGGGCAATATGACGTGATTGCTTACGGCATCCTCGCCACCAGTGAGCTGAAAGACTCCTTGCTGCTTACCACCCCTATTGTGCTGAACAAGCAAGTGCTGGTGCAACGCAAGCTTGAGAATATTTCCGACTCGTCATTATTCATCAAAAGCCAACTGGACCTGGCTGGAAAGACACTGCACGTAGTGAAAGGCTCCCCTTCCATACTACGCATCCGCAACCTGGGAAATGAGATAGGCGACACCATCTACGTTGAGGAAATAGAGAAGTACGGTTCCGAACAACTGATTGCCTTGGTAGCCCATGGAGACATCGACTATGCCGTATGCGACGAAAGCATTGCCCGTACCGCAGCCGACAGCATTCCTCAAATAGACATCAATACCGCCATCAGCTTCACGCAATTCTATTCCTGGGGGGTAAGCAAACAGTCCCCTATCCTGCTGGACAGCCTCAACACATGGCTGGATAGTTTCAAAAAGGGAAAAGAATACAAGAAAATCTACAAACGATACTACGGGAAACGAAACTAAGCTGCACTTTTCCATACACGCAGCATATCCCTACTTTTACAACTAGTTATCAATCAACAGCTTATTACTGCAAAATCCTGCATACATTTTGCAGTGCCACTGCAAAGCCGTTGCAGTGGCACTGCACACCGATATGCAGTACGACTGCAACAGTTATGCAGTGATACTGCAACACGTTTGCAGTCGCACTGCAAAATACATGCAGCAAGAATGCAAACAAGATGCAGTCATCAAATACCCATATCGATATTACGGCATACCCGAAGTAAAGAATTAGAGTCCTTCCACCTCCCTTAGCCACATCTCCGACGAAGCATCGCTCGGCATTCTCCAATCACCGCGCGGACTCAGAGAGATACTGCCCACCTTCGGACCATCCGGCAAACAGGAACGCTTGAACTGCTGGTTGAAGAAACGACGGCAGAAAGTCTGCAACCATTTTTTGATGGTTTCTTCATCATACATCCCCTTGAATGTGCGTGCTGCCAGGAAAAATATCTTGGAAGGACGGAAACCGCAGCGCAGGAAGTAATAAAGGAAGAAGTCGTGAAGCTCATACGGCCCCACCAAATCCTCGGTAATCTGCTGGATATTACCGTTCTCATCTGCCGGAATCAGTTCCGGGCTGATGGGAGTATCCACAATATCGAGCAAGGTAGCACGTGAAGCATCGTCCATATCATGCTCTGCCACCCATTTCACCAAGTGCTTCACCAGAGTCTTGGGGACGCTGGCATTCACACCGTACATCGACATGTGATCGCCGTTGTAAGTGGCCCATCCTAAAGCAAGTTCCGAAAGGTCGCCCGTACCGATAACCATTCCCCAGGTCTGGTTGGCAATATCCATCAAGATTTGGGTACGCTCCCGTGCCTGCGCATTCTCGTAAACCACGTCGTGCACATGGACATCATGGTCTATGTCTTTGAAATGCTGTATGCAGGCCTCCTTGATACTGACTTCGCGGACAGTCACACCGAGGGAGTTCATCAGGTCGATGGCATTCGTGTAAGTACGGTCGGTCGTTCCGAATCCCGGCATGGTGACACCGACAATACCTGGCGGGACCATCCCAACTTATCGAAAGTCTTTACGCAAACCAGCAGCGCCAGCGTAGAATCCAGTCCACCCGAAATGCCGATAACGGCACTCTTCGCTTTAGTATGCACCAGACGTTGCGCCAGTCCGGACACCTGGATGGAGAATACCTCCTCACAGCGTTCGTCCAACGCTATCCCCTGCGGAACAAATGGATGCGGTTCAAAAGTACGTGTTAGGTTCAAATCCCTGCTGTTGACATACTCCGTAGAGATTCGTACCGGAAGGGCCGAAACACAATTTGCATGGCAAGCCGCGAAGGTCGTATTCACCCGGCGCTCCGTACGCAAGTGTTCCACATCAATTTCACTGATGACCACCTGCCCTTCGAAAGAGAAGCGTTCGTTTGCCGCCAGCAGAGTCCCGTTCTCATAAATCAGTCCGTTGCCGGCAAACACCACATCCGTAGTGGATTCTCCGAAACCGCATGAGCTGAATACATAACCGGCAATGCACCGTGCCGACTGCTGGCTGATAAGCGAGCGCAGATAATTGTGCTTGCCGATACCTTCATTGTCGGCCGAAAGATTGAACAAGATTTCCGCACCTTGCAGTGCCAGCGTGGAACTGGGCGGTATGGGTGCCCACAAATCTTCGCATATCTCCACTCCGAAAGTGGTATCTGCCGTTTCGAACAGCAGGTCTCTCCCCATCGGAATAATCTGCCCGCAAAGGCGCACACTGTTTTCTGCCACATCACATGCGGAAGTAAACCAGCGCTTCTCATAAAACTCCTTATAATTGGGAAGATAAGTCTTCGGGACAACGCCCAGCACTCTCCCCTTCTGAATGACAACCGCCGCATTCAGCAACACACCGTTCAGTGCAACGGGCATGCCCAATATCGAAATGATATCCATCTGGCGCGTATTGTTCAGAATCTGTATCAGCCCCATTTCCGCCTCTTCGAGCAGAAGTTGCTGGGCAAAGAGGTCGCCACAAGTATATCCGGTAATGCACAACTCCGGAAAAGCAATGATTTGCACACCTTTCCCATCGGCTATAATAATCTCTTTTTCAATCTCTGAGGCATTGAACTTACAGTCAGCCACCTTGACACGGGGCACAGCCGCCGCTACTTTTACATATCCGTAATTCATAAGGATGCTATATTATTTATTCGGTGCAAAGATACGGCAAAATTCTGATTAAGAGAGATAAGGGAAAAACGTTTTATCTATATCGGCACGAGAAACTGACTAAAACCGGGTGCATCCTGCCTTCGCTTTTATGACAAAAATACGGCAACCTACCTACAAGAAGAGGAACATATATAAACAATTTTAATGACCGCAACTAAAAATTTTCCAAAAATCTTTTGGAGAATTATAGGAACTTCCTATCTTTGCAAGTGAATTAAAAATGTAATAATTACAAGTTTGAAACTTTAGATTATATGGATGTAGTAAAACGATTGCAGAATCATAATATCAAGCCTTCAGTACAGCGCATAGCCATCATGAATTACTTGATAGAGCATCGTACGCATCCCACGGTGGATGAAATCTATACGGCACTGTCTCCCTCCATACCGACACTGTCTAAAACAACGGTATACAATACCTTGAAACTACTGAGCGAGCAAGGTGCCGCACAAACCCTGACTATCGACGAGCGTAACACATGTTATGATGCCGATACCAGCCCGCACGGTCATTTCTTGTGCAAGCGTTGCGGAAAGATTTATGACTTGATGTGCAATAACAACATCAAGAAAGTGGTCGACATGGATATGGACGGGCACGATGTGCAGGAAATCCACTACTATTATAAAGGAATCTGTAAACATTGCATAGAAGAAGAACGTTTAAGAACAACAAAGAATAACTAATTCAACTAATTAAAATCTGAGAGAAAATGAAAAAATTTAGATGTACTGTATGCGGTTACGTATACGAAGGAGATGCAGCTCCCGAAAAGTGCCCATTGTGTAAAGCTCCCGCAAGCAAGTTCGTAGAAGTTGAAGAAGCAACAGCTGACGGCCCGCTGGTATTTGCCGACGAACACGTAATCGGCGTAGCCAAAGGTTGCGACGACGAAATGATTAAAGACCTGAACAACCACTTCATGGGCGAATGTACAGAAGTTGGTATGTACTTGGCAATGAGCCGCCAGGCAGACCGTGAAGGCTATCCTGAAGTTGCAGAAGCTTTCAAGCGTTACGCTTGGGAAGAAGCAGAACACGCTGCTAAATTCGCTGAACTGCTGGGTGACTGCGTATGGGACACCAAGACAAACCTCGAAAAGAGAATGAACGCAGAATCAGGTGCATGCGAAGACAAGAAGCGTATCGCTACCCGTGCCAAAGCATTGAACCTCGACGCTATCCATGACACCGTTCACGAAATGGCTAAGGACGAAGCCCGTCACGGTAAAGGTTTCGAAGGTCTGTACAACCGCTATTTCAAGAAATAATCCTATACTTTTATAGTAATGTGAAGAAAAGGGACTGCTAATGTTAGTAAGTCCCTTTTTTTATTCCAACTTTTTTCACTTTACAATGTCACGTTTGTATTTCCCATCCGTCTTATCTGTGTAAATGGAACTCAAAGAATTCAAAATAACCGTTCTTCCACTCCGTGCCAAGCTGTTGAACTATGCACGGAAGTTGACCGACGAACCGGAGGATGCAGAAGATGCCGTCCAGGAGGTACTGCTCAAGCTATGGAACAAAAGGCTTGAACTGGAGCAATACCGGAGCATCGAAGCATTTGCCATGACGTTGACGCACAACATCTGTATAGATATGTGGCGCTGCAAACGCAACGACACCCTATCTCTCGACATAGTGCAGGCGGCATCCCCCACCGGAACACCGGAACGGCTGTTGGAAATCAAAGATGAAATCCGTCTGATGCACGAAATCATCGACTCGCTGCCCAATCTTCAACGCACCATCATGCGGATGAAGGACATCGAAGGATACGAAACGGACGAAATCGCCGAAATCACGGGATGCGGACCGGAAGCCATCCGCAGCAATCTGTCAAGAGCCCGGAAGAAAGTGAGAGACGTTTACCTGCGAACCATACAAGAAAAGAAAAGAA
>ENA-OPYY01000082-OPYY01000082.1-human-gut-metagenome-genome-assembly--contig:-NODE-82-length-40315-cov-1.261471_pt1 | contig 40315 bp, 46 predicted proteins | sample MGYA00242472_ERZ504481 | MGnify/ENA primary metagenome ERZ504481 (study PRJEB26092, sample SAMD00036265) | human gut metagenome | host: Homo sapiens | study: EMG produced TPA metagenomics assembly of...
GAAAGGCGTGACAGCTATGATGAATATTGTACTTTTAGAACCGGAAATGCCTTCTAATACAGGCAACATCGGCCGCACCTGCGTTGCAACCAATACAAGGCTCCATCTGATCGAGCCTTTGGGCTTTAAGCTCAATGAAAAGGCCTTAAAACGGGCCGGACTGGATTACTGGGATAAGCTGGATGTAAGCGTATACAGCGATTACCAGGATTTTCTTGAAAAAAATCCACAGGCTGCAGGCAATATGTATTTTGCCACAACCAAGGCCCATAAGGTTTATTCTGACGTAAGCTACAGCCCGGACTGTTATCTGATGTTCGGCAAAGAAAGCGCCGGTATTCCTGAGGAAATCCTGGTGGAAAATGAGGAGCATTGCATCCGCATCCCCATGTGGGGCGATATCCGCTCCTTAAACCTCTCCAATTCTGCCGCCATTGTGCTTTATGAGGCCCTGCGCCAGAATGGATTTGAAAAGATGGAGCTGGCGGGAGAGCTGCATCATCTTTCCTGGAATAGCCAGATCTAATATTTATAAATTTACCTTTTATGTTAGGAATTTAATTATTTGTGATAAAATCCCTCCTATTTTATAATCGCTCTTAGATAAAATACACATCTGAGGAGGGATTCCATTATGAGTGGACTTCAAAAGTGGCTTGAAAAATGGCTGATGCCTATAGCACGTGTTCTGGAGAAACAAAAACATCTTCAGGCCGTGAAAGATGGTATAGTAGGTATTGTGCCAATCATTATCATCGGCTCCTTCTGCCTGGTTCCTACAGGTATTGGCAACCTGGTAGGGGGAGGACTGATGGAATGGGTAAATGCCCACAACAACATTCTTACATTTCCCACATATTTTACAACGAACATAATGTCTTTGTATGCGGCGCTTTACATTGCCAATTCTCTTGCAAAGCGTTATAAGCTGAAGAATTCGCTGATTGGTGCTTCTGCAATTCTGGTTCATCTGCTGTTATCTGTAACTGTTACAGAGGATGGAACATGGATGGTGACATATTTGGCGGCAGAGGGCTTATTTACTGCTATTATTTCTGCGATTTTTGCTGTAGAGATTACTCGATTCTGTGATAAGAATCACCTGACGATCAAAATGCCCGAGAGTGTACCTCCTATGGTAGCAGACAGCTTTTCTATTCTGGTTCCACTGATTATTGAGGTTCTTGTCGCTACAGGTGTGGCAGCTTTGTGCCAGAATATAGCAGGAATGGTATTTCCGCAGGTGATTATGAAAGTGCTGGCTCCTGCCATTGCGTCCATGGACAGCCTTCCAATGGTGATGCTGGTGGTGTTCCTTACACAGCTTTTATGGATGTTCGGACTTCACGGTCCTGCGATCACATCCAGCGTGTGGGCGCCTTTTGCAATCGCCAATGCTACAGCCAATGCAGCAGCAGTAGCTGCCGGACAGGATCCGACACATGTATTTACCTTTGGTTTTTATTACGGATTTTTACAGGTAAGTGGCTCTGGAATTACTCTGGGACTGGTACTTCTTATGATGTTTTCTAAGGCGAAGTCCTTAAAAACCATTGGGCGGGTAGGAATTATTCCTTCTCTGTTTGGAATCAACGAACCGATTATTTTTGGAACGCCAATCATCATGAACCCATTTCTGATGATACCGTTTGTACTTGGTCCTGTACTGATTGCGGCAGTGAATTATCTGGCAATGTCTACAGGTTTGGTGGGACTGCCTCTGTGGGAGGCCCCCGGATTTCTTCCTCCTGGTTTTCAGGCTTTTTTACTTACGCTGGACTGGAAAGCGGCCGTTATGTCTGTGCTGAACGTAGTCGTTATGACGGTTATTTATTATCCATTCTTTAAAATGATGGAGGCAGATGAGCTGAAGAAGGAAATGGCAGGAAAGTGACAGAAACAGCTTTTCAGACAGACTCAGATTTAGTAGTGTGTCCTGAAAAGATATGATATAATTGACAGCAAAGGGAGGGATTCACTTGCTGTCAATACGTCAGAAAACAATCGTACGTTATATTTTGGGCCATCCGGGCGGTGTAGCAGGTCATCAGTTGTCAGAACTTCTGCGTGTCAGCGGAAAAACCATACGCAATGACATTTCAGATATAAACCGTTGGATGAAGGAGTATGAAATACGCATCTGTGCTTCGCAGAAGGAAGGGTATTATATACCAGAGGCATATCGGAATCACATGATGAGCGTTTTGGAAAATCAGGCGGATCCTGATATAAAATGGGAGATACACACGCCTCAGGAACGGCGTCTTGCAATTATGGGCAGAGTTCTGGGGCGCCCCGGAATCAGGCTGGATCAGATTGCAGATCGCTTTTGCGTTTCGGAGCAGACGCTATACAAGGATTTTATACATCTTAAAAATACCTTGAGTGAAACCTGCGGCTTTAACCAGTTTGTGATGAAGAGTCATTGTCTGTATGTTCAGGCGGAGGAGTATGATATTTTAAGACTGATCTTTCGCCTGATCTCCAGCTGTATTATGAGCAGTGGTCAGATGATGGATTCTCTTCTCATGCATTGGATGCAGGGGATTGTCAATTTGGGTGAGATATATACATTTTATGGATATACAGTTCAATACTGCCGAGAGAAAAAGCTGATAATTCCGGATCCTGTACTGTATATTTCGTCCTGGCTTATATTTTATGTAAATATGAGACGGGAGGAAGCACATTTTTTGGAAAAGGAAGACAGAAGTCTTCCGGAAGATGAACTTTCCGGTTTTTTGCAGTATATGGATAAAAGTCTGTTTTTGGAACTGGATTCATGTGACTTTGCCTTTCTCTACGATTATTTGAAAGCGATAGGCTTTCCGGCAGAGGGAGGGATGGAGGATCAGGAGGCAGAAGAACTGGCAGCCTGCTTTCAGGAGAAACTGTGGAAGCAGAATCAGATTAAGCTTTCAGAACGGGAAGAGACTGCAGATCTGTATCGATCATTTGTGGGAGATCTGAAAGGTTTGATTCTCAGGATTCATCTGGAAGCGCAATTGTTTGAGTTTACTTCAAAGGCAGAGCAGGATACGCTGAGAGAGGCTTTTGGAGCAATGCTCCTTATGGGTGTTTTGATCAGAGAAAAATATGGCGTGGATGTTACACCGGCAGAATTGAGGCGTTTATCCGGTTATATAGAAGCTGGATGCCCCAGTGAACATCTCAGGGTAAGCATTCAGATGGTAACAGGATCTGACAGCAGCTTTTATTATAGTGTATCACGTTGGATCAGAAATAATTTTTCAGAGAATGTTCGCATCTGTGGAGTTTGTCCGGGATATCTTTTGGAATCTTCCATAGAGAAAAATGAACCGGATATTTTAATGGCTGTAACGCCGCTTAATATACAGTCATCGATTCCGCAGATTACCCTTACAATTCCATTTTCGGTGGAGGAGGGTAACAGGCTTTGGAGATTTATAGAGGATCTTTCTCTGAAGAAACAGACAGAGTTTTGTTCTGGAAAGTTTTTTTAACCATGATCGAGTGGTGTTTTTGGAGGGCAATCCCTCCTGGGAGGAAATGGCTGGCGCCGGATGTAGAAATCTGGAAAATACGGGGTGTGTCCGAGCGTGGAAGGAGCATTTAAGAGAATTTTCGGAAAAAGAAGCATGGAGTAAAAGTCCTGTGGCAAATGGCTTTTGCTTTTTATATCCCCGCGAAAAAAAGGATCTTAAGGATGGAATCAGTCTCGTGATAGTCAGAAACAGACGGTCTGATATCCGGGTTATGATGGCAGCGGCTTTTGCTCCGGGAAACTATGGAAAGCAGGAAGCTTTGTATGGTTTTTTCAGAAGGTTTTGGAAAGAACAGTTTCTGGCAGAAACGCTTCAGAAAGAAAAAACGGCCTCTGATGTACTGGAAAGAATAAGATCATCTGTTCAGGATGAAATGAAATATAAAATAAAAATTTAGCAGGAGGAAAAAGAAAATGAGGGTTTTAGTTGTATGCAATCTAGGAATGTCAAGTTCGATTTTGGTGAAAAAAATGAAGGATTATGCCGCTTCTCAGGGAGAAGAACTGATGATCAAGCAGTCAGCAGTGCGGCGGCAGAGGATGAAGCCGGCGAATGGGATGTATGTCTGGTAGGCCCTCAGCTGATGCATGCTGTAGACGAAATTGCAGAAGCAGTAGAAGTTCCTACAGAGGCGGTGGATATGCGTACTTACGCAATGGCTGACGGAGAAGGTGCTCTGAAGCAGGCTAAGGCGCTTTTGGAAAAATAACAGGAGGATAAATCTATGGCGACAATTCATAATGAAGCTGAACCGGAACAGATTGCGCCGGTGGTTTTAATGCCGGGTGATCCGCTTAGGGCCAAGCTGATTGCAGAGGAATATCTGGAGAATTGCATACTGTTTAATCAGGTGAGAAATATGCTCGGTTATACAGGTTGGTATAAGGGCCATAGGATATCTGTTATGGGGGGCGGCATGGGCTGCCCCTCAACTGGTATCTATGCCCATGAACTTTTTTGTAAATACAACGTAGATTCGATTATACGAGTAGGATCATGCGGGGCTTTTTCAGAAGAGGTTGCCATGAGGGATCTGCTTTTGATCCGCTCCTCATGGAGTGAATCATCGTTTGCCAGAGCCTACAGTGGTTTTGAAGGAGATACAGCCTTTCCTTCCGAAGATTTAAACGGACTTTTATCCCAGGCAGCAGAAACATTGGGGCAGTCTTTAAGCAGGTAAAGGTACATACTGCAGACAGCTTTACAAAAAGGATAAAGAAGCCAATTTTAAAATCAGGGATCAGTGGGGCTGTGTGGCGGAAGAGATGGAGAGTTTTGCTTTATTTCATGTGGCAGAGGTAAGCGGAAAAAAGGCTGCTGCATTGCTTACAGTCAGCGATCATGCTCTCACCAGAAAGAAGATATCTGCAGAGGAACGGCGGAATTCCTTCCGCTCTATGATTGAAACAGCGCTTTTGGGGGCTGTGCTTAGGTTGGAAGAGATGGAAAAGCGTTTGTAAAATAAAATTCCCATACAAAAACCCGACAGTCCGTCTCAATAGCCGGGACTGCCGGGTTTTATGTAGGTGCTTTCTGCTGCTCAGGCTGTTTTATGCCTGAGCAGGATTATATTTGAAAGCGCCAGGAACATTTTTTGACGGATCATATTCCTCCAAAATTTTGCCGTAGCGTTCTCTATAGTCGTTGTCTACAGGGATTTGTGGGAATACCTTGCAGGCTTCTTCAAAGAAATGTTTGGAACCACGACCCATAGCTTTGCCTCTTACCGTATGTTTGTCAAGAGCCAGATCCATAATTTCAGGCTTTTTGCCCATAGCAGCCTCTTTGATGATAATGTTCTTTAAGAAGTCGCTGGAACGGTCTTTATTGCTGGAACACAGGATGCGGATCGCATGAATGAAGTACATAGGCTGATCGCCATCATCATAAGGGAAATTTTTGCGCATTTCATTCATAGTGTTTACATAGACAGCCGCGTTCAGATTTCCAAAGCCAATGTCTTCAACAGAGATTGTAAGAAGTCTGCGCCAGAGCTTTTCAAGGAAAATAGGGCCAGATACATACAGTTCATAAGCATACTGGCAAGCCTGTTCTTCCATGGCTCTGCGTATGGCTTTCTGAAGACTGGATATAATTTCATCTGCGGCAAAGCCGTTTCTCGTTTGTGATCCGGCCCAGATATTATAATCTTGTGGTTGAATTTCCATAATTAATTCTCCTTTTTCTGATATAATTCAATGAGTTCAATAATAACGGTTTTTAAAGTTTCGGCTCCCATGATCTGATCCTCGGCGTGGCACATCAGAAGAGAAATCTGGGGAGTAAGAGATGTCACTTCTTCTTCCAGAACCCCAATATGGGGCTGGTGTGCCTGTGCCATATTGTTATCTCCTTCCTTCAGCAGTTCGCGGGCTTTTTCAAAATTCCCCTTTTTAGCTTCGGAAAGTCCATTCATATAGCAGGATTTAGCCGCGCCTGCATAGGTCACGATGTACATGGCAGTTTCAGCCATTTTTTCAATGTTTACCATTTCAGTACCTCCGTTTATTTTAAGTTAGGCCAGTATCCTTTGTTTGCCTCGATGTATTCATCCAGCAGCTTCTTCGCCACATTAGCGCTGGGAACGGTTTTAGAAAGGGTAAGAGCCTGCCAGAGCTTATGATAGCTTCCCTCGATCCAGGCATCTACCGTCAGCTTTTCCACAGCAACCTGCTCTTCCATCAGCCCCTTCTGGAAAGTAGGGATTTTTCCGACGGTTAAAGGCTCATATCCGTCTTTGCCCACGATACAGGGGATTTCCACCATGCGTCAGGTGAAAATTTTCAATAGCGCCGTTGTTTTCTACAATCAGAAGCATACGTTCTCCGGTATTATAGGCCAGAGCAGTAGCCAGATCTACGATAAAGCTGGCATGGATGCCAATTTGCAGGCTGGTTCCTTCGGAGGTTCCTGTCTGAGCAATGCGGGCGCATTCTCCAAATACTCTTTTTTCACGTGTATCAATTACCTGACGGGCTCTTGTGTATTCCGGATCTGTATGTGCTACCATATCATCTGGAAAGAGATAGTACTGAAGATAGGAATTGGGAGAATGGGTTGGATCGAGAGTTACAATGTCCTTGACCTTGCGCGCTGTTTCAAGCCAGCTGTTATCCGTAAAATCTGAGGCATTTTCACTTGCCGCCACATTTCCGTACTTTAATTCATGCTCCAGAAGCTTGTCGATATATTCATTTCCATCCTTATCCTTAATGGAAGTGTACCAGCCGAAATGGTTCAGCCCATAATACCGGATTGTCATATCCTTACGGCTTTCAAAGCAAGAATCTTTGCAATGCTGTTTTCAATGCCGATAGGCATATCGCAGATATTGATGACTCTGGAGTGGGGACGAAGCCGTCTGCATGCTTCCGCTACAATGGCGGCGGGGTTAGAGTAATTGAGCATCCAGCAGTTAGGAGAGTACTTCTCCATATAGTCAATATTCTCAATAACGCCTCCGATGGAACGCATACCATAGGCAATACCGCCAGGGCCACAGGTTTCCTGGCCTACGACGCCGTATTTTAAAGCGATCTGTTCGTCCTTTTCCCTCATTGGAAGCTGTCCTACACGGATATGGGCCAGACAGAAGTCTACATCTGTATAGGCGGCTTCCGGGTCAGAAGTGGCCAGAAATTCAATTTCCGGATCCTTCTCTTTTACAATGATTTCACAGGCTTTTGCCAGACGATTCTGGCGTTCTTCATCATTGTCATAAAGCTTGATTGAGCGAAGGGGAAGCTTGTCCAGATTATCCAAAAGCATAAGGATAATCTCAGGTGTATAGGTGCTTCCTCCTCCGGCGATTACTACTGAAAATTTTTTCATTGCTGAATGCTCCTTTCTCGTAACATCTGAAGTCAGTATAGCGTGTTTGGATTTTTTCGACAAATCCATTTTTTCCTCTTTATTAGGAAGAAGATTTTAAATATGTAATAATCCCATCTGGCATTACATACGTTAGAATGTGTTTGAAGCTTAGAATAGCGTCTGCCAGGGGGCAGACTTCACAGATGGAGGGGTAGGATGATCGACAGATATTTGGAAGCGCTGGAACAATATGAAATGGAAATCATATCTGTGAGAAAGGGAAGGGGGGCCTGGATCTGCGAGACGGATCAGGGGCTTAAGCTTTTACGGGAATACAGGGGGACTGTGAGAAGACTGGAAATAGAAGACCAGATTCTGGGAATGATAGATACCCGTACAAGCCTGCGGACAGACCGGTACGAGAGAAACCGGGAAGGCGGGCTATTGACTATGGCGGGAGACGGAACACGCTACATATTAAAGGAGTGGTTTTCCGACCGGGAATGTAATATAAGAGACAGCTATGAGGTCCGTCAGTCCATTGCCCGCCTTGCCATGCTCCATGCCCAGCTGGCCCGGATTCCCTTTCAGGAGGAATGGCGCATGGGTTCGGTCTGCAGGGAACAGGCAGGTCCGGAGATGAACCGCCATATCAGGGAAATGCAGAGGCCAGAAGCTTTATCCGCAGAAAACGGGGAAAGACGGAATTTGAGCTTTGCGTCATTGGAAATTATAATGGCTTTTATGAGCAGGCAAAAGAAGCGGCGGATGAGATGATGAGGCTTTGGGGAAGAAACAGAGCTGCTGCCGGACAACATATAGCAGAGGAAGATGGACAGTTGATGGCAGCAGAGCTGTCCGCAGAGTCTGTTTCAGGCCTTTCTCTCTGCCATGGGGACTTAGACCAGCATCATGTGCTCATGGGGCGGGGATATACGGCCATTGTGGAGTATAACCGGATGCATCTGGGAATCCAGGCATCAGATCTTTACCGCTTGATGAGAAAAGCCCTGGAAAAGCATGGCTGGGATACAGAGCTTGGCCTGTCCATGCTGGATTCCTACCAGCGGGTGCGCCCTATGGACCGGAGGGAGCGAAAGAGTCTGGCCTGTATGTTCCTCTTTCCGGAAAAATACTGGAAGCAGCTGAATTTCTATTACAATACAAACAAGGCCTGGATTCCGGCTAAAAGCACGGATAAGCTCAAAAGCCTGGAGGATCAGGAGCCGGCCCGCCGCCGGTTTATCCGCCGACTGATGGCAGAGTGCGGGTAAGTCCTGAAAATGGTGTGGAAAGCCGGGAAAAATGCAAAAACTCAGCCACATTCCCTCTTGCAATACAAAAAATTCTATGCTATACTGATTAGGCTGTCCTGAATATGGAGAGCAGTTTTAGCGCCTGCGTGAGTCAGGAACTTGCGGTAAGGGCGTGTATAACTTAAAAGATGCTGATATCTGTGCGTTCTGGTGACGGCCCCGGCCGGCTGCCTGCAGTGTACAGAGGCAGATTGGCATACAAGGCCGCGGTCGGAAACCGCAAATAATCAGAGAGGTGAATGAAAATGAGAGAAGGAATCCATCCAAATTACTACCAGGCAAAGGTAGTTTGCAACTGTGGCAACGAGTTCGTAACAGGCTCCACAAAGCAGGACATCCACGTTGAGGTTTGCTCCAAGTGCCATTCTTTCTATACTGGCCAGCAGAAGGCTGCTGCTGCCCGTGGACGTATTGACAAGTTCAATCGTAAGTATGGCATTAACGCCCAGTAATAAGCGAGAAAAAATCAAGGGGTTGAGCCTGAGAGATCAGGCTCAGCCCTTTTGTGTTCTTTTGGCAAAACACAGCCGCAGCTTGCTGCGCAGGGAGAGGAAATGATACAATGAAATATTCTGGAATCGGCGGTCAGGCGGTGATCGAGGGCATCATGATGCAGAACGGTGACGATTACGCCATTGCAGTCCGAAAGCCTGACGGAGAGATTGAGGTAAAAAGAGATCGGTATGTGAGTCTTACGGAGAAATACCCCATCCTGGGCCTTCCTTTTATCCGCGGCGTTTTCAAATTTGCAGACTCTATGGTGGTGGGGATGCGTGCTTTAACCTGGTCCTGCAGCTTTTTTGAGGATGATGAGGATGCTCAGCCGGGAAAGTTTGAGCAGTGGCTGGACCGGGTATTCGGTGAAAAGCTGGAAAGTATTCTTATGACGGTTGTCATGATTTTTTCTTTTATTATGGCAATCGGCATTTTCATGCTGCTTCCCCTTGGGATCGCCCGTATCTGTAAGCCTTTTATCCCTTCGGAAACGGCGATGGCGGTTCTTGAGGGCGTGATCCGCATTGTGATTTTTATTATCTATATTAAACTGGTATCCCGTATGGAGGATATCCGCCGTACCTTTATGTACCACGGTTCGGAGCATAAATGCATCAACTGTCTTGAGCATGGACTGGCTTTAAATGTAGCCAATGTCCGGGGAAGCTCCAAGGAGCACAAGCGCTGCGGAACCAGTTTTATCATGATTGTAATGATCATAAGTATCCTGTTTTTTATGGTGATCCGTACGGATACAGTCTGGCTGCGCTTTTTAAGCCGGATCGTGCTGATACCGGTGATCGCAGGCGTGTCCTATGAGTTTCTCCGATTTGCAGGCCGCCATGACAGTAAGTTTGTAAACCTTTTGAGCCGTCCCGGCATGTGGATGCAGGGTCTGACCACCACAGAGCCGGATGACTCCATGATCGAAGTGGCGATCGCGGCAGTGGAAGAGGTTTTTGACTGGAAAGCGTACCTGGATGAAAACTTCCCAGGCTGGAAGGAAACAGAATGAGTGCGGAGAGAGTATGGGAAGAGACGACCTTAGGACAGCTTTATGAGTCCGGGAGGAAAAAACTGGAAGAGTCCGGAGTGCCGGACGCTGCGCTGGATGCCAGACTTTTGCTGCTGGAGGCGTTTGATCTGAATTTTGCCTCTTTTCTCACCAGAAGAGACCAGCCTCTTTTTAAACAGGCCATTGGTGGAGAAGAGGAAATTTACAGGCTAAAACAGGCGGCAGAACAGTATGAACAGGCGGTTCTTGCAAGAGCAGAGAGGATTCCCCTGCAACATTTGACTGGCTGCCAGTGCTTTATGGGACTGGAATTTAAGGTAAATGAATGGGTGCTTATTCCCAGACAGGATACGGAAACACTGGTGGAGCGTGTTTTGGAGGAAAACAGAGATAAAAACAGCGCCATACTGGATGTGTGCACCGGCTCCGGCTGTATTGCTATAAGCCTTGTAAAACTGGGGGAATACCGCTCAGTGACCGCTCTTGATATCTCTAAGGAAGCGCTCAAGGTGGCAGAGGCTAACAGGGAAAGGATCCTGGGAGAAGAAAAGGAGCGGCTCCGGCTGATAAAAAGCGATATGTTTGAAGGGCTGGAACCCAAAGCGCAGTTTGACGTTATTGTGTCCAATCCGCCCCTATATCCCCTCAGAGGTCATAGAAGGACTGGAACCTGAGGTGCGGGATCATGAGCCGCGGCTGGCTCTGGACGGGGAAGCGGACGGGCTGAAATTTTACCGGATTCTGGCAGAACGTTCCATGGCATATTTAAAGCCCGGAGGGAAGATCTATATGGAGATAGGCTTTGACCAGGGGAAGGACGTTTCAGAGCTTTTTGAACAGGCCGGTTTTGAGGGCCTTAAGGTGATAAAGGATATGGCCGGGCTGGACCGGGTGGTGCAGGCTAAAAGGCCGTGATGATAGGAGAGAGAAGATTATGTTTGATAAACTGGATGATATACTGATCCATTACGAAGAACTGATGCTGATGCTGGGGGATCCTGATGTGACTCAGGATACAAAGCGTTTTACCAGACTGATGAAGGAGCAGGCGGATCTGGCTCCCATCGTAGAGGCATATAAGCAGTATAAGCAGGCGAAACAGGATGTGGAAGACAGCCTTGCAATGCTGGAAGAGGAGAGTGATGAAGATCTTCGGGAAATGGCGAAGGAAGAACTGTCTGACGCAAAGAAGCGCATCGAGGAGCTGGAGCATGAATTGAAGATCCTCCTTCTTCCCAAGGACCCAAATGATGAAAAGAACATCATTCTGGAGATCCGTGCAGGTGCAGGCGGAGACGAGGCAGCCTTGTTTGCTGCCGAGTTGTACCGGATGTATTCCAATTATGCGGACAGCCAGCGCTGGAAGGTGGAGATCGTAAGCTTAAATGAAAACGGGATCGGCGGCTTTAAGGAAGTGGTAGCCATGGTTACGGGAAAGGGCGCATACTCCAAGCTGAAATACGAGAGCGGCGTGCACAGGGTACAGCGTGTGCCTGAGACAGAGTCCGGCGGACGAATCCATACTTCCACAGCGACGGTAGCCGTGATGCCTGAGGCTGAGGATGTAGACGTACAGATCGATATGAATGACTGCCGCATCGACGTAATGCGTGCCTCCGGAAACGGCGGGCAGTGTGTAAATACCACAGACTCTGCCGTGCGTCTTACCCATATTCCCACAGGAATCGTAATCTACAGCCAGACGGAGAAATCCCAGCTTCAGAATAAGGAAAAGGCCTTCCGCCTCCTGCGCTCCAAGCTCTATGATATTGAGCTTGAGAAAAGCAGAATGCAGAGGCAGCAGAGCGCCGCAGCCAGATCGGTACCGGCGACCGTTCGGAGAAAATCCGTACCTACAATTTCCCACAGGGCCGTGTGACGGATCACCGGATCAATCTGACCCTTTATAAGCTGGATAAGATTTTAAACGGAGATATCCAGGAGATCCTGGATGCCTGCATTGCCGCAGATCAGGCAGCAAAGCTGGCTAAGATGAATGAGAACTGAATAGTTACAACTAAATAAAGAATACGGAACGAACGAATACGAAAGGGCTGGCGCAGAGCTGTGTGGAGATCACCACAAAGCTGCGCCAGCCGTCTTTTATGTTATGGAAGAAAAAATATCGGTCAGATCAGTCCGGCCATTGCAGGGAGTCCCAGGCTCACCGCAGGGATATAGGTCACCATGAGAAGCCCTACAAGAATTGCCACATAGTACCAGAGCATATAGGGCATGACGCGGGAAAGGGAACTTCGCCCGACCTTGATGGCTACAAACAGGGTATTTCCCCACCGGCGGAGTAATATTTCCGATACAGAGGTTGTATACCAGGATCAGGCCGAACTGAACCGGATCCATGCCAAAGGTCTTAACCACCGGAAGAAACAGGGGAGTGAAGATCAGGATAGCCGGAGTTACGTCCATAAAGGTTCCTGCGATTAAAAGGATGACATTCATGATCAGCAGGATGATAATGGGATTGCTTGTAAGGCCTAAGAGGGCGTCGGAGATGGCCTGAGGGATCTGGGTAAATGCCATGACCCAGCCAAGGATATTGGAAACGCCGATCAGGAATACAACCATACCGCTCATCTTGGCGCTGTCTACTGCGATTTTCCAGAAGGATTTTAAAGTAATGTTGCGGTAGAGGATGCCGAGGATCAGGGCGTAGATTACCGCAATGGCAGAGCCTTCTGTGGCTGTAAACACACCGCCGATGATGCCGCCGATTACCACTACGATCAGGGAAAGGGAGGGCAGGGCTCTGAGGGTGCAGACCCACAGGTTTTTCCAGTCGTATTTCCAGGGATTCCCTTATAGCCTTTTTTCTTTGAAATGATCACAGCAACTGCCATACAGGCCACCGCCCAGATGATGCCCGGAATATAACCGGCCATAAAGAGTGCTGCCACAGAGGTGCCTCCGGCTGCCAGAGAATAGGTGATCAGGGCATTGGAGGGCGGGATTAGGAGGCCTGAGGGAGCAGAAGCTCCATTGGTGGCAGCACAGAGCGCCTTGTCATAGCCCTGTTCCTCTTCGCCCTTTTCCACCATACTTCCTACGGCTGCTGCGGCGGCAGAGGCCGAACCGGAAATAGCGCCGAAAAGGGCGTTTGCCCCTACGTTTGTCACTAAAAGGGCACCGGGCAGCTTGCCAAGGATTGCCATCACAAAATCAACCAGCCGTTTGGCGATGCCGCCCTGGTTCATCAGGTTTCCTGCCAGGATAAAAAAGGGAATGGCCGTCAGGCTGAATTTGCTCATGCCCACAAAGATACGCTGAGCGCCGGTTACCACCGATACTTCCAAAGGCACGGTCCGCAGGATGGCGATCAGGCGGAAATGCCGATGGAATAGGAAATCGGTACGCCGACGATCAGGAGCACGGCCAGAACAACAATTATGATAAGCAGAGATTCCATTGCCATAAGTCTATGCCTCCTTTTCTTCCTGCGCCGTAATGACGCCGTTTTTTGAGATATCCACGATGTTGAGAACTGTATAGATCATGTTTAAAATACCGCATAAAAGGCATTACCACATAAAACACACCTACAGCAACGCTCAGGGCAGAGGTCATCTGTCCCATGGCGAGGCTTGTGATCTTGATGCCGCCGTATACCAGGATGATCAGGGAAAAGGCAAATGCGATAAGCTCTCCAAAGATTGCGAGGAGCTTCTGGATGCCGGGAGTGAAATGGTCTGTGACAATGGGAATATTCATATGTCCCCGTTCTCCTGTGATGATGGAAGCGCCTAAAAGGCTGGCCCATGCAAAGAGGTAAGCCACAAGCTCCTCAGACCACGGGGACGGATTCTGTAAGATGTATCGGGTAAATACCTGCCAGCAGGTGAGCGCAACCATAGCGATCAGGCTGGCGCCTGCCAGTATATTTAAAAGGGATGTAAGTACATTTCTCAGCTTTTTCATGCCGGTCACCTCCTTTTTAGGATTCAGCTGACGGATACTTCTGGTTGTAAGCCTGTATCGCATCATAGATGGGAACAAAATCCGGGTGCTGGCCCAGCATGGATTCATGCATGGGAATAACCGCTTCCTTAAATGGGGCTGTATCCGGGTAGAGGAAATTCACCTTCTGGTCTCCGGAAGCCCGTTTTTTAGCCGCATCCACTGCGATGGTCCATTCCTCTCTCTGGATCTGATTCACGAGGTCAAAGCCCTCATCAAAAATGGCTCGTTCTTCCGGGGACAGACTGTCCAGAAAAGCAATATTTCCGATCAGGATATCAGGGATCATTTGGTGCATATCGTAGGAATAGTATTTGCATACATCTCCATGACCGTTGTCTGTCAGAGCCAGTTCATTATTTTCTGCTCCGTCGATGATCTTGGACTGGAGGGCCGTGTACACATCTCCAAAGCCCATGGGAGTGGCAGAGCCTCCTAAAAGGTTCATCATCTGTACGTTGGTAGGGGACTGCTGGACGCGGATCTTAAGTCCCTTTAAATCAGCAGGAGAATGGATGGGCTTATTTACCGTATAGAAATTCCGGGTGCCTGCATCCAGCCAGGTAACAGCCTCAAAACCAGCTTGTCTGGTTGATTCAAAGATGGGTTCCGTGATGGAAGTATCATCCATGGACGCATGGTAGGCTTCGCTGGAAGAAAACAGATAGGGAAGATTAAACAGAGTGTAGTTCTGGCTGAAGGTTTCCAGAAGAGAGTTGGAAGCCACGCAGAAATTGATGGCGCCTGTCTGCGTCAGCTGAACCATTTCGTTCTGAGAACCTAAAAGCTCGCTTGGAAATACTTCCACATCATATTTGTCTCCCAGCCTGCTTTCGATAAATTCTTCAAAAGCAGCCAATGCTATGTGGGTGGGATGGTTCGTGGACTGGTTGTGACCGATCCGGACGATCATTGTTTCGCCGCCGGAGGCACTGCTGCAGCCGGTAAGCAGTCCGGCAGATAGCGCGGCTGTCAGTGCCAGCGCTGCTGCGCAAAATCTCTTCCTCATAAAAATCTTCCTTTCTGTATTGTATTTTGAGAATCTTCATCACTCCTATTATATCAATTATGGACAGGGGCTTCCAGAAAAATACTGGGAAAATGTGGTAAAATATAGTAAAAATACATTAAGTTCCAGAAGTGGTAAGGTATTAATTAATAGTGGCTTTTTCTTTTGGAATGTTTGTGATAAAATTTATATTAAAAATTCTAAAGCAGTTTTTGGAGAGGGATATATGAAAAGCAGTTTTTGGAAGAAATTAGATACTTATATAGATGAATTATGCAGGGAAACTATTTCGGGATGTTCATGTTTGATACTTCAAAATGGCATAGAACAGTATAGAAAATATGCAGGAAAATGCAATTTGCAAACTGGGGAAGCACCGAATGAGAATACACTTTATCGTATATATTCTCTTACGAAACTTTATACAGCTGTAGCTGCTCTACAACTGATAGAGCAGAAAAAATTACGGCTAGATGCAGCAGTTGCTGACTATATTCCAGAATATAAATATCTTAATGTTAACCATGTTGCGGCAAATGGATGGAATAATATTGAAAAAACCAGAAGTCCTTTGCTGATTTCTCACCTTTTAACTATGCGTTCGGGTATATCCTATTCTTATGACAATGACGGTCCGACTATGTGTCAGACGAAAAGAGAAGTGATCAATTTCCGCCAACAGAAAAAGGATTATACCACTCAGGAATATGCACGACTATTTTCCAGAATTCCTTTAGCCTTTGAACCGGGAACTCATTTTTTTATATGGAGCAGGGTATGACGTCCTTGCAGCAATTATAGAAATTGTGTCAGAAATGAGCCTGGGTGATTACTTGCAGCGTTATATATGGGAGCCATTGGAGTTGGAAAATACCATGTTTCGTTTCAGAAGCATAAGGGATAAGGAAAATTTGTGTCAGATGTATCAACGTATGGAAAATGGCGATTTAATACCGGTTGCAGATAAAGATTGGTTTTATCAGCCGGGTCGAAAGTTTGAAGAAGGCGGAGGAGGGGTGCTGTCTACACTGGATGATTATATGAGATTTCAACAATGTTTGCTTGATGGAGGAATATGGAGAAAACATAGGATTTTGTCAGAGGGATATGTAGAAATGATGCATACAAATGTGCTTACACAAGAGCAAATGAGGGATTTTACAATACCAGATTATGGATATGGATATGGAGTAAGAGTGAGAGTGAGAGCGGAGGGAAAGACACCGGTAGGTGAGTTTGGATGGTATGGAAGTTCAGGAAATTATGGGTTGATTGATCCGACTAACCGTCTCTGCTTCCTTTATATGCAGCAAATGATTCCGGGAGATGATAAAGAGATTCATCCTAAATTAAGAAGGTATTTATATGAAGATTTTTCAAAAGATTAAACATTCTATTACAAAGAAAATATTTTTACTGATTGTTTTATCAATTGGTGCATCTTTTGCAGTGAGTCTGCTGGTGATAAAAAAATTGGAAAATGCCTATGCTAATTATGTTTATGAAGCAAAGAGGGATTTATTGAACAGTTCTATGGCAGGAATTGAAGATAAACTTGCTGCGTATGAAAATGGAACATATCAGTTTATTACGAATGACCGTATACAGGTATATGCTTCGGCACTGAAGGAAGCATATGATATTCTTGCAGAGATGGAAAGGGCGAAGATGCAGGAAAGCGTTGGTGAAAATCTGCCTTTGATTTTAGAAAAACAGTCAAAAGCAAATCAGGTAAAAACATCCAGTTTGGTTGAAATATTAAAAGAACTGGATACAATACTGGTCAGTGGTTATAAAGTTGATGCAGGATATTTTGTAGATCTGTCAGGGAAGGTATACAATGGCTACGGAGCATCCAAATATAGGATATCGGATAAAAATCTTGAGCTTATTCTTAACAATGCAATGAAAAATAATGGAAGCGCTGGATGCGGAATTATTCAGATTACAGAAAAAAATGGTGAATTATGTAATAAAATATACCTTTCAAGAATTCTTCGTGAAAGAAAGAACCTGAGTATGGAATATTGTGGAACTGTAATCTATCTGATTGCACCAGAGGAATTGGCGGCTTCCCTTTTGATGGAGCATGATGATCTTGTAATTTTAGATGAAAAGAAAAATGTAATATTTTCAAGTTTTCCAATACAGATTGTGCAGAACTTTTTTGAAAATCCACTATCAGAAATAAAAAACTATGAGATTACCGAGTTAGATGGAAAAAAGTATTTTACTACATCTATTCTGTCGCCAAAATTGGGATGGCAGTATTATAATTTTTCAGATTATCTGAGGCAGTTTGCATTTATTCAAAAAATGGATATTTTTTATACAGTAGTTCTTTTAGGGATGTTGATGGTGATAGGGATTCTGGCAGCAGGTGTATCTGTAAATATGGTGCGTCCTATTGTAGAGTTATCGGAACAAATAGATAAAATCAGCCGCGACTCTAATCCGGTAAAAGCACTAAATAATCCGGCAAAAACAAAATTTGAAGAGAGAGATGATGAAATAGGGCACCTTGAGAAAAATTTTGCCAGTATGACAAGACGTCTTGGAGAGCTTATACATGAAAATTATGAACAAAAGCTGTATCTTCAGAATGCGCAACTGTCAGCTCTTCGTTCTAAATTGAATCCTCATTTTTTATACAACACATTAGATACGATACGTTGGATGGCTACAGAGGAAAAATATCATCAGATTCCGGGAATTGTTAAAGCACTGGGAGATATTTTGAGAATTTCTATTAATAGCAGAGAGGCATTAATTCCGATAAAACAGGAAATGGAATATATGAGAGGATATCTTGTTATCCAGAGAGCACGTTTTGGCGCACGATTAAATGTTCAAATGGATATAGGCGAAGAAATGATGGAGATTAAAATTCCTGCGTTTAGTCTGCAGCCTCTGGTAGAAAATTCTGTAAAATATGCGATGGAGCAGGCTTCTACTCCCTGTAGGATCAGGATATCCGTTAAAGAAATGAAAAATGATATTTTATGTATTGTATCAGATAATGGAAATGGGATGGATTTGGATATTATTAAGAAACTACAAAGTGGGGATATTAAAGCTCAGGGAAATGGAGTTGGATTAATTAATTTGGATGAGCGGCTGAAAAGTCTGTATGGTTTGCATTATGGAGTTATGGTCGAAAAGAATCAGGAAGGTGGAGCGACTGTTTCATTTCGGGTAAAAAAGGAGGCATCTTTGCAAAATGGACAGAATCAGGATTTTATTTGTAGATGATGAGGCAATTGTAAGAGAGGGGCTGAAAAAATGTATTGATTGGGAGGTAAATGGATTTGAAGTGGTTGGTGCAGCGGAAAATGGAGAAAAAGCTTTGGCATATTTGGGGCAATTATCTGTTAACATTGTAGTAACCGATATCAAAATGCCTGTTATGGATGGTTTGGAACTCATTCGAAACAGCAGAGAAAGTGGATATGATTCTAAATTTCTGATATTGTCTGGTTATGATGATTTTCAATATGCACAGAGGGCTCTTAGATATGGAGCAGATGATTATATATTGAAACCAATCAAGGAGGAAGAACTTTTAGACGCGTTAATACGCATCAGGGATTTGCATTTTCCCAAACAGCAGACGACACTTCAACTACATCCCCAAAAGTACTCAGGAACTGTTAAAACAATTATATCTTGTGTAGAAATGAATTTAGATCAGCCGGAATTATCTTTAAAGCAAATTGCTGATGAAGTTTTGTTTATGAGCGGAAATTATTTGTCTAAACTGTTTTTAAAAGAAACAGGATATAAATTTTCTACATTTCTGACGATTAAACGAATGGAGAAGGCGGCGCAGCTGCTTCGGGAAAATTGTGATGTTACGGTTTATGAAGTTGCTGAAAGAACGGGGTTTGGGAATAATCCACAATATTTTAGTACGGTATTTAAAAAATATTTTGGGAAATCTCCTTCGGAATTACGAGAGAAATGTATATAATTACAAATTATAGAAAACACTTTTTTGCACAAAATAGACATTATTTTGGATTAAAGAAGTGTTTTTTTGTTTGTATAATAAAAATATCAATAAAATCTGTATTTTAAAACAGAGAGAAGGGAAGGTTGTTTATGAAGAAAAGTTTATTGTTTTTAGCAGCAGCAGCGGTAGCAGGAGTGGCAGTGACAGGATGTTCGGGAAACTCGGATGAAAAACCAACGGCTATTCAGAATGAAAATACTCAGGCGGATGCATCGGGGGAAAATGCATCTGCAAATGGAAAGACAGGCGAAGGTATTCGTATAGCATGGTGGGGAAATCAGAAACGGGCAGATGCGACGATTGCGGCATTTAATGCGTTTGCTGAAGCCAACGGTGCTGATTTTACATATGAGTATAACAGTTATGATGCATACTGGGAAACGTTGGCGACACAGTCAGTAGGAAATAATCTTCCTGGCATTGTTCAGCAGGTAACGGATCAGTATGCCGGTTATATTAATAATGGACTTTTACTGGATTTAAATCCATATGTGGAAAGCGGAGCATTGGACTTAAGTAACTGTGACGATATTTATATTTCCGGAGGAAATTATAAAGATGGATTTTATGGAGTGTCTCTGGGAGCCAATGTAATGACAATTATGTACAATCAGGATCTTTTTGATGCCGCCGGGGTAAAAACTCCAAAGATGGGTTGGACATGGTCTGAATTTGTATCTGCTGCAAGAGAGATTTATGAAAAAACAGGGGTACAGACAGAGAATGTAGCATTAGGAATGCCGAGATATTTATTAGAACCAATGATTCGTTCCAAGGGACAGGCTTTATATTCTGAGGATGGAAAAGGGTTTGGCTTTGATGATACAACGAAAGCCGAGCTTGTTCAGGTTCTGCAGGATTGCTATGATTTAACACAGGAAGGCGTATTTGTTAATCCGGGAGATCAGCTTTTGTGGAAAGATAATTCAGAAAGAGCGCTCTGTACGGGAGAAGCTGCAATGGGAATGAACTGGAGTTCTCAATTTTCTAACTTTGCAGGCTACTTTGACCAGAATCTGGCAATGACTACACAGCCTTTGTTTGATAATGGGACGGAAAAGGGAATGTATGTAAGGCCGGCTCAGTTCTTTTCCATAACAAAAGATTGTCCTGATCCTGAAACTGCCGCTAAAGCAATCAGTTTCTTTATCAATGATAAGACTGCAAATGAAACATTAAATGGAGAACGTGGAATACCGGCTTCAAAAATAATCCGTGAGGAATTAAAAACCAAAGCAGAGGGAAATGAAAAAAAGGTATATGATTTTATGGATGAGGTAGTGGATTATTGCCGCGATGCAGATCCGGCAGAACCATCTACATCAAGACAGTGTGTAGAGGTACTGAACAATAATGTGAATGAATTGATGTATGGACAGATGACTGCACAGGAATGTGTAGATAGTTGGATGGAGCAGTCGTTGGAAATTCTTGCAAAATAACAAAACAGCCAGGAGGTTAAAGACGTGGAACGTGGCAGAAAAAAATGGTCCATCTATAATGAAAATGTAGTGGGATATGTATTTATTTTTCCATGGCTGGCAGGATTTCTCTGTTTTACATTAGTGCCCTTTATTATGTCCTTTATTTTGTCATTCACTAATTTTAATATTTTGTCTCCGGATACAAAATTTGTTGGATTGGACAATTATGTAAAACTTTTTACACAGGATAAGCTGTTTTTAAAATCACTGTTTGTTACATTTAAATTTGCGTTTATTTCGGTTCCATTAAGATTGATATTCGCTTTGTTTGTAGCTATGATTTTGAACCGTAAAAGCAGGGCAGTTCCAGTTTACCGGGTAGTTTATTACCTTCCATCTATAATCGGCGGATCAGTAGCAGTATCTGTGATGTGGAGAAACCTGTTTACAAAATCAGGTGTTCTTAACAGTATTCTCCAGGCGATGGGTATTAATTGTAAGATAAACTGGTTAGGAAATACAGATACTGCAATTTATGTTTTGATATTGCTGTATGTATGGCAGTTTGGATCGTCTATGCTCATCTTTTTGTCGGGTTTAAAACAGATTTCAACTTCGTACTATGAAGCAGCAGAGGTGGATGGAGCAGGAAAAATAAGGATGTTTTTCTCTATTACGCTGCCCCTTTTAAGTCCTATTATCCTGTTTAATCTGATTATGCAGATTATTAATGGTTTTATGGTATTTACACAGGCACAAATCATTACTGGAGGAGGACCTGTTAATGAAACACTGGTCTATATCCTTTATCTATACCAAAATAGCTTTAAATATTATGAAATGGGATATGGGTCTGCTATGGCATGGATTCTTTTGGTAATTGTAGGATTTTTTACAGCAATGGTATTTCGTTCTTCAAAACAATGGGTATTTTATGAAAATAATACAGATATGGCATCTAAAAAGAAGAAGGGGGTGAGCAGGACATGAAGATGGGAATGAAAACAAAACGCAGATGGAATGCAGTTGTTTTCCATGTGATAGTAGGAGGAATTGCCATTTTCATGTTTTATCCTATTGCATGGATGTTTCTCAGTTCATTCAAGCCCACAGATCAGGTTATGACTACGGCTGCTCAGCTGATTCCGAGTCAATGGACGATTTTAAATTACATAACTGGTTGGAAGGGATTCGGTGGGATCACCTTTGCTACATTCTTCAAGAATTCGATTATAATTACAGTACTTGCAACGATTGGTGCGGTTATTTCTTCAACTATGGTAGCTTATGGTTTTGCAAGAGCTAACTTTACGGGAAAAAGGGGATTGTTTTTTTGCATGATGATTACAATGATGCTTCCGAATCAGGTAATTATGATTCCCCAATATATTATTTTTAATTTGTTAGGATGGGTAAATTCCCCGATGCCAATTGTAGTCCCGGCCTGGTGTGCTAAGCCATTGTTTATTTTTATGATAATGCAGTTTATTGAAGGAGTACCAAAGGATTTAGATGAGGCAGCAAAGATGGATGGATGTAGTCCATATACAATATTTACCAGTATTATGCTTCCGCTTGTAAAACCTGCAATGGTAACGTGTGCGATTTTTGAGTTCTACTGGAAATGGGATGATTACATGGGATCGTTGCTTTATCTTAATTCGCCAGAAAAATATACGGTTATCCATTGCATTGAAAAATTTCACCGATCCTATGAGTTCCTCTGACTATGGTGCGATGTTTGCAATGTGCGTACTGTCCCTTATGCCGATTATTATCATTTTTATGCTGTTGCAGAAATATATCGTAGAGGGTGTGGCTTCCAGTGGAATTAAGGGATAAGATGGAGAGAAGGTAACTATTATGAGAAATATATGTCTGTTTTCAGATGATTTTAGGAAATTCCCTATAGGGGAATTTCCTTATGATCCAGATCACTCAGCTGCTGGAGAATATCACTATGTGACACCAAAAGGCGTTTGCGGCGAATGGAAGGATCAGGTATGTAATTACCGTTATAATGGACATGGACCGTCATGGATTGTTACGGAAGAAAACGGAAAGCACTATATGGAACAGAGTCGTATTGAAAAAGGTATTCCACATCGTATTTTTCCAACGCTCCAGACAGGAAATACGGGCTGGAAGGATTATGACGTTTCTGTGTCTATGCGCAGGATTTCAACCAGTGGTATGGCAGGAATTGCATTTTGTATGAATAATAGCATTGATACCCTCGTATTTTCTTTAGAAGAAAAGAAAACAGCAAGACTTGCATGGCGTCACAAGGAAGAAGTCCATATATTAACGGAAAAGAAATTTATGTCTGATTCGGATCAGTGGTATAAAATAAAGGTATCCGTGGATGGGAAAAATGTAAAGTGTTTTATAAACAGTACGCTGGTTATGGATATGGATACAGAGTTGGCAATGCGTGGAGGAAAGATAGGAATAACGGCCGATTGCCCAACACAGTTTACAGATATATATGTCAGTACGGAAGACAGTACTTTTAGAGAAATTCAATATTTGGAAAAACAAGAGAAGAAACGTTTGAAGAAGCTTCAGGCGTCTTATCCTCATATGAAATTAGTGCGTAAGCTGGATCTTCAGAATTTTGGAACCAGCCGTCAGATTCGTTTTGGACATCTTCTGGGAAATGATGAATGGCAGATTGTAATTCCACAGGCTCAGAAAAGAGTAGATAGAGATGCATATGCTCATATAAGCTGTCTCACAGCTATAGATTTGAATGGAAATATATTGTGGCAGATTGGAGAACCCTCAGAAAACTCAAATATTCTTGGAAAGATCAGCGCGGATCTTCCGTGTCAGGTTTATGACATTGACGGAGATGGATATGATGAGGTAATTACAGCAAAAAATTTTCAAATTCAGATTCTTGATGGAAGGACGGGAAAGATAAAAAAATCAGCAGCTACACCTGTATCAGATGAAGATAACGAAACGTTGATAGGTGTGCCCTATAATCAGTACGCTTTTGATAGAATTAACCCAGATGGAATTCGTATTTGCAATTTTAGAGGTCTGGAAAGGCCGAGTGATATTTTAATAAAAGATAGATATTGCCGTATTTATGCATTAGACAGCAATTTAAATTTATTATGGAAATACCAAAGTCCTAAGAATACAGGCCATTATCCGTTGGCCGTAGATGTAAATGGGGATGGACATGATGAGATTTTAGTGGGTTATACACTATTAGATTGTCAGGGGAATGTTTTGTGGACGTATTCTATAGAACTGGATCATACCGATGAAATTGTGGCTGGTAAATTTAAAAATGATATAGATAAGGGGTATTTTGCATGTGTTTCCGGTACTCAGGGATTTTTTATAGGAGATTTCCAGGGAAATATTTTGAGCAGGGACTATATTGGACATGCACAAAGAATCAGCATTGCCAACTATCTGCCGGAACGTAAAGGATTTGAAATTGCAGTAACTAATTTTTGGGGACATCAGGGAGTGATTTATCTGTATGATTCAGATGGAAATGAGTTATGGGAAAAAGAGAATGAAATGAATGGCAATATACTTGCTCCTGTAAATTGGCTGGGGAATGGGACGGATTTTTTTCTTACGAATGCCGATGCTGAAAAAGGAGGACTGATGGATGGTCATGGAGATATTGCAGTTGTATTTCCAGATGATGGTCATCCAGTTATGTGCTGTGAGGCTATAGATTTACTCGGGGATAGCAGGGATGAACTTGTAGTATGGGATTACCATAGCCTGTATATTTATACACAGGAAAATGAAATAGAAGATAGTTCGTATCATCCAGTCAAATATCCGGTGTATAATGCTTCTAATTATAGAGGCGAATACTCATTTCCGGACATGTCATATATCACATTTAATGAAAATCCAAAGGAGACAAAAGAGTGATGAAACAGCATATAAAAGACTTGAAAATTGCTTATATTGGAGGAGGCAGTCATGCCTGGGCCTGGGTATTTATGACAGATTTGTCCAAAGAAACAAGTATAAGTGGAACGGTACGCTTATATGACATTGACAGAGAGGCGGCTCATGATAATGAAATAATAGGAAAAAGACTGTTTTCACGGGAGGATGTGAAGGGACAGTGGGAGTTTGAAACAAGTGAATCATTGGGAACTGCGTTGGAAGGAGCCGATTTTGTGGTAATTTCAATCCTTCCGGGAACATTTGATGAGATGGAATCAGATGTACATTTACCGGAACGATATGGAATTTATCAATCGGTAGGCGATACTACGGGACCGGGAGGACTGGTACGTGCGTTACGTACTATCCCAATGTTTGCAGAAATTGCAGAGGCGATACATACATATTGTCCTGATGCATGGGTGATAAATTATACGAATCCCATGTCATTGTGTGTTAAGACATTATATCATGTTTTTCCCGGAATAAAAGCGTTTGGATGCTGTCATGAGGTGTTTGGAACTCAGAAGGTTCTGCGCGATATTGTTAGAATGGAAACAGGAATTAAGGAGATAGAAAGAGAAGAAATATTGGTAGATGTGATTGGAATTAATCATTTTACATGGTTTACCAAAGCATCTTACAAGGATATGGATTTATTTCCTGTTTATCAGAATTTTATTGAGCGTAATTTTTGAAGAAGGATATCATGATCCGGATAGAAATTGGATGAATGGTACATTTAACTGTGCACATCGGGTGAAGTTTGATTTATTCCGCCGGTATGGCGCAATTGCTGCTGCAGGAGACAGACATCTGGCAGAGTTTATGCCTGGGGAGATGTATTTGAAAGATCCAGAAACCGTAAAGAAATGGAAGTTTGCATTAACTACAGTAGCGTGGAGAAAAGAACGACAGGAACAGAAAAATAGACAGGCGGAGCGACTTGCTGGCGGTTTAGAAAACTTAGAATTAAAGGATACAGGAGAGGAGGGATTGCGTTTAATAAAAGCTTTATGTGGTTTAGAACGTTTTGTAACCAATGTAAATATTCCTAATTTTGCCGGTCAGATTCCAAATTTCCCCAGAGAATCTGTTGTAGAAACGAATGCGGTATTTAGCAGGGATCATATTGCACCAGTTTACGCTGGAGTATGTCCGGAAGAAATCAGAAGACTTACAATGCCTCATATTGAAGGTTATGAAAAAATTTTGCAAGCTGCAATGGAATGTAACTTTGAAAAAGCCTATGAAGCTTTTATGAAAGATCCTTTGGTTCATGGGCGTATCAGTTTTGGAGATGGAGAAAAACTTCTGAAAGAAATGATTGGTAATACCAGAAAATATCTTCCTGAAGAGTGGGAAAAAGTATTTCTTAAAAAATGATATGAAGTAAACAAAAAGGAGTATGATTCAGTTCGTACTCCTTTAATTATTATATTGTGGTATATGTTTTCTTTAAATGCAGCATGAAAAAGGATAAAAGTAATATTCGGATATCCGGATTGCAAGGAATGGTTGTTTTCATGGGGAATTCAGAGTACAATAAAAATATGTGTTTAATAAGCAGGAGATAATATAAAATGATCGAACAGAAACGACTACAGTCCCATCCCCACATCTGCACCGTCCCTGAAGAACAGAAAGAAAAAATCATGGAAATCGCCATGCGTGCCGGGCATATCCTTTTGGAAAATGGGGCGGAGATCTCACGGGTGGAGGAAACTATTGACCGGATCTGCCGTCATTACGGGATTGAATCCGCCAATTCCTTTGTACTGAGCAACGGTATTTTTTCTACCATGGGGAACGAAAGGGAAAGCTTTTTTGCCAGGGTACAGCACATTCCTGTCAGCGGGGCGCACTTAAACCGTGTGGCGGCTGTAAATCAGCTTTCCAGGGGAGATTGAAGAGGGAAAGCATACGGTAGAGGAGCTTGGGAGATGCCTGGATGATATTGAACAGATGCCCGGAAAGAGAAAGGGCGTTCAGATCGGGGCTTCGGCGGTGGGAAGCGGGGCGTTCTGCTATCTGCTGGGCGGCGATCTGGCAGACAGCGCAGCTGCTTTTCTGTCCGGCCTTGTGCTGTATGTCTATATTTTATATATAGGGAAAAATCTGTCAAAACTGGTGCAGAATATTCTGGGAGGAGCTCTGGTGACCTTCTGCTGCGTGGTGCTTTACCATCTGGGGCTGGGCCATCACATCAGCTCCATGATCATCGGTTCTGTGATCCCCATGATTCCGGGAGTGGCGTTTACAAACGGGATCCGCGATATTACGGATGGAGACTACATTGCCGGTTCTGTGCGGATGATGGATGCAGGGCTGGTGGTTTTAAGCATTGCCCTGGGAATGGGATTTGTACTTACCATGTACTATAGATTGACAGGAGGAAATCTTTTATGAATGCGTTTCCATGGGGAGAACTGGCAGGGGAAATGGCTGCCGCCGCAGTAGGAACGGCTGCTTTTTCAGTCCTCTTTTCTGTGCCGAAAAAATATTACGGGCTTTGTGCTGCCTGTGGTGCCATCGGCTGGCTGGTGTATTTCTGTTTTCAATGGGACGGACTTTCGTCCGCAGAGTCTACGTTCGTTTCCGCAGCTGCCGTAATCTTTCTGTCCAGGCTCTTTGCGGTCTGGGAGCGCTGTCCGGCTACCCTGTTTATGATTCCAGGTATTTTCCCTATTGTTCCCGGAGCCGGCATCTACTGGACCGCCCACTACATTGTCACCGACCAGCTGGCGCTGGCAAGCCGCACGGGATTTGAGGCCGTGAAGGCAGCGGCAGCCATTGTGCTGGGAATTATATTTGTATTTGAAATCCCCCCAGAGGTTTTTTGGGAGGATTGCAAAGAGAAAGGAGTAGTTATGATAGAAATATGCTGCGGAAGCTATGAGGATGCCCTGGCGGCCTGGAAGGGAGGCGCAGAGCGGATCGAATTAAACAGTGCGGTGTATCTGGGAGCCTGACGCCTTCCATCGGAAGTCTGCGGCTGGTAAAGGAAAATACGGGATTGAAGGTGATTTCCATGGTACGGCCCAGAGGAGCGGGATTTAGCTACACAGAAGCGGAAACAGAGCAGATGTTTGCAGACGCCCGTATTTTGATGGAAAATGGAAGCGACGGGCTTGCTTTTGGCTTTTTGACATCTGAGGGAAAAATTGACAGTGAAAGGACAGGCCGTATGATCCGCCTGATCCATGAATTTCATGGGGAAGCCGTATTCCACAGGGCTTTTGACTGTGTGGAGGATCCATATGAAGCCATTGAGGAGCTGATCCGCCTGGGAACAGACCGTATTCTCACCAGCGGGCTTAAGGAAAAGGCAGCTGCCGGAGCCGGTCTTTTAAAGGAGCTTCAGGAAAACTATGGAAACCAGATCCAGCTTCTGGCAGGAAGCGGCATCAACGCAGATAATGCAAAAGCGCTGTTGGAGGAAACCGGCCTTACCCAGGTTCATTCCTCCTGCAGGGACTGGAAGCGGGATGAAACTACCACAGGCCCTTGGGTGAATTACTGCTTTGCTCCGGTGCCTCATGAAAATGATTACGATGCAGTAAATGAAACGCTGGTAAGAAAGCTGAAAGGGAGTGTATGATGAAAAAGAACAGTAAAACGCTGAGGTATCTGATGACAGCGGCGGCCGTAACTCTTTCCGCTCTTTTGCAGGCCTTTGCTATGAATGTTTTTTTAACGCCTACGGGGATTCTTCCCAGCGGCTTTACGGGAGTGGCCCGTCTGACGGAGCAGATTACAGGCCTGTTGGGGATTCATTTTTCTACTTCCCTGGGAATGATCGGCTTTAAATGTGCCGGTTGCCATTTTCTGTTACCGCCACATTGGAAAGAAATTTGTGATTTTCTCTATGATCCAGGTTTTTTTGGCCAGCTTCCTTTTGAAACTGTCCCTGTTTGAGCCTTTGTTTGAGGATGCGCTTTTAAATATCTGCTTTGGAGGCTTTATCTACGGTCTGGCTATTGTGGTTGCATTAAAAGGAAACGCTTCTACCGCAGGGACGGACTTTATCGCCCTTTATGTGTCAAACCGTCTGGGAAAGGCCATCTGGCAGTATGTATTTGCCTTTAACGCAGGAATGCTTTGTGTGTTCGGTTATCTCTTTGGCTGGGAATACGCGGGCTATTCCATTATGTTTCAGTTCATTTCCACAAAGACCATTGACAGCTTTTATCATCGGTATAAGCGGGTAACGCTTCAGGTGACAACGGAGGAGCCGGAAGCGGTGGTAAAGGCGTATGTAGGTCAGTACCGTCACGGAATCTCTGTCCTGGACGGCCACGGAGGCTACAGCGGAAAGAAGATGAGCCTGCTCCACACCGTTGTCTCCGCGTATGAGGTTCAGGATATTGTCCACCTGATGCGCCAGGTGGATCCCCATGTAATTGTAAATGTTCTGCCCACAGAAACATTTTTCGGCGGCTTTTATCAGAAACCCATTGAATAAAAATCCTTAATATTCCCAAAATATTGCTTCCAGTATTTGAAAATCAGGGGATTGTATGGTATAGTGGGGAAAGAAATAATGGTCGGATCCGCTGCGCGGCGGATCTGCAAGGAGGAAATATATGAAGGGAATCATACTTGCCGGAGGAAGCGGAACCAGACTGTATCCGCTGACAAAGGTTACATCCAAGCAGCTTCTGCCTATTTACGATAAACCCATGATCTATTACCCGCTGTCTGTGCTGATGAATGCAGGAATCCGGGATATACTGATCATTTCCACACCGGAGGACACGCCCCGGTTTAAAGCGCTTTTGGGAGACGGACATCCCTTTGGCATCAATTTAAGCTATGCGGTTCAGCCAAGCCCCGACGGACTGGCTCAGGCCTTTATCATCGGGGAGGAATTTATCGGCGGCGATTCCGTTGCCATGGTTTTAGGCGATAATATTTTCCATGGACAGGGTCTTACAAAGCGGTTAAAGGCTGCGGCTGCCAGGGAAAAGGGCGCAACCGTGTTCGGCTACTATGTGGACGATCCGGAACGTTTCGGCATTGTGGAGTTTGATGAAAAGGGAAAGGCTATTTCCATCGAAGAAAAGCCGGAGAAGCCAAAGTCAAACTACTGTGTCACAGGACTTTATTTCTACGACAACCGTGTGGTAGAGTACGCAAAGAACTTAAAGCCTTCTGCCAGAGGAGAGCTGGAGATCACAGACTTAAACCGCATCTATCTGGAAAACGGCGAGCTGGATGTGATCCTTTTGGGACAGGGCTTTACCTGGCTGGATACGGGAACCCATGAGTCTTTAGTTGAAGCTACCAATTTCGTAAAGACCGTAGAAACCCACCAGCACAGAAAGATTGCCTGCCTGGAGGAAATCGCCTACTTAAACGGCTGGATCACGAAGGAGCAGGTTCTTGAAACCTATGAAGTGCTTAAGAAAAATCAGTACGGAAAGTATTTAAAGGATGTTCTGGACGGCAAATATGTGGATAAGCTGAAGGAACAGCAGAGTTTGGAGGAATAGAATCAATGAAGATCATCGTTACCGGCGGAGCCGGATTTATCGGAAGTAACTTTGTACACCATATGGTAAATAAATACCCGGATTATGAGATCATCAATCTGGATCTTCTGACCTATGCAGGCAATCTGGAGAATTTAAAGCCGGTTGAAAATAAGCCCAACTACAAGTTCGTAAAAGGCGATATTGCAGACAGAGCATTTATCTTCGATCTGTTTGAGAAGGAAAAACCGGATATGGTGGTGAACTTTGCGGCTGAGAGCCATGTAGACCGTTCTATTACTGATCCGGAAGCCTTTGTGCGTACCAATGTAATGGGAACTACTACACTGCTGGATGCCTGCCGTACCTACGGTATCAAGCGCTATCATCAGGTGTCAACGGATGAGGTGTACGGAGATCTGCCATTAGATCGTCCGGATCTCTTCTTTACAGAGACGACCCCTCTTCACACATCCAGCCCTTATTCTTCCTCCAAGGCAAGCGCAGACCTTTTCGTGCTGGCTTACCACAGGACCTACGGGCTGCCTGTGACCGTATCCCGCTGCTCCAACAACTACGGTCCCTATCATTTCCCGGAGAAGCTGATCCCCTTGATCATCAGCCGTGCTCTGGCAAATGAGGAGCTTCCCGTATACGGAACCGGTGAAAATGTCCGTGACTGGCTCCATGTGGCAGACCACTGCGAGGCCATTGATCTGGTGATCCACAAGGGCCGCGAGGGCGAGGTTTACAATATCGGCGGACACAACGAGCGCACCAATCTGGAGGTTGTGAAGACCATCTTAAAGGCCCTGGACAAGCCGGAGAGCCTGATCCGCTTCGTTACAGACCGTCCGGGTCACGATATGCGCTATGCCATTGACCCCACCAAGATCGAGACAGAGCTTGGCTGGAAGCCAAAGTATAACTTTGACACAGGCATTGAACAGACCATCCAGTGGTACCTGGACAATCAGGACTGGTGGAAAAATATTTTAAGCGGCGAGTACAGCAGCTATTTTGATAAAATGTACGGAAACCGCCTGTAAATAAGAGAAACAAACGTATGGCTGACGGCGGCAAAGGCACTTAAAGAGAGTACATTTGCCGCTGCCAGCCTTTGTGCCATAGTAGAGATTCTAAAAGAATGAGGAGTTAAGTATATGAGAGTTCTGGTGACAGGTGTAAAGGGACAGTTAGGCCATGATGTGATGGATGAGCTGGCAGCAAAGGGAATCGAAGGCATTGGCGTGGATGTGGAGGAAATGGATATCACAGACGCAGATGCCTGCCAGAGAGTGATAAAGGAAGCAAAACCTGACGCAGTGATCCACTGTGCAGCATATACTGCAGTAGATGCGGCGGAAGACAATGTGGAGCTGTGCCGGAAGGTCAATGCAGACGGAACCAGAAATATTGCAAAGGTCTGCAAAGAGCTGGATATCAAGATGATGTACATCAGTACAGATTATGTGTTTAACGGACAGGGAGAACGGCCCTGGGAGCCGGATGACCACAGAGAGCCTTTAAATGTCTATGGACTGACAAAATATGAGGGTGAGATTGCAGTAGAGCAGAATGTGGAGAAATTCTTTACTGTCCGCATTGCCTGGGTATTCGGCATTAACGGAAAGAATTTCATCAAAACCATGCTGCGCCTGGGAAAGGAACGGGGAGTGGTGAGTGTAGTGGACGACCAGATCGGTTCTCCTACCTATACCTATGATCTTGCAAAGCTTCTGGTGGAAATGATACAGACTGACCGTTACGGCCGCTACCATGCTACCAATGAGGGACTGTGTTCCTGGTATGAATTTGCCTGCGAGATCTTTAAGCAGGCTGGTATGGATGTAAAGGTAAGTCCGGTGGATTCCTCCAGCTTTCCGGCTAAGGCAAAGAGACCATCAAACAGCCGTATGAGCAAAGAAAAGCTCACAGAGAATGGCTTTGACCGCCTTCCCTCCTGGCAGGATGCTCTGGGACGATATTTAAAGGAGCTTAAGAAGGAAGGACAGGAGATTTAGTATCGGGGAAGGCAGCCTGCATGATGCAGGGAAAATCTGAGACAGAGAGGACATAAAAGCAATGGGAAAATATTTTGGAACAGATGGCTTTCGAGGCGAAGCCAATGTGGATCTTACAGTAGAGCACGCATATAAGGTGGGCCGCTTTTTAGGCTGGTACTACGGACAGAAAAATCCGGGAGAGCGCTGCCGGGTTGTCATCGGAAAAGATACCCGCAGAAGCAGCTATATGTTTGAATACTCTCTGGTATCCGGTCTTACAGCTTCCGGAGCAGACGTATTTCTCCTTCATGTAACAACGACTCCAAGCGTTTCCTATGTGGTGCGCACAGAGGGCTTTCACTGCGGCATCATGATTTCTGCCAGTCACAATCCTTATTATGACAACGGCATTAAGGTCATCAATGAAAAGGGAGAGAAGCTGGAAGAAGCAGTGATTACGGAGATTGAGCGCTATCTGGACGGGAAGATGGAGGAGCTTCCTCTTGCAAAGCGGGATATGATTGGACGTACTGTGGATTTTGCAGCCGGAAGAAACCGCTATATCGGATATCTGATCTCGATTGCAACACGTTCCTTTAAAAACAGGAAGGTGGCATTGGACTGTGCCAACGGAAGCGCTTCTGCCATTGCAAAGAATGTATTTGACGCTCTGGGCGCTCAGACCTTTGTGATAAACAATGAGCCCAATGGCCTGAACATCAACACAGACTGCGGCTCTACCCATATTGAACACCTTCAAAAATTTGTAGCAGAGCAGGGCTGCGATGCCGGTTTTGCCTATGACGGTGATGCGGACCGCTGTATTGCTGTGGACAATGAGGGAAATGTAGTAGACGGCGATCGCATTATGTATATTTGCGGAAAATACATGAAAGAGCAGGGAAGCCTGTTTAACAATACGGTTGTTACGACCGTTATGTCTAATTTCGGACTGTACAAAGCCTTTGACAGAGAAGGGATTTCCTATGAAAAGACAGCCGTAGGCGATAAGTACGTGTATGAAAACATGGCGGCTACGGGAAACTGCCTGGGAGGCGAACAGTCCGGCCATATTATTTTCAGCAAGCATGCGACCACAGGAGACGGTATCCTGACATCCTTAAAGGTAATGGAAGTCATGCTGGAAAAGAAGCAGTCTCTGGCAAAGCTGGCTTCTGAGGTGGAAATCTATCCTCAGGTTCTTAAAAATGTAAGAGTAAAGGACAAAATTGCGGCTCAGGAGGATGAGGCAGTTCAGGCAGAGGTGAAGAAGGTAACAGAAGCTCTGGGAAGCGACGGACGGATCCTCCTGCGTTCCTCCGGCACAGAACCCCTGGTTCGCGTCATGGTGGAGGCGGCTGATATGGAAACCTGTGAGAAATATGTAGATCAGGTGATTTCGGTCATGAAGGCTCAGGGGCACTGCATCTGAGACGGAAATCAGCATCGCTGCAATAAAAAACAGGAATATCAACCATAACTATTATGAATAGTAAAAAGCCTTCCCTTGCTTGTAAGTTATAGCTCACTATGCTATAATAAAGTAACATTCAAAAGCCTTGAGGAAAATGCTGGAAGGGAGGACATGGGAGATGTTAAATTATAAGAGATATAAGAGAGTGCCGGTGGTAGATTTTCCGGAGCGCACCTGGCCCAATAAAGAAATCATGAAAGCGCCGGTATGGTGCAGCGTAGACCTGCGGGACGGGAACCAGGCTCTGGTGGAGCCCATGGTAGTAGAAGAAAAGGTGGAGATGTTCAACCTTCTGGTGAAGCTGGGCTTTAAGGAGATTGAGGTGGGGTTTCCTGCGGCGTCTCAGATCGAATACGATTTTCTGCGTACTCTGGTAGAGCGCAGGCTGATTCCCGATGATGTGGAAGTTCAGGTTCTGGTACAGTGCAGAGAGCACCTGATCCGCCGGACCTTTGAGGCATTGGATGGCGTTAAAAAGGCCATTGTGCACATTTATAATTCCACCTCCACTCTGCAGAGGGATGTGGTGTTCCACAAGGATATGGAGGAGATCAAGGATATTGCCATTGTAGGCACTAAACTGGTACAGCGCTATGCGGCAGACTGTGATACGAAAATCCGTCTGGAGTATTCGCCGGAGAGCTTTACGGGCACGGAACTGGAGTTTGCCCTTGATATCTGTACTGCCGTTCAGGAAACCTGGGGCGCTACAAAGGAAAATCCCATTATCATTAATCTGCCTTCTACGGTGGAGATGACAACTCCCAATGTATATGCGGATCAGATTGAATGGATGAATACTCATTTCAAAAACAGAGAAAGCATTATCTTAAGCGTACATCCTCACAATGACCGAGGCGAAGGCGTGGCTTCTACAGAGCTTGCCATGCTGGCGGGGGCAGACCGTGTAGAGGGAACTCTGTTTGGAAACGGCGAGCGTACCGGAAATGTGGATATTCTGACCGTTGCTTACAATATGTTCTCTCAGGGTATTAACCCGGAGTTAAACATTGAAAATATCCGTGAGATTGCCGAGATCTGCGAGCGGTGCACCAAGATGGATATCCCGCCCAGACATCCTTATGCAGGAAAGCTGGTATTTACCGCTTTTTCAGGCTCCCATCAGGATGCCATCAACAAGGGAATGCAGGCTCTCAGAGAGAGAAACAGCGAGTATTGGGAGGTTCCCTACCTTCCCATTGATCCTTCCGATATCGGGCGGGAATACGAGCCGATCGTCCGCATCAACAGCCAGTCCGGAAAGGGCGGCGTAGCCTTTGTAATGGATACCTTCTATGGCTTCAAGCTGCCAAAGGGCATGCATAAGGAGTTTGCGGATGTGATCCAGAAGATTTCAGAGAAGCAAGGTGAGGTAGCTCCCGAGCAGATCATGGATGAATTTAAGAAGGAATACTTAGAGCGCAAGGAGCCGATCCATTTCCGCAAGTGCCGGATCACGGATACGGAGACGGCAGACGGCGAGTTTGCTACTCTTGCAAAGGTTGTTTATACGGATCATGGCATGGAAAAGCATTTCGACGGCATTGGAAACGGCCCCATCGATGCGGTTCAGCGGGGGCTGGAGGATGCTCTCGGTATCCATATCAAGGTTCTGGATTATACCGAGCATGCCATGGCCTCCGGTTCCGGAGCGCAGGCAGCCTCCTATATCCATCTGGTAGACCAGACCACAGGAAAGGCAACCTACGGCGTAGGAATCAGCTCCAATATTACCCGGGCGTCGATCCGCGGTATTTTCAGTGCGGTGAACCGGCTGTTTTATTAATAACCGGCAATATTCAGGATTGCAGCAGCGGCGGCTTCCACTCAAAGGAAGCCAGCCGCTGTTTTCTATGGAAAAAAATCCTCTTTCCACAGGAGCTGATTCCTGATAGAATAGGAGGGTGACTGAAAATCAGATTTAATAAAAGGGGCATTTCCGGCCCGGACTTGGAGGAAATATAATGCAGGAAATACATTTAGAGGGACGCCAGAGGATAAAAAGCCAGGAAATGGCATTTACCGGCCTGTTTGCGGCTTTGATCGCAGCAGGAGCCTATATGAGGATCGATATTCCGGTTCAGCCATTTCCCATGCATTTTACGCTGCAGTTCTTTTTTGTGCTTCTGGCAGGCTATGTGCTGGGGGCCAGACGGGGAGCTGCCTGTGTGTGCGTTTACCTGGCAGTGGGATTGGCGGGGATTCCCGTATTTGCAGCAGGTGGAGGCCGGCGTATCTGATCCGTCCTACCTTTGGTTTTTTGATCGGCTTTGTGGCTGCGGCCTGGATTACAGGAAGCTGTGCTGGAAGCGTCCGGGGGGAGGGGTAGCCTGGCGGCTTTTTTCTGCCTTTTGGGGCATGATGACGTACTATCTGTGCGGAATGGTATATTTTTATGTGATCAGTAATTATGTGATCCATATGCCGGTAAGCTGGAAACTGGTGGTAATTAACTGTTTTCTGATTACGGCGGCAGAGGACTTTATCCTGTGTGTGATGGCGGCTGTGGTTGCCAGACGGCTGATGCCTTTTGCACTAGGGCAGTATCGATAGAAAATGGATATTTATGAAAAATAAAATCACGCATGTTACCTGGACGGAACGAGTATGGCCGGAGAGAGGGCTTAACGGAGCGGCCCTTAAATGGATTGCCATGTGCTCCATGTTCATTGACCATATAGGGGCTGTGGTCCTGGAGTATGGACTGTATTATCAGGGCGGAGCAGAACGGATGGATTTCCTTCTGGAACAGTCATGGGGGGTATTTTTATATCCGCTGTCGCTGCTTCTGAGGATTCTCGGCCGCCCGGCCTTTTTGATTTACTGTTTTCTTCTTGTGGAAGGCTTTGTACATACAAGGGACAGGAAGAAATACGGCAGAAACCTTCTTCTGTTTGGTCTGATATCGGAGATTCCGTTTAATCTGGCAGTGGCAAACAGGGTGTTCGATCCCATGTATCAAAATGTGTTTTTTGAGCTTTTTATCGGCTTTTTAATCCTTTGCTGGATAGAACGGGCGGAGAAGAGGACATATGGACTAAAGGAAATGGATCTGGTCTGTCTGTACACCTTTATCGGCTGCGGAGCTGCGGTCCTTGCAGGAGCGGATTATAATGCCGTCGGCATACTGATTATTGTATTTTTATACCGTTTCAGGAACAGCCGGAGGAAGCAGACTGTGGCAGCAGGAGTGCTGGGTTTTATAGAGACGCTGTTCCCTACTCTGGGAGCAGGGGCGCTGGCAGCGGTGCCCATATGGTTTTATAACGGAAAACGGGGAAAGCAGCAGGCAAAGTTTTTGTTTTACTGGTTTTATCCCCTTCACCTTTTTGTACTTTTTTTGATCAGATGGTATTTTCTGGGGATTCCTCTGGCGTAGGAGCGTGACAGCAGGAAGATAACTGATATAATGCGGGTATAGGATCAATGGTTCGATCACGGATGGGAAAAGGAGCGGCAATCATATGAAAAAATACGATTATATTCTGGTAGGAAGCGGTCTTTATGCAGGCGTATTTGCCTGGTATGCAAAAAAACAGGGGAAAACCTGTCTGGTTCTGGAAAAACGGGATCACATAGGGGGAAATATTTACTGCGAGGATGTGGAGGATATCCATGTGCATAAGTATGGAGCCCACATTTTCCATACAAGCAATAAAAAGGTGTGGGAGTTTGTCAATTCCCTGGCAGAGTTTAACCGGTATACCAACAGTCCGGTGGCAAATTATAAGGGCGAGATGTATAATATGCCCTTTAATATGAACACCTTCAGCAAGATGTGGAACATTTCCACTCCTGCCCAGGCGAAGGCGATCATTGAGGAACAGAAAAAAGAAATCCAGGGAGAGCCGAAGAACCTGGAGGAGCAGGCTATCAGTCTGGTAGGCCGGGAAATTTATGAAAAACTGGTAAAGGGCTATACGGAGAAGCAGTGGGGCAGAGACTGCAAGGCGCTTCCTTCCTTTATCATCCGCCGTCTGCCGGTGCGTTATACTTATGACAATAATTATTTCAACGATCTCTATCAGGGAATCCCCATCGGCGGATACAATGTGATGATCCATAAGCTGTTCGAGGGATGCGAGATTGAAACCGGAGTGGACTATCTGGAAAACAGGGAGTATTACAACAGCCTGGGCGGCACGGTGGTTTATACGGGAACCATTGACGGCTTTTATGATTACTGCTTCGGACGGCTGGAATACAGGAGCCTGCGGTTTGAAACAGAGGTGCTGGAGGAAGAAAATCATCAGGGAGTGGCTGTGGTAAATTACACAGACAGGGAAACTCCTTATACCAGGATCATTGAGCACAAGCACTTTGAGTTCGGCACTCAGCCAAAGACTGTGATTACCAGAGAATACCCCGTATCCTGGAAGGAGGGAATGGAACCCTACTATCCGGTGATGATGAGAAAAACCAGGCATTATACCAGAAGTATGCAAAGCTGGCAGAGAAAGAGGAGAATGTAATCTTTGGAGGCCGTCTGGGCGAGTATAAGTATTACGATATGGATAAGGTGATCGAATCTGCCATGAAGAAGGCGGAAGAGATATTTTAAAAGAGGGGGCAGACAGGATGGATGAGTTAAGGCAGCTGGTAGAAGCGTATGTTCCGTATAATGAGCAGGAAGAAAGAGATCGGGAGCTGATATTAGAGCAGATTGATTCCGGACGGGATATATTGACGAGAAATAATAAAAATGCCCACATAACCGTTTCCGGCTGGGTGGTAAGCCCGGATCGTAAAAAGGTCCTGATGGCCTACCACAATATTTACCGCTCATGGGCCTGGCTGGGAGGCCATGCGGACGGAGATGAGGATGTAAGACGGGTTATCAAAAAGGAAATACAGGAGGAAAGTGGGCTTACAGAGGTGAAATTCCTTTCGGATGAGCTGTTTTCGCTGGAAATCCTCACCGTGGATGGCCACGAAAAAAGAGGTGAGTATGTATCCTCTCATCTGCATCTGAATGTGACCTTCCTCCTGGAGGGGGATACAGAGGCGCCTCTGGCTGTAAAACCTGATGAAAACAGCCGTGTGGGCTGGATTCCGGCAGATGAGATAGAAAGCCGGTGCAGCGAACCGTGGTTTGCGGAGCGGATTTATTCTAAGTTGTGTGAGAAGGTGAAGGGGATTTGAGCAAGAATCATTTCGCTATCAACAGACATGAAGGCACGAATACGATAACAAAAAGAGGGTGTACAGACAGTTATGTACATCCTCTTTTTCAACCAGAAAATTCGATTAGCTGTCTATTTACGCACTGGGAATTAGATAATCGCCATGCACCAGAATATGTGCTTCGTTTGTTAGAGTACTATATTCGGCATGAAAACCTTTATAAGGAGCGTGAAGGAAATAAATAATTCTAATATTATCATGTATACTACGGAAGATGGGTTGACAAAGATTGAGGTTACTTTTGATGGTGATACTGTATGGTTATCATTAGACCAGATGGCAAAGTTGTTTCAGCGGGATAAATCGACGATATCAAGGCATATTAAAAATATTTTTCAGAAGGTGAACTCCGGCAGGAAGCAACTGTTGCAAAATTTGCAACAGTTCAAACGGAAGGAAATAGAAGTGTGTCCAGAGATATTGAATATTATAATCTGGATGTGATTATTTCAGTTGGCTATCGTGTGAAATCTTTACGAGGTACACAGTTCCGTATTTGGGCAAGCTCTATTTTAAAAGAGTATATGAAAAAAGGATTTGCACTGGATGATGAAACGCTTAAAACGGTTGGGCGGAGGAAACTATTTTGATGAATTGCTCTCACCGGTGGAACAGCACTTCATAGAGAGCATCAGGGAATTGGAAACGCTGGAATAATCAGAAAGTAAAAAATGTATAAAACCAGCCCGCACAAAGGCGGGCTGGCCAGACTTTTTTACACCAAAATCTCTCTCAACGCATCCACCAGAACATCATCCTCTTCCTGGTTTCTCACTGCCAGCCGCAGGAACTGGCGGTTATCAGCAGAGAGTTTGGAGGACAGATCCTTTACCAGACAATGGTACTGATTTAACAGCCGTTCTGTGACCTGGCCGGCGCTGTGGCCGCCTGTAAGCTCGATCATCAGATAATCTGCCTGGGAGGGGATTACACGGATTCCGGGGATTTCGCCCAGGGCTTTCGCGAAGCTTCCCGTTCTGCCTTTACCTTTACCAGAGCCGCGGCATAATCGTTTCTGTACTTTTCTTCAATCTGCATATAGAACTCCCCTAAGGAGTTGATATTCCAGATCGCTACCTCTTTTTTCAGCAGGCAGATGCGGTCTTTATTGCCGCTGGCAGCAATCCCTAAGCGCAGTCCGGGAATGCCGTAGGATTTGGAAATGCTCTTTATAACCGTAAGATGGGGATACTCATCTAAAAGCTCTTCCTGTAAAAGGGTGGCATTTTCCTCATCTGCAAAGTCAACAAAAGACTCATCTGCAATCATATGAATGTTTCGCTCGCCCGTCCATCGGATCAGCCGCAGCATATCCTCTCTGGGAATGTAGTTTCCGGAGGGATTGTCAGGATTGACCACGGTCAGACAGCTGATATCCTTATCCTCAAAAAAGTTTATCAGATCGTCAGCCGTATAGGAAAAGTTATCGTTATCCGGATAATATGGAACAACTTTGTCTGACTCATACCGGTTGGCATATTCTTCAAAGGTCGGACGGATCACGCCAAGTTTTCCAGTTGTATGACCGATGAGAGCCTTGATCAGCTCGGCGGCTCCATTTCCCACCAGAATCTGATCCTGGCGGAGAGAGAAGTTTCTGGCAGCCAGAAGGGAATTACATACATTCCGGAAGGATACTGGCGGATCAGTACATCAAAATT
>ENA-OPYY01000086-OPYY01000086.1-human-gut-metagenome-genome-assembly--contig:-NODE-86-length-39291-cov-3.373430_pt1 | contig 39291 bp, 36 predicted proteins | sample MGYA00242472_ERZ504481 | MGnify/ENA primary metagenome ERZ504481 (study PRJEB26092, sample SAMD00036265) | human gut metagenome | host: Homo sapiens | study: EMG produced TPA metagenomics assembly of...
CAGCGCAAGAACTTGAAAGAGCCTTGAACGATTATAGTTGGAATCCTAAAAGGTTTGCAGAGAGTACGAGGTATTATCACCGTACACTACAGCAGGAGCTTATGAGAACCATTGTGGCAATCATTCAGATGGTTGGTGATGAAAGCTATGGTACAGACCTTAGAAATCAAGCCTCACATGAACTTTGTAAAAAGATTATTGAGAGCGGTGCATTGGATGAAGCCTATTTGCCGTTCATATAGGCTTGAACGTAACAAAGGACATCATTAACTTGGTGTCCTTTTTTTATTATATTCACTTCTTTACAAAGTGAATGTTTCTTTGATTATCAGCAAGTTGGATATTCCAACTTAAAAATGACATTCACTTTTATTCATTTACATACAAAACTGAACATTATGAGTTTAAAATATTCAAGCACTACAGCAGATTATCTGCAATGGAGCGAGGCAATGAACTTGATAAGAAAACTGGCTAAAGATGGAAATTACAGAATTTCCCTTCTTGTAGCTCTGGGCTGTTTTACTGGCTTAAGAATATCTGACATTCTGGCTTTACACTGGAAGCAGATACTAAATACCAGTGAATTTACAGTGATAGAGAAAAAGACAGATAAGGTAAGAACTATTAGGATAAACGCCCAACTTGGGCAGCACATTAAAGAGTGCTATGAACAGATAAAGCCTATAGGGATTAACGCACCTATTTTAGTGAGCCAGAAAGGGACTGTTTTCACTATCCAAAGAATCAATGTGATACTGAAAGAGGTGAAAAAGAAGTATAAATTAAAGGTTAAGAACTTTAGTTGTCATTCACTTAGAAAGACTTTTGGCAGACAAGTTTATAATATGAACAGTGACAATTCAGAGCTTGCCCTAGTAAAACTCATGGAACTGTTCAATCATAGTTCTGTAACCATTACTAAAAGATACTTAGGTTTGAGGCAGGAAGAACTACTAAATACCTATGACTGCCTTAGTTTTTAACACATTATTTTTGTTGTAAATACAATACCTTTCGTTATCTTTGTGGCAATTCTAACAGCCTAATGCGTTGGGAAGTTGGAAGGACATAGTTAACGAAAGGTGTTATTGAAATTATCTTCTTAGATTGAATTCTCGCAAAATTCAGATTAGAGTGAAGATGATAGCAATAGCACCACATCATTTGATATATACCTACCTTATATATCCTATAAGGCTATTAGATATTGTCAAACTGGTGTGGGCTATTGTTTTATCCACTCTAAAGGCAATGCGAGAAGCCCAATCTAAGGATAAAACAGTAAGTTCCCACACCTTTCTTGTATGTAGAAATTACATCTTTGGGAACTGGGTGTACAATTAAATGCAAGAATTATGAAACACATATCATTACAGTTGTCCCCAACCTTGTTTGTGCTTTGCATGGCAGGTGAAATGTTAAATCCTTTACAAATTCATAGATTAGGCATTTTTATCTAAAAATCTTTGTGCAGGAATGTGATTTAATTAATATCTTTGAAAGCAAATAAGAAGGCATTGCATTAGCCTTTTTCATAGAGGCTATTTCAGTCCTCCAGTGTCTTGAATACTATGTGAAACAACTTCTGAAAGGGGACAAGGAAGTAGAAATTAACATTTAGAGGGAAGAGGTTATTTAACTAATCTGTAAATGAGAATTCTATACTAAAGTAGAAATATAATTTATCTAATGAATATATAGTTATATGGCACCAACTTTTCGTTTAAGTCCAGAAAGCCTGCAAATGATTGAGAATATCTGTAATGGCTTTAGAAGATTTGAGAATTATCATATTGTAACAACTGATGATAATTGGAGTACTGGAACATTTCATGTTGATGTTTATCACATGGGACGCTTTTGTTCTAAATATATGTTTTGTCCCACTCTGAATGGTAAAATTGGTTCAATAGCCATATATGGCGTTGGACTACCTGACCATCTAAAAAAAATACAAGCATCTATGAACTGTTTTGGTTTAAGTGTTGCAGAAGTTTCCATAGACAAAGAAGGAATGTCTCCTTATGTGGATGTAGTGCTAGCTCCTTATTAAAGTGTGTATACCTATAATATGATAAATTTTTATTCCTTTCTAATATTTTGATTTGCAGATTGTAATATTCAATTTGTATATTATGGATTAATATTAGTAATGATTGGGTAAAGCTAAGTGATTTTAAACAAATGTAAGTATAAATCTTTATTTTTAATACAATGACAGACTTTTATAAGAATTTAATGAACAGTATCAATTCTGAAAAGGAAAGAAACGCCAAAATGATGGGAGCGTTAAGAATTGAGGATAAAGCTGCAATTTTACAGCTTGTATGCCAATTGATTATTTCTGCGGATGGCGGTATGATAGAAGAAAGGGACGATTGTGTGGTAGATTATGTTCTGAAAGAGTTAGGATATGATACAAACACTAGCTCTGGGGCAACGGACGGCAATTTATTATGGAATCGTGCTACTGAATTCAACCCATTTGAAGCATTCCAAATAGTATCAGAACTTGATAGGGGTGTGAAAAATATGGTTAAGACCATATTACTGCAAATTTGTAAAATGGGAGGCAATTTTGTAAATAGAGTGGATATTGCCCAACAGATATTTCAAAGAACAAATATTGAATATTATCCAGTAGACTTGACATTATGATAACACGGGCAGAAGCTCAACAAATAACCGTTTCTTCTTATAATGACTTATGTAACAGGCATGGAGGAACGGTCAGAGGAAATGATACTATCTCTGATATAGTGAATGTTGGATGTCACTACCTCTTGTCCCATTACAAGGATATTGTACAAACTGCTGATAAAGACGAAGTATATGACTTGGTTCCTCTGAACTATAAATATATGGCAGAAGCAAAAATTATAGCAGGGGCAATGAAACAATGGTTGCCAGATTTATTGACTCAACAACATATTGATGGTATTGCTTCCATGATTATCCTCAATATAGGTTGGTCTGGAATGTGGAATTTTTTATGCGATTATTTTAAGCAAGAGCATGATAGAGTAATATGAAAACATTCTTACTGGACAGCTTTAACAGATATAAAAGATTTAGTGAGGAATTGGATGTTAGGACTATATTGTGTAATAAGCCTTGGCTGATATTCAATGATTGTGGGGACAAGGAATTATATGTTTTTCAAGAAGACGGTTCTCTCATTGCATCAGTAAATGGTAATGTTACCAATGCTAAATGGCAATATATACCTGCCAATAAATCTCTTGTTGTTTCTTTCAAGGAACAATCATATATGTTTCATCCTTCGTTTATTAATAACGTCATATTCGCTTTACAGCAAGATGGCACAGAAAGGTTTGCCTTTATGATAAGTGAAGAGCAAAGTGAATCTTTTTATCCTAAATCTCTTAAAGAGCTGAATAACTATTTTGAAGGAATAGAACGTAAAAGAAACGAAGCGAAAGAACAAGAGAAAAGATGGCTGATTGAACAGCAACAGAAAGAGCAGCAACGAATAGAGGAAGAGAATAAAAGACAGCAACAATATCGTATAGAGCAGGAAAGACAACGACAAGAGGAAGCTAGAAGAGCAGAGGAGGAGCGAAGAAGAGAAGAAGAAAAACTTGCAGAAATCAAGAAAGAGAATGATATATTAAAACAATACAAATTATTTTTGGCTGCAAAAGTTTTAGGCTATAATTTAATAGGAGTTATTACTGTAACACTCACAATTTTAACATATAATAGCGCACTGACGGGGTTTGGGTTATTGTTCCTCTTATAGTTTTCTGTATATCATATTATCTTCATAAAGCAATTATTTCATGGCTACGGAGAAGAATAATATCTAATCATTTACAAACTAAAAAGAAGAAAAAGAAAAGGAAGATAGAAAGAGAAAAGAAGAATGGGGAAAGTATATAAAGCAGAGAGACCAAAGAGATTTTGAACAAATTGAAAAGCATAGAATGGAAAGAGAAAGACAAGAAAAAAGAATGAGAAGAAAAAATTATAAAATTACGAGGTGGCTTAATAAAATGCTTTTGAAGTGATTGAATTAAATGAGGTGAAATCAACAATTAGAATCACTTTAAGACTTGTTTGGAATAACATACCCGTCTATAAAATCATTTTAATAAATGGAGAATGAAAATATTTAGAATATTAATAGTATTGATGGTATTGGCTTCTGGATTTTATGCTTGTGTAAATAAAGAAAACGAAACTAGAGATAATGCCATTGACAGTACATTACAGACCAGTGCTACTGCCATACTGGCAAGCAAGTTGTCTGAACTTAATGCCCAATCTGGGCAGGTAATTGTTATGGAAGTCCAGAGTGGGCAAATAAAGGCTCTGGTTGGACTTGAAAGGAAAGACAGTGCAGACTACCAACCATGCGAGAACTTCTCTGTACAACAGCCTACTGGATTGATGCAGGGTGTTTCACTGTTGGCTGCACTGGAGACTGGAAAGGTAAAAATGAGTGATAGGGTGAATGCTGGCAATGGCATTTATGTCTGTAAGGGAGATACAGTTTTCGACCATAACTGGCATAGAGGCGGCTATGGTGAAATTACGGTAAAGCAAGGACTGGCTAGTGGCTCAAACATTGCTACAGTCAAGACTATGGAGAATGCTTTTAGTAACAATGTACAAGCATACTTTGATGTATTGTCAAAAATGAGCTATGGCAAGCCAGACAGTATCAATGGCATTCTGCAACCTTATAGGATTACAGAAAAAAATATCACTTGGAACTGCATAGGATATGGACTGTCTGTTTCTCCTATTCAAGTCCTTACATTCTACAATGCTATCGCCAATAACGGGAAAATGGTGCAGCCTCAACTATACAAGGACAGTGTAGTGGTTATCAATCCCCAGATAGCAAATAAGGCTAATATAGACAGCTTGAAACTGGCACTGGCATATAATGTAACAGACGGACTGGGGCAACCTGCCAAATCAGATAAGACTACCGTAGCAGGAAAACAAGGCACTATCATAGTCTCTACAGATAATGGCAGTATAGAGTATGCGGTGGAGTTCTGTGGTTACTTCCCTACTGGCAATCCCAAGTATAGTATTATTGTATCTATTAATAAGATTGGTTTGCCTGCTAGTGGTGGGTTGATGGCAGGTGATGTGTTTAGGCAAATAGTTGATTGCATGATTTATAGACATTTAGAAATAAATTAACACGTTTAGGTTATGTTCAAATGGTTTCATAAGAAGAAAGGACAAGTCCTTAAAAGTGAAAAGTCATATAGCATTATTAAATGTGGCATTACCCCTGCATACATAGAAGAACTAAAAGCAAACGAGATATTTGTGTTTGGAAGTAACCTGCAAGGCATACATGGTGGCGGTGCAGCACGAATTGCCAGAGAATGTTTTGGCGCAATCATGGGGCAAGGTGTAGGGCTACAAGGACAGTCTTATGCCATACCTACTATGCAAGGTGGAGTGAAAACAATAAAACCGTATGTTGATGAATTTATAAAGTTTGCTCAAATTCATACAGAATTTCATTTTTTGGTAACAAGGATTGGCTGTGGCATTGCAGGCTTTAGGGATGAAGACATTGCACCATTGTTTGAGAATGCCATAAATCTATCTAATATAAGTTTGCCAAAAGAATTTGTTGATATTATTATTACATCCTAATAATCTAAGTTTATTGGTATATAGTTATTATGTTTATAAAGCAAAGTTTGTAATTATGCGTATAAAAGACATGGATAAGTCACCATATTCTATTGGAAATCCACCATATTTCCCGTTTACAGAAATTATAGGAGATTGGAAGTATGAGTACCCACAAATGGGAACTTGTATAGGTACGAACCTAAAAACGGGAAATGGCTTCTTTTGTGAATACAATCCACCTATTGATTATCTAACCTCGGCAAATACGGATTATGAAGGAGGTCTGTAAATGATGAAAGGGGATAGACTTTTTTTAGTTATGGCAGATTTATGTAGCAATGCCTTACCGCTTACTTTGCCTACAATCATCTCCAATTTCAATAATACTGGAGTTGTAAGAGGATGTATCATATTGCTGCCACCTAAATTTGAAAGACGAAAACAAATAGAATTAGCTAATGAGCGCATGAGTATTCTGTCTCCATTATTTGACTTTCTTATTGTGGTTAATCCTCAAAAACTTTCCCGTGAATTTGTAAAGATGCATAATATTAACGGGTTTGAAGCTTTTTATAATGAATTATGGAAAGATACTGCAACTCTAACAGCTATAGTCCATACTTCCAAGAGCTTGGATGAAGTTAGGGTAAATTGGCAAAAAAACAAATCGTCAAAAGCACTATTACAGTGTGGAGCTTTATATATTATTAGAGATAAGGATATTGATTTTACTCCTAGTAAGAGAACTTTGCTTCTAAGTATAGGATACGCAGGTAATGGAGTGGCAGAAGAAGTTCATTTATTAGGTTTAAACAATATGGCGGTGGTTCGATTAGGAATTGGTGATGTGAGATGTTGGGGAAATAGTCATGGATTGGATTTGGCAGGAAGTTGGAATTATTTTTATGGGATTGATAAAAGTTACCGTTTTTGTATTGAATTTGTGAAGGAGAATATAAATGCAATCCAATATGATATAGAGTACTTTTTAGGGTTCGATGTTTCTTGCCAACCAGATATACAAATTAAAGAACTTGAAAAATATAGTAAACACGGTCATTAATAAACACAATAGTATGATAAAATTCAGCCAAATACCATATTCTACATATTCCTATGATGGAATGCCCAAACCAACATGGGTAAAAGCTATTTGTCCCCCAAACGGTTTTCCTCATAATTTCAGCTTATCTGATGATGATATGCTAACCTATTATCTTGAAATATTTAGGAATAGAACTGCTAAGGATAAGCCATATATAAACCAATATAACTCTATAGAAGAATTGGAAGAAGATATATATGGAAACTGTTTATATAATTGGATTCCTAAAGATTTTAAGGAAATATACTATACTCTTGATAAACAAGAATTTTTCCATAAAATAAATGTGTTGATAAAGCAACATGGTAATGCCATTGTAATAAAACATCGTGCTTTATGTATAAAAACAGATGAGAATATCAACTTGTATTCTTTTTACAAAGGTTTATGTCCAGATAAAGATATATTGTCTATATGTATTCCAATAAGAATATTTGAATTAGGACTATGGGAGGAAGGAAGCTTAATGTATATGACTGACGAAGATTATGATAATTTATTAGAAGAACTTCTAGTTAAACAAGAAGCAGGAGAATTAACGGAAAACAAAATAGAAGAAATAATAGGTTCTGTAATCACAAACTATTGGTTTATTGATATAAAGCCAATCCAATAAAATACTCAAAAAAGAGATTACATCATAGAAGGACTTACTGATTGTTATGTAGAATATGATGAGAATGGTTAGGAGGTATTCATTCCTAATGAACTAGGAAAATTAGGATATAAAAATGGAGATAAATTATGATTACATATGAGATATATCAATGGATTATACGTAAGTTAAAACCAAAGCCAAAGGTCAGAGTATATAGTAATGATGTACGTGTAGATTATCCTGAGGGCAGGCATATTCCAGAATGGATATATGAGCAGTTATGGAAGGATATTGATTGCAGTAAACCAGTGAAATTGGATAAGCCTATGTGTGAAGACTGGATAGATGATAAGTTTAAGGAGATTGAAGAACAGTAGATGAATAACTATAAATCTAAAAAAATAATAGGAGGAACAAACAATGATAATGACAAATGAAGAATATACTAACTTTAGTGGAGATTTATTTGCCAAATTTAAGGCAGGGGAAATGACAGCAGAGGAAGTATACGCAGAATTAAATAAGGTAGAAGGCGTTGTATTCTCTGGTCCGCCCAGACGTAACTTGCCAGAGAAGACTATTGAGGAGATTGAAGAAATAAAACGAGAATTCAACATTAAATGAATTAATATGGATAATGAATTATCAGAACCAATTTATGAGGATTATGGTAAATTCCAAGTTCTTAATGAAGCTAACATTATACGTACTGACGAAGAGATAAAAGAATTGTTTAATTGTAAAGGAGAATGGGAAGTTACAGATGGAGTTACAGATATGAGTTTCTAGTTATTAATATATTCATCCATAGGAGGAACGCCTTATGGACTTAATAGAGGAAATGTGGATAAGCAAACCACAAAGAAGAATAACTAAATTATCTGATTTATCAGACGGAGTTATAGCAAGAATAAAGTTTTATAATGCTAATAAGGAATATACTGTAGAAAACTTTAAAATGATATTTTTTGAATATCAGAGGTCTATATACTGCAATCAAGAAGTTGTAGAAGTAGTCCGTTCCATTAATGACTATGGCTGTATTGTGGATTATATTAATAATTCCCATTTCAGAAATGAATTGGATATATTTACCCCAGAATTTGATAAAAAGCGTACTCACCATATGACATCTTATAGGTCAAATGAAGATGTATTACAAGTAAGAGTAATTTCCAATGAAGGAGTTATAAAAAGCTATGATATGTCTGCAATAGGAATTACATTTAAAGATATATTTCACATTGTAGATAAGGAACGTAATCTTTAAGTCAATTACAGACTGGAAAGAAGCTGCCCAATGGTTGTCTGAATGGTCTTTTATGATAGCAACTCCGTTAATTATAACTAATAAAACTAATGATTATGAGTTCACTAAGAATGTTAAATAACATATTTGAGGAGTATGACTTATCCGAGGAAGAGTTTATCAAAGACCCTTATGGGTTTATAAATAAACTAGAAGATGAGAAGTTAAAGTGGCTATTGTTAATAGCAATGGAGATACAGGATTAATAATTATAAACCTTAAATGAATTAATATGGCTGGTAAACTAATGCCAAATAAACAACCGGAGTTTTTCACTCCCAATGCTCCAGTTAAATACGCAATGGCAGGAGGAAGAGGAGTAATGATAGGTTGCGGAATTATGACAACCTTATATGTCATAGGCGTAATTGTAGGGTTGTGTTTGTGCTATGGTTGGAGCAGCCTATTTTTTCCCATACTTCCATTTATCATCATAGGTGTTATGGTGGAATTTCCATGCTGTATATGGAAAGGCTTTAAGAAGTTCTACAATCTGGGATATGATAAGGAACGGAGAATATAAAAATGTTTTTCTCATGTTAGACTGATAAATAGGTAAAACAATGAGATATATGAGAAAGAAACTAATTATTGAATATCTTTTTGTTTTGTTAAATAATTTCGTGAATTTGTAATAATGCAGTAAGATTACTATATTTGCCAAAAAGATAAGATGCAAGTGTATGGTTAGAATGTCGTCAAAAGAAGATTTAAATGTTCCTACCTATCTGATTGAGCATTTATTGGCTATCATTAAGATTACTAATGAATCCCCCAATTTATTGCAAACGCAAGCGGACTATTCAACCATTTTTGAGACGATTGAAGATGTGAGATCATATATTTGTAAATGTGCTCAAGAATATGAAATCATAGAAGAGTTTACTTCTAAAAAAATTGAGGACTTAATTAATTGTTTTGATTTCCTTATTTGTGACCATAAACTAATTCGTCTCTGTAATTTATTGTTGTTATTTAAAAAGGCACAAGAGATTAAACTCGTATCTGATACCAATGAGCGTAAAACCTTAGAAGCTGACGAGCAGAAAATTATAGAAACAACTATACAGAACGAATTATTTGAGCACTTGAAGATAAGCCATAAGTTGGAAGAATATGCCCCATTAATAGTCTGGAACCGTTCCAATCCTCCCACCAGTTTTATTTATGAGAAAAAGGAGGGTATATACACCTATGCTGCTAGTAATCCACGACCTATTTCTATTGACAAAAGTGCTCTTAAGCAAATGAAGAATAAAGAGGCTGAAATTTTAAAATCGCAAACTTATATTACTAACCACTTATATAAAAGATTGATACAAAAAGGATTTGTTCTTCCTTCTCCATCACGTACAAAACTAAAGACTAAACCTGCATGTTTCATTTATGATACTTTGATGTTTTTGGGGTATTTCTCTAATGATTATTCCATTATGAATAACAAATATCGAATCAATAAGGCTAAGAGAGACCGTATAAAAGAGATTATAATATTCACAAAATGAAGGTTATCCAATCCATTTAAAATTGGGGGAATCATTAACACAACATCTCATTCTATCCCCCCCTAGGACAAATTCTTATGTCCCGTTTTTTATCGACCTTTGCCACCAGAAAGGAACGAGAGTAGAAATGTTTCTACTGGGATGTCCTATTTTTATTATGAACAAAAAAAATGAGCTAGCACTTCAAGTTTTAACACTAGCAGTGCTAGCCAGTAAAGGACTCAAGATAGCTAGGCTGTCAGGTAATCGTAACTTTGACGAAAAGGTGGTTAAAGCCAAAATGAAGTCCATGAAGGCAAATGGAATGTTAGTTCCTGCTATCATACTGGATGCAATGAAGGTTATAGAAGCCGGATTGGAAATTGTAGATTTTGAAACGGGAGAAATCATTAGCGCAGCTGATGCAGCCCGGTACGTTGTGTTAGCGGATGCAAACCACCGTTACAAAGCTCATCTAAATCTTCTGGAAGCTAACAAGGACTTAAAAGACGAAGAAAAGTACAAAGGTGAGTTCTATCTTATCTATGCTTTGAATGAAGAAATTACAGTCTCGAGAATGTTTTCAGAAATTAACATTTGTACAAATCCTTGGAAGGGAGGCGACTTTCCTAAGGGGGCTAAAATGGCGTGCAAAGAGGAACTTCCGCTACTTGATTTTATCGTGAAGCTTACTGAACAAGGTTATCCATTACCAACTGCCTCAAAATGGGGAACGTTTAAAGCGAGTATTACTAAAGAGATAATGGCAGATGCAATGGCAGGTAAGATAAGTGATAAATTACGGAAAACTAATGGATTGGAAAGAGGTGAGAAATTATTAAAAGCAGCAGCAAAACACCTCTCTAAAGAGGTTCTCAAAAGTCGAACTCTCGTTGATTGGGTTATCAATAAATACGATGAAGCAGACGATGAACAAAAAGTTAGTGTGATTGGCAATCTGGTTGACTTCTTTTCAAGTTTGAGCGAAGAGAAAGCAGAGCAGATAGAGAAAGCCAAAGGACAACGAGGTGGCGATACCAAAGAGACCATTATAAATCGTCTTCTTAACAAATTCTACGAGCAGTTCACACAATCTCAAAGAACTTCTACTGATGAGTAAAATTAAAAGCCGGTTATCGAGATGATAGCTGGCTTTTTTGTTTATTGTACTTATAACTTTTTCTATCCCTAATAGTAGTTTATTCAATTTTATAAGTTATTTTTGTACAATTCTAGATGGGGTGTTTTAAGCCAAATATTTAATAATATCTCTGTAATTGCTTGTAAAACAGTATATGTTAGAAATGTCATACATGTTACAGAAATGTTACAAAGCGATTGACGATTGATAATTGACGATTGATAATTATCGTTAATCGCTAATCCTTAATCCCTTGTTTCAAGTATTCGTAAAAGCTATATTGCGACCGTACCTTCTCCTTTTGCGGTCGCGACGACTTCCAGCGGTTTCGCAACCGGTCGTCCACAAAGCAGGCTTTCCGTTTGTCCGACAGTTGTATAGATAGCATATCGATGAGCTCTTGCTTCAAGTCCGGGTCCAGAATGGGGGTGACGGCTTCGATACGGCGGTACAAGTTACGCCGCATCCAGTCCGGCGAGCCGAGGAAGAGCTTGGGTGCGCCGCCGTTGCCGAAGTACCACACACGGGCATGTTCCAGAAAGGTATCCACGATGCGTGTCACGCGGATGTTGTGGCTGTACTCCTGCCCGGGGATGAGGCAGCAGATGCCGCGGACAATGAGGTCTATCTCTACACCGGCTTGCGAGGCTTCGTAGAGGCGGTCTATCATGGCGGGGTCTTGCAGGGCATTCATTTTTAGGATAATCCGTCCTTGCTTGCCTTGCCGGGTCAGTTCTATTTCGTGATTGATGAGGCGGTTCAGTTCAGGAATCAGGTTGAAGCGGGCCACAAGCAGGCGGTGGAACACCGGATTTTCCTTTCCCTGCAGAGTACGGAACAAGTTGTGCAGGTCGTTTACAATCACCGGGTTGCAGGTGAATAGTCCGCTGTCCGCATAGAGGGTGGCGGTCTTTTCGTTGAAGTTGCCGGTGCTGATGTAGGCGTAGCTTGTCAGTTTGCGCCCTTCCTTGTCGCGGCGTAGCACGAGGGCTACTTTGGCATGTACCTTTAGTCCTGGTATGCTGAAAATGATGTTGATGCCGGCGGCTTTCATCATCTCGGCGGTGGCGAGGTTGTTTTCTTCGTCGAAGCGGGCTTTCAGTTCCACAAAGACGGTGACTTTCTTTCCGTTCTGTGCGGCGGCTATCAGGGTGTTGATGACGGTGGAGTTCTCTGCCACGCGATACTGGGTCACCATGATTTCGCGCACGGTGGGTTCGTGGACGGCTTCATATAGAAAATGGATGAAGTGGTCGAAGGAGTGGTAGGGATAATGCAGCAGCAGGTCCTTCTTCTCCACATAGCGGAAGATGGATTCGCGTTCGTCCAGGCAGGTCAGCTTCATGGGCTGGGGTTTCTTGATGGGACGTACGCTTTGGTTGGGATTGGGCAGATGCCGCAAATCCTCCATGTTGAGGTGCTTGTCTCCCGGCACCAGCTCCCGGCGGTCTATGCGGTAGGTATCTACCAGAAAGTCGAGGAAGTCCTGGGGCATGGCGCGGTCGTATACAAAACGGCACACGGCGCCTATCTTGCGTTTCTTTACCTTCTTCTTCACCTGCTCGATGATTTCGGAGGTATTGGCGGCATCGTCTATCAGAATATCCGCATCGCGTGAAATCTTGATGCAATAACTGCTGTCCACTTCATAACCGGGGAAGATGGTATCCAGATTGGCCTTGATGATGTCTTCAATGAACATCAGATAATAGTCTTTCCCCACCTTGGGCAGCTGGATGAAGCGCGGCACTTTGCTGTACGGCAGTTTCATCACGAAATACTGGATACGGTTTGGAGAACTGGCGGGAGCTCCTTTCAGATGAAGCCGTACGGCCAGATAGAGACGGTTGTCGCGCAGGAATGAAATCACCTTGTCCTTGCTTACGGGCACCGGGGCCAGATAAGGGAATATCTCTTCGCGGAAGAAGCTGCGCACAAAGTCGCGGTGAAACGGTTCCACGTTGCGGCTCTGATAGAATATGATGTGGTGTTTCCGTAGGGCGGGCAGTATCTTCTGTTCGTAGATGCGGATACGGTCTTCCAGTTGGCGGTTGACTTCCCGGTTGATTTCATCTACCAGCTCGGCGGCGGACTGCACAGTCTCTTCATCGCTTTGCGAGGCTCCGGTGGCTATGGCTTTATGGTCGGCCACGCGTATCTTGTAGAATTCTTCCAGATTGGAGGAGTATATGGAAATGAAGTTGATGCGTTCGTATAGCGGCAGTGTATCGTCTTCGGCTTCCAGCAGCACGCGGTAGTTGAAAGACAGCCAGCTGATATCACGTTTGAAATATCTGTTTTCCATAGTTTAATGTGCTAAAGTGATTAATGTGCCAATGTGCTAATGAAGAGAAGTTCGCGGATGGTGCGCAGCCAATTAGCATATTGGCACATTATCACATTAGCATATTGATTTCTTTCCCAAATATAATTACCTTTGTCTTAATAAACAAAGGAAAGATGACAAAAGTTGGTTTATTATCGGATACGCATGGCTACTGGGATGAAAAGTACCTGCAATATTTTGAGGGCTGTGACGAAATATGGCATGCCGGTGACATCGGTTCGCTGGAAGTGGCACAGAAGCTGGCGGCTTTCCGTCCCTTCCGTGCCGTGTATGGCAATATTGACGGGCAGGAGATACGGCAGCTCTATCCGCAGATTCTCCGTTTCACGGTGGATGGGGCGGAGGTGCTGATGAAGCATATCGGCGGTTATCCCGGCAACTACGACCCTTCCATCAAGGGCAGCATTCTGGTGCGTCCCCCAAAGCTGTTCATCAGCGGGCACTCGCATATACTGAAGGTGAAGTATGACAAGACGTTGGATGTACTCCACATCAATCCGGGCGCTGCGGGCATTCAAGGTTTCCATAAGGTGCGTACGATGGTACGCTTTGCGGTTGATGGGGGAACGTTTAAAGATTTGGAGGTGATAGAACTTGCTGACCGATGATGTAGTTTGTTTATTTTCAATGGATTGTATTTACCGATTGCTTGCGCTATAGTGTAAAAGCCGTTACATGCTAATGTAAAGGTTGTTACGCTATTGGGTAAAGGCCGTTACACTATTTGGTAAAGGTCGTTACACGCTGAGGTAAAGACCGTTTCATCAAGGGGTGACGGCCGTTACGCACTGAAGTAAGCAAAACAATGTACCGGAGTAAGCAAAGCAATGAAGTAAAAAGATGAAACCAAGCCTTCACTTAATCGAATTTTTCCATTATCTTTGTACCCGAATAGCAAGTAGAGCCGTGGGGCATCGTCCTCCTTCTTATTTTATTCTCCATTTTGAAGTATCACCGAAAAAGAACTGAAATATGAAAGGAATTATTCTTGCAGGTGGCAGTGCCACTCGTCTCTATCCGTTGTCCAAGGCTATCTCCAAGCAGATAATGCCCGTCTACGACAAGCCGATGATATACTACCCGCTCTCTACACTGATGTTGGCGGGAATTCGCGAAGTGCTTATTATCTCTACTCCACGTGACTTACCCATGTTCCGCGAGCTGCTGGGAACCGGTGAAGAACTCGGTATGTCCTTTTCCTATAAGATACAAGAGAATCCCAACGGACTGGCACAAGCCTTTGTGCTGGGTGCAGAGTTCTTGGACGGTGGACCGGGCTGCCTTATTCTGGGCGACAACATGTTCTACGGTCAAGGCTTCTCCGCCATGCTGAAGCGTGCCGCTTCCATAGACAAGGGTGCCTGCATCTTTGGTTATTACGTCAAGGACCCCCGTGCCTACGGTGTAGTGGAGTTTGATGCCAACGGCAAAGCCGTCTCGCTGGAAGAAAAGCCTGCCAATCCTAAAAGCAACTATGCCGTCCCCGGACTGTACTTCTACGACTCCACCGTGACAGAGAAAGCCGCCTCCTTGAAGCCCTCTGCTCGCGGCGAATACGAAATTACCGACCTCAACCGTCTCTATCTGGACGAGGGCACGCTGAAAGTGGAGCTCTTCGGCCGTGGCTTTGCCTGGCTCGACACCGGCAATTGCGACAGCCTGCTGGAAGCCAGCAATTTTGTCGCCACCATCCAGAACCGTCAAGGCTTCCGCGTGAGCTGTATCGAAGAGATTGCCTGGCGCAAGGGCTGGATAGATGTAGACCAGCTGTATCGCTTGGGTGAACAGCTTGGCAAGACCGAATATGGCAAATACCTGATGGAACTGGCTGAATCGAAGCGATGAACTCTTTGTTCCCCAAAAAGAGAAGGAGAATAGTTCTCCTATAAAGGCCCGCTGACTTTAATTTTTAATTTATAATTTTTAATTCTCATGAAGACTTATCTCGTAACCGGTGCCGCCGGTTTTATCGGCGCCAACTATATTAAATATATCCTGGCAAAACATAATGATATTAAAGTGGTGATACTGGATGCCTTGACCTACGCAGGCAATCTGGGCACCATTGCCAATGACATTGACGATGAACGTTGCTTTTTTGTAAAAGGTGACATCTGCGACCGCGTGCTTGCCGACGAACTGTTTGCCAAGTATAAATTCGATTACGTAGTGAATTTTGCTGCCGAGAGCCACGTAGACCGTAGCATAGAGAATCCCCAGCTTTTCCTGATGACCAACATCCTGGGTACACAAAACTTGCTCGATGCCGCCCGCCGTGCCTGGGTCACGGGTAAGGACGAATCCGGTTATCCCACTTGGCGCAAAGGCGTCCGTTACCATCAGGTGTCTACCGACGAAGTTTACGGCTCACTTGGTGCCGAAGGCTACTTCACAGAGCAAACCCCGCTCTGCCCGCACAGCCCTTACAGCGCCAGCAAGACGAGTGCCGATATGGTAGTGATGGCCTATCACGACACCTATAAGATGCCCGTCACTATCACCCGCTGTTCCAACAACTACGGTCCTTATCACTTCCCCGAAAAGCTGATTCCGCTTATCATCAAGAATATTCTCGAAGGCAAGAACCTCCCCGTCTATGGCGACGGCAGCAACGTGCGTGACTGGCTCTACGTGGAAGACCACTGCAAAGCTATCGACCTGGTTGTCCGCGAGGGTGTGGAAGGCGAAGTCTACAACGTAGGCGGTCACAACGAAAAGACCAATCTTGAAATCGTGAAGCTGACTATTGCCACCGTCCGCCGCTTGATGGAGGAAGAACCCCGTTACCGTGCAGTGCTGAAGAAACAAGTAAAAGCCGCCGACGGCACGATTGACATCAGCTGGATAAACGAAGACCTTATCACCTTCGTCAAAGACCGCCTAGGTCACGACCAGCGTTATGCCATCGACCCCACAAAGATTACCAATGCCCTGGGCTGGTATCCGGAGACGAAGTTCGAGGTCGGCATCGTCAAGACCATTGAATGGTACCTGAACAACCAGCCGTGGGTGGAAGAAGTGACCAGCGGTGATTATCAGAAGTATTACGAACAGATGTATGGAGGTAGAGGTTAAGGTTTAGGGATTAAGGATTAGGGATTAAGGATTAGGGTTGCAGCTAACTGCTAATCCTTAACCCCTGACCCCTCAATTCAGCGCCACCGCTAACAGTAATCCTAAGAACAGCATATTGCGCGACGTCTCGCCCAGTATGCTGTTCAGCTTTTTACCGCTACCTATCTGTATCATTTTGCGCCACGTCAGTGCGTGCATATAGAGATAGACACAGGGAGCCCAGATAAATTCCAGTGGAGTCAGCTTGCCCGTGTAGACAAACCAGAAGCAGAGCAGCACGGCGGCGATGCCCAGTGCCAGATACATATTCTCACCGAACTTCTTGCCGTAGCGTACCACCAGCGTACACTTGCCGCTCACGGCATCCTGCTCGCGGTCGCGATAGTTGTTCACCATCAGCAAGGTGTCTATGGCGAGGCCACTGACGAGCGACAGCACCACCACATCCATATTCAGCGTATAGGCCTGCACGTAGTAGGTGCCGCATACGGGCACGAAGCCGAAGAACACCAGCACCAGTACGTCGCCCCAGCCCCGATAGGAGAGCAGCGTGGTATAGAGGAAAGCAAACAGTATGCACACCACGCCCAGCACCACCAGTTCCCAGCCTCCGTGGGGCAGCTGCCCCCAGACGGTGAACAGCACTGCCAGCCCTGCCAGGCACGACAGTGTCAGTGCGATGCCGATGCCGGTTTTCATGGCTGCCGGCGTAATCCAACCTTCGGCGCAGGCGCGCTGCGGCCCCAGCCGGTCTTCCCGACGGTCGGTCCCTTTCTGGAAGTCGAAGAGGTCGTTGATAAAGTTGGCGGCAATCTGCATGCCGCAGGCAAAGAGGGCGCACAGCAGGGCGGGTGCGGTCTTGAACTGTCCGTCGCTGAAGGCAAGGGCACTGCCCAGCAATACCGGGATGATGGCTCCCGTCAACGTCTTGGGGCGGGCGGCGAGAAACCATGCGTAGGGTGAATTCTGTTTAATCTCGTTCATCGTAGTTCCAATTTAGTTCGGCATCTGCCAGCAAAAATACTGAAAATCCCTATATTTGTACCCACTTATGATGAAGAAGTTAGTCTACATATCCATTCTTTCTCTGCTGCTCTTGTCTTCCTGCCGTTCCAAGCGGATGATTACCGTGTCGTTGCCGCAGCCAGTCATGCAGGCAGACAGCACGCAGCTTGGCGATACTATCGGGTTGCCTGCCCGCCTTTCGCCGATGTTCACCTTTGACCAGTCTGATTTGCGTAATGTCCGCCGCCAGCCGGCGAAGGGCGAGGTAAAGAAACAGCAGATAAAGAAAACGGCACCGGTACAAAAGGTAATTGTGCAGCGAGGTACAAGAATCACATCGAAAACCACCCACGTAGGCTCGGCCTATAAGGGCGTCAGCCGCATTAAGACGTACGACTTCACGCATCGCGACGTGCCTGCCGCCTTCGAGGGCTTCCGCATCGCCTTTGTCTCCGACCTGCACTACAAAAGCCTGCTGAAGGAGGAGGGATTGAAGGACCTGGTCCGCCTGCTCATAGACCAGAAGGCCGACGTGCTGCTGATTGGCGGTGACTTTCACGAAGGCTGCCAGTACGTGCCGCCCGTCATGGCTGCCCTGGCGCAAGTGAAGACGCCGTTGGGCACCTATGCCGTGCTTGGCAACAATGACTACGAGGCTTGCTATGACGACATCGTGCGCGAAATGAGGCATTATGGCATGCATCTGCTGGAGCATAAGGTGGACACCCTGCGGCGTGGCGGTGAGCGGATTCTTGTGGCGGGCGTGCGCAATCCTTTCGACTTGGGCAAGAACGGCACATCGCCCACACTCGGCCTTTCGCCCGACGATTTCGTAATCCTGCTGACGCATACGCCAGACTATGCCGAGGACGTCCCGGTGACAAACTCCGATCTCATCCTGGCCGGACACACGCATGGCGGGCAGGTGACGCTGTTCGGGCTTTATGCACCGATAGTCCCCTCGCACTACGGGCAGCGGTTCCTCTCCGGGCTGAAGTACAACTCAAAGAACATCCCGATGATTGTCACCAACGGCATCGGCACTTCGCAGAAAGCCATCCGCATGTTTGCTCCCGCAGAGGTGGTGATGATTGTGCTGCACCGGCTGACGGACTGATTTATTCTTCGGGCATCAGCACCACTCCCAGTTTCTTCTTGCCATCCATCTTTACCACCATTGGCTGGTGGAAATGTACATGCCGCAGGTACTTCGTCTCGTGTACGGCAGGCTGTGCATTCAGGAATTCCTGGTTGTATACGCCGTCATTCATAAAGGCGTTGATGGTAAAGTATCCCACTCCAAAGGAGGTCAGGTTCTGGAAGAAGTGGGTTCCCTGGCTGGGGTCTACCCGGTAGTTGGTCAGTCCGGCTTCCACTATCACGCGGGCGGCGCTGATGTGCGGCCACTTCACGGGGATGCCGAGCCAGGTGTCACTGCTACCCCAGCGTCCGGGACCTACAAGGACATAGTTGCGGCCTCGTCTAGGAACTGCTGGTTCAGCTTCTCTATCTCCCAGGCAATCTCCTGGTTGTGGGAGGCACTATAGTCGTCTGTCTTCACATAGATAATGTCATGTATCTCGTTCATGATGCCATGTCCCAATGAGTTGTTGGAACGGAGCAGTACCTGGTCGTCCGGAATGGCGGTAAGGTCTTCATCCAGCATCTCCTTGGTGTCGACTATCGGGCGGATTTGCAGCAGGTAGAAGGTGCCGGTTTTGTCCTTCTCGCGGCTCATGGTGGCGGCAAACTCTATCTCTACGGGACGGCGCATCTCCTGCTCTCCGTATTTCAAAGCCAGTTGCAGGATGCGTGGCAGGGGGAATACGTCGTGTTGCAGGATGTTGGCAAAGGTGATGACTTTGCGTCCGCCGGGATAAAGCCCGTCGCGGATAATCTGGTCGTAAGGGTCGTAGGTGGAGGCTATGTAGTTCAGTGCTCCGTCCTTTTCCGCTTCTTTGACGTGCAGTTTCAGCAGGTTGAAGCCGTCGTCGATGGAGAAGTCGTGACCGGCATTGCGCAGGTCGAGGGCATAGAAGCGGGTCTGAGTCTCTTTGAGGGCAATCTCCATTTCGCTGGTTTGCAGCACCTGGTTGGGGTGATAGGGCGAGAAGCGGAGCGTCATGCCACCGTCCACGATGTATTTACCTAAACCGAGCGCCAGATTGACGATACCTTCTTCTGCCTTCTCGTCGCCGATGGGGTAGTAGTTGAGCGAACGTGCCACGCCGGACATGCTGGGGTAGTAGCGGTCACCATACTGGTTGCCCACTACCTCTTGCAGGATGACAGCCATCTTTTCCTGGTCGATAACGTTGCTCGTTGCCTGCATGTATGCCTTCGAGTCGCGGAAGTAGACCGAAGCATATACTCCCTTGATGGCATCGCTCAGCATGCGCAGCATCTCGTACTTGTCGTCCAGATAGGGAATCATGTAGGTGTTGTAGATGCCGGCGAAGGGTTGGTAGTGCGAGTCTTCCAACAACGAGGACGAACGGATGGCAAGCGGCGACTTCACCACGTCGAAGAAGGTGAAGAAGTCCTCCACCAGGCGGTCGGGCAGCTTTGCTTTGAGGAAGTAGCGCAGGATGACGTCATCGTCGGCATCGGACAAGGCTATCTGATACAGATTGTTGGTATCCATAAACTCGTCGAACACATCGGTACAGAGCACGATGGTCTTGGGGATGGCGACACGGGCATTCTCAAACTCTTCGAACTCGGGGTGATGCTTCACCAGGTTGTCGATGAAAGCCAGTCCGCGCCCCTTGCCTCCCAGCGAACCGTCGCCAATACGGGCAAAGTTGGAGTATCGGTCAAAGCGGTCGCGCCTGAAGACTGCCACTACTCCCTGGTTTTTCATCTTGCGGTATTTCACGATAGCCTCGAAGATAATTTTACGGTGGGCATCCACGTCTTGCAAGCTATTCCAGGTGATGGGCCGCAGGAACTCTGCCACGGGAAACATGGCACGCGAGTAGAGCCAGCGGCTGACGTGGTTGCGGCTGATGTGGTAAAGGAATGATTCTGCCGGAACAGCAAAAAGAATGTTCTGCAGCTCTTTGAGATTCTTTACGCGGGCAATCTCTTCCAGCGTGTCCGGGTTGCGGAAGATAAAGTCGCCGAAGCCGAAATTGTCTGATACAATACGGCGCAGGTCCACATCCATCTTTTTGGAATTCTTGTCGATGAAGGCGGCATCGTATTTGGCTGCATACGCTACGTTGTCCGATTCGCTGGACTGTATGATAAGGGGTACAAACGGGTCTTCCTTGCGGATGGCGGCACAGAGCTTGATACCGGCCAGTCCGTCCTTCTCGCCCCGTTCTACGCGGGGGAAGCGTACGTCGGTGATGACACCTAATATATTATTCTTATATTTTTGGTAGATGCCAAAGGCTTCTTCATAGGTACGTGCCAGTACAATTTTGGGACGTCCCCTCATGCGCAGTGTGCGCTGGTGGGCATTCAGTGCTTCAGTAGAGAATTCCTGGCTCTGCTTCAATACGAATTTATACAGATTGGGCAGGATGGAGGAGTAAAAGCGGATGCCGTCTTCCACCAGCAGGATGAGCTGCACACCCACTTCGTTGACGTCGTGCTCCAGGTTCATCTTGTCCTCTATCAGCTTGATGATGGAAACCAGCAAGTCGGTGTTTCCCAGCCAGCAGAACACATACTCAAAGGGACTGAGGTCTTCATTGGCAATACGCTTGGTGATGCCGTGGCTGAAAGGGGTAAGTATCACCATCGGAATCTGTTCATACAGGTTTTTGATGTATCGTGCCACGTCGAAGCTGTCGTTGTCTCCCGTGCCCGGCATGCAGATGATGAGGTCGAAAGAGATGGAGGACAGCTGTGTCAGCGCCTCCTCGCAAGTGGAAACCTGCGTGAAACGGGGAGGGTAGCGCAAGGAGAGCGAAGTGTATTCATTGAATATCTTTTCGTCGATGCGGCCGTCATCTTCCAGCATGAAGCATCGTAAGGATTGGCTATCAGAAGGACGTTGAAAATGCGCCGTGTCATGAGGTTGGCAAACTGTGTGTCCTTGAAATAGAGCTGGTTTAATTTGAACTTACTGAGCATGGCTTCTCATGATTTGTTGGTTTCGGAAGGCAAAAGTAATAGAAATCGAACCTATTCGGATAGTTTTTCGACCGTTTTTTTATATTTATGCGTAATATTGCATCCGAAAAACAATATATGACCTATGTCTGCTCCATATCCGTTTCCATATAAATCCGTTGCATGTACATTTCTGCTGTTATGGGTGTTCGTTTTTTTGTCCGCTGACTTGTTTGCCGGTTCATTCCGCACCTTGGGTATCAAGGAGGGATTGGGCAGTCGGCAAGTATTCCAGATAAACAAGGATTCAGCCGGATTTGTCTGGGTGTATACTCATGTCGGGATAGATCGTTATGACGGGAATGAAATCAAGCATTACAAGCTGGACGGAATGGTTGATTCCAGGGACAATATCCAGTCTTCCACTACCATGATGTGTGATAAGGAGGGTATTGTCTGGGTTGCATTGAAGAATGGAAAAATCTATGCATACAACAAACTGACGGACTCTTTCCAATTGCGTGTGGACTTGGCCGATTACCTGCCTTCTCCGGTATTGTATAATATGCTGTTTGATGACGAAAACCGTTTGTGGTTGTGTATGTCGAAGGGGCTTTATTCTTGGGAAGAAAGTGCAGGACTGTCTTTTGCCGGATTGAAGGGGCAATCTGTCCGTTGCATGGTCCAAATGGAAGATGAAGTGTTTTTTGCAGGCACCGACAAGGGTGTCTTCCGGCTGACGAAGGCAGGAGCGGCAGGTTCTTCGTCTTTTGAGACGAGGCCGGTTGACCTGCATACAGAGATGCATGTGGAATCGCTCTATGTCTTCGGAGCGAAGCTGTTCATCGGTACCTTTTCAAACGGCGTATTTGTGCTTGACGGTCCCGAAGGGCAAATACATTCCTTGAATGACCGGATTCCTCATGTACCTATCCGTTCGTTTGCAAGGACAAAGGATAATTTGCTGCTGGTGGGAGCCGACGGTGCAGGTGTTTTTTGCATGGATGTCGCTACCGGAGAACTTTTGAACCATTATATGAATAACGGGGATGATGACAAAAGCTTGAGTGGTAATACGGTATCCGATATTTGTGTGGATGAATCCGGAGTTGTATGGATTGGCACTTCTACGAATGGCATCAGCTATCTGGATCCGGAGATGCCGGATGTCTATAGAATCAGGCACGAACGCAATAATGATAATTCCCTGAAGTCGGACCATGTAAATGTGATGTTTCAGGACTCGGAGGGAGATTATTGGTATGGTACAAACAACGGCGTCAGCTCTATCAACCTCGGTCACGCAAATGGACCCACTATCTGGACGGTACGGAATATAGTGGCAAAGTGGTATTGGCGCTTGCCGAAGACTCCGGGGGAAACATCTGGTAGGTGGCTATGGTATCGGTGTCTATTGTATTCATAAACAGACCGGACGGGTACAGAAGAAAGAGAAAAGAAATGCACATCCGGAGAAGGGAATGGCCACCGACTATGTTTATGCCATTTATGCGGAAGGGGATTATGTCTGGTTCGGTGGTATTGAAGGAGAGTTTACCCGTTACGATATACGGACGGATACTTATACATATTACCCGATTGATTGCATAGGTGACATAAAGCCGGGTAAGGGGGGCTCATTACTGATTGCCGGTTGCAGCGGGTTGGCCGTCTTTGATAAGAAGTCGGGAGACACGCAGTGGCATCAGACGTTTGGAGACATCTCTCTGCATTATCCTGTCCGTTGCCTGATGCAGTCCTCATCCGGCGATACCTGGCTGGCTACAGACGGGGAAGGCCTTATACGTGTTGGGCCGGATGGGAAAGAGGCGCATGCCTATACCGTAGATGACAATCTGGTTTCCAATTCCATCAACAGCCTGCTGGAGGATAACGAAGGGCGTATCTGGTTCAGTACGGAGAAGGAATTGTATTGCTTGGACTGCTCCCGGGATATTATCATCAGTGCCAATGATTTTTTGGATGTCAGCTGGGGATATTACAATCCGAATGCTGCCCTTAAGTTGAAGAATGGATGTCTTGCTTTCGGCACCGCAGAAGGGGTTCTTTCCTTTCTCCCGTCTTTGGACTTGGGGACTCATGCACCCGTTGAGCTGATTCTGACAGACTTTAAACTGCTTTATGAATCGGTCAAAGCGGGAATGAAAGGCTCTCTTTTGCAAACGAATATCAATGATACCCGGAAAATAGATTTGAAGTATAATCAAAACTCCTTCTCAATTTCCTTCTCTGCCATCAACTTTGCAGTCCCGCATCGTATCAGGTATGAGTATAGGCTCGAAAATCACAATGAGGAGTGGGAACACTCCAATTCAGTGCGGAACGTGAGCTATATGAATCTCTCGTCCGGTAAGTATGTATTCCGCTTGCGGGCATTTGATAAGTACACCGGGCAGCAGGTGGGAGAAAGAAGTCTGGACATTGTCATTCATAACCCTTACTGGGTTTCGTGGTGGGCGCTGCTCATCTATTTCATCTTGTTGTCTGTCTTTGTCTGCATGTTTGTGCAGTATAGGAGGCATAAGGTGAACGAGGGGCGTATAAGGGACAAGATACGTTCCTTTATCAGTATAGCCCATGATATCCGTACACCGGTTACTTTAATAAAGGCTCCGCTGAGTGAGCTCGAAGCGCAGGAGGGACTTCCGGAGCAGGGTAAGAAAACCGTTGCGGTGGCAATGAAGAATGTGGAAAAACTGATGGGAATGATTACTCAACTGCTTGAGTTGCAGAAAACGGAACTGCATGCCGAGGAGTGTTTGAAGGTTTCTCCATACGACATTAAGGCTTATCTGGAGGAAAAAATGGCGGAGTTTCACTTAGCCGCCATGCAGAAGAGCGTCGGGATAGAGTTGGAGGTGGAGCCGGATATGCCCAAGGTTTGGATTGACCGGGAGAAGATGGATCATATCATAGACAATCTGCTCTCCAATGCCTTGAAGTATACAGAGAAGGGAGTCATCCATATACTGGTGAAGACTGCAAGAAAGAAGTGGACTATTGAAGTGAAGGATACGGGTATCGGCATTCCGAAAGAGGAGCAGGGCAATATTTTTCACGAATATTATAGAGCCCAGAATGCCATGAACTTTGAGGAAACCGGTTCGGGCATCGGTCTGATGATTACGCGCCGCATTGTGAAACAGCATCACGGCACCATCTCTTTCAGTAGCGTGGAAGGGCAGGGAACTACGTTTACGGTAACTTTCCCGCAGAGGATAAAGGCGAGCGTGGCGGTGGAAGCAAAGGCTGACGGCCGGGAAGAAGCTCAGGCCGCTACCGGGGCTGTGCATGAAGAAACGGAACGTGCCGGGAAGAATGTCCTTCTTCTGGCGGAGGACGATGCGGATATGAGGGAGTATCTGGTGGACAGCTTGTCTTCCGAATATAAGGTAGTTGCCGTGCCCGACGGCGGAAAGGCATTGGAGACGGCAAGGGAAATCAATCCTGATATCATTATCTCGGACATTGTGATGCCGGTACTGGAAGGTGATGAATTGTGCCGGATTCTGAAATCATCGGTAGATACAAGCCATATACCTATTATATTACTGACCGCACTGAGTGAGAGGGAAAATATCATCTTCGGACTGGAGGCCGGTGCCAATGACTACATCATCAAGCCTTTCGACTTGTCTGTGCTGAAAGTGCGTATCAGGAATATTCTTCAGAATAGGCAGCATTTGCGCGAAACCGTGTTGGCGATGGATGCGCAGCCCGAAGAGACAGACTATACCAGCCAGTTGGACAAGGAGTTTCTGGACAAGGTTATGAAAGTGATTGAGGAGGAGTTGTCCGATTCGGAGTTCTCCATCAATGACTTCTGCCGGATGCTGGGCATGAGCCGCACTTCTGTCTACAATAAAATAAAGACGCTGACCGGGCAGGGACCGAATGACTTCATCCGCATTGTCCGTTTGAACAAGGCAAAAGAGCTGCTGGTTTCCCGGAAATATTCGATAGGGGAAGTGGCGAATATGGTCGGATTTTCTGACCCGAAATATTTTAGTACATGCTTCAAAAAGCAGTTTGGTACCAGTCCCAGCAAAATTTAGAGCCATGAAGACTGCTTTTGAACCACTGCTGACAAGTATTAAACCTTTTTTGTCAGAGAATAAACCCTTGTCTCCCTAATAGTGCGTAATATTGTGGACAGTAAACAATATAAAAAAACATATATAAAAATGGAAACATATTTGGGTCTTGATTTAGGGGGGACAAAGTTGCTGATTGGCGAAATGGACAGCCGTGGCAACATTTTGAGGTATAAGAAATATGACTCCGGTTACTTTAATCAGCAGGCTGCGCTGGAAATCATCAAGTCGTCGCTCGATGATTATATCCGTACCGTGGGCTGGTATGACCAGAAACCGGTAGCGATGGGTGTTGGGCTGATAGGGCGTGTAGATCCCAACGAAGGTGTCTGGCTGCAGATTGACCCGAGCAGGACACAGCGGATTGAGTTGGCAAAGGAACTGTCGGATATATATGGCATGCCTTGCCATATAGACAATGATGTGAAGAGCGCTACAAGAGCCGAGCGCGTCTGGGGATTCGGACAAATTTCCAAAAACTTCATATACGTAAATGTAGGTACAGGCATTGCCGTGGGTACGGTGATAAATGGGAGACAAATCCGTGGCAGCCATTTCAATGCCGGCGAAGTGGGACACGTGCGTGTAGGTGTGAACATAGGCATTAAATGCGGTTGTGGACGGATGGACTGTGTGGAGGCGATTGCTGCCGGCATAGGTTTTGACAATTGTGCCCGTCTGCTCCGCAACCAGTATGAGACCGGCCTGCATATTCCGGCTGAAAAAGGGGAACGGGTGATTGTGAGTGAGGTGTTTGCACTTAGTCAGAAAGGTGACCCTCTCTGTACGGTGCTGGTGGAGAATGCAGCTGAGGCGCTTGCCAATCTTATCATGAATCTGGTACGTGTGATTGACCCGGACACGGTGGTGTTGGGTGGAGGCATTGTGGCCGACGGATATATGCACGAGAAGATTCTGGAGAAACTTCATCCTACGACCATGCGTTTTGTCAGCAACGGGGTTGTCATTACGAAACTGAATCCCGGATTTATCGGGCTTCTGGGGGCCGGCGCGGTGGCGATGAATATGTGATTAGGAATTAATGATTAAGAATATGAAAATAACAATAACAAAGAATGAAAAGGAGTTTGACTGCACGGCTGCATGGCGCATCATCGGGCAGATGTTGAATGAACCGGAGAGTGTGATAGGACTTTCGACGGGACGTACTACCGGCAATCTTCATCGGTTGGTGGGAGAAATCTATACTAAATATCCGTTTAAGGTGGATACCGTTACTTTCTTCGGATTGGATGAGGTAACGAATGTGCCGCGCGAATATGCCGGAGCATGCTACACGATGCTGAAAACGGAGTTGATGGATACATTGGGCATCAAGGAAGAGAATTTTTTGATGCTGCCTACCATTTCTGGTGATTTTGAACAGTCATGCAGGGATTTCCAGCAGGAAATTGCGAACCGTGGCGGCATTGATTTGCTGATTTTAGGGTTGGGTGAGAACGGACATCTGGGATTCAACCAGCCGGAATCTCCCTTTGGCGGTGAAGCATGGGTGACCCGGATGAATGTGGAACTGGAAGAACGCATCCGTAGAGAAACGGGTACTCCTCCCGATAAAGAGTTGGGAGGGGCTACTTTGGGAATAAAGAACATTATGCAGGCACGCCGGATTGTACTGGTTGCCAAAGGGACTAATAAAGCGGATATTGTCAAGCGGATGCTTGAAGGGCCTGTGACAACAGATGTTCCTGCTTCCATCCTTCAGCTTCATCCCAACTGTGAATTTCTGCTGGATGAGGCGGCGGCAAGCATGCTTAACTGCTAAGTCGCCTTGCAGGCGGCTGATAACTAATTATTTGAATTAATAATCAAAATACTATGACACAACAAGAAAAACAAATAAACTATATGGGGCCATTCATCACGATGGTGTTCTTGTTCTTTATTGTAGGTTTCCTTACGACTGCCAATACTCAGTTTCAGGGTCCTCTGAAAGAAACTTTTCTTTCGGAAGTGGGCGGGTTGAAAAATACTTTTGCTACTTTGATTACTTTCTCCTGGTTCCTTGCTTATCCGGTTTGTGGAGGGGTAGGCTCGTCGTGGATTAGCAAATACGGATATAAAGGAACATTGATGCGTGGATTGCTGGTGATGATTGTGGGACTTGGTTTGTTCTTTGCCTCTTCCTATTTCACAGTACACTTTCCTGAAGCGAATTGGCATGCAGGAAATAATGTTATCCCTGGAGGGTTCTTGATTTTCTTACTGGGTTCTTTCGTGGTAGGGGCTTCGGCCACCATTCTGCAAGTGGTTATAAATCCTTATCTGACGGCTTGCCATGTCAAGGGTACCCAGTCCATTCAGCGTTTGGCTATAGGCGGTTCCGCCAATTCTGTGGGAACTACGCTTGCTCCTTATTTCGTGACCGGTGTCGTGTTCGGCGGTCTGTCTATGGAGGACATTCAGATTGACCAGCTGATGGTTCCGTTCCTGGCATTGATGGCTGTTATTTCTTTGATTGTATTGTTGTTGATGAAATTGTCTTTGCCCGATATCCAAGGAACCAGGGTAGAGAAGGGAGAAAAGCTGGAAAAAAGTGTATGGTCCTTCCGTCATCTGACATTGGGCGTGGTGGCTATCTTCTTTTATGTAGGAGTGGAAGTCTGTATCGGGGCCAATATCAATCTGTATGCCATCGAGATGGATTATGCTTCTCCGGCACTGATGGCTACGCTCTATTGGGGTGGTATGCTTGTGGGCCGCCTGGTGGGGAGCAGCCTGAGCAAGATTTCTCCTCGCGTGCAGTTGACGGTTACTACGGTATCGGCAGGAGTACTTGCTTTGCTGGCTATTCTTCTGAATAATCCGTGGCTGCTCACGGCAGTAGGTCTGTTTCATTCCATCATGTGGGGAGCTATCTTTACATTGTCCGTTGCCCATTTGGGAAAATACACTTCGGTGGCTTCGGGTGTGTTCATGATTGGAGTGGTAGGCGGTGCCATATTGCCCTTGTTGCAGGGAGTGCTTGCCGATGTTCTTGGAGGCTGGAGATGGTCATGGTTCATTGTCCTCTTTGGAGAAGCGTTTATGCTGTATTATGCATTGATGGGTTCACGGGTCCGTCAGATAGCTGATTGATTTTTGTTTGCCGGTAATTACCATGGAAAACCTGTTGGTGGAATGAATCACTGCTCAGACTTCGTTTGAGGGAAGTCCTGAAAAGGGTCCGCTCCGTATCTGCTCCGTACCTGCTCCGTACTTTCTCCGTATAAGGGTACCTTTATGTGGAGCAGGTACGGAGGAGACACGGAGGAGACACGGCCCGGGTACGGTTCAGACCCTTTCCGGTACAAGAGAAAAAGAGATTGATTCCGCCAACGAATATAGAAAATATATTGATAAATAGTAGTATGAAAAATTTTAGATTGATTGTTTGGTCCGTATTGGCAGTTTTAGTGTCGTGCGGCAATCTGAGGGCTGCAGATGAATTGAAAACTGCGCTTGACGGTAAAGTGGTCGTGGCTTATGTTACTTCCTGGAGTCACGTTATTCCTGACCCTAAGTACATGACTCACATTAATTATGCCTTTGGGCATGTCGATGAGACCTTTGATGGTGTAGGTATTGCCAATGAAGGGCGCTTGAGACAGATGGTGGAATTGAAAAAGCAGAAGCCGGATTTGAATGTACTGTTATCCATCGGTGGATGGGGCAGCGGACGTTTCAGTGAGATGGCCGCGAATGAGAAATACCGCAAGGCATTTGCCAAAGATTGCCGACGGGTGGTGAAAGAGTATGGGCTGGATGGTATTGACATCGATTGGGAGTATCCTACGAGTAATGCCGCCGGCATTTCTTCTTCTCCTGACGACACGAAGAACTTTACATTACTGATGCGGGACATCCGTAAGGCCATCGGCCCGAAGAAGTTGTTGACCCTTGCTACGGTGGCTTCCGGTGAATATATTGATTTCCAGGCTATTCTTCCTTATATTGATTTCGTGAATATCATGTCATACGATATGGGAAATGCCCCTAAGCACCATTCTGCTCTCTACTCTTCGGACAACAGTGGCCGGATGACGGGTGACAAGGCTGTGAAGGCTCATTTGGCTGCCGGTGTGCCTGCCGACAAGCTGGTGATGGGGATGCCTTTCTATGGCCGCGGTGGAAAGGAATATCCCAATTTTCAAGACTTCAACAAGGTGGGATATGCCAAAGGATTCCGTGAATGTTGGGACGAGACGGCCCGGGTACCTTACCTGGTGAATAAGAACGATACACTCGTTTTCGGTTATGAGAATCCGCGTTCATTGGCCATCAAGTGCCAGTATATTCTGAAGCAAAACCTGTTGGGAGGTATGTATTGGGATTATGACGGAGACAACGAGCAGGGTGACTTGCGCCGTACCGTCTATGAGAACCTGATAGAACGCAAGCCTTTTTATGATAAGACCTACCGGGTATTGGTACTCACTGAGAGTGCCGGACAACACAAGCCTTTCTCGGATGCAGCATTGAAATGCTGGTAGATGAAAGTAAGGTTCAGAACCTGCAGATTCAAGTGCTGAACAATGCCGGCCTTTTGGCACAAAAGAGTGTGCTGGACGGTACGGATCTTGTCATCCAGCTGGACTTTCCGCCTTATACATGGCCCAAGGAGGCGGAGCAGAATTTTGTGGATTACATCAATGAAGGTCGTGGCGGCTGGATAGGCTTCCATCATGCCACGTTGCTTGGAGAGTTTGACGGGTATCCTTTGTGGCAGTGGTTCAGCGATTTTATGGGGGGCATCCGTTTCCGTAACTACATTGCTCCGCTTGCCGACGGCACGGTAGTGGTGGAAGACAAGGAGCACCCTGTGATGAAGAATGTGGATGCCTCGTTCGTCCTCCCCGATGACGAGTGGTACACATACGACAAGAGTCCGCGCCCCAATGTACGTGTATTGGCGAATGTGGACGAATTCACCTATACCCCTGCTTCGGATGTGAAGATGGGTGACCATCCGGTGGTATGGGTCAATGAAAAAGTGAAGGCCCGTAATGTCTATTTCCAGATGGGGCACAGCCCGAAGCTGTTCAAGTCGGATGATTTCACCGCAATGTTGCACAATGCCATTTCGTGGACATTGGGTAAATGACGTGTGCCCGAGCTTCCAAATGACAGAGGCTTACAAAGTATGGACAGGTTGTTTTTTATAGAATAGTTTTTCAGGTAACGGATTATCGTTAAGGTAATTGTTTGTAATAGGTATTTAGTATCTCCCGTATCGTGCTTGTTGTCAGGCCACGATACGGGAGCTTTGTTTTATTTCTTCATCTTCGATTTACGTTTCAAATACCATTTGCAGTCATTGTACGGTATCTTTGATTCCTTGTTAGAGAGATACTCCATGCCGCTCCTCGGTGCCAAAGGGGGTGTTCCCCGGTGCCGAGCCCCTTGCTCCTCGATGTCGGAGGAATGCCCCGTTCAAAAGGCATTTGGAATAGGGGAATGGCTATTTATTAGTATGATGATGCTGGTAAGAGACTTTTTTGATAAATAATATACCTTATATGACTAATTGTCAACCTCGCTCCACATGTTGTACTTTACTTTTATAGCGCAAAAAAAACTTTAATATAAAAGCTATGCAAGTGAGAAATTTAATTGTGGGTGCGCTATTGTTTTCCTGCACCGGGCATGTAAATGCCCAATCATTGACTTTGCGAGTCGATAATATTGATCAGATTGTAGATTCCATGACTTTGGAAGAAAAAGTAAATCTTCTGGTGGGGCGTAACGATTATCTTTTTGGAGGATATGAGAAGCTGGATAAGGCTCCTCGTGTGATGGATTCCAGTATTTCCGGATTTACTCAGGTAATTCCCCGGTTGGGTATTCCTGCCACCGGACTTGCCGATGGTCCTGCCGGTGCTGTTGTTGTGACGCGTCCAGATAGCAAGAAGAATTATTATGCCACAGGATTTCCCATAGGTTCTCTGCTCGCCTGCTCGTGGAACACAGGGCTGGTAGAAACCATCGGCCAGGCAATAGGTAATGAGATTTTGGAATATGGCGTAGATGTTGTGTTGGCACCGGGGATGAACATACACCGTTCACCGCTTTGTGGTCGTAACTATGAATATTTCTCTGAAGATCCTGTATTGACTGGCAAAATTGCCGCTGCCTATATTCGCGGTGTCCAAAGTAATGGTGTAGGAGCTTGTCCGAAGCATTTTGCCGTCAACAGCCAGGAAACGAATCGTACGGAAGTAAACGAGATTGTTTCCCAACGCGCGCTGCGCGAGATCTACCTGAAAGGTTTTGAAATAGCTGTGAAAGAAAGCCACCCATGGACCATCATGTCCTCCTACAATCGTCTGAACGGTCCTTATACCCAGGAAAATTACGAACTGCTGACCACCGTTTTACGTGACGAATGGGGGTTCGACGGTATCGTAATGAGCGACTGGATTCGGCTTCGCAACACTGCTGCCCAGATACATGCCGGCAATGACCACCTGCAGCCGGGCGAGCAAAAGCAAGTGGATGACCTTCTCGACAAAGTGAAGACCAACCAACTTTCTGTGGCAGACATTGATATTTGTGTAAAACGAATGCTGAACTACATTGTTAAAACCCCTCATTTCAGAGGATATAAATATAGCGATAACCCAGATCTGAAAGCTCACGCTCTCCTTGCTCGCCAATCGGCCGCCGAAGGTATGGTGTTGCTCAAAAACGATAATGGCGCATTGCCATTGAGAAACGTGAAAAAAGTTGCACTCTTCGGTTGTACCTCTTACAACTTCTGGGCAGGTGGCACTGGTTCGGGTAATGTCGTTAAGCCTTATGTTGTGAATATGCAACAAGGCCTTAATAATGCCGAATTTGAAACCACAGGAAATCTGGAAGAGCTATATAATAAATACCTCGACTACCAACGTGCCAAGAACCGTTGCGACCGTGGCAAATCTCAAGGTTATTATGGTGAAGAAAAGGATATACTGGAAATGCCTGTCAGCAAAGATTGTATCGTTTATCAAGCCAAGGAAGCTGATGTGGCTATCCTTACCATCGGTCGTCAGGCTGGAGAAGGTAATGACCGCACGATTGAAAACGATTTTAATCTGAGTGAAGTTGAACAGAATCTGCTAAGTGACCTCTGCAACGCTTTTCATGCCCTTGACAAGAAGGTGATTGTAGTGCTCAATGTGGGTGGTGTTGTTGAAACTGCTTCATGGAAAAGTCTTCCCGATGCTATTCTGTTGGCATGGCAGCCTGGTCAGGAAGGAGGAAACTCTGTAGTAGATGTATTGCTGGGTAAAGAAAATCCATCAGGAAAGCTGGCCATGACTTTTCCTATCACTGTCATGGATCATCCTTCTTCACGTAACTTTCCACTCAATGGATATAAAGGACAAAGAGGTAGTGCCGGACGTGAAAATATAGACTATACTCTGCACAAAGAAGGTATCAATATCGGTTACCGTTATTTTAATACTGTAAACAGACCGGTTTCTTATCCTTTTGGTTACGGATTGAGCTACACGGAATTTTCTTATGACAATTCTGTTGTAAAAGCTACCGGTAAAGGTTTCAAAGCTAGTATCCGCGTAAAGAATATTGGTAAAGTGGCAGGGCGTGAAAGCGTTCAACTCTATGTCTCCGCTCCTGCCGGTGGACTGGAAAAACCAGCTTGTGAATTGAAAGCTTTTGCTAAAACTAAACTATTGCAACCTGGTGAGAGTGAAATACTGATATTCAATGTATCCGACTACGATTTGGCTTCTTTTGACGAAAGTATACAAAGTTGGGTAAGTGCCAAAGGAAAATATATTGTAAAATTTGGTGCTTCCATTGAAGATATCCGTGGTATAGGAGCTTATTGGTTATCTAAAGAATTTACTAAAAAAGTTAATGACGTATTGAAACCAACAATGTCTCTTAATGAACCGGAGTAATTGAATAACTCTTTTATATATAAACTAATACTATTTTATTATGAAAAACTTTTCAATGATACTGCTCATGATTGTTTCGATGATATCATGCTCTTCAAAGGGCGATGAGCTGAAAGAACTTCCATCTCTTCCGGACGAGCCAGTGATAGAGGAGCCAAATCCCATTCCTGGTTCTACCGACAAAATAGTTGTCGGTTATGTTACATCATGGTCAAATCACGAGGTGAAGCCGGAATATGTTACCCATATCAATTATGCCTTCGGGTATGTGCAGGGAACATTCCGTGGTATCGGAATCTCCAACGAGGAACGTCTGAGGTCGGTTGTTGCCTTGAAGAAGCAAGCCTCCCACTTGAAGGTGCTCTTGTCGATAGGAGGTTGGGGCAGTGGCAACTTCAGTGAGATGGCAGCAGATGCCGACAATCGCCTCGCTTTTGCTGCCGACTGTAAGCGCGTGATTGATGAGTTTGGTCTCGACGGCATTGATATAGACTGGGAATTTCCTACGAGTAACATGGCAGGTATCTCTTCGTCACCCGACGACACTCGCAACTACAACCTGATGATGCGCGACATTCGTCAGGCTATAGGAAGCAACAAGCTTCTGACGCTCGCAACAGTATGCTCTGCCGATTACATCGATTTTGAAGGCGTTATGCCCTATATTGACTTTGTCAACATCATGGCGTACGACATGGAGAATCCTCCTAAGCACAATGCTCCCCTATATCAGTCTTCAAAATTCCCCGGATGGTTTAACTGTGACATGGCGGTCAAGGCGCACTGTGCCAAGGGAGTGCCCGCATCGATGCTTGTGCTCGGTATGCCTTTTTATGGTCATGGAACCGATATTTACGACCACTCCACAGATTTTAAGAATGTAAAGGTGCCCTCGGGGTACACCAACTGTTGGGACGACGAGGCAAAGGTCCCTTATGTGACCGACAAGAATGGACGTTTTGTCCTCAGCTACGACAACGCTCGCTCAATAGGTTTGAAATGTGATTATATTCTCGAAAACGAACTTCTTGGAGCCATGTTCTGGGACGATGCCGGCGATGACAGTAACGACACGCTTCATAAGACTATAGCTAATAAACTTTTTGTTAAATCTAACTGACAACTATATAAGCTATATATATCAGTAGATTGCTTTAATATAGGAATGGTGCTTTCTGGTAGAAAAACGGGACTGTCTAACAACTAAGAAGTTAGATGGACTCTCTTTTTTTAGGCAGTATGCTTTCTGGGGGGTATGATGTATTTTAAACCTTCTTGATAGTTTTTAAACTTATGCGATGTTATGTCGTATTTTAAACCTCAAATGTTATTTTTTACCCGCTATTGGAAAGATTCATTAATACATTTGCAGAAGTTCTAACACTAATGATTTTATTTAATTCTAATTCTAATTCTAATGCTAATGGGAAAGTTATGCAGATTACATCTCCTTTTGTTGGCTTTGTTGCTACCGGGAGTGTCCTTCGCACAAAATCTTTTAAAAGTGCAAGGTTGTGTTACTGACGAGCAGAACGAGCCACTTATCGGGGCTACCGTGCAGACTAAAGACAAGTCGAAAGGCACGATAACGGATAGCGGTGGCAACTATGTTTTGTCGGGAGTTCCCAAGGGTTCAACCTTGGTGTTTTCGTATGTCGGCTACAAGTCGAAAGAAGTAAAGGTGACATCAGCTTCTCTTAATGTTGTCATGGAATCGGATGATGAACTGCTTGATGAAGTGGTTGTCATCGGCTATGGCCAGCAGCGTAAAGTGACGCTGACGGGTTCTGTCTCCAACGTAGGAGGTAAGGAACTTCTCAAATCGCCGGCCGCATCGCTTGGCAATACCCTTTCGGGTAAGCTTCCGGGACTCCAGTCGGTGCAGTATACCGGCGTTCCCGGTGCCGACGACCCTGTTATCCGCATCCGTGGTATCGGTTCGTTCAACAGCGCCGAACCTCTTGTGCTTGTCGATGGTGTAGAGCGTGAGTTCAGCCAGATAGACCCGAACGAGGTGCAGGACATTTCTATTCTTAAGGACGCTTCCGCTACGGCAGTCTTCGGCGTGCGTGGTGCCAACGGCGTTATTCTCGTTACAACACGTCGCGGCGAGGTAGGCAAGCCTGCCATCACACTGACCACTTCAGTAGGTCTTCAGCAGATTTCCAAATTCCTTGAGCCGGCAAACTCCTACGAGTATGCAACGGCTTACAATCATGCTCAGGAAGTGGAAGGAGTAGCCGAGGACGGATGGAAGTTCTCGAAGGAAGCTATACAGCACTGGAAGGATATGGATATGCCTACCGTTTATCCAAGCACCAACTGGTTCAAGTACTTGATGAATGACCACGCATGGCAGGAACAATATAATATTAATGTGTCGGGTGGTACTGAACGTGCCCGCTATTTCGTTTCCGTCGGCATGCTCAATCAGGACGGCCTTTTCAAAACCTTCGACCAAGGCGATGACGCAAACTTCAAATACCGCCGTTACAACTTCCGCGCCAACCTCGATGTGGATTTCTCTAAGCTGAGCACGCTTTCCATCGGTATCGGTGGCCGCATCGGCAGACGTAACTCTATCGGTAATGGTGAGTATAACGGTCAGTCGGGTGTCTTTGGCGTGGAAGGTCTTCTCAACAATGGTACGCCAATGTCAGGCTACGGTCTTGACAGTGAGGGACATCGCATTGTTTCCGACCCTGACCTTGTTGGCGCGGTTGGCTCCGATGGTCTCGGTCTTATCTACCAGCACGGTTATACTGTTCAACGCCAGAATGTCGTAAACCTCGACCTTCAGTACAAGCTCAAGCTCGATTTTATCACCAAAGGGCTTGATTTCCGTATCAAGGGTTCCTACAACTCTGACTATACACAGCAGAAAGCACGTACTACTTCCGGTGGTATCAGCTACAAGGCCACCATCGCTAAGGGTGAATACGAGGAAGACGGTGCTCCAAAGGTGGTTTATGTCCGTCAGGGTGACTCATGGCCTCTTGGCTATGAAGAGAAGAAATGGGGGGGCAGGAACTGGTATGCAGAGGCGAGTCTCAACTATACCCGCAAGTTCGGTGACCACAATTTCGGTGCGCTCGTTCTTTATAATGAATCTAAAAACTACTATCCTGGCGGTGTCTATAATTCTATCCCCCGTGGTTATGTAGGTATGGTAGGCCGTGTCACTTACGACTACCAGACTAAGTATATGATAGACCTCAATATGGGCTATAACGCTCAGAGAACTTCGCCAAAGGTAAACGCTTTGGTTTTTTCCCTTCTGCTTCTCTCGGCTGGATCATCTCCTCTGAAAAATTCTGGGAGCCTATCCGCAAGGTGGTTTCTTATCTTAAACTTCGCGGTTCTATCGGTAAAGTAGGTAATGACCAGGGTGTCGGCCGCTTCCTCTATCTGCCCGGTACATGGCAGTTCTACACCAACAACGGTGGTGCATGGTGGACCAACGACCGTACAGGTAACTTCGGTACCAACAACGGTGTGTTCATGCCCGGTGCACGCGAATCCAGCAACGGTAACCCCGATGTTACTTGGGAAACAGCCACCAAGCAGAACTATGGTGCCGATGTACACTTCTTTGGAGATCGCTTGAGTCTCGGTGTCGACCTCTTCTGGGAAGACCGCAAGAACATCCTCGTTTCCAACGAAACAACCATCGCGGGTATTTCCGCTCTCAAGCCCAATTCCATCAACTTTGGCCGTGTCAAGAACCATGGCTATGAAATGACCCTGCGCTGGGCCGACAAGATAGGTAAAGTGGACTACTCGATAGCTCCTACATTCGCTTTCGCACGCAACAAGGTGGTGGAAATGGCAGAAGTGAAGAAGGAATTCCCGCACATGTACCGTACCGGTCATCCTGTAGGTCAGCCTTTCGGCTACGACTTCTTTGAGTTCTATGTTCCCGGTGAAACCGAACAGCGCTACAAGGAAGTTTACGGTGTGGACATGCCGGACCAGCAGATTACATTGCGTCCTGGTGACAGCGTATTCGTTGACCTCACAGGTGATGGTAAGGTGGATGCCAACGATGTACATGCTATCGGCTACAGCGATATTCCTGAGTATACCGGTAGCATAAACGCAACGCTCAACTGGAAAGGTCTCGACTTCTCCATGACTTGGGTAGGTGCCACCCACGTCAACCGTCAGCTCAGTTCTTTCTATACTCCGGCCTTCGGTACGGGTAACCAGTCCATGCTCAATAAATGGGTCTATGACAACTCCTGGACTGAGGATAACCCCGGTGCCAGCCTGCCACGTATCTCTCTTGAGAAATCGGCACGCGAGCATAACGGCTCACTTTCAGACCCATGGATGGTCGATGCATCGTATATCCGTCTGAAGAACCTTGAGATTGGTTATTCGTTCCGCATACCCGGTGTGCCCATCAACAACATCCGTGTTTATGCCAATGGCTATAACCTCCTTACTTTCACAAGCTTCAAGGCCAATGACCCGGAGGCACAAGCCGGCTATGGTAGCACACGTTATCCTATGACCCGTGTTTATAACTTCGGTATCAACTTAAACTTCTAACATTCAAGACAATGAATCTTATAGAGAAACTCAAAATAAGAACTGCTACTATTATTATATATGTAGCAAGTATCATGATGGGGATGGGGTCGCTGGGCTCCTGTGTCGATGATATCAACATCGGAAATGGCTTCCTCGACAAGCAGCCGGGTGTCGACGTGACCGTAGACTCCATCTTTGTCAAGGGAGAGAATGCAAAGCGTTTCCTCTGGCACATGTACGGTGCCATGCACAATCCTTTCACCTATACAGGTGCAGTATGGTATTCTCACCCCGATGCTTTGACCGATATTTGCCAGTCGTACTGCGGATGGCACAATCTCGGAAAGTACTACGGTGGTGACCTCACCGAGACCGACCAGGATAACGGTGGTTTCGCCAAGTTCCCTTTCATCGCCAACGGCGACGGCAATAACCGTGCAGGTATCTGGCGTACCATCCGTGAGGGTTGGATTTTTATCGAGAACATCGATCGTGTTCCTGACCTGAGCGAATCTGAGAAGAGCCAGCTCCGTGGCGAGGTGTATGTCATCATGGCATCGCGCTATCTCGATGCTTTCCGCAACTTCGGAGGCCTTCCGAAAGTTGACCGCTCATACTTGGCTGCTGATGTTGTAGACGGTAGGCGCATGAGCGTAATCCAGACAGCAGAGTTCATTGATGAGCTTATCCAGGCCGCCATCGACGAGCCGGGTCTTCCTTTCTTTGTGCAGGATCAGGCCACCAATTCCGGACGTCTGACCAAAGGCTCGGCCTATGGTCTGCGTGTAAGACTGTGGAACTTCGTGGCTTCGCCTCTGTTTAACAGTGACAAACCTTATCTAGCCTACATTATTCATAGTGGATTCATTTCAGGTTATCAAAACAGATATGGGGACAATCTGAAGCCTCCAACTAATGTCTATCATCGAATGACCGCTTGATGTAGAGTTATAATCCTGTCCGAAGC